>Ga0265328_10000112_pt1 | contig 38737 bp, 36 predicted proteins | sample 41624metaG_FD_202086 | JGI IMG/M metagenome (GOLD analysis project Ga0265328, IMG submission 202086) | Rhizosphere microbial communities from Carex aquatilis grown in University of Washington, Seatle, WA, United States - 4-16-24 metaG | ecosystem: Host-associated > Plants > Roots > Rhizosphere...
CGAGCGAGCGCGTCGCAAATCTCCGCAAAAGTCGCCTCCAGAATTTCGTCGGCCTGTCGGCGCGAAAGCCCAGTACAATTGCGATAAATTGCCTCCCGCAAAAAGGCCCGCGTCACGACGCCCCCGTTCTTGTTCCGCCCAGTCATTCTCAACTCCGCCGCAACCTCGTCAGGATAGATCACCATCCTTCGAGTTCGCAATTCCTCGCCCCGCGCTTTCAGCCTGCACCGTTTCCCAAGGCATGCCTCTTACCCTGCCCTCTTGCGCTCGCGCGCGGCCTTCGCCGCCTTGCCGCGCAAAAGCGCCATCAACACGGGACCGAGCGAAAACTCCCCTGCCCTCGCCTTGGCGGTCAAGACGCGCAGATAGCCGCCGGCGGATTTGATTTCCTCCCCGCGCTGCAGGATCGCGGCGATGACGATCGACGTGTCGTGCTCGCCCAAGACTTCCAGCGCCTGCGCCCAGGCGTCGGGCGAAACGCCGATCGCCTTTCGAACCACCGCAGCGGTCGTCGCAAGATCGCGCCACGACGAGATTCCGCCCGAAGCGAAGTCGAGGATATCGGGACAGGCCTCCAGCACCATTCCCAGCGGATAGGTCCGCGGCGTTGCGGACTTTTGCTCAGGCCTCTCGTCCCCCGTTCCCAAGATCTCGGGCTCTGGCGCCGATGGAGCCCCGGGGTTTTGGTCGTCGAGCCCGGACGGTTCGCCCCTGCCTTCTCGAAGGCTAGGTCCAAGTTCAAATATATTTGTAGTTTGATTCTGTATGTGGCGCTCACTTTGGGACTCATTGCCGCTCATATTTTTGGGTTCTACGTGATTCTCCAGCAGCTTGCGGATTTCGGCCGCAAGAGTGGCCAATTCACCCGCCAAAGCCTCCAGATCAGCCCGCGAAAGATTGCGCGCGTAGCGGCCGGAGAGCGTCGCATAGCGCAGGTGAAAGCCTTCCCAGTCGCCGGGAACGCCCTCCTCCATGCCGGTCGCGATCATCTTGGCGATGTCGCGCCGCGTCAGCGTGATCTTTTCACGCAGCAGCGCCATTGCGCGGTTCTCGGCCCGCACCTCCTCGGCGAGATTTTCGATCTCTGTGGCGCGCGCGACGAGCGGCATGAGGTCGAAACCGAAGGCGTCCTCGATCGAGCCCCCCTGCCCTCTCCTGGCGAAGCGCTTGCCGTTCGGAGAGTCGCGCCGGATGATCAGCCCGGCGTCGACGAGGCAGGCCAAGTGCCGTCGCAGCGTCGCCGGCGCCATGCCATGGGCGCGGATCGCAAGTTCTCGATTCGAAGGGAACACGACGATGCCGTGCCCGGACGAATCATTTTCGGCCGCCTTGGAGTCGGTGGCTGGCAAAGTCAGCGCCGTCTCCTGATGGAAGGAGAGCAGCGCGTGCAGCACCGATAGCGCGCGGTCGGTGACGCCAAGCGGCTCCTTCGCCTCGGTCAGCGCGCGATACAGTCGCCACTTGTGCACGACGGTTTCGGATGCGCCTGGTCTTGCGGCGAAATTCTCCGTCGCCGCCTGGCTCGCCACCATGGCGAGCGATAGCGGCCGCCGCCCAAAGGGCGTCGTTGGTTGTGTCTGCATGATCCTTTGCCTCGTTCAGGCAAAAGAAATCCGCTCGCCAAAACGGCGCCAAAACTCTTGACAGTGATTCGCGGAAGTGTGATTCTCAGACTGCTTAGATCAGAGAAAGGCTTCCGGGCGGCGACGTTCGGGGGCTTTTTTCTTTTGCGTTTCAGTCTCCTGTTTCGTTGCTAAACTTCGCCTCCTTGAACGCGCGATAGAGCGAATCAAGGTTGGACGAAATAAATCGGCCGAACTCACTCGCATTCTTCGATTTGAGCGAGAGGCTGAAACTGTTTCCAGTGCTGCGGAAGCTTGCGGCGACTGTCTTGTCTTCGGGTGCCCATGACGCTGGCTCTATCTCCTTTCGCGCCGCTTTTCGGGGGCTCTTTCGTGCCGCTTTCAGTTGCGCGAGGAGATAATTGAACCGGGTTGCCCCATCCTTGGCTTGGAACTCTTCCGCGCTCACAATCTCCAGGGCAAGGTCGGCGCTCGCAGGTCGTTTCACCTGCTTTTTAAGTTCTTCCCATCTATCGCGCCCGACAGTTCGAGCCGCGCCGATCGCCTCAATCACGGCGCCTGGGACCGTCTCCGCTACGGAGAGCATTCTCGACATCAAGGTGTCATCGATCGTCAACGCTGACTTAATCGTGTCCTTGCTCTGCCCCATATCGAGCAGCTTCTTTGCGAACAGCGCCTTTTCGATGAAAGACAAATTCGCCCGCGCGGTGTTTTCCTGTCCCTGCGCAATGATATGGGCGATATCTTCAAAGTTCTTGATGACAGATCGAACCGGGATCCCGAGCTCCTTGGCGACCCGTGCGCGGCGGTGGCCGAACACGATCATATACCTACCCGGGATTCGCGGATGAGGCCGCACAAGGATCGGGGTCGACTGTCCGTGTTCTCTGATTGCTTCCCTAAGGAGGACGAAGTCTTCGTCCTCGCCTTCGATGCGGTCGGTGACGAACGACTGATCGAGTAGATCGACGTCGAGATCAACGACTGCCTCGCCTGCTATCATTTTCTTGGCATTTTCCGCCATCTCATCGATCGAGATCATCATGGATCGCGACGCGCCTCGACGAGCGTAATCGTGCCGAGCTTCACTGTCGGTCTTAGGCGTCTCCGGACCCGTGACGCTCGCCAGGAGGTTCTTGCGCGCCACGTTATCCCCCCTTCGCTTTCGCTAATGTCCAAGAATCGTGGGCGATTCCTAAATTCTGCACGGCTGTCAAATTCAGCTTCACTTGCGCCCCCAAGCCTTGTGAACCAAAGCTGCGATTTCCTCATTGACAGCGTTTAGAGCCTCTAAGGCGCGATCGTAGGTTGCGCGAGTGAACTGGGATCGTTCAACCTCATACAATGTCTGGTTGGTGATGCCCGCGTCCGAGATCGCAGTGGACTTTACCATCGGGTTTTTCAGCATCTGTTTGGGAAACAGGGCCTGCATGAAACCAACCATTTGAGCTTGAGGGCCATCAGTCGGCTCGTAGCGAGTGACAAGATATCGAAACCATTTGAGGCGAACATCGGCTCCGGCCCCGCTAATGGACTGCAAAATTCCACCGAGCATCAGCAGAAACTGACTCATGGACATAACGTCCAGCATCTGGGGGTGGATCGTGATCAGGACAGAGGTGGACGCGGTCAGAGCTGTCAAAGTGAGATAGCCGAGCTGCGGCGGACAATCGATCACCACGACGTCGTAGCGCTGATCAACTTCCTTCAGCGCATCGGTAATGCGGGTGAAGAACAACCGCCCGTCTGCGGATGATTTGTTTGAGGCCGCGAGGGGAGTGTCATATTCGTATTCTTGAAGTTCCAAGTTTGCCGGCACGATGTCGAGACCCGGAAAATTTGTGGGGCGAATGACGTGTGAAATCGGTTTTCTGGATTCATCATACCGAAGAGCTTCGTACAGTGAGGGATTCCTATCGAGTTCGGGCTGAATTCCGTGGAGGGCGGAAAGCGATGCCTGAGGGTCGAGATCAATTGCGAGGACACGGTGGCCTGTGAGGGCCAGATGCTGCGCGAGATGTGCTGCCGTCGTCGTCTTTCCGCTGCCCCCCTTGAAATTGACAACGGCAATGACCTGCAGACGCTCCCCCGCTCTTCTGTGTGGAACATATTTTTTGAAATCCGCACGACCGTGACGATCAAGATACAGCCGCAGCTCCAACATTTGCTGTGCAGTGTATGTTCGCCGGCCCGAGGCCGACGTGGTCGGAGTCGGTCCCTTACCCTCAAGATGAAGCTTCTTAATGTTGGATGGGGTCACCCCCAAGAAGTAGGCAACCTCCGCCAGCGAGAACGGGCGCAGACTTTTAATGGCGTCGGGCGGATAATGCTCAAGGCGGAGCATGTTCAGCTTATCCGAGATCAATTCTCCCTGTTGGAGAATGATCTCGTGGAAGCTGAAACCGTCCATCTCGTCGACCGCTGCCGTTGCATTCATCGGTGCCATTTCCCGGAATAACGCTTTTCCGCGTCATCTCACGCTTCAAGCGGGAATTATGCCCGATTCTCTCCTGACCGCAACGTTTTTTAAGTTAACGAAAAGTTAACGCCGTTCGGGACCGGTTCATTGATTAAAGCTGAGGGAGCGTAGCAAACAAGCATTTGATTTGTCATCATTTTTATCATTATGCACGGCTGTCAAAACCAGGCATATTGGCGTATGCAGCCCGCTAATTGAGGACCAAGGCATTTGGATTATCCGAACGACACGCAAATGCCTGTGGCGTTCATGCGCCGCTTTCCGCAATTCTCCACACCGGCATTCCCATCTTGCGCGCTTTGTCCGCTAGGTTCTCGACGATTCCGGAACCTGGGAAGACGATGAGCCCGATCGGAAGCGCTTTGAGCATAATGTCGTTGCGCTTGAACGTCGCGGCGTTCTTGTGCCGGTTCCAATGGGGTTTGATCGCGACTTGCGCGACATTGCGGTTATCGGCCCATCAGGCGGCACGCGTTCCGCGCCTATTGTCGTCGAGATCGCGGCCAATGCGATCCGCCTTGCTGTGGGGAAGATTCACGAAGGACCAGAGGAGGTCGGGAAGATCGGCCTCCAGCCACGTGTCGATAAAAAGCCCCGACAAGGGTTCGACTACGGATTCGAGCGCCAATGCAGCCGCGTCGGAGGAGGGTAGGGGGCGGGAATCGGGATCGTCCTCGAAGGGTCGATATCGGAGAAAGGCAAGCTCGTCGAGGAGATGCGCGGGCGGCGACCTCTCGTCGTGATCCGAATGAGGTCCGTCAAAGGGCGGAGTGGAGATTTCGTTGACCACGGCGTCGGCTCTTTCGCTTACGACCGCGCCGATCGCGGCCTAACAGTGATCTAGAGATACAGGCAGAACGTGCCGCACCCGAAGGGCCGAAGCAACGCGGAGGACGCTTCCCGCCGGCTTGTTTGCACGCAAGGAATGCGCGCCGCGAAGCGGCCGGGCAGGGGAAAGAAGTCGGCGGGAAGCGTTGCGGCTAGCGAGCCGCTTGTGGCGTCATCGCTGCACTTTCAAGCATGCCGACGCGCGGCCCTCTGAACAAAAGTTGCTCCATTGCGGCGAAGCTCGACAAGGCTCCCCCACGCTGTTTGATCAGAAGAAATTATTGCCCCGCCTGCGCCAAACTCAATTTGGGCTATGTGGGCAAGCCGAAGTGACCGTGACGAAGTGAGATTATTGCCAAGCCATACAATATTTTGTATGGTGCGCACGATGACCGAGCCGATTCCTGTCGAATTTCGCGGCGGCGCACTGGACGACCTCCGCGCCTTCCCGCTTTCCGCTCGGCGCGAAGCGGGCCATCAACTTGACTTGGCGCAACGCGGTGGCGAACCTGACGATTGGAAGCCGATGCCTACCATTGGGCGGGGCGTTCGAGAAATTCGGATCCGAGACACAGCGGGCGCTTTCCGCATCATCTATGTGGCGAAGTTCGCCGACGCTGTTTACGTGCTGCAATGCTTCCAAAAGAAGACGCAAAAGACGAGCAAAACAGATCTGGACTTGGCGGAGAAGCGGTATCGAGAGTTGATGAAGGAGCTAGGTCAATGAGCAACGAGCGTTTCGACAATGTGTGGGACGCCATCGAGGATACGCCCGAGGAAGCGGAAAACATGAAGCTTCGCTCGACTCTGATGCTGGCGCTGAAAGACCACATTTCTCAGACGGGCCTCAGTCAATCGCAGGCCGCCAAGCTGTTTGGCGTCACACAGCCGCGTATCTCCGATCTCATGCGCGGCAAGATCAACCTGTTCGGCTTGGACGCCCTCGTAAACATGGCGGCGGCGGCGGGACTGCATGTCGAAATGCATGTGCGCGACGCAGCATGAGACGGACCTGAATTGAAGCGGGAAGCGACGATCATCTCGGGGTCAGATCTCTAAATTTGATGGTGGTGTAACCCTGAGCGCCAGGGAACGGTCCGTGTGAGGCCGCGCCCTGCTTATTCAAGCGGCAGCTCGCTTGCTTAAATAAGGGCTCCCGCGGCGTAAGCGGCCTTAAACAAGGACAAGTCCACGGAGTTCAAGCTTCGGTCTGCAAGACTCGACGGGTCGGCAAACGTCGTCGACGGGCAAACGACGGCCGAATAACCGGTCCCTTCACGGACGCCAATTGCACGGTACAGTCAGCCATGCCTTTCGAAGAATTGAACGCCGCACAGGTTCGGATCGAAATTGCCGGCATCTCGCCTCCGATATGGCGACGACTCGTTGTTCCAATCTCCTGGAACCTGCATCAATTGCATTTGGGTATCCAAGCCGCTTTCAATTGGTGGAATTGCCACCTCCACGAATTTCAAATCGGCGGATTGCGTTACGGCGACCTCGAAATCGAAGACGATATGTCGTCCGATCTGGATCCACGATTGTTCGACGAGCGCGAAGTTCGGATGAGCGACTTCACGAGCGCACCTGGGATTGCCTTCGAATATCGCTACGATTTCGGAGACTGCTGGGACCATGTCGTCGACATCGAAACGAAGCTGGCGCTCGCCGTCCCCCCGAAACTCGGAACATGTGTCGCCGGCGCCCGCGCGCGGCCGCCTGAAGATGTCGGCGGCAAGTGGGGATATGAGAATTTCCTGGAGACAATTTCGGACCCTGGGCATCCGGAGCATGGCGAGACAAAAAGATGGTGCGGCGGGCATTTTGATCCCGAGTGGTTCGACCTCTCGATCGCCGACAAAGACGTGAGGTACGCTCTGCGGCCGGGCGTGAGGCGACGACTTCATCAACCTAAGCCGAAGAAATCGACGGCGACATAACTCGGCGTCCCAAGGCGCGGATCACGCACGAGGAAAAAAATGAGGGCAATCGTCAGTTCGAATGCCAACCATATGCGACGCGGGTCGGGGAGGAGCTTCAATAAAGCCCGGGAATCAGTTTCGACGTTCGCGCGCGGTAGGCGTCATATTCGGTGCCGAAATGTGGCCGCAGCACTCTTTCCTCCGCGTGAATGCGCGCGAGGAGCGCTGGGATGATGAGCGCCGTCAGCAGCACGCCGGCACCCGAACGAAAGGCGAGACCCCAGCCCAGCGAGTTGACGAGCAGCCCCAGGATACCCACCGCCAAGTTCGAGGGGATCATGAATTTCGTCGCGATAGATTTCGAAACCGCGAACTACGGGTCCAACAGCGCTTGCTCGGTCGGCCTCGTGAAAGTGGTCGGCGGTAATATCGTGGACAAGGCGGTTCACTTGATCAAACCGCCGACCAGGGAATTCGTATTCACCTATGTCCACGGGCTGACATGGAAGGACGTCGCGAAGTCGCAAGACTTCGGGCAACTCTGGCCGACCATCGCGCCGCTCTTCGAGGGGGCCGAGTTTTTGGCGGCGCACAACGCCTCTTTCGACAAAGGGGTGCTTCACGCTTGCTGCGCCAGCCACGGAATTCCCGCGCCGTCCTTGCCGTTTCGATGCACCGTGCAGATGGCCCGGCGCAGCTGGAACATCCGTCCGACCAAGCTGTCCGATGTCTGCCGAGAACTCGGGATCGCTCTCAACCACCATGAGGCCCTGTCCGACGCCATGGCCTGCGCGCAAATCGTTCTCGCGGCCAACAAGCAGCCGACGACGCAAGAGGTCGGCCGGCGCCGGAACTCGGCGGCGCGACAGACCGCCCGGACTTGAACGCGGCGCAAGTGCAGCCTCTCATCGTAACCGGCAACGAACTGCCGGCATGCCGAGGTTCCCAACGTTCTTTATTTGTTCCAATTGTTGGACTACGTTGAGGTCTCCATCCGATTCGGCGTGAACCATGGCGACATTGATCATTACGGAAAAGGCCAGTCAGGCGAAGGATCTCCGAGCCGCGTTTGGCGCGCGGTTCGGACAAATTCTGCCCGCCGAGGGTCATCTGCTGCGGCTGGCGGAGCCCGAGGAAGTCAACGCCACGTGGAAGCAGTGGTCCTGCGTCGTCCTCAAGCCGGACGGGCTGTATCCGACCCGCGCGGCCCCCGAAGGAAACAAGCCGGCGAAACTCAAGGCCATCGCGGCGGCGCTCAAGTCGTGTGACGACGTCATCCTGGCGACCGATTGCGACCGCGAAGGCCAACTGATCGGTCAGGAAATCCTCGATCATCTCGGCTATCGCGGACGCGTGCGGCGGGCCCTGAGCGAGGATGAAAAGCGGCTGTTCGCGCTGATTTGCCGCTCCTATCTGGCCGCCGTGATGCCCGACTACGAATATCGCCAGACCATCGTCACCATGTCAGTTCCAATTGCCGCCGGCTCCGTAGCAGAGTTCCGAGCCGTCGGGCGCATTCCATTGCGGCTCGGCTGGAAAGCCGTCTATCAGGCGGTCGACCCGGACACTGCGGCGGAGGCCGAGCAAACGCTGCCGTCCCTCGGCGACGGTGAGACCGCGAGCCTTTCCGACGCACGGGTCGAGGAGAAGAGAACCCAACCGCCTCCCCGCTACAACGAAGGCACGCCGGTGGACGCCATGCAGAACGCATGGCGCTTCGTCGAAGACGCGGCCCTGCGCGAGCGCCTCAAGGGAGCCAAGGGCATCGGCACGCCGGCGACCCGCGCTGAAATCATCAAGGGCTTGAAGCGGCAAAATTTGTTGGCCGCTGATGGCAAACTGGTGCTGCCGACTCCAGCAGGACTGCAACTTTTCGAGCTTCTGCGCGACGCGGCGCCGGCGCTCGTCGATCCCGGATTGACGGCGTTGTGGGAGATGCGCCTCGACGAAGTTGTCGTCGGCAGGGCGGATTATCGCAAAGTGATCGACGGCATCGCCGCCGCCGCCCATGAGTTGATCGACGCATTGCTCAAACGATCGAGCGGAACGGTCGATCTGGCTACCTCCGCGCCGCCGCGTCGACCGGGACGCCGGCACCCCAGCGGACAGACCGGCCGCCGGGTCAAACTGAAGGACACGAAACCGGCTCGCTCACGTCGCGGAGTGCAAGCGGCTCAGGCGTCGACGACGAAACCTACCGCGTCAGCCGCGCGCGCCCATGAGGAAGGAGCTGCTCGCTCAAAGGCGCCGACCGACAAAATGGTCGCTTACGCGCAAAACCTCGCACGCTCCAATAAGGTGACCTTGCCCGAAGGCTATCAACAGGACTTTAATGCATGTCGCCGGTTTCTCGACGAGCATGCACGGTAGGAGCGTCTGCATCAAAGAAACACCGATTCGCTGGCGCCGGTTCTTGAATTCCCGTCGCGTTTGAACCGCTCACTGACATCCGGCCTTCTTCCCGTTGTTCTCACCGCCGCGGTTCGCGACCTCGCAGGACAGGGCGGCGCGGGAAGCAGTGAAGGCAGCCGAGCAAGCCCTGGTCGCCAAAAAGCTAGACCTGCTCGACGCGCATCTCGCCGGAAAGGATCACGTCCTCGGCAGGCGCCGCACGTTCCTCGACGCCTATGTCCTGCCGATCTTGTGCTAGGGCGCGCGCGATGTTGCCGGACAGCCTACTGGTCCATCCAAACTGCCAAACGCTGCGCCTCCACGTGGCGGCCGATTCCGTGGCCAAGAAGCTCATGAGCTACGAGGGGATCGGCTGATTGCCGCCTGCGTACCGCGACGGTTGGCGTCGCCATCACGGTGCATGATCGAACAAGGATCGCGAGAGATTGCGCGTGCGGCGATGCGCATCCCGCCCCGACATTTGCAAGGTGCGCGGTCACACAGCCCTGCGCTGAAATGAAGCGCATGTTGCGTTCACAGCTAAACGGCCTCATCGTTCGAAAAAGGTAGCGAAGCGATGTAACGCCGGCGGAGCGTCTTTGCGCGACGCCAGTTCGAGCCAGACCGCGAGAGTGCAAATTTAGCCTGTAACTCCGCTACGCCGAGCGAAGGACGTTGGACGAAACCGCGCCGCGCTCGCACTGCCGAATGATGGAGGTTTGACATGCTTACCAGCTTGCGTTTGCCGGCGGCGGCGACCCTCGTCGCCCTGCTGTCCGCCACGACCGCCCGAACCGAGTGTTCGCTTAGCCCCTTTGTGTTTTTTCCCGACCGCAACGATCGCGTGCGCGCCGTCGCCGAAACCGACGCCGCGAGTTTTTGCGACAACTCTTTCCGGGAAGGGCCGGGCTATCGCTTCACGAAAGTCTCGGTGGTTCAAGTCCCGCGTCACGGCTTGATCGCGACGCTCGGCCCCAATCATTTGGCCTATCGCGCGCTTCCGAATTTCAGCGGGCAAGATCGCTACACCATTCGCGCTTGCGCGACGGTTGGCGCCCGCAAGGGCTGCTCCACGCTCATCTACGACGTGACGGTACGCTGAGTCTGGCTAATGTCTGCTTCAAGGACGATGCATCTTTCAACGACCGGCGTCGCGCACGATCCGACGTCGCGGGGTAACGGCCGTTGCATCGTGGAGGAGAACTCATGGCTGCGCGACGAACGACACTTCTCTTGGCTTTTATTGCGATCCTGCTCGCCGGCGGCGCCCGTGCGGAGAGTTGGCGCAACTACCACAATGAGCGGTTCGGGACCACGGCGGACGCGCCCGCGAACTGGACGATGGGGTCCGAGCCGGAGAACGACGACGGCCGAGTATTCACATCGCCCGACGAGCATGCGCAAATCACCATTTCGGGCATTTTCGCCGATGCCGATGCAAACGGCGAATTGGCGTCGAGGCTCGAGCCCAGGCAAGGCGAAACCATCACGTTCAAAAAGCGGCAAGGCAAATGGGTCGTCGCCTCCGGAACCAAGGGCGATCGGATATTCTATCGCAAGACCTTGCTGTCCTGCGACGACGCGGTCGCCAATGACCTCTTGATCGAATACCCGGCCGCCGAGAAGGAAAAATACGACGCGCTCGTCGCTCATGTCGCGGCCTCGTTACGTCCGGGCCGGGGTTATGGCGTGACGACGAGATGCCGGTGACGCGGACCCGCGCGCCGTTCGGCAGGTTTTCTCGCCGACGAAACCATGGGATGAATCCCGATGCGCCAGTACGAAATGCTTACCGCCGTCTTCGTCGCGCTTTCGGCTTTTCCGAGCGCCGCGGCATTTCCGGCCGTCGCCGCCGAGAGCATCGTCGGCGCCTGGTCGGCAACTCGCGCCTGCAAGAAAATCGACCGGATCGACATTTCGTCGATGAGCCTCGGTGGCGAGGACTGGTATTGCACGTTCAACTCGGTCAGCCGCAAAGGCGATGTCGTGACATGGCGCGGGCGCTGTGGCTCTCCCGACGTCGAGGACGACCCTCATCCATACGCCGCGACGTTCGTCGCGCGCCTTTCCGGTGCGAAACTTTACCTATCGGAGAACGGCAAAAGCTGGGGCGCATATATGCGCTGCAAGAAATGAACCGGATTCCCGAGATGATCCTGGTCCACCAGTCTCGGGAGAGAACGGTGATGATGTGGAGAACGCCGCTTATCCTTGCTTCTGACTCGCCCATAATCTGTTAGGGGTCCTCATGACGCTCAAAGCTCGACTGCAACGCTGGCGAACGGCCGACATCATCGACGCCGCAACGGCGCAGCGGATCCAGACCTACGAGGACTCCAAGCCGGGGTTCGGCTTCAGCACGGCAATGTTCGCGCTCGGCGCCTTAGCCATCGTCCTTGGCGTCGCCGCCGTCGTGGCCTCGAACTGGGACGCCATTCCCGCCATTCCCAAACTCGTCGCGCACGCCATATTGAACGCGGCGTTGGCGGCGGGCGCCTGGCGCGCCGCCCAAACCGGCAGGACCACGCTTGGCGAAATCCTGCTCTTCCTGTTGGCGGGACTCACGCTGACCTTCATCGCCCTGATCGGGCAGATCTATCAGACGGGCGCCCCATTGTGGCAGGCGCTGAGCCTGTGGCTGCTCGTCACCTCGCCATTCCTGTTCCTCTTGGCGCGGGCGAAATTCACCATCGCATGCTGGATATTGAGTCTCTGGACGACCCTCGGGACGGCGGCGGAAGCCGTGGAGTATCGTCTCGGCCACGCGCATCTCGACGTGACGTTTTACACGCTCGTTCCCTTCCTGATGATCGGGATCGGCGAGTGGAAGACGTTGCGGGCGCGTTGGCCCGTCTGGCCTTGGCTCGTGACGGTCGCCGGATATGCGCTGATCGCTTGCGTCGTTTCCGCCGCGCAACTCGCCTGGATCGACGAATTCGATCGCGAATTCCGCGACCACAGGGCGCATTTATTCCCGGCGTTCCTCGCCGCTCTCGCCGCGGCGAGCGCAATGGCGGCGCTTCGCCGCGTGAAATGGCTCGAGGCCAATTCCCTCGTCGCCAACATCTTCCTGTTCGTCAGCATTCTCACGGGATTCGCGCCGCTTCTGCTGCGGCACCCGCACTGGCCCGTCGTGGGCGCGGGCATATTCATGGCCTATTGGGCGCTGATCGGGTGGTCTGGAATGCGATTGGGCCATCGTGGGGTGTTGAATCTCGCCATCGTCGTCATCGCATTGCGTCTGGTGGTCGTCTACGTCGAGGTCTTTGGCAATCTACTGTCGACCGGCGTCGGCTTGATCGCCAGCGGCGTGTTGCTGATCGCCCTCGTCTGGGCCGCCGGCAAACTTATTCGCAAGCTAGGACACCCGAAATGACGCGACAATATCGCCTGAAACTGGCGGCCGTCGCGCTGCTTCTGCCCTTGCTGGCGCTGGGCGGCATAATCTTGAAGAACGAACGAGACATCGCCTCGGCCGAAACATGGCGCGTCAAGATCACCGGCTATGACCCACGCGATCTGCTTTATGGGCATTATCTCCGCTTTCGCTTCGACTGGGACATATCCCCTGAGCAGGGGGGTTGCGCCGCCGGAGAAAGGTGCTGCTTGTGTCTCGACGCAGGAAGAGAATCGACCGCGCCCCTGACGAGCGTCAAAAGCTGCGAGGCGGCGACTCATTGCGCGACGGCGCTTTCCCTGCCGAGCCGCGCGACTTGCCTGAACGGCGCACAAAGCTGCGCGAAGAACGACGCGGAGTTCGACCCGGAGGGCGCGCAGCGTTATTTCGTTCCAGAAGCAGCGGCCGCGCAACTCAACACGCTGCTGGCCAACCGCCGCTACAATCTCTCGGTGGATTTTAAGGTCGCGCTGTCTGGGGAGCATGTTTTTGGCGATCTCTACATCGACGATGTCGAATGGCGCGATTATCTGCGCGCGCATCCGGACGCGGGAGAGCCGGAACCCGCGCAATCCCATCCGGAGCGCACATGGCGGATGAAAATCGCCGACGCGCGACTCTACGGCGACTATCTGGTCTTCGAATTGAACTGGGGCGCGCCGCTGACGCGCCGCGCCTGCCCCGACGCAAACTCCTGCTGCGCACTTTGCTTGATGGAACGCGCCGGATCATCCCAACCTCAAGTCCAGTACAGGAATTGCGGTGCGCGGGATCAATGTCTCGAAACCTTGATTTTGCCCAACACCGACGGGTCGAAGCACGCCGATCGCGGTTTCGATCCGAACGGACCGCAAAAATATCCGATGTCGACGGATGAGGCCGAGCAATTGGCGCCCATACTGGCCGGCCCCGCAAAGGATCTCTCCGTCGACGTCCTGACGCGCGGATGGGGCGGCGCGCCGGAATTCGGCGATCTTTACATCGACGGCGTCGAATGGCGCGAGTGGCGACGACAGCATTTGGAAAGTCGAAAGCCGAAGGCTACCCGCGGCGACGTCAAAAAGTGACGGGACACGAACGCCCGCCCCGCCATTTCAGCTTGTCCGACGAAGGAAAAAATACCAATGCGTCCTCTTCTCCTCGCAGCGCTCCTCTCCTGTCTGCCACTCGCCGCCAACGCCGCCGAGGACCCGTTTCGCAACTATAGGTCCGGCCTGAATACGGACGTTTGGTTCCTCGGAAACAGTAGCTTCGCGCCTTGGGTGAAGGATTACAAAAGCGCCGCGAAGGACGGAACAAAGCTCGTCACGGGCTCGAGCAAGATCGTCTTCCGCGAGGGACGCGTGGATGCCCCGGATCCCCTTGGCTGCGCAACCGCAAAATACGAACTCAAAGCCGTGACCGCGGCGGAGCTGTTTGGCGGAAAGCTTGCCAAGCCCGACGACGACGCCAAAGAGCTGGGATTCGATAAAAACATCGTCATGTTGGAGACGGGCTGCCCGACGAAATTCTATTTCGTGGACCCTTATAAGGCGGTTTTTGTGGTCGCCGATAGAATCTACGTCATCGAGCGCGAACCGCGGTCCGGCGCCGCGCGGCCTGACGACAAGGAGCGCATGGAAGCATGCCTCAAACTCGTTGCGAACAATCGAGAGGCGCGCGGCGCCTATACCGAGCCCTTCCTTGAAGAGGCGCCGACCGCCGCGGCGCGGCTCGAAGGCGTCGGCAAGACGGCGCGTTATTTGAACTCCAGCTGCGTTGGGGCCGTTGCCTATCCCTGCATCGCCAAACATGACGACGACGCGACGAGAAACGCCTGCTACGATCGCGAACGCGCCTTCTGGGACGAGCGTCTGAACGCCAATTACAAACGCGCTCTGGCCAAGGCGGATCCGAATGTCGCCGCAAGCCTCAAGAAAATCGAACGCGCCTGGTTGGCGTGGCGGGACGCTCGTTGCGCGCACCCGCAAATCGAACTTCAGGGCTCGATGGCGGGTCCCATCGAAGCATCTTGCCTCATGCAAACGACGGCGGATCAGGCGCTCTGGATGTCGGAGGAGGAATGATCGATCCGTTCGGTCGCAAATCGCGCGCGACGCCGAACGTCATTGACGACCGTGTTCGGCCGGCTTCTTTGGACCGCCGAAATTTGGATCGACTCAGTTCGGCGGTGCTTGCGCCCAGATCGTGTTTGGCGCGGAGGCCGGCTGCGGCGCTTCATGATCTCGCGAAGCAATCCGGCCGAAGGGCGTCGCCGCGAGCGAATCCCGCTGCGCCTGCTCGAGCAGCCTGCGCGCTTCCAATTTGGCGCCGCCGGTCGCGATTTGCCGTCCATCCTTCGCGTCGATGACCACGGTGCCTTGTGTCGCGACGCATTGACGGCCGTCCGACAACGCGACGGTGAGGCTCTGTTCGTTCTCACTCCATTTGGTGTCTTTGATGCGCAGAGCGCCGGCGCCGGCGCTGGCGGTCGACAGATCATCCTCGCGCGGATGACGCCCGCGTGTCGGCGTCGTCACCGTGCGACTGTCCGCCTTGGTGAAACGCGTGTAGAGCGGAAACCTTCTGTCGCCGACGTGCCCTTGCGCCAGCGTCCAGCGCCTATTCACCAAAGTGTAGAGGGAGGTCACCCAATATCCGTCGTCGAAGGACTGGCGCGCCAGCGCCGCATGGCCGTCTCCCACAAAATCGACCATGTCCTGCACGCCGGCGCCGTCATATGTGAAATAGCCGTCGAATCTCGTGAGCAGCGGTCGGCCGGATGGTTCGAAGACGAGAGTCAGAATCTCGGAAGACGGCACCCATCCGTTGCCGCCCGTCGCCGCAATGAAGATCAGATCCTTCGACCCATCGCCGTTTAGGGCGACTGCATATAAGGCGCCTTCGAGCGCGCCAAGCCACGCCCAGCAGATCCATGGCGCGCCCGCCTTGTCCTTCCCGGAAAACACCGCGAGATTGTAGTCGCCGCCCGAACTGATTTGGATTTTGACGCCGTTCGTTTCAAAGACGCCGGGCTCGAACTTCATGGGAATCTGTTGCATCTTCACGCGGCGGGCGAGTTCCGCCGCCGTCCGCGGCATGTGCCCGGTCTCGACGGCGTATCCGAGCTGAACCGAGGCGAGCCAAGCGGCGCCAAGGAGAAACGTCGAAACACGGTTGAGCCCTAATTTCGGAAACGAGCGGCTGGTCATCACGGCGCCTTTCAACGACGCGGCGTTTCATATTACCTCGAATGCATTCGTCGCAAAGCGCGGTCGAGCGAGGGCTCGCCAAACTTTTCCACTTGCGGTTGGCCTTGGGCGGAATGTTCGGCGTATCGCGCAATCTCTTCGCGGACGTAACGCGGATGATCGCAGATCCGCGGCCGTCGCCCGATGCATCGACCGAGTACGGCGTTTGGTCGTCATCCGTTCGAGCCAAACTCAGGTGAGAGGTGCGCATTGATGAGGGAAAATCCGATGATTTTGGATACTGTCCCGGCAGTCGACTCGTCTCAACGCCGTAAGCGGATCGCCGGTTGTGCGACGACTTGCCGAGAGCATCCAATCGAGGCATGAAGGAGGGTGAAGGTTCGGCTATCTGGTGAATGTCGGATTAACACTACCCAGCGGGTTTTTGGCACGATCAGGGTTCGACCGAATTGGCTTTCTCGATTTCAGGTTCGGCGGCCATCCACAGTAAATCTCCACAATGGTATCGACCAATGCCCGGTTTCTGAGTATCGCTGCTCTTCTTGACCTTTAAGGAATTCGCCCATGACGACATCCGATGCAGAATCTTCGCAGTCGATCGAGTTGGCCGCCGAGATCGTAGCGGCCTTCGTCGCCAACAACTCCCTGCCGATCGCGGAGCTCCCCGCGCTGATTCAATCCACGCACGCCGCTTTGCTGAGGCTCGCGAGCGGGCCGGTGGATACGGCGCCGCAGGTGGAGAAAAAGGAGCCGGCGGTCTCCATTCGCAAATCGCTCACGCCCGATTTCCTCGTATGTCTCGACGACGGCAAGAAATTCAAGTCGCTGCGACGGCACCTGGCGACCCTCGGAATGACGCCGGATCAATACCGCGCAAAGTGGGGCCTACCGTCGGATTATCCGATGGTCGCGCCGAACTACGCCGCGGCGAGATCGCAACTGGCAAAGCAGTCAGGGCTTGGTCAGCTTCGCAAGAACGCCGCGCCAGCCAAGAAGGCGAGCGCCGCCGCGCCGAGCAAGCGCGGACGACCGGCGAAGGCGAGCACGTAACCGTCGATTCCGTCAGCATCCGGAAGCCCGTCCAATCCAAGGAGAGCAGCTTTGGCCAAGGCAAAAGTCAGCAAGTCAAAAACCGTCAAGCGCGAAGCGGCGCCCATTCGCCCCGTCAAGGAGACCTTCACCAAGCCGGCGCTGATCGGTCTGATCGCCGAGCAGAACGACGTTCCCCGCAAGACCGCCGTGGGCGTCTTCGCCACGTTGGAAAGCGTGTTGCTGGGATCGGTGCATCCGCGCGGCGTGGGCGAATTCACTTTGCCCGGCTTGTTGAAAGTGACCCTTCGCAAAGTGCCGGCCCGCAGGGCGGGAACCTTGGTCCGCAATCCGGCCACCGGTGAGATGGTCAAGAGCGTCGCCAAACCAGCGAGCATGCGGGTAAAGATCCGCGCCTTGTCGAAATTGAAGACGGCGGCTTCCGGCTGATTCGTCATTCGCGCATGAGCGAAGGGCTCGGGCCATGGTTTCGCCCGAGCGCCCTGCCTTACTGGAGAGACAGGCCACGCTGCCGCCGTTGAGGCAGATCGCGATTTGACGGTCCGCTTCACAGCGCTGTTCGGGATTCAACTCCCAACCCCAATCTCACGTCAGCAAATCAAATGCTATCTGCGCAGTCGAGCTCAGCTTGCGAGCGGTTCGGCATTGCATTCGGCTTCGCCGGCACCTATCTGTCACCTATCGATTTTCGGCCTGACGACTTGGACCTGCTTTGGAAACGAAGCCGCTGACGACCTCTTGCAAACATCGATCGACGCGGCCCCGCGCACACGGGCCAACTTCTAAACAATGTTTGGAGAGATGAAATGTCTAGCGGCACCGTGAAATGGTTCAATGGTCAAAAGGGCTTCGGCTTCATCCAACCCGACGAAGGCAGTGGCGCGGACGTTTTCGTTCACATCAGCGCGGTCGAGCGCGCTGGCCTGAACGATCTGCGCGAAGGCCAGAAGGTGAGCTACGAGATCACGAAGGACCAGCGCACCGGCAAGGCATCCGCCGATCAGCTGAAGGAAATCTGAGGCGCACTGTTCGCGGCGGCTTTCCGTCGTGTTCGGCCGAAAGAAGAAGGGTCACCGCTCGCGGCGACCTTTTTCGTGCTTGAAGCAAGACGCCATCGTAGCATAGCGGCGTACGACCGCGGTTTTCCAACGCTGCGGCGCCTATCGCAGGGTGATCGCACTTCAAAATAGGGTGAGCAATCTGGCGAGATAGGGGTCGCGTGACGGAACCGGACCTGAGTAGGTTCCGAACCTCCCGCGACACTTTTCCGTATGGCATTTTGGCGGCTGCGAGAGCGCGTTCGGACGCCGGCCGGATTTGAGGATGTCGAGATGAAGCCGAAAACCACAGAGCTGTTTGCCTCAGGAACGGCGACAAGGACGCCCAACCCCATTAACACCCACGTCGGCGCACGGGTTCCTGCGAATGAGCGCCTGCGGTTGCAATGGTGACAACCTCCCCCAATTCAGCCGAGTCGATATCTCTGCGAAATCTCGGATGGTCTGATTTTTTTGAAGATCAGCGTCAGCGCGAAGATTTTGCCTTTAATCCTTGCCGTATCGCCTCGGTTCACCGCACCCGCCTGACGGCGATATCTCAAACCGGCCCCATCCAACTGACCCTTCCTATTCGCGCCAACACCGGCGATTTTGCTGTTGGCGATTGGGCGCTTGTCGATCCTCAAACCCACGTGCTGCACCGTCGATTGACTCGCAAGACAGTGTTGGAACGGCATAACGAAGGGGCGAAGACGCCGCAGCTTGCCGCCGCCAATGTCGATACGTTGTTGATCGTCACTTCCTGTAACGCTGATTTCAACCCAGCCCGGCTGGAGCGCTATCTCGCGTTGGCAAATCAAGCGGGCGCCAATCCCGTGATCGTGCTGACCAAGGTCGACGCCACGGATGATGCGAACGCCTATCAGCAAAAGGCCGCAACCCTGCAACGCGGCTTGCCCGTCGTGACGTTGTCCCCTCATTCTCGTGACGCGGCGACTGCATTAGCCCCTTGGTGTGGGATGGGCCAGACAGTGGCGTTGGTCGGCTCCTCTGGAGTTGGAAAATCGACAGTCGTCAATATTCTTGCGGGGACGACGCAGTCGCTGCCTCAGCAAACCGGGGAGATTCGCGAAAACGACGCGAAAGGACGCCATACGACGACCTCGCGCTCGATTCACGCCATTGCGGGCGGTGGCTGGGTGATTGATACGCCGGGAATGCGCGCGCTCCACATCAGCAATGCGGCCCATGGCGTCAGCACCCTGTTCGCGGAAATTACGGAGCTGGCGCCGCTTTGCAGGTTTCGCGATTGCACTCATGACCATGAACCCGGCTGCGCTGTTCAGGCCGCCGCAATCAACGGAACATTGGATCCCGAGCGACTGGCTCGATGGCGCATACTTGTGGATGAAAATGGCCACAACACGCCTAACAAAACAACTCCACACGGTGGTGGAGGCGCGGCCGTTCGCAGCAAAAAACGCTGAGCTCGGAGAAATACGCGGAGGCGGACGCTGCGTAGGAAACCACGACTCCGGCTTTTGGCGCACCGGCGCCAAGCCTTCCACCGGCTGGCAAAGCAGCTTGTTGAGGTATTCTGGGCGAGCCGAGCGACAGAGGCTTTCGTCCTCAAGCGCCCATTTGATGTAATCGTGCGCGCTCTCGACGGAGCCGTTCTCACGTGAAGCACTCGGACTGATGAGGGTCGGCGTCATGCCGTAGTCAGTGCGCAGAGCAAACGAGCATGCCTCTTAAAATCAATTCGCGGTCAGCCACTCCCGGAGCTTCGTCCATCTCTTGCGCCCGCCGCCGCTGCGCACAGCGATGGCCATCGCCCGGCGCTGCCCGACGATGACCACAAGACGCTTGCCGCGCGTGACGGCTGTGTAGACGAGATTGCGCGCCAGCATGGTGTAATGCTGGGTCGCGAGCGTGATGACCACGGCGGGATATTCCGAACCTTGCGACTTATGGATCGTCGTCGCATAGGCGGGAACCAGAGTGTCGAGTTCGCCAAAGGGATATTCAACCTCGCGCCCGTCGAAGCCGGCGACGAGGAGGCCTTCAACCTCGTCGATGCGCAACACCGTTCCAAGGTCGCCGTTGAAGACATCGCGATCATAATCGTTCTCGGTCTGCATAATCTTGTCGCCCGGCGCGAAGATCGACCCGAATTTCTCGATCTTCGCGGGCGGATTGGGATTGAGGGCTTTTTGTAGATCGGCGTTGAGCGACCGCGCGCCGAGCGCGCCGCGCTGCATAGGGCAGAGAACTTGAATGTCGCGAATTGGGTCGAGGCCAAAGCGGCGCGGAATCCGGTCGCGGACAATTTCCACGACCTTCGCCGCCCCCTTCTCCGCATCGTCGGCTTCGACAAACCAGAAATCCGAATCCTCGCCGCGCCTTGGCCATTCCGGCATTTCTCCGCGATTGATCCGGTGCGCGTTGAGGACGATCCGGCTCTCGGCGGCCTGACGAAACACCTCGGTCAACCGCGCGACCGGAATTGCGCCGGAATTGATGATGTCGTCGAGCACCTGCCCTGGCCCGACCGAGGGAAGCTGATCCACGTCGCCGACGAGCAAAAGCGCCGACCGGGCAGGGATCGCCTTGGCGAGCGAAAACATCAGCGAGATATCGACCATGCTGGTCTCGTCGATGACGAGCAGATCGCAATCGAGGGGATTGTCGGCGCCGCGGCGAAAGCCCCCGGTCTTTGGATCGATTTCCAGCAAGCGGTGGATGGTCTTCGCCTCGATGCCGGTCTGTTCGGTCATGCGTTTCGCGGCGCGTCCGGTCGGCGCGGCGAGCAGAATCTTCGTTCCCTTGGCGGCGAGAATGCGCAGAATCGCGTCGAGCAGGGTCGTCTTGCCGACGCCTGGGCCGCCGGTGATCACCATCGCCTTGGAGCGCAGCGCCATTTCAATCGCCGCGCGTTGCGACGCCGCCAGCATCTTGCCCGTCTTTTTCTCGACCCAGGGCAGCGCCTTCTCCACGTCGATCGTCGGCCAGGGCAGGGCGCCTCGGACCAGGGAGCGCAGCCGTTCGGCCACGCCGCGCTCGGCGATGTGAAGCCCGCGCAGGAAAACGCACGCCTCGCCGCGGATCGTGTCGCCGACAACCTCGCCCCCGGCGAGTTCGTGATCGAGCGCGACCCTCACAAGCGCTTTGTCGACGTCGAGCAGCTTGGCGGCGAGGGTGAGGAGATTATCGACCGGAAGCCCGCAATGACCGTCGTCGGTCGCCTCCTGGAGGGCGAAGGACACACCGGCGCGCAACCGCTGCGGCGCCTCGCGGGTCATGCCCATTTTCATGGCCAATGCGTCGGCCGTCCGAAAGCCGATGCCCCTGATGTCGCGGGCGAGGCGATACGGATCCTCGGTCATCACCTGTATGGCGTCGTGCCCATAGGTCTTGAAGATGCGGACCGCGCGCGACGTTCCAACACCATGCGAATGCAGGAACACCATGATGTCGCGAACGGCCTTCTGCCCGGCCCATCCGGCGGCGATTTTTCCCGCGCGGAATTCCCCGATCCCCGACACGTCCCTCAGCTTCTCGGGGGTCGCTTCGATGATTTCGAAGGTTCCCGTCCCGAACGCGTCGACGATTCTCTTCGCCAGCTTGGGACCGATGCCGCGAACCATTCCCGAGCCGAGATATTTCTCGATACCCTCGGCGGTGGTCGGCGCGGTGGTTTTGAGAAGCTCGGCTTTGAATTGCAGCCCGTGAGTGCGATCGGTCGTCCAAACGCCGACGGCGTGAATGAACTCTCCCGCCGATATCGAGGCGGCGTGCCCAACGACCGTGACGAGGTCGCGCTTACCGCGCGCCTTCACCTTCAGAACGGCGAAGCCATTTTCCTCATTGTGAAAAGTCACCCGTTCGACCGAGCCGACGAGCGTTTCACGCGAAGTGGTCGTATCGGCCGCCGCCCGCAAGATGCTTCCTGGCTCCCAACGGAATCTCTTGGCCGATTATAGCAAGCCACGCCGAGGAAGCTCCGACGATTGCGCGGCGGATGACTTATCGCCAGCTGCTCGGCGAGAAAGCGCCGCTGCGCGAGGCGTTGGAAGCGCGCGTCGATGCGCGCTTTTGGCGAATCGCCTGGCCTTGGCGCCGGTCAATCTTCGTCGGCGCCGGGCTGGGAGGGCGCCAGTCGCTCGAAGACGCTGGCGACGATGTCCGTGGTGTAGATCGTTTTGCCGTCCTTCTCGTAGCTGCGCTCCGCGACGCGGCATTCGGCGTAAACGGGATCGCCTTTCCTGACGTTTTCCGCAGCCCATTTTGCGATTTTCTCGTTCAACATGGTGACGGTCACCCAATCGGTCGCTTCTTTCTTTTCGCCCGATTTTCGGTCGGTCCAAACGCGGTTGGTCGCGACGCTGACTTTCGCGACCTTGCCGCCGTCGAAGGCTTTGGCGTCGGCGCCCGTGTAGCCACGAACGATAAAGAGGTTGGTGCTGCGCATGTGCTGGTTCCCAAATGAGCGACGGGAAGTTCGTCGCCGTTGAAGCCTCGGAAGAGGCGGGCTGTTTGACGATATTGCAGTTTAATATAATTTGGTGGGAAATGCTCTCGAAGGGAAGGATTTTCATTGGAAGCGCAGACGGACGCGCGCGGGGAAGTTTCTTCGATCCGGCGAAACGGCGCGACCGACGAGCTGCGGGGACTTGCGGTTCTGGCGGTCGTTTGCTCGCATGTCGGGCTGGTCTACGGCCTCGATAGCCCGCTGGCGTTCGGCCTGGCGGCGCCGGCGCTCGGCGTCGGCGTCGACTTGTTCTTCGTGTTGTCGGGCTATGTGATTTGGCAAAACCTCGCGGCGATGCGGGCGAAGGCCGGCGGCGACGCTGTGGTGGGCGCGCTGGCGTTCTGGCTGCGGCGCTTTTCGAGGGTCGCGTTGCCGGCTTGGGCGACCTTGGCGGCGATCGGGCTTTTGCGGCTTTGCAGCGGGCGCGACACGGGTGGGTGGAGCGATCTCCTCGCCGGCGCGGGTTTTTACGCGAATTTCTATTGGGCGGGCTGCTGGGCCGGAAAGGCCCCCTGTCCCGACGCGCTGATAGCGTCGCATTTTTGGAGTCTCGCTTTGGAGGCCCAATTCTACGCGCTGGCCCCGTTGCTGGCGGGGCTCGGGAGACGTGAAGCTCTATGCCTTTGCGCATTTTGCCTCGCGCTCGGCGCGGCCACGCCGCGCGCGGTTGGGAGTTTTCTGTGGTCGGTGCGGCCCGACGGCTTTTTGATTGGAATGGCGCTGGCGCGGCATGGAGCGCCGCGGCGGCTGCCTGGGCTCGGGTTGGGCCAGGCGGTTTATTGGTTGGTCGTCGTCGCGATTTTCGTTCGCTTCGCCGAACTTGGCTTTTCGGGTTTCGGCTTCGCGTCGGCGGCAATCGTTTTTGGGGTGATTCTGGCCGCGCGTTTGAAGCAAGGCGCCGCGCCGGGATGGGCGGCGGCGCGGCTGCGTAAGATGGGGGAGGCGTCTTTCTCCTGCTACCTCGTGCATCTGCCGGTCGTGACCGTGGTTCATGCTGCGTTGGCGGGAAGGTCGCCGGTGGAAGCGTCTTTGGCTTTGTCGCTCGTTGCGGTCGCCGCGGTGACGCTCGCCTGGGAACGCGCGATTGTGGAGCCGGCCGCGGCGTTGAGTCGCCGCTGGTCGGAAGGCTTTATATTGCATTGCAAATACGGAGTGAAAGAGTGTAGTTTGAAAGGGTAACGCTATTCGAAGGGGCCGGACATGCGAAGGTTTTTGTTGCTGGCCGGAAGCCTTACGGCGTTGGGCTTCTTGGGACAATCCGCGCGGGCGGGGGCAGGCGACTACGCCTGCACGGTTTATCTGTGCACGGCGCCCGGCGGTCCGGGATGGCAGACGGTCCCGGCTTGCGTCGGGCCGGTGACGACGGCGCTCAATCAAGCGTCCATAGGGATTCCCTGGCCGGTATGTCCCGAGGCAACGGCGGCGAGTTCGAGTTCGTTGAACGGAAACTGACACGTCGCGAAACGCTTGCCGCCAGAGAGTGAGGGCGTTGAAAGCGGAGCGGCCAAAACGGGAGCCGGAAAGCGCGCGCCGGCCGATCTCGTCAGATGGCGTCTCGCTGTGATTGGCTCGAAAGACGCTTCCGAGACCCTTGGCGCGTCTCACAGCCTGGCTGGCTCCCGCCGGTTGGCGCGAGCAGGGGGCCTCGTGGTCAAAGCCGTGCGCGGAGCGTGAGCTAAACTGGTGACACAAATGACCCTTTTTGAACGAACGCGCGGGCGACCGGCTGACAGAAAGCACAGGACTCTCAATATTATCAATAGGTAAAGGCCGTAAAAAAACATCGGGGGAGGCTATATTAATCTGTTAATTCGACGCATTTGGGGTGTTTGTAGCACGATCGTGAAGGGGCGCGGAGCGCGCAAGCTCCGCCGAGATGGTGTGGGGCGCTTTAGTGGGATTGCGGCGATGTATAATAGAAAGATTATTGAATTTCCGATGAGAACCGACCCTCCGCGCCGCATATGGTGCGGGATTTTGCAGGTGCTCTTCCCGGTGATTTACGGCCATAGGATCGCCCAGCCGCGGCGAGATTCCGTTGGTTCGGAACCTTTCGAAACTCCGCCGGAAATCGCGACGGAATTTTCCTTTTCGCCGGAGTGGAGAGGGGCGGGCCGAAGTATCTTCTGCCAGCCAATCTCGAAGCTCGCCGACGGCGACGGTCGCGTCTTAATCGTTCGGCACCACTGGACGCGGGCGCTCATGGAGGAGCATCAAGCGGGGCGTCCGACGATAGACTGCATGGAAGCGCAAAAAGTTCCTTGGAATCCAGGTTCGGAAGTGGTTTTCGTCGATGCGACCGAGCAAGCCGAATTCGTGGAGCTCGCGGAGTTAGCGGAGCTGGACGCGGAAGAGCTTTCGGATGAATATTTTACGCTCGAAAAATACCAGGTTGACCCTGGTCCGCGTGAGAACAGAATTTTCTTCATGGGCGTAGATTACGATGAAGATGATCATTGCTCCATTCTTCCGGTCGAGGCTTCAGTTGGGAGAGACAGGGTTTTAAAGAGGACGAATTTTTTCGACCCTGGAGCCTTAGACGCCGGTTTGTTCAAAACAAAAAGAATCAAGTGACGTTATCCGTCGTCACTGCGCCTCCCGCGCCTTGGTGTCCATTATCCAACCGGCAGGATATTCCTGTCGTGGCGGCGAACATATCGTTGTTCAGCGTTGCGACGGGCAGTGAGGCGAGCGTCGATGAGTGACGAAACGGCGCCAAAATGGACGATCCAAACAGGGAACGGCGCGCTTCTGCCGGAAGAGCTGCGCGCCTTCGTCGACGCCTGGCTCGAGGAAGCGGGCGGTGAACCGCTGCGCGCTCTGGTTTTCGCGGCGCAGGACGCGGCGACGTTGGAGCGGGCGGCCAGCCACGGCTTATGCCGCGGAGCGAGCTGGCGAGGCCGGAAAGACCAAGGATAGGGCCTTTCGTCGCGCGCGCTTCCTCTCCGCCGCGCCTGAGCGCGTGGTCGCGTCACTCCTCCGCCGAGCCAATGCGCGGCGATAGCCGCGCCTATGGGGCTCGAATTTCGCGTCATGCGAAATTCGAGCGCTAAAGAGGGACCGCGCTTTAAGCGCGGTCGCCGCTTTTGCGGTTCAAGACGTCGAAACACCGTCGTAGGGACGCCTCGAGTTTCGTTGATGGAGCGGTTTGCGGTGTCGTTGGGCGTTCCATATCAGGAAGAGAATCTTGGTTTGGGGTTCGCGTCTGAATTTTGGACTTGGATAAAAATTGTGGGATCGCGGTCTCCCCTGGATCGAAAAATCGGTAGCTGTTCGAGGTGCGCAGCGCGCGTTTTTGCAGGCCGTCGCGCCCGAAGAGATCGACGCAGCACTCTCTGACCCATTTCAGCCGGTTGACCCAGGTGAGAAGGCCAGCGGCCTCCAGGCGCTTGATGGCGACGGCGACGTGGGAGCGCGAGCAACCCGCGACTTCGGCGATGGTTTCGTAGGACGGAAAGCAAAAGCCGGTGGTCCAATTGGCGAATTGGAACAAGAGGGCGCCGAGGACGGCGTAGTCCTTGGCGGTGATGGCGCCGTAGTGCTTGCCTTTTTTGGTCTTGCGCATGAGCGCGCGGCCGCGCGTCATGAGCCTGGCTCGAAGATTTCTGTCGAGCTGTCTTGGCTTCTCGAAGCCGGCGAATATTTTTTCTCGGCGCGCGCGCAGATGCGGCGCCAGCGCTTGCGCTGTCGTCATGGGATCTCCGTTGGGGTTTGGTCACCCGGCCGGAGCGCTCGAATGCAGGCAAAGACCGATCGTCAGCAGAAACGAGGTTTCCGCTTGACTTGAGGTCTCTTTTGCGGGAATCTCTCAGTTGCGAGCTAGAGAAATTCCCGACCGGCGCTCAGCGCTCTGGTCAAGTGAGACCCGCCTTCCGGCGGGTTTTTGCTTTCCGGGTGTTCGCTTCTCCGAAATTCGAAGGCTTCGCTTACGCAACGGCGTCAAGAGCGCGCCGCGCCAGCAGAGCGGCCTGCCGGGGGCGCGACTCGGCCAGAATACGCGAATTATATTAGAATGCCAAATGGCGCTGAACGCCCAGACTCCTTCGCGCGGGCAGCCCCCTTGGCGGGTAGCCCTTGCGCGTTATATTGCTTTAGCAATAACCGTTTTTGGATCGCGAGTTGAGGCTTCCTCACTTCGATTCGCTCTGGGAATTCTGGAAGGCGCCACCGACGGATGGTCATGCTCGAAAATTCTGTCTATTGAATTGCGAATAGCGGATTTGGGACTGTTGTTCGGATCGCGAATCTTCGAAACTGGCAAGGATGCGGCGGTTGCGACGGTGTAGGTGGATATGACGCCAAAACGACAAGGGCCGGGGTCTCGGCGGCCCAATCGACGCAAGAGCAGGGGAGAGCGCAAGCGCTTGATCGTGATTTCGATTGCGGAGCGGAAGGAGTCACCTCTCATCGCGGAATTGGCGCGCAGGCTCGATGAAGAGCAAAAAAAGAGCGGGATGCTGAAACCGGAATTTGCCGCTTTGATCGGAATATCCGGGTCTCAGTACCGCTACGTTCGCACGCATGAAGCCAATCCGACGATCGAAGCGCTGTGCAGAATGGCGAGCGCTCTCGGCATTTCGGTTTACGAGCTGTTGGAAGGAAAGGAGCTGGGCGATCGGCGAAACCTCGATCGCTGGGGAATGTCGAAAGCTTTCGGGGAGGTCTTCAAGGCGAAAATGGACGCGAGCGGGCTGGAGCGCGAGGAGTTCATCAAAGTCGCGAATATTTCGATGCCGCAATATTACCTCGTGGTGCGCGGCCTGGTGAATCCGACGATTTTGACGGCGGTGGAAATCGCGAAGCGCCTGGAGTTGACCGTTTGGCAATTGCTGGGGGTCGAGCCCTGGGATGGCCTGCCGAAAGGGGCGGTTGAGACGACGGCTGTGACGGCGGCTGGCTAGTCGGGAGTGTTGGGACTCTTGCGCGCAACATCGAAAGGGCCTGAGCGGAATCGAACGAGGGGGAGTAGATGAAAGGAGCGCTGCTTTTGGTCGTTCTCCTTGTGATTTTTCTGGGACCGGCGGGCAAGTCCAGGGCGGAAAGAACCGCGCTGGTTCAAATGTACAATTCGCCGGAGATGAACCTCGAGGAGATCGACCGCTCCATATTGGATCAAGTCGGGGCAGGGGGACGCATCAATTTCGCGGCCTATGTGCTGAGCGATTACACGATCATGGATTCGCTGCGCGGGGCGGCCGAACGCGGCGCTGTCGTGAGAATTTATCTCGATCCGCGCGAACTGGAAAAATTGACGCTCTCGAACGATCACCCCTTGGTGAAACTCTCTCGCACTCGCAACGTGGAAATCAAAGTGAAAGGCCTAAAGGACGGGCTGATGCACTTGAAATCCTACTCGGTGAACGGGGTGCTGCTGCGAACGGGTTCGGCGAACGAGTCGCAATCGGGATTGGAACGGCAAGACAACGATCTTCTGGTCATTAGCGACAAGCCGACGGTGTCGAGCTTCAATTATAAATTCGAAGTGATGTGGGCTCGTCCGTCGAACACGAAATTCAACTATCAGTGATGGTGTTCGAAGCGTTCCTATTCGGTTAAAACAGACACCCACTACATATAGAGCGGCCGGTGAGCCGCACCGACGCCGCCTGATGGCCGTACGTGACCCAAAGCCGCCTTGGCGCGCCCCGAGGGAAGGCGATTGGAGGATCGTCACTGGTGCGGCCGCAGGCTCGAAGGCGCGCCTAGCGGGCTCAGGTTGTCGCTCCTGACGCAAACGGCGACGCTGCCTATCGTGGCGCGCCGATTGAGAGGGCGCTCGCCTCGATAGATGGCCACCACGGCGCGATTACAGATGCGAACGCCAATGAAGCCAACTTCAATTTTTCAACCGCGTGCCCAAGCCGTCTCGCGTCCCCAGCTCCGCTAATGAAAATTGAACGGCTGGCCACGCAAGTCCACGCCGCAGATCGACGGCCCTCTGGAAGAAGCTACGATGCGGCGCCCCAGCGCGGCGTGGGCGGGCGTCGAGCCGCTCGCCGAAACAACCGTGACATAGCCGCCGGGATGCACGCGGAACACCACGGTCGCCGTGCCCGGTCCAAAACCCGCCGAGGCCGGCGAATGACGCCGCATCGAGGACATCAGTTGCGCGAGACAGAGCGACTGCTGATGTCCGCTGGTTCTCGCATGGCCGCCGGCGGCACCGGCGTGGCGAAGCTGCTGCGCCGCGCGGGGCTTGGCCACCTGCTCCACTTCCCGCTTGTGTTTGACCACGATTTTCTGAACTTCGGTCCGCTTCACCGGCAAGGGCGGAGCGTCGGGCGCCATCACCTGCGGCAGCGAAATGGCGAGTTCGACCTCCTCGATCGGCTCGGGCGGAACGTCTTCCGCCTGCATGATCTGCTCCTGCTCGACATAGTCGCCTTCCGGCACAAGCTCCATGTCGAAGGAATCGAGCGAGGGGATGGGCGTCAAGCTCGCCAAACCAAATAAGCCGGCGACGCAGAAATGCGCCAACAAAACCGCCGTTGTCGCGACGGGCCGCAACCATTTCGGCTTGACGGGCGGAAATCCCGACAGCGACAACGCGGGCTTCCGCGGTTCGGGATCGAGGGCGATGGCGGTCATTTTCGGATGCTCCCGACGCTGGATTTGATCGTGACAGTCCGGCGGAGCGAGACGACCAACGCGAAGCGCCTCCAATTCATTACGTCGCTTCCTAGGTGGTCGCGGCGTCGGACGGAAATTGCGCCCCGGCCCGTTGTCGTTAAGCGGTCAGTGGATCGGCTGGTCCACCGTCGCAACAACCTTGGCTTATGCAAGCGGAGGGCCTTTGCGCGCGACGGGTGAACAGGCCGACATTCATATACATGCAAACTATATGACGATGCCACGCTGTCGAAGCGATATTTTGCGCGATTTGAAGCCCGACGACAGGGCTTTGACCTTCCATGACGTGCAAAAGGAGGCATTAGCGAAACGCAGCAACCGGCGTTGCAACCACGCGTGAACAAATATTGCTGGCTTTACGCCAAACGCAACAAACCGCGTCTTGTTGGTTGCAATTAGCCTCCATTTGCGGCAGAACGTCAATAAAGTGATCAAAACGCTATATAAGTAGCTGTTGTACATTCGCCACAGTCCCTATCAAATCGTTAAGTGACAGCGTGTTAGCGCTAGACTAATCTTTCCAGCTCCAGTTATTAATTTCCGTTACATGACGCGCTTGGGCGCGGATTCGATCCAGGGAGCGGGAAGATGAGCAAGGGTTTGGTGGCGCGGCGGCTGCGCGGTTCTCTCTATGGTGTCGTCTCGCTACTGTCGCTGTTATGCGCCGGCGCCGGCGCTGTCGCGGAACCGCTGCTCCCCGCCATCGAAATCGGCGGACAACAAGCGCCGGACGCCGCCAACACACCGAGCCAACCAGTGGAAAGTGCAGGCGCGGGAACAAGCGGCGGCGCCCCGGCGAGGTCGCCAACCGCCGCCCCCTCTTCGGGCCAAGTCGAACAGAACCCGGCAAACGCGCAATCGAACTTTGGCTACGGCGGCGGCCCGCTGATCGACGCGACGCTGAGTCCCGCGCCCAACCCGGTGAGTTCGGTGACCCCGGAGGGGATCAGAATTCTGGGCGGGCCGGCGCAAGCGAGTTCTTACAAGCCGCTCGACCTCATGCCTAGCGTGATCGAGGACTCCGCGGATCCTTATGGCCTGTCTTTCACGCGCAGCATCACGGTGCGCGGCGTCTCCGACTTTTTCCTCTCGCGCACGATCGACGGGCTGCCGATCGCCGGCATCGTCGGCGGCGCCGATCTGATCGACTTGAACAATCTGGCGCGGATCGATCTTTATCGAGGCAGCCTGCAGGCCAATCAGGGTCTTGGATTCTCCAGCGCCGCTGGACAGTTGGATCAGATCATGCTCGCCCCGAAAAAAGAGTTTGGCGGCACGATCAGCCAGGGCGCCGGCTCCGACGGGTTCTGGCGCACCTCTGTGCGCGTCGACTCCGGGCTTTTATCGACCGGGACCGCCTTCTTCGTATCCGGTTCCTGGACCGACGCCAATAAGTGGAAGGGCGACGGAGACGCTTCGCGTAAGAACGTCATGTTCGGCGTCAGCCAAAAGGTTGGCGACAATCTCGAAATCAAGGTCTATGGCGTCCACAATGACCAAAAAGCTTATGCCTATTTGCCCCTGACTTACGCGCAGACGACGAATCTGTCCGCCTACGCTTGGGCCGATTACAACACGCGGTTGATCGGCCGACCAAAAGTCGACAATAATGACTATCTTTTCGATAAGACGAGATATGCCGACAACGCGATATGGACGGAAATAACTTACAAGATCGACCAGGATCAGAGCTTCGTCCTGAAGCCCTATTTCTGGCGCAACGAGGGGTATCAGCTCACGACCTCCGGCACCGGCGTCAAATTATGGCCGATCAACAATTACAATCTTGGGGGAGTCGCCGAATATAGAAAGCATTTTTCCTGGGGCGGCGACTTCTTGCTCGGCTTTTGGGGCGAGGACGCCAAGCCCGAACCGCCGCCGCTCGGCCAGCAGCAGTTCAACGTCACCACGGCCGGAACGCTCAATTTCGCGAGCTGGTCGGTGCTCGCGAAGACGACCGACTCCGAGTTCTACAGTCCCTTCATGCAATATACACAGACCTATAACGCGACGACGGTCTCCGGCGGCGTGCGGTTGCTGGTCGAAGGAGCGCCCGCCATGCAATATTACACGACCACGGGACTGCCGGAGGCGTCCTATACGAACGTGTTCGCTTACGCCCCGAAGCCGGACCCCAACGCGACCGCCGCCGCGCGATATTTCTATGAATGGCTTCCCAATCTGGGCGTGCGTCAGCAATTGTCGAACGAATGGAGCGTCAACGCCAGCTACAGCCGAAAGACCGGCCGTCCCGACTGGGGACCGCAGGCGAGCAGCTTCACTGGCGCCGAGGCCGCCTTCTTGAAGGAAGGAATCAACATGCAAAGCATCATGAACAAGATTCAACCCGAGCTCATCGACGAGGTCGATGTCGGCGCGCGTTATCAGTCGGGAAATATAACCGTGGTCCCGACGTTCTTCGGATTCTGGACGCATAAAAAAGAGGTTCTGGTCTACGACCCGAGTGTCGGACAAAGCTACTATCAGAGCAATGCGGCGACGACGGGCTATGGCTTCGAACTTGAGGCCATTTGGAAGGCGACCGATTATCTCACCGTCAATGGCACCTTCACCGACGCCGCCGAAGTCTATGATTCCAACATCGCGACCGGAACCAACACGACGATGAATATTGGCGGCAAGCAGGTTCCCTATACGCCCAAGATTCAAGCGAAGGGCGCGATCACCTATCACGCCTATGGCTTCGAATTCACGCCGAGCATTCGCTATGTCAGCACGCGCTACGGACTGGCCGACGACTCGCAGGCGGTCAGCCCCTATGCCGTCGTGGACCTCAACGCGTCATATGAGTTCGGAACGAAGCTCGGTTTGAAGCCGATGCGGATTAACGCCGGAATCATGAACCTCACCGATCGGCGTTATATCGGCGCTATTTCGGTGAACGAGGACAATCTCAACAGCACCTCTTACTATGTCGCGCCGCCACGAACGATCTTCGCCGGAATCACCGCGAATTTTTGAGGGGTCCGAGGCCACGGGGCGGACATGAGTCATTCGGTGAAGCGGATAGTCGCGGTTCTCGCCTTGGTTCTGTGCCTTGTCGGACAGGCGTGGAGTAGGGAAGTTGTCGACATGGCGGGTCGGAGCGTCGCGATCCCGGATCGGGTCGCGCGCGTGGTGACGCTTGGCGCCGTTCCGGTTATTAATGGATTCCTGTTCGCGCTGGGCAGGCAGGATACGCTGGTCAACGGCCTTCCCCCGGAACTCACGCGAAAATTTCAATATGTTTTCGCGCCGGAATTGGTCGGCAAGCCGATCGTGCAAGGCGCCGAAAAAGGCCTAGCGGTCGAGGACATCGTCGGTCTGAAGCCAGACCTGATTTTGACGATGGACCTCGCGACCGCGCGAAAACTCGGAGAAATCGGGCTTCCGGTCGTCTATCTGCGCTGGACCGCGCCCGAGGACGTGAAGGCGCTGATGGCGCTGCTTGGCGACCTTCTTGGAAAAGGCAAGGAAGCGAGCGATTACGCCGCCTATTTCGATGAAACGATGACGCGCGTTTCGGCTCTGGTCGATCCGCTTCCTCCGGCGCGGCGTCCGCGCGTGCTTTACGTCAATCTGCGTCGTCTGACGCAGCCGCATCGCATCGCCGATTGGTGGATCGCGAAGGCGGGCGGACGCAGCATGACGGACGACGGCCGCGAGCAGGAAAGCGTCACCTTTTCGCTGGAGCAGATGCTGAGCTGGGACCCGGAGGTCATGATCGTCGCCGACCAGGGCGAGGCGAAAATGGCCTACGACGATCCGCGCTTCCAGAACATCTCCGCCGTGCGGAACAGGCGCGTCCATGTCGCGCCGGCCGGCGCGCATCTTTGGGCGAACCGCACGATCGAGCAGCCGCTCACCTTGCTCTGGGCGGTTTCGATGATTCACCCCGAACTCGTTTCGCAAGAGCGATTGAAAGCCGATATGACGGCGTTCTACAATCGCTTCTTCCATAAGCCCCTCTCGCGCGATCAGATCGATGAAATTCTCGCCGGCTCGATCGGCCGATAGGCTTCGCGGCGATCTGGCGCTCGCGGTTTTGGCGGGGCTCCTGGTCCTGCTCACGCTTTTTTCCTTGACGCTTGGCCGTTATCCCATCTCGCTGGAAACGATCCTCGACATTCTGACGAAGCCCGGTCACGCCAGCGAAGAGGCGCGCGACGCCACGGCCAGGACCGTCGTGCTGATGGTTCGCTTGCCCCGAATTATCGCCGCCGTCCTGATCGGCGGCGGACTATCGCTATCGGGCCTCGCCTATCAAACGATCTTTCGCAATCCGATGGCCTCGCCGGCCTTGCTCGGCGTTTCGGCCGGCGCGGCTTTCGGCGCCTCCGTCGCGCTGTTGCTGAGTTTGCCGACGCTCCTCGTGCAGGGCGCTGGATTTTTCGGGGGGCTGGCGGCGGTGACGATCGCTCTCGCGGCCAATCGCGCCACAAACGCGCGTTCGATCGTCACGCTGGTGCTCTGCGGCATGGTGGTGTCCGCTCTGTTTCAGGCGCTCATCTCCATCGTCAAATATGTCGCCGATCCCGTTGAGACGCTCCCGACGATCACCTTCTGGCTGATGGGGAGCCTCGCTAAAGTCACCGTGTCCGACGCGATGGTTCTGTCGGGTCCGATAGTCGTCTGCGGGCTGGCGCTCTATCTCAATCGCTGGCGCATCGGGCTGCTGGCGCTCGGAGAGCATGAGGCGGCGACGATGGGCGTCGACGTAAGGAAGCTGCGCATGGCGGTCATTTTCTTCGCGACGCTGATGAGCGCCGCGACCGTTTGCGTCGCCGGCGTGATCGGCTGGGTCGGCCTGTTGATCCCGCATCTCGCGCGCGCCTCCTTCGGCATGGAGCCGGGCCGACTCACGGTTTCGACGGCGCTGCTTGGGTCGATTTTCCTGCTCGCCGTGGACGATCTGGCGCGCTCCATCTCGGTGGTCGAGGTTCCCATCGGCGTATTGACGGCGCTGATCGGCGCGCCTTTCTTCCTGCTCTTCCTCCTGCGTTCGCGCCAAGGTCGTTGGGCATGAAGGCGATCGAGATCTCTGGTCTGTCGTTTTGCCACGATGCCCGGGACGCCGCTGTTCTGAGCGACGTAAGTCTCGACCTGGACCACGGCGAAATTATCGCCATCCTTGGCCCCAATGGCGCTGGCAAAAGCACGCTCGCGCTTTGTCTCCTCGGCTTGTTGCCCCGGGAGCGCGGCTCCATCCGACTGAACGGCGAGGACATCGGCGAGCTTTCGCGCGCCGAGATGGCCAGGCGCATCGCCTATGTGCCGCAATCCACGCAGAGCGCCTTCGCCTTCGACGTGGCGCATATGGTCTTGATGGGCCGCTTGGCGCATATCGAGGCGATGGGTTCGCCTTCCCGGCATGACCGGCGCTTCGCCGAAAAATCGATGGAGCAGGTCGGCGTTTGGCCGTTGCGAGATCGTCTGTTCACCGAGCTTTCGGGCGGAGAGCGCCAACTCGTGCTCATCGCGCGCGCGCTGGCGCAAGACGCGCCGATCGTCGTCATGGACGAGCCGACCGCCAGTCTCGACCTCGGCAATCAAGGACGCATACTCGGCCTCGTTCGCGATCTCGCGCGGACGGGCAAGAGCATTGTGATGACGACGCATTTGCCGGATCAGGCGTTCAATTTGAATTGCAAGGTCGCGCTGATGAGGTCCGGCCGTTTAACCGCCATCGGGCCCGTCGCGGAAATTTGCTCGGCGGAGAGCATGAGCGCGCTCTATGGCGCGCCTCTCGATGCTCTCACCGGTGGAACCGCTAACGAGCTCACGGCCTTCGCGCCTCGGCTCGGCTGAGCGCGCGCTCCACCAGCGGACGCACGTCGCGGCCAAGCAAGGCGAGGGAGCGTTCCAGCAGCTCGATCGGCAAGAAGCCGAAGAACGCGCTCAAGGCATTGAGATAGGTCACGCTCAGCTCTTCGTGCAACTCCAGGATTTTGGCCGCGCAGCTCTCGGGGCCGCCGGCGATGACCATTTCGCGGTAGAAGACCTCGGGATCGAGATCCCTCTCGGTCAGCACGCCCTTGCGATTGAAGAGTCCGAAGCCCTTGAGCCTGGTGGTAAGTTTCAGCACGGTCGGCCACAGTTCCGCGCGCGCGCTTTCGTCGGTCTCGCTGACATAGACGAAGCGGCCAAACGGCACGCCAGCCGGATCGCCGCCCGCGCCAACGAAGGCACGCATGAGACGCCGCTGATTGGCCATGCTGGTGATGCCATGGCAAATCAAACCATGGCCTTCCCGCGCCGCCCAGGCGGCGGTTTCGTCCGTATAGGTTCCCATGAATATCGGCGGATGCGGCCGCTGCACGGGCTTCGGTTCGATGGAATAGGAATTGTCGCCGAAGGCGATTTTCCCGTCCCGCCAAGCGCTCAGCACAAAGTCGAGCGTAGCTTGAAATCGCCCATTCACGCTCTCTGGGTCTATTCCATAGACCTCCAAATAACGCCCATTGCCGCCGCGCGAGATTCCAAAATCGACGCGTCCGTCCGACAGAACGTCGAGCGTCGCGATTTCCTCGGCGAGACGAACGGGATGATGCAAGGCGAGCAGCAATACGGAAAAACCGACGCGCAATTTTTTCGTCCGCGCGAGCATGGCGGCCGCCAGGATCAGCGGCGAATGGCAGCGCCGCCCCTCGACTTCGACAATGCTGCCTTGGAAATGCTCCTCGTTGAGCCACATCGCCTCGAAGCCAAGAGCTTCGACCTCCTCGGCGAGGTCGAGCAGCCGCGAAGTCGAAATGGACTCCAGCCCGCCGCCGCAGCCCGAAAGACCGATCCGAAATTTTGGCCTCGCCTGCAATCCAGAATCCGACACTTTTGGCCCCGCATCGACGGGAAGTTTGTCAGAGAAGCAAGAAATGCCGTTCATGGGTGTCCGCCTCCTCCGTCTCGACTCTGATTTGATCTCGCCATCGCCGCGTCGAACGCGCGAAGAGATATTCAAACCTAGCCCGCGCCGGATCGCCGCGGATGCGACTCGCTCCGGCGAAGGAATCGCGATAGCGTTAAGGTATCGTAATATATCGCGCACCTAGTAGCTACTATCGAAACTTAACACAAGGGGTCGGTTCGGCGGCAATCAGACCGTCGCCGGTAATCCGCCGCTCTATTCCTCCGCGCTGCCGACGACGGCAAGCTTCAACGGCCACATCGTCCGCGTCGGCGTCAACTATCACTTGAATTGGGGGAGCGCCCGCTCCGGTCGTCGCGAAATATTGATCGTCGGCGCGGCTTCGTTCGCGACGCCTGGGGCGTTTTGATGCAAAGACCATGACAGCGGCGAGCAGTCCTCGCCGCTGTCATGGTCGCCTGAAACGTCGAGTGCAATCGCGGCTTCCTCCGACCGGCTCGGCATGATCTAGGTCCTGCTGGCGCCGATAGTGGTGATCGTGTCGCATGGCGCTTTGGGGTAGCGAGTCTTAACGCCGCACATCTGGGGCTTGGGATGCCCGCCGGGAACACGCATGTGTTGGGCGACTTGAGATGGCCGGCCTTGCGATCTGTCAATTTAAGATGGCGCTCGATTTATCGCGCTCCGATTGCAGCCTGTCTACTCAGCCCACTCGCTCGCCGCTGGAGAGCGTGCCCGAAGGTCCGGAACTGGCGCAGTACCGCCGCAGGAAGAATGGCTGCGGCATCCCTATATGTAGCGGGTGTCTGTCTTAACCGGATAGGCACGCTTCGACGTTCGGTCGCCATTGACTCGAAGGGCCGCGCCAGGATTTTGCGCGGCGACGTTCATTTGAGACGGGCAGCGGATTTTGCGGCGGCGCATTGCAATTCGAGAATTTGCGCGAAGTCGGCGCCGATGATGGGCGGCCGCGCTATCCAAACGTCGAGTTCGAGATGACGCGCGAAAAAGGCGAGCGCGTTGGAAAGGCTCGGGGCGTCGTAATCGGCATAGATGGTGACGCGGCGCACGGTCGGCGGGAGCGTCACGACGCCAAAGCGATCGGCGCCGAGCGTCGCCCATACGGGAGCGCCGTTTTCGAGAAGCGATGCGGCCCATACGGTTTCGAATCCTTCGGCGAGGCCGAGATGCTCGGCGACGGGAGCAAGGCGGAGCAAAGCGTCGCCGAGCGGGCCAATGGCGCGGCGCGGGTGTTCGACCTCGGCTTTGCGACGGCCGGAAGGATGGAGGAAGGTGAGTTGGACGGCGACGATTTCGCGCGACGGCGCTTGAACGGCGGCGACGAGGCAGGGAAAGCGGCGGGTTTCGTCGTAGCGGTAGGATCTGAGGAAGCGGATGGTTTTTGGCGGGCTCGCCGGCAGAGAGCGCGAGCACAAATAGGTTGCGGCGGGTGTACCGGCGACGTCGATCGCCGCGCGCCAGAGCCGCAAGGCGAGATCGGTCGTGGTTTTGACTGCGCGGCGCGGCGGAACGCCGCCGGCCGGAGTGGCGGGAGCGCGCAGGGGCGAAGCGTCTGGCGCGAGCTTCCGCAAGGCGGCGAGCACCTCGCGGGGATCGCAGCCGGCGAAGCAATGAACGATCAGGCCGCGGTCGCCGTCAGACACTCCAAGGGATGGTCGAAGATCTCCGCGTCCTTTGCCGTGGCTCCGGACGGGGCAGCGACAGAGGTAGCCTTCTCCTTCCGGCTTCCCGCCAAGGATTTTGGCGATGTCGGCGGCGCGCTGCTGCATCGGCCCTCGGCCGCTATTGCGCGCGCTTGGCGTCGCGCAATGCCTTGTTCAATATTGCGGTGGGGTGGGGCAGGTCGCGCGCGATCCAAAGGCCGCGTTTGGCTTTCTGAGCTTCGCCTTCGGCGACGGCGTATTGGAAGTTCACGGGCTTCCCATTGGCGTCGGTAGCGGCGAAGGCGAAACCCTGAGTCACCATGACCGTTCCGAGGTCCAACGTATTCGCGCCGACGTGAGCGGCGCATACGGCGTAGATCAGCGGCGGCGATGCGGTTTGCGCGACGGCGGTGCACCGGGGTTTGGCGTCGCGAATGAGCGCGGCGAGATAGGCGATGGACGCTTCGCCGCAATCGAGTTTGGCGTCGGCGGGATTGGTGAAGGTGGTTCCGCGAATGCAGGATTGAACGCCATAGAGGCGAAAGGTCTGGCCATTTTGTTTCCAGGTGTCGCCGGTTTGAAACTCGACGCCGCTTTGCGGAATTTCGAAAACTGGGAGCTGCTTTGCGCCGGCTTGCGCTGGGGCGGGCGGCGAAGCTGCGCCAGGTTGCTGCGCCAGGGCGAGCGGAGCAACTAGAAGCGGCGCAAGGAAATAAGCGAGGGCGCGGGGGAGGGGCAGAGACATTGACGCGGCCCTCGAGTTTAAGCGGTGCTGCTGGGAAGATTGACGGGCGCGTTGCCGGGGCTGGGCGATATCACCCCGCCGGGGTTGGCGCCGCTGCCGGGACAATTGGTCCCGCCATTGTTGGTGGGGGTCGTTGTCCCGCCGCCGTTTTGACAGGTGGAGGCGGCCTGATTGATTTTGTTTTGTATGGCCTTGCCCCAGGAACAAATGCTTTGTCCATTGCCATCGAGATTCGCCGTGCCATTGCGCAGCGTGGCGCCGGTGGCGACGACGCCGCCATTTCCGGAGGTTGGACATGCGCCGCCGCCTTGCAGCGCTGCGACATCGTTTTTGCAGATGAGCGGACCGAATTGAAAGCACGCCGCGAGCGTGCCGGGGCTCACGTTATATCCGCCGACTTGACCGTTGTTGGCCAGCGTTTGATATGCGCCCGATGTGTTGGAATTGCCGACCTGCTTGGCCC
>Ga0265328_10000114_pt1 | contig 38034 bp, 33 predicted proteins | sample 41624metaG_FD_202086 | JGI IMG/M metagenome (GOLD analysis project Ga0265328, IMG submission 202086) | Rhizosphere microbial communities from Carex aquatilis grown in University of Washington, Seatle, WA, United States - 4-16-24 metaG | ecosystem: Host-associated > Plants > Roots > Rhizosphere...
GCCTTCATTCCTGGCTTCAAGCATGGCATCAGCCATCGGCTCACCCCTTCCGCCCCGTCGAATCAGGAGCCGAGTGTCGCCCCGTAACAAAAAAATCGCGAGGTGGGCGAGCCGCACCGCTTACTTTCTATAGCCATTCTAATTTCTTCACGTTTCGATCCACGCGCCCGCATGGGGCGCGACGGCGAAAGCATGGTCTCAATTTGCAAACGGGAGGGTTTCGATCCACGCGCCCGCATGGGGCGCGACCGCTATTTTCGCGCTGAGCCAATTCGAGCGGGGCGTTTCGATCCACGCGCCCGCATGGGGCGCGACTCTCGGGCCGGGCGCGTCAACATAAGCCGTGCCGGTTTCGATCCACGCGCCCGCATGGGGCGCGACCCGGCGCGGACGGCATGGTGGCGGAAGTCGTGCTGTTTCGATCCACGCGCCCGCATGGGGCGCGACGTCCTGGCGCTGCGACGCGATGACGTGTCGCGAGGTTTCGATCCACGCGCCCGCATGGGGCGCGACTTGGCAAGAGGCGATCCTAACCGAAATCGGCGAGGTTTCGATCCACGCGCCCGCATGGGGCGCGACGCCTGCGGAGACGCCTGCGGCAGTTTCGATCCACGCGCCCGCATGGGGCGCGACTCGCGTGGCGGCATGCCGCCGGCCCATCGCCGTGTTTCGATCCACGCGCCCGCATGGGGCGCGACGCTAATCTCTCCCCATAACCCGCAGCAAGCCGAAGTTTCGATCCACGCGCCCGCATGGGGCGCGACTCGGCGAGGACGGCCGCCAGGGGCTCAACTATTCCGTTTCGATCCACGCGCCCGCATGGGGCGCGACGCCGATCGCCGGCGTGTTTTACGATCTCGAAATCGTTTCGATCCACGCGCCCGCATGGGGCGCGACGCGATCGGCCAGCCGACGCTCGACGGCGTAAGATTGTTTCGATCCACGCGCCCGCATGGGGCGCGACGAATCCAGGAGTTCTATCTCGCATTCAATGCGGGTTTCGATCCACGCGCCCGCATGGGGCGCGACGCTTTTGCATCGATGCGGGCCTTGCCTTAGCGCAGTTTCGATCCACGCGCCCGCATGGGGCGCGACGCGCGGCGAGGTCCGCCGCATTGCAGGCTGAGGGGTTTCGATCCACGCGCCCGCATGGGGCGCGACCCGCCTAACGTATATGGTTATTACATGCGCGACGTTTCGATCCACGCGCCCGCATGGGGCGCGACAACGGGCTTACAATTACGCGCGGTCGACGCAGACGGTTTCGATCCACGCGCCCGCATGGGGCGCGACTTTCGCCTATTTTGCAAACGACGCCGAACGATCCGTTTCGATCCACGCGCCCGCATGGGGCGCGACCGCCGTGCGCCTGCCCGACGGCGGCGGCTATTCGCTGTTTCGATCCACGCGCCCGCATGGGGCGCGACCCGGACGCCGTCCACATCAATTGGGAGGGCGTGAGTTTCGATCCACGCGCCCGCATGGGGCGCGACCGCCGGCGGGGTCGTCATTCAGCGCGATCGTCCCGTTTCGATCCACGCGCCCGCATGGGGCGCGACTTTCGCGAGCCATTCCGGGAGCGTGAGAGTCTCGTTTCGATCCACGCGCCCGCATGGGGCGCGACCTCCCGGCTATGTGAGGCAAGATGAACGGGATCACCGTTTCGATCCACGCGCCCGCATGGGGCGCGACAGCGCGACAAACAACTATGGCGAGACGACGCACCAGTTTCGATCCACGCGCCCGCATGGGGCGCGACCGCGCATAGACCTCCAGCGCCTTGGCCTTGTTGGGTTTCGATCCACGCGCCCGCATGGGGCGCGACGCGCATAGACCTCCAGCGCCTTGGCCTTGTTGCGTTTCGATCCACGCGCCCGCATGGGGCGCGACCAGCCGACGAGCAGCCGGACGGCGACCTCTTGCCAGTTTCGATCCACGCGCCCGCATGGGGCGCGACGCGACTTCGGCCGATTGAGCAGCCGCTCGACGCCGTTTCGATCCACGCGCCCGCATGGGGCGCGACGCCGCTGGGACGCGCTGCAAATGCGGACGGAGGAGTTTCGATCCACGCGCCCGCATGGGGCGCGACGCCTTGCATGGCGCGCAACGCCTCGGAGGTGGCGGTTTCGATCCACGCGCCCGCATGGGGCGCGACGACAAAATAGCTCCTATCGCCTCGCTTTTCACGCCGTTTCGATCCACGCGCCCGCATGGGGCGCGACCGTGCCGCAGTGGCGCGCGCCATTTGCGCGGCGGTCGTTTCGATCCACGCGCCCGCATGGGGCGCGACGTCGATGCGCGCCGACTGTGATCGGTTCTACACCGCGTTTCGATCCACGCGCCCGCATGGGGCGCGACCGGGCACAAGCGTCGCACCAAGGCCGAGATGGCCGTTTCGATCCACGCGCCCGCATGGGGCGCGACTCTCGTCATGCAAAATCCGCATGTACAGGCGCTGTTTCGATCCACGCGCCCGCATGGGGCGCGACCCCGAGCCCCTAAAACACGCGCCAGATTGGCAGAGTTTCGATCCACGCGCCCGCATGGGGCGCGACGCGCAAGGCCGGCAATCGAGCGCCGGCGATCGTCGGTTTCGATCCACGCGCCCGCATGGGGCGCGACTGTCGTTCGGCATTTCCGGCTTCCAGAAGCTGCAGGTTTCGATCCACGCGCCCGCATGGGGCGCGACGTCGAAGACTGCGAGCACTACGGAACCAGCATGGTGTTTCGATCCACGCGCCCGCATGGGGCGCGACTTTCGGTTGACGACAAGAAGGTGTGGCTACCGCGTTTCGATCCACGCGCCCGCATGGGGCGCGACGTCGTGCGAATGGCACGCGCGCTTTTATTGACGAGGTTTCGATCCACGCGCCCGCATGGGGCGCGACAATGCATGAAAGCCTTCTTCCCACAATTGATATAGTTTCGATCCACGCGCCCGCATGGGGCGCGACGTTGGCGTAGCACACAAATCCAAAGACACAAGTAAAGTTTCGATCCACGCGCCCGCATGGGGCGCGACTGCGGCGGCTATTCGAGGATGCTTTTTGCCGGATGTTTCGATCCACGCGCCCGCATGGGGCGCGACCATGCCTTTGACGGCGGAGCTTGTCAAGCTAGGCGTTTCGATCCACGCGCCCGCATGGGGCGCGACGTCCCGCTGATCCACACGACAATATTCTGACTTGTTTCGATCCACGCGCCCGCATGGGGCGCGACTACCCATTAGACGCCGATTGCCAGTCTTGTCCTTGTTTCGATCCACGCGCCCGCATGGGGCGCGACATTATTCCTATGTTACGTCATATTCGTTAGGTAGTCGTTTCGATCCACGCGCCCGCATGGGGCGCGACCGCGAGGATGCCGCAGCTGCGGCGGCGCCCACGCGTGTTTCGATCCACGCGCCCGCATGGGGCGCGACGCGCGGCAATAGCGCTTGTTGCCGATGTAATCGACCTTGTTTCGATCCACGCGCCCGCATGGGGCGCGACGACAAGCGCGCATGAGAAGGTGTGGCTGCTGACGTTTCGATCCACGCGCCCGCATGGGGCGCGACGCGCTGCTCATTTCGCCCGTACGCGCGGTCGCCGGTTTCGATCCACGCGCCCGCATGGGGCGCGACTCGGCGCCGCCCTCGAAGCCCGTCACGATCTCCTCGTTTCGATCCACGCGCCCGCATGGGGCGCGACGACCCGGCTCCGGGCATCCGCCCCGTCCTGCACATGTTTCGATCCACGCGCCCGCATGGGGCGCGACGCAGCATGAAAGCCGAAGTCCGGCCGCCTGAGAACGTTTCGATCCACGCGCCCGCATGGGGCGCGACCCCCGGTCGGCGGCTACATCACGCCAACCGTGTGGTTTCGATCCACGCGCCCGCATGGGGCGCGACGTGCCGGCAAGATGAATCAGAAGCGCTACGGGGAGTTTCGATCCACGCGCCCGCATGGGGCGCGACGGCGCGGGTGAAGTGGTTGGAGGGGCGGAAATGACGTTTCGATCCACGCGCCCGCATGGGGCGCGACAGCTCCCCGCGTCTTGGCGCGACCCGTGGGAAGAGTTTCGATCCACGCGCCCGCATGGGGCGCGACTCGCGAAGCTGCATCTCGGCGCCGCGACGATGCGGTTTCGATCCACGCGCCCGCATGGGGCGCGACATGCGGCCGATCGTCAACGGCGGCTTTGTGCTCGTTTCGATCCACGCGCCCGCATGGGGCGCGACGATCTTCCGCTCGCCGTGGCTCCCGGCCTTTCCGCGTTTCGATCCACGCGCCCGCATGGGGCGCGACGACTGCGCCCCAGGAAGCGTTGACTAGCCCGGCCGTTTCGATCCACGCGCCCGCATGGGGCGCGACGCCCTTCCTCGCGCGCGCGGACGATACGTTGGCGGTTTCGATCCACGCGCCCGCATGGGGCGCGACGCGATGCGCGCCGTAGACATGCCGCTCTATGTCGTTTCGATCCACGCGCCCGCATGGGGCGCGACGCGCATTGCCGGAAGGCAGGCCATGGAAGGTCAAGTTTCGATCCACGCGCCCGCATGGGGCGCGACCACATCAAGACGGCTTACTCGTTCAAAAAGGTGTGTTTCGATCCACGCGCCCGCATGGGGCGCGACCGCCAAAAGCGAGTTGTTGCAGGCCCATTTCGCGTTTCGATCCACGCGCCCGCATGGGGCGCGACACGAGCCCGGCGTCGCCCTGCGCGCGATACGACCGTTTCGATCCACGCGCCCGCATGGGGCGCGACGGTCTTCCCGAGGAGGACAGGGGCGTCGGGAAGCGGTTTCGATCCACGCGCCCGCATGGGGCGCGACCTCACGTCGGCGCCCACGCGGGCGCCGTGGATTGTTTCGATCCACGCGCCCGCATGGGGCGCGACGCGCCCCCGGCTTCGGGATAACCGCTCCTATCGGCTGGTTTCGATCCACGCGCCCGCATGGGGCGCGACGCAAGCTTGTCGTTTTCGATGACTCCATGCGCTTGTTTCGATCCACGCGCCCGCATGGGGCGCGACTCCCGACGTGCGGGAAGTCGCGCGCGAAGTTCGTCGTTTCGATCCACGCGCCCGCATGGGGCGCGACTCGCGTCATCCTCAGATTCCGGCTCAGCCGCGAAGTTTCGATCCACGCGCCCGCATGGGGCGCGACGCTTCCGCGGCTTTGCCCTTTGCTTAATTGGCAGTTTCGATCCACGCGCCCGCATGGGGCGCGACCGATGCCATCCTCGCCGAGGCGGAAGGAGATGGGGTTTCGATCCACGCGCCCGCATGGGGCGCGACGAGCGCCTTGGCATTGCGCGACATGCTCCGCGGGGTTTCGATCCACGCGCCCGCATGGGGCGCGACCACTAAGCGGGGTATCGGTCAAGAGCTATTTTTCGTTTCGATCCACGCGCCCGCATGGGGCGCGACGAGGGGCGGGGACGCTTGGAAGGACAAGGTCACGTTTCGATCCACGCGCCCGCATGGGGCGCGACACTCCGCGCAGATCGGCAGCAGCGGCGCCTACGCGTTTCGATCCACGCGCCCGCATGGGGCGCGACATTCATCGCCTCCATCAATAGAGCCTGCCCCGGAGTTTCGATCCACGCGCCCGCATGGGGCGCGACGCGGGACGCGCCTCGCCTCTGCCGGCGCTCGGACGTTTCGATCCACGCGCCCGCATGGGGCGCGACTTCGAAGCCCGGAGTCGAAACGCGGCCCTCGGCGTTGCGGTTTCGATCCACGCGCCCGCATGGGGCGCGACCCAGTAGATCACCAAGTCAAGCCACTCTCGTTCGGGTTTCGATCCACGCGCCCGCATGGGGCGCGACGACTTCGACGGCGAACGATTTCGATATTTACGCGGTTTCGATCCACGCGCCCGCATGGGGCGCGACTTTGGCGAAGGTCGTCCCCCATTTGGATCATGAGGTTTCGATCCACGCGCCCGCATGGGGCGCGACGGTTCCTATCTATCTTATTGCGACACTGAGCGAAATCCTCGTCTCGGCGCGAAAGTCCCCGATTCCGCAGCCACGGAGACGCATTTTGGCGGCCTCGACAAAAAAAGGCGCGTGAATTCAGTGTGATGCGCCAATTGCGGACCTCTCGGGGTTTTGGGACGCGCTTGCGGTTCGCGCGCGGCCGCTTCGATGAATTCCCGGGGCCATTTTCAAACGATCAGCGTTGCGTTCAAATCGGCCGCCGGCTTTGCGCCGACATGCTCGACCCGTCTTTGCCAATTGGCGCCGAGATAATAATAGCGCAGGCTATCGACCTTCGGGTCGATGACCGACTCCAGGCGCGACTTCAGCAGCGCCCATTGCGCCGGATCGACCTCGATTTCGAAAACGGAATATTGCACGCGCTGGCCAAAATCCTGGCAGGCTTTCGCCACGCGCCGCAGCCGTTTCGGGCCGCCGGCTCCAGCCGTGTTCACGTCGTAGGTCACCAGCACCAGCATCGGCTCCTCCGCTTTGCCCGGTTCACTTCCAGAACCACGGCGGATAGGCGTCGAGATCGCCCCGCAAATGGCGCGCGAGCAGCTGCGCTTGGAGGAATGGCGTCAATCCCAGCGGCGCGACTTCATCGATGAACGCGTGTTTGCGTTCCGCCTTCTTGCGCTCCTGCCAAGCCGTCAGCACCGTCTTGCGGCCGTCGTCCGTCAACAAAACCGCGCCATTGTCGGCGACGGAGAAATCCTTGGCGCGGATTTGGCGCCGATTGACCAGCGACAAGGCGAGACGATCGACGAGCGCGGGCCGCATTTCCTCCATCAGATCGAGCGCCAGGCTTGGCCGGCCGGGCCGATCTCTGTGGAGAAACCCGACGGCGGGATCGAGTCCGACGCTCTCCGCCGCGGCACGGCAGTCATGCGTCAGAAGCGTGTAGAGGAACGACAGAAGCGCGTTCATCGGATCGAGCGGCGGGCGGCGCGAGCGCCCGCGAAAAGCGATTTCCGCATCCGGCGCGCGGATGAGATGGTTGAAAACGCCGAAATAGAGTTGCGCGGCCTCGCCTTCGGAGCCGCGAACGACGTCGGCCGCCTCTCCCGCGAAGCCGACGCGCTGGAGGATGCCGCCGAGACGGACGACCGCAGCGTCGATCGCGCCTTTCGCCTCGGGCGGGAACTCGTCGCCATAGTCCCGCAAGGCGCGTTGCAGAACCGCCCGCTGATTGGCGATCTTGCCGCAGACGATGCCGCGCACGATCTCGTCCGGCCTGTCGGCGGCGCGATATTGCTGGCGGCGCAGCAGCACATTGCCGCTGACGGGGCCTTCGATGCGGGCCTGAAACCGCCCGACGCGATCGAGCAGCACGATGACCACGCCATGGCTGGCGCAGGCCTGAATCAGCGGCGGCGACAGGAAGATCGCGCCGAAGGTCACCACCGATCCCAGCATGTGCAGCGGCACGCGGGCGCGTTCGGCGCCCTCTATTTCCGCGACGAGGTTCTCGCCGTCCTTGCGCAGGCTTGCGTTTTCGGTGGTCGCATAAAGCGTGTTGAGCAGCTTTTTCATGGCTCGGCCCCCGGAGCTTCGCCGTCGAGCGCCGCGCGGAGCCGCCGGTCGCGCCAGTTCTTCGCCGAGCGTCCCGAAAGCTTCGGGCGACACGGTTCGAGCAGCGAGCATGAATCGCATTTGCGCCGCTCGTAGACGGCGGGGGGCGTGCGCCCGCTGGCGATGACCTCTTTCAACGCTTGCGCCGTGGCTTCCGTCAGGCGGCGCAATTCCGCGTCGAAAGGGACGACGACGCGGCGACGCGTTTGCGCATAAAACAAGGCCCCTTCGGGAACCGCCCGCCCGGTCATCTCCTCGAGGCAAAGCGCCTGCGCGCAGAGCTGGGCCTCGTCGGCGCGGTGCAGCTTGGGCTTGCCGCGCTTATATTCGACGGGGTAGGGCGTTTCGCCATTCTCGCCTTTGTGAAACTCCACGACATCGGCGACCCCCGCAAGCTGCAGGCGCGCGCTGGACAGCGGCATGGAACTCACCCGCCGCACCCCGCGCGAAAAACGTTGGCTCTTTTCGTCCACGACGGCATGAAGCACGCGCCCCTCCGCCGTAAATCGATTCTCCTCCCAAAGCCGCTCGACATGAATCAGCGCGGCCTGGCGCAGGCAGTAGACCGCATGCTGGAGCGCGGAGAGCGGGATGGGGGAGGAGTCGAAGTCGGCGGTGTCCATGCTTCGCGCTCCCCCGTGCAAGACCTAAAGCAGTTCGCGGATCGTCACCCCATCGGGAAGATTCCCGTCGTCGATGGAGACGCGATAGTCGGAGAAGCGGCGCGCCGGCGGGGCATTGTCGAGCCTTTTGTCGCCGATCGGGTAGATCTCGCCGCCGCTGACGCGGTCGATCGCCACGCGATCGAACAGTTCATGCGCGGGCGCACGACCGAGCGCGCAATCATGCTCGAAGGCGACGAGCTTGCGCGCCGCCATTTCTCCGCGCGCCGCCGAGCGATCATGCTCGAACATGTTTTTCAGCGCGTCCCACAGAAAGGCGAGATCGGCGTCGCCAAAGCCGGTGCGTTCGGCCAGTTTCGCCGAAACGAAGCCATGCGCGCGATAGAGCCCGTAGGGCACGATATGCTTGCGGCCCATGGTGCGGTTTTCGGTGCGGTCGTCTTCGCCGGCGCCTTCTTCGTTCTTTTTCTTTTCCGCCTCGTTGGTCGCGGCCATACGGGTGATCGAGATTTCGAGCGGCACGATCGCCTCAATCGATTGCGCGAACGACAATTGCACCGGGCCGCGCACCTGTCCGCAATTGATTCCCGTGCTCATGACCGCGCCAAAGCTGCGCACGTCGAAGAAATTGTCGCACATGAATTGCCGCAGACGGATCATTTCATCGTCGCTTTGCGGGCTGAGCTTCTTGTCCGTGGCGGCTTTTTTATCGTCTGGCCGCTCCGCGAGATAGGCTTTGCGATGCTGTTCGTTGAGGATGGCGCCTTCCCGAACATAGATCGCGTAGCCGGTCTCGCCGCCCTTGGCGAGTTCCGCATAATTGCGGATTTTACGTTTCAGGCACACGTCCGTGACGAGGCCGAGATTTGTTTCGGGATCGAGACGCGGCAAATTGCCGGCGTCCGGGTCGCCGTTGGGATTGCCGTTCGTCACGTCGAACAGGAATACGAAATCGGAACGATGGGAAAGCGCGGTCATGTCTGTCACTCCTTGGGCGCGGCGGCGGTTGCGTCGATTTCCGTCGTTTTCCGACGATTCATTTGATGGAAATAGCCGAGGGCGAAGGTGCCCTGGCGCTGGAGATTGAGTGTCCCCGGAAACTCTGGAGGCAATTTGTCCATAACCTCAGATAGTTGATTGGCAAAATAGCCCGCTAGGCCCTTTGATTTGCCCTCCGCTTTGCTTTGATGATGAACATTCATTCGCAGCAGAAGAGGGAATACGTTGCGCGGCGTCGCCGACGCGGAGCCATAGTAGCGATCCTTGATGCTGGCGTTGACATTGCCCAACGCCAGCGATTGAGTTTTTTCAAGCACGGCGAACAATCTGCCGAGCAGATAGCCGGGATCGTCGTTGTTGGGATCAAGCGCCACTGGAGCCTCCTTTTTCATATTGAAATAGCTGATAAGCACGGCTTTCACGATGGCGACGCGCAGCGCGTTGACGTCGTGATCGGCGCGCAGACGCATCAGAAGGGTCGATAGAAGCGTGAGCGGATAGCGGGCGCCGGTTAGGATCGCCCGCAGCCAGTCGCCCGCGAGTTGCGGCGGAATGTTCTCCGATTTGCGCTGCGACGCCGTTTCGATCAGCAAGCGCCAGACCGAAAGCCCTTCCTCTTTCGGCGGCGGCTCGATGTGCATGCGCCGCACATGCTTGGCGAGATTTTCTGCGATCTTGCCAAAATCGTCCTCGACGTAAAAACGCACGGAAAGGCGCGCGGCGTTGGGCGAGAGGCCCAGCACATAGAAGCGTACGCCCGAGGGCAGTTCGACTCGATACTCCGCGAGCGGCTTGCCCTGACGGATCGCCTCCAGAATCGCGCCGACTCTTTTCGCGCCGGCTTTTTCGTCTTCGCGGGCGATCTCGCGCGCGTCGATAAAACCGCCGAAAACTTCTTCGGCCACGGCGGCGGCTTCATAGTCGGAAGCATCGGCCCAAAACACGGTCGACGCGTCGCCGATCTGGACGCGATGGCCGCTACCCTTTTCGAGAAAGCGGTTCAATGCCGTCGTATAGGCGAAGGCGGCGGCTTCGGAGACCGGAGCGTTGTCGCCCTGTTCGTGGCCATAGGAAGCAAAGGCGTCGAGATTGAAGGAGACGATCGAAGCGCCGGACGATTGCGCGCCCCACACACCCTTGATCGCCGGATGCAACCGCGCAATCGGCCCGCGCTCGCCGGTGACGAGACAGGCGGCCTGATTTTTGTCGCCCGCCGCGCCAAGCCGCGCCCAAAGCGCCCGCGCCGCCGGTCGATCGTGAATGCGGATGTTTTTGCGCCTCTCGCTTTCGAGCGCAAAGACGATGTTCTGGTCCTTCATTTCGTCGGGCCAGCCGAGGAGAGCAAAATTCCCCGGGCGCCATTCTTCCAGAAAGCGCAACAGCGCCAACAAACCTTCGTCGTCGGCGCCTTGCAGCGCTTCCCGGTGCCGCGCGACGAAGGCGGCGTGCTCGTCGGCGGTGCGTTTGCCCTCGCCCGCCGTCACACCGAGCACATAGGAGGTCTTGTCCCAAAGGAAGTTTGGCGCGATGCCGGAGGTGCGCTTGGCGGGTTGCGGCGCCGGCATTACTTTCGCCGTCTTCTTCTTTCCTTCCCCTTCGCGAAAATCAATCGGCGGGCAGGCCACGGAACCATCCGCGTTCAGCGAAATGAGAAAGCCGATCTTTTCCGCGGAATAGCCAAAAGGCGCGGCGTCGGCGCCCATGCGCTCACAGGCGCGAACCAATGAAGCGAGCGCGCTCATCGGCGTATCTCCGGGGAATCCGGCGCAGGGATTCGCAGCACGCCCTTTTCCAGCGTCGCGCGGAAAAACAGCGAGGCCCGGTCGTTGGCGTGGTCGATGTCGTAGAGCATGAAACCCAGATCGCGCGTATCGGGAACGGTTTGGGGGAGCGGCGCATCCGCTTCGAGCAGGGTGAAGCGCGCGGGAAATTCTCTCGTTCCGAGGCAGGGTTGATGAAAGTACTGCCCCTTGCGGGCGCGGCGATTGAATGTGTCGAGATGCTTGCCGGCGTTGTCGTCTGGACCGGCCTGCTTCGTCAGTTCGAACCGCGCCTCGATCACATATTCGACATCGACCAGCACAGTCGCCGCGCGCTGCTGGCGGTCTTCTTCGACGACCAGTGCAAGATCGCCGATATTCCCCGACTTCATCGCCGAGCGGATGGCGCCGACGGACCCCTTGTGTCCGACCTCGTTGCGGCGGATCGACTGAAACTTGATCGGCTTCAACACATGGATCGCCGTGACGATCCAGCGAATGGCCGGCTTCCAGTGGATCGCCTCCAAAATTCCCCGTGCGGCGGAAGGCGTCATGACGTCGTAGGAGACGCGCTCGACCTTCATTTCGGGACGGGTGAAGCAGGCGTAGTGGCCGGAGACCCTGAAGCGGATACCGTAGGACAAAATATTCCTCCTATGCGCAGGACAGAGTCTTTGGTCGGGGAAGTTTATTGTAGCCAACAGTTGGGTCGTTGGATCGATGCGCCACAATGAAGTCGAATTCCTTTTTGCGAACTTCAGAATCGGAAGCTGTCTTAGACTCCCACAATATTTCCCTCGTTATAGTGATTGTTTTTCTCAACGCCCGCGAAGGAAAATCGGCGGCAATTAACGCGGAATCTGGGCTTCCGAAATAGCTTATCGTGTCGGTCAGGTCGCTGCCGATGTATATCTTGCCGTTCGGCCATATCACTTTGTAAATGATTTTCATGAGCTCTCTTTCAGATAAACGTGTTTTCCAAGGCGAGATAGTCGGCATCTTCCCATAAGAGGCCTATATCCTCGCGCATCGCGTCGTCCTTGTAAAGGCCGCGCGTGTCGAGTTTCACGAACTGACCCTGGCCTTCCTCGACGAAAACGGCGTGCTTGTTATCGAGCAAGCGTTGACGCGCCTTTGGAGGAACTTGAACGATGTAATTTTGCAGCTTGCGCGCCGCCGCGCCAGCGGAAACGAACCCTCTGGAGAGCTTTTCCAAAACCTCGCGCGGCGCGTCTTCGAACGCCACGATCACCGGCTCCATCCCGCTCTCGATCATGCGGAAGTTTTCCGCGACCGTGCGATAGTCGAAGCTCGGCGCTGGATAGGGGCCGCGCGTGCTGCGGGAAAGCAGCCAGGCTTCGCCGATCTTGTGCTTGTCCAGCGCCTCGCCCTTGCGCCAATAGACCTCGCCGAAATAGTCGCGCATCGCCTCGGGCGACAGAAGATCGGCATGTTTGCCCATCATGCGGCCCATGTCGCCGGCGAGTTGCGCAATCTCGCGCGGCGGCTTGTGCTCCGCGCTGCGAAACACGCCGACGATGCCCATCTCCGGCAGCTTACCCTCGCGATTGCAGCGGCCCGCCGCCTGGGCGATCTGGTCGAGACCCGCCTCCGCCCGCCACACACGCGGAAAATCCAGATCCACGCCGGCCTCGACCAGCGACGTCGCGATCAGCCGGCAGGGCGCGCCATCGTGCAGCCGCAGGCGCACATCCTCCAAAATGCGCCGCCGATGCGCCGCATATTGCCGCGTCGTCAGGTGAACCACGCCATCGAGCCCGCGCTCGACCGCCTTGCGATACAGCGCCAGCGCGTGCTTGCGCGTGTTGACGATCATCAGCCCTTGCCGAGCCTCGCCCAACGCGTCGATCAATTCATCGTCCGTCTTCTCGCCCAGTTGCACGATCCGAACGCGCTTCAAGTCGCGATGCAGCCGCGCCGGATCCGGCGCCAGTTCGCGCTCCGGCCCCAAATCGAGTCCGCCCGGAAAATCCGGCGCGGCGATGGCGGGCTGCGTGGCGGTGCACAGCACGATGGACGCGCCGTAATTGCGCGCCAGTTCGTCCAGCGCCGCGAGACAGGGGCGCAGCAAGGCCAGCGGAATCGTTTGCGCCTCGTCGAGCACGATGACGCTGTTGGCGAGATTATGCAGCTTGCGGCAGCGCGACGGGCGGTTGGAATGCAGGCTTTCGAACAGCTGCACATTGGTCGTCACCACCACAGGCGCCGCCCAATCCTCCATTGCGAGCTTGAGTTTGTCGGCGGCTTCGCGCCCGCTCACTTTGTCTTCCTCGATCGACGAGTGATGCTCCAGCACGACGCCCTCCCCCAAAACCTCCCGAAAAATCCCGGCGGTCTGGTCGATGATCGAGGTGAAGGGAATGGCGTAGACGATTCGCTCCAGCCCATGTCGTTTCGCGTGGTCGAGCGCGAAAGCGAGCGAGGCGAGCGTCTTGCCGCCGCCCGTCGGCACGGTGAGCGTGAACAGCCCGCGCCCGGCCTCGGCCGCGCGGGTGCGGACGTGAGCGAGAATTTCCGCACGTAGGGCGTTTACGGGCGTCGCCTCCCGGGGCTTTCCCGTCATGTAACGGTCGAAGCGCGCGATATAGTCGTCGACATTCTTGCGTAAACACGGCCAATCGCGATCGGCTTTCTCGCCTTTAGCGGCGTCGTAAAACGCCTCCGTATCGCGATAATCCGCATCCACCAGACACGAAAACACCATTCGCCCGAAAAACGCCAACTGAGAGGCGCGGCCATTGCCGCGCCAGGCAAAGCCCTCCGGCGTCAGCCCTTCGGCGACGGGCGCGATTTCCTTGCGCCAGACCGGATCGAGCGGAGGAAGCTGCTTTTTCAGCCGGGCCTCGAGCGAAGTCTCGCCGTTGCTGTCGGGCATTCCCGCATGATGCCCCGCGATGGCGTGGGCGATGATTTCGGCGATGCAGCGATCCTGCGCTTGCGTGGCGAGCGCCACAATTTCCTGCGCCCCCGCCGTCGCGTGATCGACGCTCTCTGCTCCCTCCAGTCGTCGTTGGAACGCCGGCGTGTATTTGCCGAGATCGTGCAGCAGCCCGGCGAGCGCCGCCGCCTTTCCGGCGCGGAATTTCGCGCCGCTTCGGCCCGACAGCGTCTCCACGCCCTTCAAATGGGACGCGAGCGATTGCCAACGGGATTTGTCCGCTGAGTCGGGGAGAGAATGAGCGTACCACATGAAATATCCCAAACTGTTGCGCCAACGCGCGGCGTCGCGCGCAAACACGACGAACGGCGCGCCGGGCCCGCGAATGTCTCCGCCGGTTGCGGTCAACCTAAAAGTTTTCGTTTCATGTAGCGAGTCTCCCTACGCAGCCATCCACGAGTAATGGACGCACGTCGACCCACGATCGCCGCCCGCGGGGCGCAGGGAAGCATGCCGAAGCCATGGCGCGGCGCGGATTTCCCGGCTGTATCTTTGGCGGCGATCGAATTGCGCCGACAATGGACTCCGAGCGCGCCTCTACCATCCCAGCGGCAAATTCAGCGCGCGCCTGCATTCTTGCAAGTGGCTCATCAATAATCCAACTGGCAGGATACGGCCGGGGCGCGCGCCGGTGGTCCGGGCGCCCCGTGCTATCGCCAACGGCGACGTCGGCGCGTGCCGCGTCTTCGCCCCTTCGGGTCACACACTGTGGCGCAAAAACGCTTCGCGGCCTATCGCCATCATGCATTCAGCTGGCGATCCCTCTTGCCTTTCTCTTCGCTCGCGCGTTGCGCGGCATTCGAAGCCCGATGCGATCTTCATCTCGCGCTGTTCACCGTCTCGGAGAGCGGCTCCGCGGAATATACGGGCTCATATTCGCGGCGCGGCCGATGGGGCGAGGAAGACGACGCATTCGAGGTCGGCGAAATCCTCGAACACGACGCGCGGCTGACCGTATGGAGGAGCGCCCTGGACGAGGATCGCGATTTTCCCTCGATGACCGTCGCCGACGCGGAACTGTCGCCGCCGGAGGTCTTGGAGGATTTGAAACCGGACGAAGAATATTTCGGCGAAGCGACCGGCAACGAGGGCGCGTCTTTCGAGCGGACCTATCGCCGCGCCGCGCCGCGCTGGTGCTGTGGCCGAGCGAGACGCTTACCTCGGCGCTCGCCGGGGCCGACGTTCCAGACGCTCTGGCTTACCTCGAAAGCCGCGTCGAACGGGCCGGGAGCGACGAGGATCGCGAGCGAGCCAAAGCGCTCGCCGATGCGATCGCGGCGCGCCTCGTCGGAGCCGGCTGGTTTTCGTATTCGGCCCATCAGACCGGTCCCGCGGCGCGCTTGCTCGAAGCGCTCCGGCGCCTCGGCCACGTCGCCGGGATCGAGGCCGTCGTCGAACGCGTGTTGCCGGCGCGCGGCGTCGCGTCGCGCGACGCGGCGATGGTTTTCGAGGCCCTGTCGCAGGCGCCGGAAAAGCGGCGCGTCCCGCTCGTGGAACGCCTCGTCACGGGCGCGGCGGCGGAGTGCTTCGCCGCTTGCGCCAAGCTGCTGCGGCTTTTGGCGCAAACTGCGGAGGCGCAGCAATTGCGGAAGGCGGCGACGCTTCTCCTGGCCGAAACGCCGCCCGGCCAGACGGTCGACCCGGCTTGGCGCGCGCGCCGAACCCATCCGGAGGAGATCGCAGATCTGCTGGCCGCGCTGCGGCGCATCGATGCGGTCGCGACGGCGCAAGCGGTCGCGACGTGCTCGCGACGCCCAAGACATTCGGCTTCGACGAAATTCTCGTTCCGGAGTTGCGCCTGCTCGCCCAGCAAGGCGAACTCGCTTCGCCGGGGAAGGCCGTCCAGAAGCTTCGCGCCGCCGCGTTGGCGCATCTTCGCGACCGCGCGGCGGAAGATTTGACGCCTCCCGCGGATTGGCGCCGCATCGGCGATGGGACGCCGATGCGGCGACTGCACGGATTTTTCGCGCTTCCTGAACGATCCCGCGCAAAAAGTCTTCGTTCTGAGGGCCGTGGAATCCGCGAGGTCCCATCTCGAACAGGCGATGCGCGCGGCCTGTTGCGACGCAGACGCCACGACCGAGCGCAAGGGACGCCCCTACAGTCTGATCGCCACGAAAAACCGGGCGAGCTATGACCGCCGCGTCGCGCAACGCAGGCAAGACCTCGAGCATATTTCGATCATCGCGGGTTGAGACGTCTCGCGCATGGAGAAGGAAACCGGATCGCCGCGCCCGGCCGCGGATAGATTCGTCATCGTACGAAACGGGGCCACTCCTCCCTGAAGAAGGCGCGCGCTTCATCGCCATGCCCAACTCCGAAACGAACAGCGGACTCTCCGCGCTCCTCGCACGACTTGAAGCGCTCGATGTGGAGCGCGCTGCCCTGGTCGCCGAAATCGAGGCGACGCGCAGAAAGACGATCGAATGTTCGGTTCCCCCTTCCGTTTATCGCGATGCAGTGCGGGTCGATCCGCCATTCCGTCAGCGCAAAGTCCGAAGCGGCGAAACGGCCTTCCGAGCATCTGGCGCGGATCAGGAAATCCAAATTCGTCCTGCCTGTCGAAATGAATTCCGCGCCACCCGTCATTCAAGGGATATTCCACGCGCTCGCCAACAACGAAGAGCGCAACTCGCTAATTTTCGACGATATTCTCCGCGCGCTCGACGCCGGTCGTTCACCGGTCGTGATTACGGAGCGCACCGCCCATCTCGAAGCGCTCGCGACGCGCCTCGAGCGCTTCGCAAAACATCTCGTCGTCCTGTGCGGCGGATTGAGTGAAAGACGGCGGCGCGAAACTGCGCAGCGACTCGCTTCGATCCCCCGAAACAGAGGAACGGCTCATCGTCGCCACGGGACGCTACCTCGGAGAAGGCTTTGACGACGCGCGTCTCGACACGCTGTTTTGACCATGCCGATCGCATGGAAAGACGCACTCGCCCATTACGCCGGGCGCCTCCATCGTCTGCGCCACGCCAAGCGCGAGGTGGTGATCTACGACTATGTCGACGACGATGCGCCGGTCATCGCGCGCATGGCTGCGAAGCGAAGATCCGCCTATCAAGCCCTGGGTTATCGGGTTGGCGCCGACACCGAACTCGATTTAGGGCAACCCATGCCTATTTTGGAGAGACTCCCAAGTGAGATGCGGCTTGTGCAGGTCTCCGGTGGGCTCGAGGGTTGGCGCGCGGCTTTCAGTTCAGCGCCGCGCAGGCTGCGGCATATTCGTGCACGTAAGGAAAAGCCGAGGCCATCGAGAACAGCACGCGCCGCACGCTGACCTTCACCTGCGCGCCGATCTTCAAGAGCTTCAGGCGGATCGTGCCGCAACTGGCGTCCGCGAACTTCGTGCCGGCAAGACCGATGCGCCGCGGCGCGCTCACCAGCACATAGGCGAAGGAGGTCAGCCACAAACGCAACTGATTGGCGCGCATCGTGTGACAAGAGGTTCGATCGGCGAAGAGGTCGAGCTGGCATTCCTCGGATAGCGGTTTTCCATCTCGCCGCGCGCGCAATAGCGCGTCTCGTAAAACGCGCGCGCCTCGCATCGCTCCTGGCTCGGCGACGTGACCACGAAACGCGGATTGCCGCGTCCCGGCGCGTCCGGGGCCGGCGCGGCGCGCGCCTTCGTTTTCTTGCTTTTCTTCTTCTTTTTCGCTTTGGCGTTTTCGCGCGGCGTCATGTCGTCGGCTTCGGCCTTCGACGGCGTCATCCATTCCGCCTTGCCGACCACGCGACGTTCGCGGCTCCAGCTGTCGCGCGTCTTGTAAACGAAGTCCTTGAAGCGCCGCGCCGATTTGCCGGTCTCTTGGCTCTCTTTGGCCGCGGCGGCGAGATCGGCGGCAAGCTCCGCGTTCAGCCGTTCGTTCTTGGCGAGGCCGAACAGATAGTCGACGCCATTGGCTTCGCACCACGCCATCAGGCTTTCGCGCGCGAAACCGGAATCGGCGCGAAGCATTATGCGGACATCGGGCCAAGCGGCGCGAATGCGCGCGATCACACGCGCGATCTCTTCGATCGCGCCGGCGGAAGCGTCGATGTCCGCCTTGCGCAGCTTGGCGACCAGCAAATGCCGGCCGCAAAAAACATACAGAGGCTGATAGCAGTAGCAGTCGTAGTAGCCGTGAAAGAAGCGGCCCTCTTGCTCGCCGTGCAGCGGATCGTCGGTCGCGTCGAGATCGAGAACGATTTCCCGTGGCGCGGCGTCGTGCGCCTCGATGAACAGATCGACGAACAGCGCCTCGGTCGCCGCCGCGTCGTAATTGATCTTGTGATAGCGGCTCGGCGTCTCCTTCGAGAGCTCCAAACGGTTCAGCGTCGATTTGCCATCGACCGGCGCGCAATCGGCGCGCTGCGCTTTCAGCTTGCCGGCAAGCGCCGCGAACGACGGATCGAAACGCAGCGCATCGTGATCGTTGAGGTCTTCGTAACCGAGCGCCAGACCGAACACTCGCTGTCCCACCAGCGTGGGCACGCTATGTTCGATCAGCGCCGGATTGCGACGGTCGACGAAGCAATGGGCCAAGCGTTCGACCAGCCGCAGCGCTTTGTCCGTCCGCCCCAAAAGCAAGGCGCCAGCGTCGGACGTGAGGGTCCCGCCGTCGAAACGAGCCTCGACCCGGCGTCCGTCCACCGCTCCAAAATCAAATCGCGTCGTGCTACGGTCCGTCTGCATCGGGGCTCCGCGTACGTCAGCTTAAGTATTTGTCGCAAAATAATTATCGCTGATTCGCGGCCCCGATGCAGCTGTTTGTGTGAGATATGCGGGCTAGCGTCGGGGTCCTCCCGCAGCGCGACCTAATGCCGCAATTCTTTCGCCCCGTCTCAGGATAAAGGCGAGGTCTCGGGGTCATACCGCCTCGTGAAAGAGCCTTGGAGCGACCATGGCGGACGAATCGGATCGACTCGCTTCGCCTGGGGCGCTGCGAATGGCGCTCGCCTTCGCGGTCTTCGTGCATCACACGACCGGCTACAACATCGGCATGTCGGCCGTGCTGATCTTCTTCGTGCTGAGCGGCTATTGGGTCGCCGTCATGTGGGCCGAGACCTATTCGAAGACGCGGTCGGCCTATCTCACCTTCGTGGTCTCGCGCGTTTGGCGCGTCGCGCCCGATTTCGCTCTGTGCTCGGCGATCTCCTGGGCCCTGCTGTTCTGGCGCGGCGACGCGCCGGCCGACGCGGGCGGGCTGATGCGCCAGGTCTTCTCCAACATCATGATCCTCGGCTACAATTCCTTGCCTTATCAGGCCAACGTGCCGGGCTGGTCGCTCGACATGGAGATGCAGTTCTACCTGATCGCGCCCCTCGTGATCTTCTTCGTCTCGAAGAACGTCCGCATCCTCGGCATTTTCGTTCTGATCACGATCTTGTCGCAACAATTCGGCGGTGGCTCCACGGTCGCGCCATTTCTGATCTTCTTCTCGATCGGCGTCGCGTCTGCGATCTATGACCTCGAACCCGACCGGACGCTTGCCTATCGCTCCCTCTTCGCGACGCTGGCCATGCTCATAATTTGCGCGGCGCTGTTCGTGAAGGACGTCGCGCTCGGCGAGCTGCGCGGCGCGGATCTCATAGCCTTCAGCGGCAAGACCAATCTGCTCGTCGCGGTGATGTTGACGCCCTGGGCGCTTTACACGACCCGCCAGAAGAGCGGCAAGATCGACCGGATGTTCGGCGACCTGTCCTATATTTTCTACCTCCTGCACTGGTCCGTGCTCGGCGCGCTAAAAACCGGCGAGGGCTCCTACGCGAACCGGGTCCTGGGGTGCTCAGAGGCGCTCGTCGTGATCCTCATGGCGTCTTACGCGATCTGGCGCCTGTTCGACCGCCCACTCAACAAATGGCGCTCGGCCTGGGTCGCCGCTCGGCGCGCACCCGCATAGCGCTTGGTTTTGTAGCCGCCCGCGCCGCCGCCCGCGCTACCCCGAGTCCAACTATGCATTAACATACATGCTGGACTCGTAGCTGGGGGCCGATCAGAACCAATGACGAAGCAGGGAGCGCAGCGCTATTTATGAGGCTGTAGAATTGGGGCGAGAATCCACAGGCGGCAAATTTCCGCCTACGTCCGTTGCGAACCGAGCAAGCTGACTTTGTCGCAAACGCAATCTCTCTCACGGCGCGCTCGCGGCGATGGGCGACAATACTGGGGGGCGCGGCTACGCGCCGCGCTCGCGATCACGTTCGTTTTTGCGGCCTTCGACGCATCTCCTCCCCAGCCGAAGATCATCGTCGCCTTTGGCGACAGCCTGATTGCCGGCTATGGTCTGCAGCCGCACGAGGCCTTTCCGCGAGTTCTCTGTCGAAGGCTGCGCCGGGACGGCTATGACGTAGTCATCGTCAACGCCGGCCTGACCGGCGATACGACGCAGAAAGGACTGTCGAGGCTTTCGAGCGTCGAGACATTCGAGCCCGATCTTGTGATCCTCGAACTCGGCGCCAACGACATGCTGAACGGGCTCGACCCAAAGCTCACCGAGGCCAATCTGGAAAGGATCATCGTGCAGTTGCTCGGGAAAGGGACGCCCGTTCTGCTTGCCGCCATGCGAGCCGATCCCGAACCGCTCGACGAGTCCCAGAGACGCAGCTTCGACGCCCTCTTCCCCGCCCTCGCGGCGCGGCACGCGCTCCCCTTCTTTCCCTATTTCCTGCAAGGCGTGCATGGCGATCCGGAACTCGTTCTGTGGGGCGGAATCCATCCCAATCACGAAGGCGTTCGCCGCATCGTCGATCAGATCGCCCCGCTCGTCGAACGCGCGCTCGACGAAGCCGGGTCAAAGTCCGCGGCGCTCGGCCAGGATTCCTGATTGCAAGAGCCATTGGAGCGCGAAGCGATCTCGCAGCGCGAGAAAGCGTTCGTTGCGGCGGCAACCGCTATCGTCGTCAGGGCGATACGGAGACTGGAGTTCTTCTATGACGAGTCCGCCCCGGACCCCTCGCCTAGCAGGTGGCGGTCGAAGATTTCGGCTCAATCATCACGGGCAAGGACACTTTGATTTCATCGCTGCGTTCACATAGCATCACATCGAGTCGGAGGACGCCATGGCAGAACGCACACCAAATCTCGTGACTTCGGGCTTATCTGGGATCGTCACGAGGGACGGCGTGACGGTCGAGGTGTTTATCGTTCGACTTGAGCACGAGCCGACGTGGTCTCTCGAAGTCGTCAACGATGCAGGGACGTCTATCGTCTGGGATGATCAATTTCCGAGTGACGAGGATGCGCAGCAGGAGTTTCTCCGAACCGTCGCCGAGGAGGGAATGCGGACATTTCTCGATAACGGAAACGTGATCCCGTTCCGGCGTTGATTTGCAGAGGAAAGGAGGGGGGGGGAGGCCCAATGCTGCGTCAGCGTCAGTCTTCGAAGCGTTTCGCTCGCAATGGCGCCGTTAGCGGCCGCCGCGTTTTTCCGTGATGAAGCGCTCGATAGTGGGGTGGACATGGCGAAGCCGCTCCACGCCGATCATGGAGAGAATCGAGCTAGAGAGCACCGAGGCGATGGCAAAATGAAGCGGACGCTTTCGTTCTCATTTTCCATGGTCCTGCTCTCTGTCGCGGTAGCCCCTTGCGGGGGTCCCACTCCGGCTTCTGCAGCCACGCTGGCTCACAATCGTGCAAGCTGTCTGAGCAGCGACGTGTCGGGTGACGACGCTGTCATCGCCTGCACCGTCGCTATCAAGAGAAACCCCAAGGATGCAAAGCTTTTTGTTCAGCGTGGCATCGCATGGAATACGACGGGGGATTATGACTATGCGATCGGCGACTTCAGCAAGGCGATCGGACTCGATCCTCGCAATGCGGAAGCTTTTTATCATCGGGGCATCGCACGTGAGAGGAAAGGACAACTTCAGGAAAGCCTCGTCGATCTCGAACGCTATGCCGAACTAAACCCGACTGACCCCGGAGCTCAAACCGCGATCGTGCGTGTGACGGCTGCTCTCGCTGCCAAGGCGGCTCCGCAAACGCTGAGCGACGCTGTCGATGAACCTCATGTTGTCGCATCGGCCTCACAAGAGGAAAGCCCCAGCGAGCCGAAACAGATTGCGCCAAAAACGTTGAGCAGCGCCAGTGACGAGGTGCTTCTCTTCATTCTAACGCTTCTTTCGGTCGTTGGCGTAGCCGCAATCGCATTGCTCATAAGCAAAGTCTGCAACCGGACATCCGATGGCCAGTGACTTGCAGATGATCTTGGAAACGAACATGCATTTGGCCAGTGGCGAAGTTAGTTCAGGCTGGCATTTTTTCGAGGATCACAGCCCGCTTCTTACCAAATGGACAAGGAGGATCCACAAGCGCGGAGCCGTCTCCGTCGAAGCTCAACCCATCATGTTTTTCCCCGCTGGCATTGCCGGAGCGGATTTCGGCTTCCTTTCAGGACTGACCGGAGTCGGCGGCGGCGTATTTCTCACGCCGCTCATCATTGCCTTCGGTTGGGCGCCACCCAAACGCGCGGCGGCATTGTCGCCGCCGTTCATCCTGCGCAACTCCGCGGTTGCCCTGTTGGGCGTTCTGATCGCTGGCCAAAGGCTAACATTCGACACGCCCCTTTATGCCGTCGGCGCACTCGCCGGAGCTATCATTGGGTCCACAATCGCGCGGCGCTGGATGTCGGAACGGGCCACCCGATACGTGCTCGCCTTCATCCTGCTATTTGCTGGTCCGCGCCTGTTCCTCCGCTGAAGTCGAATATAGAACGTGGTTGCGTCGGCGGCTGCTTCTGCCGAGGATCTGAACTTCTGCGAAGTTCTTCATCTGTGCGCTCCATCATGGGGGCGATGCCCCGTTTGCGATGGCTTTCCGTTATGAGCGCCATAGGACGCGATGGAACCGAAGCGCCGTAGGCGGCGCGAGGCCAAAGCGCAGCGACGGGTTTCTATCGTGACCGGCGCTCGTAGGAAAAAGAGCCATGCAGACGGGTCATCGCTTTTCCAGTGGGCTGAGCACGGGCGCTGGACGAAGCGATTTCAATCCGCCCCGCCGCCGGGAATAAGGCGTGAGGCAAAAGCCAGTTGATCGTCACGCGCGAAGCCGGGCCGCACAAGAGCGAACCGCGCGGCACAAAAATGGCCAGGGAATCCTTGGCCCGATCTCGTCCAGCGTTCGCGCGCAGGAAATTGTGAAACGGCAAGGCTGGCGATTTGGTTTCGGGGCGCCGACGCGAAAAGAACAGCGGCGCAATAGGCGTCGTCCAAGGTCACTGGCTGTTCGTCGATCAGGCTCGTTCCGCATCGAAGAGCATGACGTGGCTGGGATGTCCATCGCAGCCGGGGAAGCCGTCCGCCCAGTAAGTAAATGTCGGGCCTTGGCGCTCTGCAGAATTCGGCGGGGCAAGCCAATTTCCAGAGCTATACGACGAGCTGCTGTGCCGAATCCAAATCCGGGTAATTGCTCAGGCCGGCATGGGGGAAGCCGTTCGGGTGACGCGTACGGGGCTCTTGGGGCCGCGATTTTTGGATTGGTCGGTTCTGCTGGCGGCTTTGCTGTCGGATTATGAGGGAGCCGGCGCCTCGAGCGGCTTGCCGGCCAGGGTCAGGCGGATCGCCTCGAGCGCGTCGATGGCGCGGCGGCGTCCGGTTTCGACGACGGAGCGGATGTCGGCGTAGAGTTCGGCGCCCCAGGCGCTGCGGAAGCAATAGGTCACCTTGCGGAAGATGACGGCGGGCCGGATCGCCCGTTCGGAGCCGTTGTTGGTCGCCGGCAGGTCGCGGTTGGTCATGAACACGAACAGAGGCGGCGGTTGCGCTTGATCATCGCCGCCAGCTTGACGCCGGCGGGATGCGTCGGCGCGCGTCGCATGATCTCGGTGAGGCGCGCTTCGAGCTTCGCCTTGTAGCTCTTCAGCGTCGCGTCGGCCAGCCGCTCGCGCCGCGCTCCGATGCGGCAGGCCCGGCCCAGAAGATGGCGCAGATCGGGGCCGATGACGGCGTCGCCGCAATCGATCGCATATTGCACGTCGCAGCAAGAAGACTGGCGAATGAGATGGGCGAGGCAGACCTGATTTTCCTCGGCCCATCCCAACTGGCCGGCGTAGCGGTCGGAGACCCAGTATTGCGGGGTGAAGTCGCCGAGAAAATCGCCGATGACGCTCTGCGCCCGCGTGGGCTTGGCGACGAAGACGGCGCTGTCCGCGTGGTGGAACACCCACAAATACCAATTGTCCTTGCAAACGCGCAAGCCGGTCTCGTCCGATTCCAGTATGGTTCCCGACAGCAACCTGGCGCGGATCGACTCGCGCTGCGCGACGAAGGCGCCCCGCGCGGCGGCGAGGATGTTGACGATGGCGCCTTCGCTGATGTCGAGGCCGAGCATCGCGGAGAGCAGCGTCGACAGCCGCTCCAGCGCGATGTTCTGCGTGAAGCGCAGATAGAGGACGAGGGCGCGCAGGTTTTCGCCGAAGGGCGAGCCCTTGGGCATGTCCGGCGGCGGCGGCGCCTTGAATGGCTTCGAGCAGTTCGGGCAGGTTCCGCCGGCGAGCGTGACACGGGCTGCCTCCGGCTTGATCGGCGGGATCTCGATGTGATCATAGGCCTCGCAGGCGAACTGCGGCGCTTGCGAGACATCGGCGCCGCAATGCTGGCAGGCGCAGGCGGCGATCTCGCGGGTTTTCGTGGGATTTGGATGCAAGGGCCGATGCGCGCCAGCGTGTGGCTTGCCGCGCTTCTTGCCGCCCGCGGCTTCGTCCTTGCCCGCCGCGAAGGCCGAAGACTTTTGCCCCTTGCTCGGCGGCGTGCTGGAATTGTCCGGCGTCTTCTTCGGCAGATCGAGCTTGGCTTCGAGTTCGGCCACACGCCGCGTCAAACGCTCGATGATCTCCGCCTGCGACAAGATCAGGCGGATCAGCGTCTCTTTGTCGAGCGAATCGAGCGTCGCTGCGTCCATCGGAAGCGTGAATCAAAATTCGATTCCCGCGTCAATGCCCCCGATCAAAACTCAGCTTTAGAAGGGGGTGAGCAGTTACGCGCGGCGCCGTATCGTTCCGTCGAATTTCGAAATCGCATCGCGCTTCCTTTTCGCTCGTCGGGAACAGGCTCGTCTGGCGTCTTTTCGATGATCCTCCGAACGGTACCGATGACCAGCGAGAAACATAGCGTCGGAAAGTACCCATGACCGACCGGCGGCCTTTTTGTCCTAACCGCGGCGCAGGTGGAGAGACGCCGTCATCCCGGCTGCTCGACATGCCGCGATCGAGATGGTGAGTCCGGGAATATCCAGGGATGGGTCATCATGGCCTAGCTCGTCTCGTCACTGCGAAGGAGGCCAAGGCGCGGTTAGCTGCGGATCATTCGGCGACATGGCGATATTTCCTCCGAGCCACTCGCGCCAGATGGCGAGCAGAACGGTCAGGATCAGAGGCCCGACAAACAAACCGACCAATCCGAAGGCGAGCAGTCCGCCAGCCACGCCAAAGAAGACGATCAGCAAAGGAATGTCGGTCCCCTTGCTGATCAAGAGGGGCCGCAAAACATTGTCGGTGGGATGAACGACGATGGCGCCCCACGCCAGCAGGCCGACGCCGGCGCCGATCTGGTCGGACAGCAGCATCCACACGCCGATGGGCGCCCAGACGATCACCGTGCCGACGAAGGGAATTAAGGATGTCAGCGTCGTCAACGCCCCGAGCAGGACGGGTGTGCCGACGCCGGTGATTTTATATCCAACCCCGGCGATCAGCCCTTGCACCAGAGCGGTGACGATCAATCCCGATACGACGGCGTTCGTCGTCTCGCCGATGGCTTTGAAATAAGCGTCGGCCGGATCTCCGATCAATTTGCGCAGGCCCTCCCGCGCCTGCGCCACGACCACGTCGCCATCGCGGTAGAAAAAAAACAGGGTGAGGCCGGCGAAGACGAGATCCAGCAGGCTTCGACCGACCTTGCCGATGATCCCCGCAAACTCGCTGATCCAGGGCTCCAGCCAGTCTTTCAGTTGCTGTTTCCACAGCGTGGGGTCGTTCCAATAGGCGGTCAGCAATTCGTTTGCCGCCGGTCCAATCAAGGGAATTCGCGCGATGGCGTCCGGCAATGCGAGTGGACCCTCTGAAAGTCTCGACGACAACGTATCATAGGCGTCAGCCAGTTCCCCCTGCAGACGGACCAATAACCACAACACCGGAAGGACGAGGATGAGGATCAACGAAGCCGACGTGATCAGGGCTGCGCCGTTCCGACGTCCTCCCAACAGTTGCAGCAAACGCCGATAAACGGGCCAGGTGACGAAGGCGAGGATGCCGGCCCAAACCATGGGCATCAGGAAAGGCTTGATCACCCAAAAGCCCAATCCCGCGATGACCCCGAGCAAGATAAGCAAGAAAATCTGACGATTCTGCATGGTGTGTCGTCTCTCTGATTTGGCTGTCGGAGGTGACGCTCCGAAATCCAGGTCGGATTTGCGTCGGGATGAAGTCCTTCACTCCGCGCGTGGGGCCGGCAAAGCGCCAGACTCCGTTGATGTTGTCGAAGCGTCGTCTCCTTCGCCGACGATCAACTCATCGCCGAGAAGAAGCTCCCCGCCGACGACTTCCGCATATTCGCCGTCATCGAGACCAAGATGGACGAGAGTGGGTGTTGGCCGCGCATCGCGCAAAATCCAGACCCGGGACCAGTCGTTTGTCGGTCGTTCGATATCCGAGGCGCCCGCAGTCTTGGCTTTGGTGTATCGCAGCGCCCTGTCGGGCACGCGAATTACGTTGTCGCGTCGCTCCGCTGCGAGGCGCAGGGCGACTTTTGTCGAGGGCGCGAGCAGAAGGTCGGGGTTCGGCGCGCTAACGACGACGGTGGCGGGATCGTCGTCGGACGAGGATCGGTGGATCGCACTGACGACGCCGGCAATGGAGCGATCTTGCGTTGCCCCAGTTACAACCCAGGCCGGATCGCCGATCTTGACGCCGCCGATATCGGTCTCACCGACATGGGCCGCGACTCGCGCAATGGCGATGGGTTCGGCGACGATGAACAGCGGCGGCGCGTTTTGTCCAGTCGTGATCGTTTGGCTAATCTCGGCGTTACGCGCGACCACCGTTCCGGCGGTCGGCGCAAGAATTTTAGTCTGTTCAAGATCGACCTCGGTGGTGTGCAACTCGGCCTCACGCCTTGCGAGCTGCGCCTCACCGCGTTTTGTGCGCGCGCGCCAGACGCCGGCCTTGTCCTTTTCCAGTTGCGCCCTCGCCGTCGCGAGACTGGCCTTCGCCCGCTCCACAGCCGCTTGATAGGGGCGCGGATCGAGCGAAGCGCAGCGCGCGCCTGGGGTCACCTGTGCGCCAATGGCGCAGTCTAGCATCTGGATCACGCCAGCAACCTGCGCCGAGACGCTTTTTGCCGCTCCGGCCTCGATCACGCCAGGGACCATCACGCTGCGACGCACAACGCCCCGGTCGACCTTCTGCGTCACATAGCGTGGGACGTTTGAGGAATGCCGTAGCCAATAAAGCGAGGCTCCGCCGAGCGCCATCAGCGCGACCACGGCCGCCACGATCGCTGGCCTGGCCCATCCTCTTCGCGCGCGCGTGTTCGACGCTTGTTTCCCGTTCTCGTTCGAAAGGGCGCTTTCGTAGATTTCCTCCTCCTGGGCGTTGTGAATGCGCACGATGGAATCGATCGATTCGATGATGCGTTGCGCGTCCCGGATCAGGTAGCGATCGGCGTCTGTCGGTTGCAGTCCATCCGACAGGCGCGCGAGAAGTTTTCCAAGATGCAGAATCTCTCGATGGGCGCGGCTCATGGCGAAGAGGCCGTACCCGTCAGCGATCTCAATCGACAGCCGCGGATAGATGGAAGTTTCATCCGCTTGTTCGTGCGTGACGATCTCTGTCGTCACAAGGCGATTGGCCTCGGCGATGAAGGCGACGGCTGCCTCGGGCGTGACGTCATCGAGAGAATCCGCGATATGGCGCAGCCGATCGAGGCTCGCCTCGAGTCTCTGATGATCCGCGTGAAGTTCACCCGTCGTCGTAGTGGACAGGACAGGCTGGGAGACCCCGGCGCCGGGCTGCAGCGCCCTCAGCGCATTGAGAATTACGGCGACGTCTATGACTTCCTGAGTCAACGCTCCGGCCACGGGGGACAGCCAGCCGAAGGCGGCGGCGGCCATGGCGCCGCCTGACAGCGACATGCCGACAAAAATGCTTTGCAGCGCGATGGCTCGCGTGCGCCGCGCAATGCTGACCGCGTCGGAGACGCGATCAAGGTGATCGACGAGAATGACGACGTCGGCGGCCTCCGACGACGCGCTGGCGCCGCGCGCGCCCATCGCGATTCCGACGTCGGCGGCCGCCAAAGCGGGCGCGTCGTTGATCCCGTCGCCAACCATCACTGTCGCATGGAGATGCTGCTCGATCGCAACCGCGTCGACTTTCTCGGATGGAACGCGATCGGCGAGAACGGCGTCGAGATCGAGAGCTGCGCCGATCGTCTCGGCGGAGTCGGCCCGGTCGCCCGTCACCATCAAAATTCTCGAAACTCCCGCGAGGCGAAGGGCGCGCACCGCCCGCGGCGCCTCTCTGCGAAGTTGATCGGCAAGAAGCAGGGCGCCGACCGGACGGCCGTCCACGGAGACGTATATGCTGAGAGCGGAACGCCATGCGGCGCGCCGCGCTGCTCGCGCCACCCACTCTTCCTGCCTCCCGTCACCATAAACGAATTGCTGCGATCCGACGCGCACCCGCCGTCCTTCGACGACGCCTTCGAGACCGGTGCCCATCACCTCCCGCACCGCGTCGGGAACGCTGAGGACGAGACTTTTTTCCCGCGCCGCGGCGACGATGGCGGCGGCCACGACATACTGAGACGCTTGCTCCAGCGAAGCGGCGAGTCGAAGAGCTTCGTCGGCGCTTTCGCCCGGGGCCGTTTCGATCGCCACCAATCTTGCGCCGCCAATGGTCAATGTGCCGGTCTTGTCGAACATCACCGTGTGGGTGCGCGCGAGCGCTTCGAGCGGCCCGCCGCCTTTGATCAGAATACCTCGCCGCGCCGCCTGGGCGGCGCCGGCGATGAACGCCACCGGTGCGGCGAGGATCAAGGGGCAGGGCGTCGCCGCGAACAGCACCGCCAGCGCGCGGATGTGATCGTGCGAAAGCGCCCAGGCGGCGCCCGCCGTCACCAGAGTGACGGGCAGCAACAACAGCGCGTAACGATCCGCCATGCGTATGAACGGCGACTTGGCGGTTTGGGCGGCAGTCACCATGCCAACGATGCCGGCGTAAGTGCTGTCGCCCGCAATCGCCGACGCCCGCATCTCGAATGTTTCGCCGGCGTTTATCGTGCCGCTCGAAGCCGCCTCTCCAGCGCGTCGTGTGACCGGGATCGGCTCCCCCGTCACAGCGGATTCGTCGAGCGACGCGACCGGACTGAGGATTTGTCCGTCGACAGGCACAACTTCGCCCGCGCGCACCAGCAGGATATCCCCGATCGAAACCGCATCGATGGGAACGTCCTCGACCGATTGATCAATCCTGCGATGCGCCAATCGGGGAGCGCGATCGACAAGCGCCTTGAGGTCTCGTTCTGCGCGCCCTATCGCAAAGTCCTCGAGCACGTTGCCGCCGGCGTACATGATCGCGACGACAATTCCGGCGAGATTTTCGCCAAGCGCCAGCGCCGCTATCATCGATAATAGCGCGATGGCGTCGACACCCATTCTGCCCGCGAGCAGGTCTCGAACCATGGAGACGGCAAGGCTGATGACCACGGGCGCCGAGCCCGCGGCCCAAAGCCATCCCGCGAGATTGGAATGGCCGGAAAACATGGCGATCCCGCCCACTCCGAGCGCGATCAGTGCGGTGGCGACGAGAGCTCGCCTTACGATTTTCGGCACGAACATCGGTGATGTGAGCCTTTTCTCGGTCGGCTTCGAGGCTCTCGAAGTCCGTGACGAAGACGTAAGGAAGGGCGGCGGGGAGATCGTTTCCTCAAGGCCTGTCGACGACTCACCGGGAGGTCACGCGCGAAACCTCTGTTCGCGTTTGGCGTGATTGGCACTCCACGGCCGCCGGAACTGTAAATCGGCACTTTAGCTTCTGGGCACGGGCGCGGGACCCCCGGAATCTACTCAGGGCATCTCGCGATGAGGCAACAGGGGTGGTGAGAATTCGAACGGTGGCTTTGCCAGCGCCGGAAATGTTTGCGCCCGCGTTTGACGCGCGGGCGCGCGCGCAATCAAAAAGCAGTCTCAGACTTGTCGATATTGAGATGGTCGCGCTCCGCGCCGATTAAAGGCCCAAGCGTGCGGGCGATCGCAAAATTGATCCACTCTCCGGATCCGTCATTTCGAGAGCCTACCCCAATGCATGCGCGAGACCAAAGGCGGCGGCCGCGGCGAGCCCGCCAACGAGCAACGTCTGGAACGCAGCCTTTATGCGATTGACTCCGGTGAAATGTCCCTTCGCGGCTCCGAACGACAAAAGAGCTCCACCCGTCGTCAGCACTGAAATCAAAAGCGCCGTTCGCATGTTTTCCGTCGCCAAATAAGGCAGAAGCGGCACGAGACCACCCAGCACATAGGCGCCTCCAATCGTGATGGCGCTCGTCAGCGCGCGCCGAGGATCGGGCTTCTCGAGCCCCAATTCAAATCGCATCATGAAGTCGATCCAGCGCTCTCGATCGGCTGAAATTGCGCCAACGACGGATTTGAGCGGATCGCCCTCGAGACCGTAACCCCGCAACAAATCTTCGATCTCGCGGATTTCGTGCGCCCGCATGTGGTCGATTTCATTTCCCTCCCGCGCCGCCTCCGACTCATAATGCTGGGCGTCGGTCTTCGCCGCCAGAAAACCGCCTAACCCCATGGCGATTGCGCCCGCGGCGATTTCGGCAAAGCCCGCCGTAACGATCACGTCCGGTCTGGATACCGCCGCCGACAGACCGGCCGCGAGGGCAAATGGGACGGTTAGGCCGTCGGACATGCCGATCACGGCGTCGCGAACGATTGCCGTCGCCGTAAAGTGTTTCTCAATGTGTGGGGTCGCGGGCATTGTTCGCGTTCCTACATCCAGGCGCGACCGGCGTCGCCCGTGCGGAAACGTCAACTGACCCTGTCGCCCGAACGAACGCCTGTGGCGCAAGGCTTCACCGGTTGTTTTCTGGCTATCCATGAATAAGTCGGGCACGCACGATGAGGCTCGACCATTCCTTGGCGGTGTATCCATGACCCTCCTGCGGCGTGGCGACGGTCTGCTTGCGCGCGCAAATTTCATTTGCGGCCCCACCCTTGGGACCATCGACATAGAAGTAAACGACATTCATCTTGAGCACAGAGCGTTGCCGGCTCAGGACCGTGCCGCGCTTTTTTACCCACACACCCCATTCGTCTGGCGCCGAAGGCCCAAGTTCGGGCGGCTTAAAACCGTAGGCATAGTCGCCTTCGCCGCCGATCAGATCGAAGCGAATGTAACATAGTTTGCCTGCGGGCGTGGGATGAGCCATCAGCTGCCGACTGACGATGGCGTCCTGATTGTTGTAGCCGACGTCGTAATCGATTGGGAACGGCGCTTCAGAGGTTCGCGGGCATTCGACTTTGATCGAGAACGCGCTGCGCAACCTCGTCGACAATGCCATTCGGCACACAGGCGCGCACTCCGACATTCGAGTGGAAGTTGGTCCGGGGCCGGAATTGCGTGTTTGCGACAACGGAAAGAATTCCAACGTTGAGCAATCAAACGCCATCCCGCCTTCGTCCCTGAGAATCGGCCTCGGGTTGAAAATTGTGAACCGCATCGCTGAAATCCATGGTGGGCGATTGGAGGTCAACAAGCTGACGAGTGGTGGAACAACCATGCGTCTCGCTTTTCAGGGCTGAGGGCAAATTTCGGTTGCCATCCGCAGGCTCGTTCGACCGCCGCTCATTTCGCTATTTCGTGCGTGATCCGTGCGCAGAGAGATCGAGTCTTCAGGCTGTGACGAGTTCGATGCAGCCGTCCGTCAGGCTGTAGATGCGATCGGCGAAGCGTCGGGCCTTTGGATCGTGACTCGCCATGACGACGGCCTTTCCCCGTTCCTTTGCGAAGCGTCGCAACATCTCGAAGACGATCTCGCCATTGGCCGAGTCGAGGCTCGCCGTCGGCTCGTCGGCGAGCAGAATGAAGGGGTCGCCGACGAGCGCGCGGGCGATTGCTACGCGTTGTTTTTCGCCGCCGCTCAGACTGGCCGGATAAAAGTCCATTCGGTCTTCGAAACCGTAGCGCGTCAATAAATCGATCGTGCGCTCCCGACGAATCGCAGCCGGAACCTTGCGCAGCCGCAGCGCCGTCTCGACGCTCTCCCGCGCCGTCAGGAATGGGAAGAGGTGAAAGGACTGGAGGACGAAACCAAAACATCTGGCGCGGATGCGCGGCAATTCCCGATCGGACAATCGGCCGACGTCGCGTCCGGCGAGAAGGATCGCGCCGGAAGTCGGCCGGAGAATGCAGCCGAGCATCGACAGCAGGGTCGATTTTCCGGAGCCGGAAGGCCCGATGATCAACGCAATCTCGCCGGCCAGGACCGAGAAGGACACCTTGTCGACGGCGGCGACGGCGATCGATCCTTGCTGGTAATGTTTGGAGAGCGCGCGCGCTTCGAGCATGGGCCTCATGCTAACTCCTGAACACCGTCGCGGGATCCAAATTTTGCACGCGTCGGATCGAGAAATAGGCCGCGGCCAGTGCGATGGCGAGCGTGACGCAGAACAGTGCTGCGATCAGCTCGAAATCGACCGCCAGCGTGATCCCCGTCTTCTCCAACGGAGCCTTACTCAGTAGCGCGAGCGGCGTGGCGATCCAGAAGCCGATGCTGGCGTCGATGGCGGCTTGCACGAGAATGATCGTATTGAGATCGCGCGCCGTGGCTCCCATCGCTTTCAACGTTGCGAATTCGCCGAGATGCTCCATCGTGTTGGCGAAGACCGTCTGGCCGATGATCCCGGCGCCGACGACGAGGCCGAGCACGGCTGTCAGGCACAGGGCGGCGCCCATCCCGGTCTGCACCGTCCAATAAAGAACAGTCCGCTTGACGAAGGCGCTGGTCGTCAGAATCTCGTTGTCGGGCAAATCGCGGCGCAAGGCGGCGGTGACGCGTTCGGCGTCGGTGGGATTGCGCAGCTTTATGGCGATGTAAGCGGCCGCCGCTTGGCGGGAAACGTCCGGCGTCATGTCCTGCGCCAGCTCATAGGTTGTGAAGACGATCGGCGCGGTGGTGAAAGTCTTGGCCGAACGCGAGAGGCCGACGAGCTTGATGGAGCGATCGTTGAGCTCCCACAGGCTGCCGAGACGAAGCTCCCCCAAACGTTGCGCGGCGCTCTCGTCGACGATCATTTTGTCGCCGCCGCCCACGTCGCCGGGTGCGCCGATCGCCATTTCCCAGGGCCCTCCCACCGGAGCGGAAGGGTCGTAGCCGATGATTTCGACCAGTTCCTGCGCACCGTCCGGAAGTTTGAGGAAGCCCCAGCTCAGACTGATGGGCTTCGCCCAGGACAGCTCGGCGCGGCCTTGTATCAATTTCAGCCGCTCGTCCGGGAAAGGCTTGGCGAAATCGAAATTCTGAACGCCCTTCGACGCCACCCAAAGGTCGGCGCCAGAGTGATGGATGATCGAGGTCGTGTTCTCCATCATCCCGATATAGAGGGCGGTCTCCGCGAGCGTCAGATAGGCTGAAAACACGACGCCGAATCGCGTCACCAGCAGACGCGCGCGATTATGAAAGGCAAGGCGCGTCGCGAGCCAGATCATAGCGCTTCGCTCCGCGAGCGCGACGTTGCGGCGTGCGTCAGCAAGCCCACCCCCAACGCCGCCACGTCGAAGGCGGCAGCGGCGGGATGCCTTGCGCCGACATGGACCGCGAGCAGGCGGTTGAAAATCCCGGGGCGCTTGTGAGGCGGCCGTACCGCTCAGCCCTCTATCTATTTGTTCGGCTCCAAAGAGATGGGGACGCGCTTCGGCGCACGCGGGCTCCCGAGGATTTTCTCAGCCAAAGGACGCGCTGTTCGGCGGGTGTCGCCGGGACGAGGAACGTCTTTTAGAGTTTCGTCACCGCTGCGCGGCGTCGAACAAGGAACATTTCTTTTAGTTCTACTGAGTCACGAGATTTTCGTGGATTCGCTTTGCGGGGAGATTTGATATTTTGGCGATTCGGCTCATTGGCGCATGGCGGCGAAGATGGACATTTCGGATGACGGGAGTGAAGCGCGGTTTGCGGCGTATGTCGAGTCTTTGACGGCAGTTCTGGGTCATGCGGACCGAGCCGGGCCTTTCGGGGCTTATTGCACAGGGCTGCTGTCGCCAGACGAACGTAAGAGCGTCGAGCCCATGGCGGAGGTGGTGGCGCCCTCGCGCGTGGCGGCGGAACATCAATCGCTGCTGCACATCGTCGGCCAGGCGGCCTGGTCCGACGACGCTGTGTTGGCCAAGGTGCGCGAACGCGTCGTTCCGGCGATCGAGGCGCAAGGAAAGATCGAGGCGTGGATCGTCGACGACACGGGCTTCGCCAAGAAGGGCGTGCATTCGGTTGGCGTGGCGCGGCAATATTGCGGGCGTCTGGCCAAGACCGACAATTGCCGGATCGCGGTGACGCTTTCCATCGCCAATCACGCGGCGAGCCTGCCGATCGCTTATCGGCTGTATCTGACGCAAGACTGGGCGGACGAAGCGGCGCGACGCAAGAAGGCGCATGTGCCGGACGCGGTGAAGTTCGAGACCAAGCCGCAAATCGCGCTCGGTCAGATCAGAGCCGCGCTCAAAGCTGGCGTGGCGCCGGGCGTCGTGCTGGCGGACGCCGGCTATGGCAATGACGGCAAGTTCCGCGCCGGCGTCACGCAAGCGGGATTGACCTACGCCGTCGGCGTGCAAGCCAGCACGAACGTGTGGCCTGCCGGCGTCGAACCTTTGCCGCCCCAGGAGCGGAGCGGCCATGGGAAAAAGCCGTCGCGGCCGCGGCGGGACGCCGACCACGCGCCCGTTTCCGCGAAGGCGCTGGCGATGCGGCTGCCCGCCGACGCTTGGCGCGACGTGACGTGGCGCGAGGGTTCGAACGCGCCGCTCGCCTCGCGCTTCGCCGCCGTGCGCGTGCGTCCCGCCTCGAGGACCAACAAAGGCGGCGAACTCGCGCCGCAGGAATGGCTGCTCGTCGAATGGCCGCCGGGCGAGGCGGAGCCGACGAAATATTGGCTTTCCACTCTGCCGGAAAATACGCCGCTCGCCACGCTCGTCGACATCGTCAAATTGCGCTGGCGCATCGAACGCGATTACGAGGAATTGAAGAGCGAACTCGGCCTCGCCCATTTCGAAGGGCGAGGCTGGCGCGGCTTCCACCACCACGCGACGCTGTGCATCGCAGCTTATGGATTCCTGATCCGCGAAAGAGCGGCCTTTCCCCCCTCAGCCGCCTCGCGCCGCGAAAAACCTCGCCTTCCCGATCGTCCACGACCCAGAGGCGCCGCCGATCCGGCCCGAGCGCCACGTCGAGAACTCGATCGCGACGGTGAGACGCAAGCTCGCCGTCGCTCTCGCCAAATCGCTCTTCCGTTGCCCGTGCTGTCAGTCCATCATGACGAAACGACACACGCATCGGCGCTTGTGACGCAGTAGAACTATTCCGCTTCGCCAACCGTCCGGAAGCGGGCGCCGACCCCGCAACCAAGGAGACGCTCAGATATCGCACGGCGCTTTATCAGGGCTTTGCGAGTCTAAAGGACCGCCCGCTTTCGACGCGGAGCGCCATCGAAATCTGTCGAACCATCAAAGGAGGGGACCTCGATATTCGCGCAACCCCGGGCACGGCGCTGCTGAACGAGGCGACCGGCAGAGTGATATACACTCCGCCCGAAGGAGCCGAACTGCTCCGCGACAAACTCGCCAATTGGGGGCGCTACATTCATTCGGATGACGGCGTCGATCCGCTGATCCGGCTCGCGATCATGCATTACCAGTTCGAAGCGATCCATCCGTTCACGGACGGCAACGGCCGCACGGGCCGGGTTCTCAATCTGCTGTTCCTCGTCGAACAAGACCTGCTCGACATTCCCGTCCTGTATTTGAGCCGCTACATCATTGCCAACAAGAAGGCGTACTACGATGGCCTGCTCGCCGTCACGACGGACGGCGCTTGGGAGCCATGGATCTTGTTCATGCTCGCCGCCATACACGAAACCGCGACATGGTCGACGGCTAAAATCCGGGCGATCTGCAATCTGCTCGACGCGACGACCGACCTAATCCGGAGGGATTTGCCAAAGATCTACTCCCGCGAACTGGCCGAGATCATATTCGTCAATCCCTATTGCCGAATCGCCGATCTGGTTGGCGCTGGCATCGCCAAGTGCCAATCCGCCTCCGTTTATCTGAAGGCCCTCGTGTCCCTTGGCGTTCTCCGCGAAATCGAGGCGGGCAGAGAGAATATCTACACGAACCCTGCCCTGCTGACGCTGGTCTCCGACCGCGGCGCAGCGGAAGCCGCCTCGCGATGACGGACTAGACCGTCAAAGGGCGACTGATCGGCGACGCGCGCGTTTCGACCGAGGACCAAGCGACTGAGGCCCAAATCGATGTGCTGAAGGCAGCCGGCTGCGTCGAGATTTTCCGCGAGCACATGTCCGGCGCCAAGGCGTCGCGGCCGGAGCTGGCCAAGGCCGTGGCGCGCGTGCGCCGAGGCGACGTGCTGGTGGTGGCCAGACTCGACCGATTGGCGCGCTCCTTGTCGCATCTCCTTTCGGTCATAGCCGACCTCGACGCCAAGGGCGCGCATTTCAAATCGCGCGCCGATCCGATCGACGCCACGAGCCCGCAAGGTCGCTTTGCATTGTAGGTGCTCGGCGCCGTCGCGGAGCTCGAACGGGCGCTGATCCAAGAGCGCGCCAAGGACAGACTGCGCGCCGCGAAGAAACGCGGTCGCGTTACGTTTTCATGCTCGAAACCAATCACGATAGCGTCGGCGTAGCGCGTGACGATCATTACGCCACGGCTCGCCCATTGCGCATCTCCTCGAAGCTCGGCGCTTCAAGGCATGAGGCCTAAACATGCTGCGGCGACGCGCATGAGTCACGCTGGCGTCTGGAAGCTCGCGCCGCCCCTTTGGTCTTGCGCCATAGGACCCGCACAAAAACGCGAAGAGCCTATTTTCCAAGTCAGCGCCGCGGCATTCTGAACGGCAGCATCGCGCGAACGATCGGATTGGCGAAGCGATCGAGGGACAGGCTCTCGTGCATCGCGGCGCGGCGTTCGCCCAGCAGCGTCGTTTCGACGAGGGAGCGCGCGTAAAAGGGCGTGTCTTCCAGCGTGCGCAACAGTCTCGGGCTCGAATCCTCCGAACGCGCGGCGCGCGCCACGCGCCAGCCGCTCTTCGGTAGCGTCGCTTGCGGCGGCGGCGAAAAACTTTCGCACGCGCCCGAGTCGTCGTAACGCAGCGCGAGGGACAGCGGGGGCTCGCGGCGCCGTTCCGCGTCGTAGAGGATCGCCGCGCCTTCGCCGACGCGCGCCCGCGACCAGGTCCAGGACGAAAAGGCGCCTTCGAGCGGTTCGTCCCCGGCGTTGCAGTCGAAATAGCCGTGACCGCGCCAGCGCAGCGCGGGCTCCTCGAACGCGACCTCGACGCGCGCCGCCGGGGCGATCGGGCGCCAGAGGTGACGCCCGGCGCGCTCCAGGAGATGCGGCTCGCGATTCACGATCGTCGGTTCGAGGCGCACGGTCCCGCGTAGCGGGCGCGGAATCGGCGCGCCGATCTCGTCGATGGCGATCGAGAGCGCGCCTTTCTCCCAGCAGAGCGAACTGCGTCCGATCGCGAGGCGGTCGGTCGCTCGCTCGACGGCGTTGCGCCGGCGTTCGGTCATCGCCCAGCGGTTTTTGTTCGGCCCGTAGAGCGCGACGTTCACGGCGCAATGATCGAGCGGGTCGGCGCGGCCGGCGAAGGCGTAATAGGGCGAGAAGACGCTGCCGACGAAGGCGATGATCGTCAATCCGCAAGCGCCGTCGTCGCTCAAGGCGTCGACGTACCACCAGGCGTAGCCCCCCGGAACGACTGGCGCGTCGAAGCGAGGTCCGCCATCAGCCGGTGCGCCGCGAGGCGGCCCGAAAGCGCCGCCATCGGCGCTCCGGCGCCAGGATGCGTGGAGCCCCCGGCGAGGTAGAGGCCCGGCAGTTTCGTCGCAGATCCGGGACGGGTGAACGAAGCTCTCCAGCCATGCGAGGCTTGGCCGTAAA
>Ga0265328_10000115_pt1 | contig 37981 bp, 41 predicted proteins | sample 41624metaG_FD_202086 | JGI IMG/M metagenome (GOLD analysis project Ga0265328, IMG submission 202086) | Rhizosphere microbial communities from Carex aquatilis grown in University of Washington, Seatle, WA, United States - 4-16-24 metaG | ecosystem: Host-associated > Plants > Roots > Rhizosphere...
AAGCTCGGGATGCCCGCGTAAAAACGCAACCAGCGCTTCGTCACTCAAATGCGAGCCCGTCATCGGCCTTCCCCTCCCAAAGCGAATCACATCGAATTTACTCCGCACAACTTTGAATCGCACCCGATCCAGGGGTCGGGATCGGCATTTATGCGGCAGTGCTGCAATCCTTGGGGCTTCTGGACGAACTCGCCAACGCCGTCGACCTGAGCCGCGACAGCGTGGGACAGGCTTTGGCGTCGGCGGCGCTACCGAAACGCGTCCGTCAACCGCGGATGGCGAAGTCCGATGAGTGACGTCGAGGTCCGTATCGATCTGGCTGGCGCGACGCATCCGGTTGGCCTTTTACGACGCCACACGGCGCGACGGGCCGAAACGATTACGTTCGAATACGCTCCAAAATGGCTTGCGGACGGCGCCAGCTTCTCCACGATATCGCGGCAAAACAGACGCGGTTTGACCGCTCCGCGCCCGCGCCCTAGAAACGCGCGACCCTCCCGCGCAGTCTGCATCCCATGTCCCACAACAGTTTCGGCCATCTCTTCCGCGTCACCACCTTCGGCGAGAGCCACGGGCCGGCGCTCGGCGCGGTCGTCGACGGCTGCCCGCCGCGCATTCCCTTGAGCGCGGAAGAGATTCAGGTCTTTCTCGACAAGCGCAAGCCCGGGCAGTCGCGCTTCACCACGCAGCGGCGCGAGGCGGACGCGGTCAAGATTCTTTCGGGCGTTTTCGACGACGAGCACGGCCGTCAGGTGACGACCGGCGCGCCGATCGCGCTGACGATCGACAACACCGACCAGCGCTCCAAGGACTATGGCGAGATCGCGCAAAAATACCGGCCGGGCCACGCCGATTACGTCTACGACGCCAAATATGGGATACGCGATTTTCGCGGCGGCGGGCGCTCCTCGGCGCGCGAGACCGCGGCGCGCGTCGCCGCCGGCGCCGTGGCGCGCAAAGTTTTGGCGGGCGTGACGATCCGCGGCGCCTTGGTGCAGATCGGCCCGCATAAAATCGACCGCGCGCGTTTCGATTGGGCCGAGGTCGACGCGAATCCGCTCTTTTGCCCCGACCGGGAAGCCGCGGCGCGCTGGGCGGATTATCTCGACGACATTCGCAAGAACGGCTCGTCGATCGGCGCGGTGATCGAACTCGAGGCGACGGGCGTCCCGGTCGGCTGGGGCGCGCCGCTCTACGGCAAGCTCGACGCCGAACTCGCCGCGGCGCTGATGTCGATCAACGCCGTGAAGGGCGTCGAGATCGGCGCGGGATTCGCCGCGGCGGAATTGACCGGCGAGGACAACGCCGACGAGATGCGCCGAGGAAACCTGGGCGCTCCGGTGTTTTTGTCGAACCACGCCGGCGGCGTGTTAGGGGGCATATCGACCGGCCAGCCGATCGTGGCGCGTTTCGCGGTGAAGCCGACCTCGTCGATACTCACCCCGCGCCGCACGATCGACCGCGCGGGCGAAGAGACGGAGATCGTCACCAAGGGCCGCCACGACCCTTGCGTCGGCATCAGGGCCGTGCCGGTCGGCGAAGCGATGATGGCCTGCGTGCTGGCCGACCAGTTCCTGCGGCATCGCGGGCAGAACGGATAGTTCCTAAAGCACAGAGGTAGTAAAATGATAGCTGAGAATTTGACAACGCCAGCGCTCTCACAAGACCTCGTCGCGCTGTACGAGAAAGACGCTCGGGAACTTTTGAAATTTCCAATAACAGATTCGGAGGGCGCCATCGGCGCGCTGGATGTTCTGCGCGCGCATTATGTCGTGGTCGATTTCTGCCTTGGCGAGAATATTGGAGAGGGCATCGGCGGCATTGGACCGAAAAGTCCGATTTTGTTGATGTCCGCGATCGACAGGCAGTTCGCTCAGTTCGGCGGACAAATGAAATGGCGCGACGTTCACGAACAGCTGGCAACCCTCGTCTTTGGCCTTGTCAAGAATCATCCATTCCACGACGCGAACAAGCGCACAGCCTTGCTCACTCTAGTTTATGGTTTTTATTTAAACAGTCAATATCTTGAGGCAGACAAAAATGAGGTGGAGGACTTGCTTGTTTACATTGCCGCCAGTAGCTTGCATTTATTTGATAATTACGAACGCTTCGAAGGCTTTGCAGATCCAGAGGTCAGCTTCGTTGCGGATTATTTGAGGAAAAACACAAGAAAAATGGACAAGAGAACATATATCATAACTTATCGAGAATTGGACCGAAAATTGAAGTACCACGGCTTTAGCTTACAACATCCGTTCAGAAATTACATCGACGTGATCGAAAGTTCCTCCGGGCGAATGGTTGTACGTGTCGGATTCCCAGGCTGGTCTCGGCAACTCGCGAAGGGTGATATGCGGAAAGTGTTGGACGCCTGCGAACTTACGGCCGAGAAGGGAATCGATGCAGAAGTGTTTTTTCATGATAAGGATCCAATATATTTTCTGACGAGCGATTACAGGTCGCAAATCTTCTCTTTGGCCTACCGTTGAAGACAGCGGAGGCCGTTCGTGGAGGATTCGACCGCCCCGACGCCTCTCGGGAACCCTGGCGCCTTAACGCGTCGCGCCGCGTTGTTGCTCGGCGCGCTCGCACCTTTGCCGTTGCGTGCTCAAGCTCGCTTGGGCATGTTGTTCGTCCTGCCGCCCGAAGACGCACCGCCCCACGATCCCGGTCCCGGCGCGCATGACCGGCCGGAGCGCATGGCCGCGGTGCGCGCGGCGCTGACGCGGCCGGAGTTCGCCAAGGCGGCGCGCCTCGAAGCGCCACTGGCCGAGCAAGCGGCGCTGCTCCGCGTGCATGCGGCCGAACATTTCGCAAGGCTGCGCGCCGCTTCGCCCGATGCGGGTTTGGCGCGCCTCTCCCCCGACGTGATCATGAGCCCCGGCTCCTTCGACGCCGCGCTGCACGCCGCCGGCGGCGCGGTTCTGGCGGTGGAGGCGGTGATGCGCGGGCGCGCCCAAAACGCCTTCGTCGCGACCCGCCCGCCGGGGCATCACGCTTTGCCGAACGAGGCCATGGGTTTTTGCTTCTTCAACAACGCCGCCATCGCCGCGCGCCAGGCGCTGGACGCGCGCGGCGCGGCGCGCGTCGCCATCCTCGATTTCGACGCGCATCACGGCAATGGCGTGCAGCGGATTTTTTGGGACGAAAAGCGCGTGTTCTATGGCTCGACGCATCAAATGCCGCTCTATCCCGGCACGGGCGAAATCGGCGAGCGCGGCGCGTTCGGCAACGTCGTCAACGCGCCGCTCGCCAAGGGCGACGGCGGCGACGCCTTCATCGCCGCCTGGCGCGAACGCATCCTGCCGGCGGTGGAGAATTTCGGCCCGGACCTCTTGATTCTCTGCGCCGGCTTCGACGCCCACAAGCACGACCCGCTGGCCGGCCTGCGCCTCGAGCCGCCAGATTTCCGCGAATTGACGCTGCGCCTGATGGACCTCGCCGCGCGCCGCTGCAACGGCCGCATCGTCTCGCTGCTCGAAGGCGGCTACCGCCCGGAGGATCTCGCGGCGAGCGTCGCGGCGCATGTCGGGGCGCTGGCTCGAGGGTGAGGCGCGCTCACGCCTCCCCCTCCTCCCCAAACAACCCGCCCTGCACGGGCTGACGCGGCGGCTCCTTCAGCCCGAGATGGCGGAAGGCCGCCGCCGTCAATACGCGGCCGCGCGGCGTGCGGTTCAAGAAGCCTTGCTGCAACAAAAACGGCTCGATGATGTCCTCGATCGCGTCGCGCGGTTCGGCGAGCGCCGCGGCGATCGTCTCTATGCCGACCGGGCCGCCGGAAAAATTCACCGCGACCATGTCGAGATAGCGCCGATCCATCACGTCGAGGCCGATGCTGTCGACTTCCAGCAGCGTCAGCGTGCGGTCGGCGAGTTCGCGGCTGATTTCCGCCGCGCTCTCGACGATGGCGAAGTCGCGCACGCGGCGCAGCAGCCGCCCGGCGATGCGCGGCGTGCCGCGCGAGCGCCGCGCGATCTCGCGCGCGCCCGTCTCGCTGACCGCGACGCCGAGCACGCGCGCGCCGCGCTTGACGATTTTTTCCAGCTCCTCGACCGTATAGAAATTCAGCCGCACCGGAATGCCGAAACGGTCGCGCAGCGGCGTCGTCAGCAACCCGGCGCGCGTCGTCGCGCCGACCAGCGTGAAGCGGGCGAGATCGATCTTCACCGAACGCGCCGCCGGCCCCTCGCCGATGATCAGGTCGAGCTGAAAATCCTCCATCGCCGGATAGAGAATCTCCTCCACAGCCGGATTGAGCCTGTGGATTTCGTCGATGAACAGCACGTCGCGCGGCTCGAGATTGGTCAGCTGCGCCGCGAGATCGCCGGCCTTGGCGATCACCGGCCCCGAGGTCGAGCGGAAGCCGACGCCGAGTTCGCGCGCGATGATCTGCGCCAGCGTCGTCTTGCCGAGGCCCGGCGGACCGACGAAGAGCACGTGATCCAGCGCGTCGCCGCGCGTCTTCGCCGCCTCGATGAAGACCTTGAGGTTCTTGCGCGCCGCCTCCTGACCGGTGAAATCGGCGAGCGCCAGAGGGCGGATCGACGCCTCGTCGGAATCGTCCGCGCGCTTTCCTGGGGAGACGAGGCGGGGATCGGTCACTTTGGCTTCTCTCTCCGAAGATTGTCAGGGACGTTTCCGCGGCGTGCGGCGACGCACGAATCATGCGTCGGAAAAGATGTACCGTGCTTTTCGATCGGATCAAATCCGTGACGAACGAGACGAGACGAACATGCATAGCCTGAAATTCAGCCAAATCCTGCTCATCGCCGGGCTCGCCCTGACGCCGATGCGCGCCGCCTCGGCGGCCGAGGGCGAGTTGCTGAGCGGAGCGGCCTCCGACTCCGTCGCCACGACCGTTTCGAGCGGCGGCCTGGTGTTTCTCGGGCCCTTCTCGGGCATCGACGGGCGCTGCCGCAAGACTTCGGACGCCCAGGCCTGGATCGTCGAGAAGCCGCGCTACGGGCGCGCTTCGGCGATCAAGCGCCGCGGCGAGATCGCCTATGGCCCGCAGGAACGCCTCGCCTATTGCAACGACCGCCCGATCGTCGGCACGACGATCCGCTATCAGCCGGCGCGCGGCTTCGTCGGCGACGACACCTTCGTCTTCGTCCTCCGCTTCAGGGACGGCGAGGTCAGGGCCAAGCGGGTGAACGTCCACGTGGAGTAAGGCCGCGTCGGCAGGGCGGGCCGGGGGCGGCGGCAGTCTTTGTTAGGCTGCGCGCCGCCCTCCATGTTAGTCTGCGCCGAATGGAGCCGCTCCGTGACCCGTCTCTCATCCCAATATGAGTATATGTCCCTCGACGACTTCGAGGAACTCTTGCCCGACAAGCCCGCCGACGAACGGTGGGAGCTGATCGGCGGAAGGGTCGTGCGCATGATGGTCGGCGCGCGGTGGGAGCATCAGCGCATCGTCGCCAACGTCTCGACGGCGATGTTGGCGGCGTTCCGCGCCAAAGGCTCGGGCTGCCGCCCTTTCGCGGAAACCTTTTGGCTCAAGAAAAAGCTGCTCGACCTCGCGGTTTTTCCAGACGTCATCGTCCGCTGCGGCGCACTGCCGCCCGGCGCGACCTCGCTCGACGATCCGGTCGTTCTCGTCGAGGTCGTCTCCAAGGGCTCCGCGCAGCGCGACCGCCACGAGAAATGGATGCTCTACAACCGCATTCCCTCGCTCCGGCATTACGTGCTGATCGAGCGCGACAGCATCGCCGTCGACGCGTTCGACCGCGAGGAGAACGGCTTCCATCTGCGCCCGCGCATGGAAAGTCCCGCCGACGCGCTGCGCCTGCCGGCCATCGATTTCGAGATGCCGCTCGCCGAAATTTACCGGGACGTGCTCGCGGGGTGAGCCCGCCCCTTTCCCCTTGCATCCCCCGCCCCGATCCCCCATTCCTCCGCCCATGATCGAAGTCCGCTTCTACCATCTGACGCGCCGCTCGCTGGAGCAGGCGCTGCCCGTGCTGCTGGAGATGTCGCTGGAGCGCGGCTGGCGCGTCGCCGTGCAGTCGGGCGACGCGCAGCGGCTGAAAAAACTCGACGAGCATTTGTGGTCCTACGACGCGGAAAAATTCCTCCCCCACGGCACCAAGGCCGACGGCGAGCCGGAGACGCAGCCGATCTATCTCACCTCCGAGGGCGACAATCCCAACGAAGCCGACGTGCGCTTCTTCGTGCATGGCGCGCTGGCGCCGCCGCCGCTCGCCGACGCCGCGACGGCGCCGAAATTGCGCGCCGTGCTGATGTTCGACGGCGGCGACGCGACGGAGCTCGCCGCGGCGCGCGGGCAATACAAGGCGCTGCGCGACATGGGCTGCGAGCTGATCTATCTGCAGGAGGACGAGGCGGGCAAATGGGAGGAGAAGAAGCGGGAGAAGAAGGCGTGAGCGATTTCGCGACGCGCCGAGCGGCGGCGCGCGCAAGACTCGACGCCATCGATCCGCACGTGCGCCCCGGCGGTCGGGAAGCCGATCCGCTGCGCCGCGACTGGTTCGAGGCGGTCTACGAGCTTGCGGCGGGCGATCCCGCCGGCGTCCCCTGGGCCAATCTCGAGCCGCATCCGCTGCTCGCCGATTGGCTGTCGTCGCAAGGCGCGCTCGAGGGCCTGCGCGCGCTGGACGTGGGCTGCGGGCTCGGCGACAACGCGCAAGCGCTCGCCGAAAAGGGCGCGCGGGTGACGGCCTTCGATCTGGTGGCGAAGGCCGTGGACTGGGCGAAGCGGCGCTTTCCGGCAAGCCCCGTGGACTATCGCGCCGCCGACCTCTTCGCGCTCCCGAAAGAGTGGCGCGGCGCTTTCGATCTCGTGCACGAATGCTACACGCTGCAAGCGCTGCCCGAGAGCCTGCTGCCGCAGGCGGCGCAGGCGTTGGCGGCGACGATCGCGCCACAGGGGCGCCTGCTCGTCGTCGCAAGAGCGCGGGGCGACGAGCAAGAGGTCGCCGGCCCGCCCTGGCCGCTGACGCGCAGGCAGATCGAGGCGCTCGCCGCAGACGGGCTGCGGCTGGAGACGCTGCAGGAATTGCCGACGGAGCGCGGACCGCACTGGCGGGCGCTATTGCGGCGGGAGTAGTAAGCCGAGCCAACATGGCGTTCGCGTCCGCACGCGACGTCCGAGGAGGTGAACCATAGCCGTGACCGCCACCCCGCTGCTCTCCATCGAACACGCGTCGAAGCGCTTCGGCGAGACGGTCGCGCTCGACGACGTTTCGCTCACCGTCGGCGCCGGCGAATTCTTCGCGCTGCTGGGGCCTTCCGGCTGCGGCAAGACGACCTTGATGCGGCTCGTGGCCGGCTTCGAGACGCCCGACTCCGGGCGGCTCGCACTCGCGGGGCGAGACCTTTGCGCGCTGCCGCCGCATCGGCGACCGGTCAACATGATGTTCCAGTCCTATGCGCTCTTCCCGCATCTCGACGTCTTCGAGAACGTCGCCTTCGGCCTGCGCCGCAAGGGCCTTGCACGCGAGGCGATCGACGCGCGCGTGACGGAGCTGCTCGACATCGTGCAGCTCTCCGCGCTCGGCGCGAGAAAAATCGACCAGCTTTCCGGCGGACAAAGGCAGCGCGTCGCCCTGGCGCGTGCGCTCGCGCCCGGCCCCGCCCTGCTGCTGCTCGACGAACCGCTCGCCGCGCTCGACCGCAAGCTGCGCGAGGAGACGCAGTTTCAGCTCAAGGAAATTCAGCGCAAGCTCGCAACCGCCTTCGTCGTCGTCACTCACGATCAGGACGAGGCGCTGGCGCTCGCCGACCGCATCGCGGTGATGCGCGCCGGCAGGATCGAGCAGATCGGTTCGCCTCTCGACGTCTACCGGCGCCCGCAAAGCCGTTTCGTCGCGGATTTCGTCGGCGCGACCAACATGATCGAGGGCCGCATCGCGCGCGAGGCCGGCGGCGTGTATTTCGTCGCGCCCTTCGGCCGCCTGCCGCGCGAAGACTGCGCGCTGCCCGACGGCGCCCGGGCGACGCTGTCGTTGCGACCGGAGGAGATCGGCCTCGCCGACGCGGGCGAAGGCCCCGCGGGCCGCGTCGAGGACATCGCCTTTCGCGGCGGGACGACGCAGCTGCGCCTCGCCCTTGCGGGCGGCGCCGCGCTGCGCGCCGATGTCGTCGGCGGTCGCGGCGATTTCTCGCTAGGACAAAAACTGCATCTCGTCGTGGAGCCGCGCTCCGGCGCACTCTTCGCGGAGGGCGCATGATGCGGCGGCGCTGGACGCTCGGCCGGCGCGCCGTTCTGGCGGCGCCCTATCTGTGGCTCGTCCTGTTCTTCGTCGCGCCGATGGGCCTCGTCGCCAAAATCTCGCTGTCGCGCCCGGCCGAGGCGCGCCCGCCCTACGAGCCCGTGTTCTCGCTGTCCGACGGGCTGGCGGGAACGCTCGAAAAGCTGCGCTTACTCGGCTTCGACTCGTACCGCTATTTCGCCCAGGACTGGCTCTATTTCGATTCCTATCTCTCCTCGCTGAAAATCGCCGGCGTCGCGACGGCGCTGACGCTTTTGATCGCCTATCCTTTCGCGCTCGCCATGGCGCGCGCGCCGAGGCGCTGGCGGCCTCTGCTGATCGGCCTCGCCATCGCGCCCTTTTGGACGAGCTTTCTCATTCGCGTCTACGCCTGGATCGCGCTGCTGAAGGACGAAGGGCTCGTCAATCACGCGCTGACGGCGCTGCATCTCATCGAGAAGCCGCTGGGAATCTACGCGACCGACGCCGCGGTCGTGATCGGCGTCGTTTACAGCTATATGCCCTTCATGCTGCTGCCGCTCTACTCGGCATTGGAGAAACAAGACTCGGCGCTGCGCGAAGCAGCGGCGGACCTCGGCGCGACGCCGGCGCAAGTCTTTTGGCGCGTCACTCTGCCGCTGTCGCGCGCCGGCGTCGTCGCCGGCTGCCTTCTGGTGTTCATCCCCGCTGTCGGCGAATTCGTCATCCCCGATCTGCTCGGCGGCTCGGACACGCTGATGATCGGCCGCACTTTGTGGAACGATTTCTTCGCCAATCGCGACTGGCCGGCGGCGAGCGCCGCCGCCATACTGCTGCTCCTGCTGCTGCTCGGCCCGCTGATCCTGGCCGAACGGGTTCGCGCACGCGGCGAAGGAGGCGCGCCATGACGGGTTTCGCAGGGCGCCTCGCGCTTCTCCTCGGATTCGCCTTTCTCTATGGGCCGATCCTGGTGCTGGCGACGTTGAGCTTCAACGCCTCGCGGCTCGTCACGGTGTGGGGCGGTTTCTCGACGCAGTGGTACGCGGCGCTGCTCGAGGACGGCGCGATGCTCGACGCCGCCAAGATCAGCCTGGAGGCCGCCGCGCTTTCCGCCGCCATCGCGACGCTGCTCGGCCTCTGCGCGGCGGTCGCGCTGACGCGCTTCGGCGCCTTTCGCACGCGCGGGCTGTTCTTCGCCGCCGTGCATGCGCCCTTGGTGCTGCCCGAGGTGGTGCTGGGCCTCGCGCTGCTCAGCGCCTTCGTCTCCTTCGGCATGAATCGCGGCTTCTTCACGCTGGTCGTCGCGCATGCGACCTTCACCATGTGCTTCGCCAGCGTGACTCTGCTCGCGGCGCTGCGCGAGGTCGATCCGGCGCAGGAGGAGGCCGCGATGGACCTCGGCGCGACGCCCTTGCAGGCTTTTACGCTGGTCGTGCTGCCGGCCATCGCGCCGTCGCTGGCCAGCGCTTTTCTGATGGCCTTCACGCTGTCGCTCGACGATCTCGTCATCGCCAGCTTCGCCACAGGCCCCGGCGCGACGACGCTGCCGATGCGCATCTATTCGCAGGTGCGTCTCGGCGTCACGCCGGAAATCAATGCGGCCTCGACCTTGCTCTTGGGCTTCGTCGGGGTGATTTTGGCGCTGGCGGCGTTGGCGCGGCGACGGAAGTCGGCGACGCGATAGGTGGCGCGACGCGGCGGGCGAACGTCTGGCTCAGAGAGAATGCGTCTCGCTCCCCGCAGGCCAAGGGAGTCGCGCGAGTTTCGTGGTTGGGAACCGCGGCGCCCCTGCACTGCCCCGGTTTACGCCGACTTGCTCCCGCCGCCCGCGGCACTATAGTCGCCGCCGCAAAACCTTGGGGCATCATGACCACACCATCCCTTCGCATCGGCACGCGCGGCAGTCCGCTGGCCTTGGCGCAAACGCATGAGACGCGGGCGCGGCTCGCTTCGGCGCATGGCGTTGCGCCCGAGCATTTTTCGATTTGCGTCATCCGCACGACGGGCGACGCCATACAGGACCGCGCTTTGTCGGAAGCCGGCGGCAAGGGGCTGTTCACGCGCGAACTCGATCTGGCGATGATCGCCGGCGAGATCGACATCGCCGTGCATTCGTCGAAGGACCTTCCGACCAAGCTCCCGGAAGAAATCGCCGTCGCCGGCTTTCTGCCGCGCGAGGACGTGCGCGACGCCTTCATCGGCCGCGGCGGTTTGACGCTGGCGCAATTGCCGGCGGGGGCGACCATCGGCACGGCCTCGCTGCGCCGCGCCGCGCAGATCAAGCGGCTGCGGCCCGATCTGCCAACGGCGCTGCTGCGCGGCAACGTCGAGACGCGCTTGAAGAAGGTCGAGAGCGGCGAATTCGACGGCACGCTGCTGGCCTTCGCCGGCCTCAGGCGGCTTGGCCTCGACAGACATGCGACCGAGCTGTTGCCCATCGACGCCTTCCTGCCCGCCGCCGGGCAGGGCGCCATTGGCATCACCTGCCGCGTCGGCGACGCCGCGAGCCTTGCGGCCCTTGCGCCGATCCTGCATGAGGCGACGGGTTTCGCGCTCGCCGCCGAGCGCGGCTTTCTCGAAGTTTTGGACGGCTCCTGCCGCACGCCGATCGCCGCCCATGCGCGCCTCGACGGGGACGAACTCTTTTTCCTCGGCGAGGCCTTGCAGGCCGACGGGACAGCGACTTACGCGGCGCGCGGCGGCGGGCGACCGGCGCAGGCGCAAGAGATCGGCGTGAAGGCCGCGCAAGAAATACTGGCGCAGCTGCCGCGGGGCGTCGCGGGACTCTCGTGAGGCGGGTGCTGGTCCTGCGGGCGCGAGAAGACGCCGAGCGCACCGCGACCGCGCTGGCGGCCCGAGGGTTCGCGCCGATCGTCTCCCCCGTGCTGGAGATCGTCGCGACCGGCGCTACGCTCCCTTCCGGCGACTTCGACGCCGTGCTGGCGACCAGCGCCAAGGCGCTGCAAGGGCGGCGCGCCGACGCCTCGGCGCCGCTGCACGTCGTGGGCGCTCGCACCGTGGAGACCGCCGCGGCGCAGGGCTGGCGCGTCGATCTCGTCGCAGCCGACGCCGCCGCGCTCGCCGAGGCGATTCTCGCCCGCCACGCCGGCGCGCCGGCGCGTTTCCTCTATCTCGCCGGCCACGATCGCCGCGCGGCTTTCGAGGCGGCGTTGCGCGGGGCCGGCCACGGCGTCGAGGTCGCCGTGCTCTACGAAGCCATCGCGGCGGAAGCGCTGGCGCCGGCGGCGCATGAAGCGATGCAAAATTCCGATATTTTCGCAGCGACGCATTTTTCGCGCCGCAGCGCGGAAATCTTCCTGCGCCTCGCCGTCCGGGAAGGGCTGCAGCACAAGCTCGCCGAGATGCGTCACGTCGCCATTTCCGAGGCGGCGGCCGAACCCCTCCGCGCCTGTTGCGATGCGGTGATCGTCGCCGAAAAACCGGACGAAGCCAGCATTTTGACGGCGCTCGCCGCGGCTGCGCGCTTTGCCGGCGCCGGCGCCTGAAAATTGCGCCAAAAGGCGAGACAAGAGGCTGTATTTGCTCCCGCTCTGCGACGTTTTGACGCGTCTTGGAATTTGTGGCATAGGGTTGCGACAATCAAAAACTTGGGCGTTCGAATCGACGTCCGCCGACGCAAGGTCTGGGGACGCATGCTCGTCGCAATTGCAATGCTCGCGGTCGTGGCCGCCTCGGTGCTTTTCCATGTTTTGAGCCCTTGGCGGGTGACGCCGATCGCTTCGAATTGGGGCTTCATCGACAACACTTTGGGGCTGACGTTCGCCGTGACGGCGATCGGCTTCGTCGCGGTGATCGGCTTCATGGCCTATTGCCTCTACAAATTCCGTCATGTGGAAGGCCGCCGCGCCGATTACGAGCCGGAAAATCAGAAGCTCGAGGCCTGGCTCGCCGGAATCACCACGGTCGCGGTCATCGCGCTTCTCGCGCCGGGCCTCGTGGTGTGGGGCCAATACGTCAACGTGCCGAAGGAGGCGACGGAGGTCGAGGCTTTCGGCGTGCAGTGGAACTGGAGCTTCCGTTATCCCGGCGCCGACGGCGCGCTCGGCTCGAGCGACGTGCGCTACATCGACACAACCAATCCGCTCGGCGTGAGCCCGGCGGACGCCAAGGGACAGGACGACCTCGTCGTCACTAATGGCGAGATGCATCTGCCGGTGGGCAAGCCGGTCAAGATGCTGCTGCGCTCGGCCGACGTGCTGCACGATTTCTACATCCCGCAAATCCGCGCCAAGATGGATCTGGTGCCGGGCATGGTCAGTTATCTGTGGTTCACGCCGACGCAGACCGGGGAATACGAGATCCTCTGCGCCGCCTATTGCGGCGTCGGCCATCCGCAGATGCGCGGCAAGCTCGTCGTCGAGTCCGAGGCGGACTACCAGAAATGGCTGGCGGCGCAGCAGACGTTCGCGCAGTCGCGCAAGAGCCAGATTCAACCGGAACACCAGGCTTCCAACTAAGAGCCCGCATCGCCGTCGCCGTCTCGCGGGAGAGGCGCGGCTGGATCGCGGGGCCCAAGGAGAACCAAAGATGACCGACGCGACGATCAGCGACGACCATGGCGCGCCGCCGCAGGAAGTCCCGGAGCTCGACCTCTATCACGCGCATTCGTGGCTCGGTAAATACGTCTTCTCGCAGGACGCCAAATACATCGCCATCCAATACGCCGGAACGGCGATCGCGGTCGGCCTGCTTGGTCTCGTGATGTCCTGGGTCATCCGCATCCAGCTGGCCTTTCCGGGCGCGGTGCCTTTCATCGACGCCAACGTCTATTATCAGTCGGTGACGATGCACGGCATGATCATGGTCGTGTATCTCCTCACCGCCGTGCTGCTCGGCGGCTTCGGCAATTACCTCATTCCGCTGATGGTCGGCGCAAGGGACATGGTGTTCCCCTTCGTAAACATGCTCAGCTATTGGGTGTTCCTGCTCGCCGTGATCGTGCTGCTCGCCAGCTATTTCGTGCCGGGCGGCCCGACCGGCGCCGGCTGGACGCTCTACCCGCCGCAAGCCATCATGACCGGCACGCCGGGCCACGACGGCGGCATCATCTTGATGCTGGCGTCGCTCGCATTGTTCATCATCGGCTTCACCATGGGCGGCCTCAATTACGTCGTCACCGTGCTGCAGGCGCGCACGCGCGGCATGACGCTGATGCGCATGCCGCTGACGGTGTGGGGCATCTTCGCCGCCGCGGTGCTGGCGCTGCTGGCCTTCCCGGGGCTGCTCGTCGCCGCGATCATGATGCTGTTCGACCGCCTGCTCGGCACGAGCTTCTTCATGCCGGCGATCGTCGAATTCGGCGAGCACAGCAAGACGGTGGGCGGCAGCCCGATCCTGTTCCAGCATCTCTTCTGGTTCTTCGGCCATCCGGAAGTCTACATCGTCGCGCTGCCGGCCTTCGGCGTCGTCTCGGACATCATCTCGGTGCATGCGCGCAAGAACATCTTCGGCTATCGCATGATGGTCTGGGCCATCGTGGCGATCGGCGTGCTCAGCCTGATCGTCTGGGGCCATCACATGTATGTGAGCGGCATGAACCCGTGGTTCGGCTTCTTCTTCGCCGTCACCACGCTCGCCATCGCCGTGCCCACAGCGCTGAAGGTCTACAATTGGGTGCTGACCCTCTGGCAGGCCGACATCCATTTCACGACGCCGATGCTCTTCGCGCTCGGCTTCCTGCTCACCTTCACCAATGGCGGGTTGACCGGCCTCTATCTCGGCAACGTCATCGTCGACGTGCCGCTGTCGGCGACGCTGTTCGTCGTCGCGCATTTCCACATGGTCATGGGCGTCGCGCCGATCCTGGTGATTTTTGGGGCCATCTATCACTGGTATCCGAAGATGACCGGCCGCATGATGGACGAGACGCTCGGCAAGGTGCATTTCTGGATCACCTTCCTCGGCGCCTATGCGATCTTCTTCCCGATGCATTATCTCGGCATCCTCGGCATGCCGCGGCGCTTCTACGAGATGGGGCCGACCGCCTTCGTGCCGGACTCGGCCGCCGCGCTGAACGTCTTCATCACGGTGATGGCGCTGATCGTCGGCGCGGCGCAGGCGATCTTCTTCTTCAACCTGTTCCGCAGCCTGAAGCACGGCAAGCCGTCCGGCCCCAATCCCTGGCGCGCGACGACGCTGGAGTGGCAGACGCCGGAGACGCCGCCGGGACACGGCAATTTCGGCGACAAGCTTCCGGTCGTCTATCGCTGGGCCTACGCCTATAGCGTGCCGGGCGCGCCGGAGGACTTCTTGCCGCAGAACGCCCCGCCGCTGCCGGGAGAACACGCCACATGAGCGTCATCGGCATCTTCTTCCTGTTGCTCGCCTCGACGACGGTCCTCTGGCTCAAGAGCCAGGGCGTGATGAGCTCCACTTGGCTGGAGGAAGGCGAGAACGTCGCCGGCATGGGAACTTCGACCGGAGTCGGCGGCCACGAACCGCTGCCGGCGGCGAAGGTTGGCCTCGCGGTGTTCCTCACCGTCGCCGGCTGCATCTTCTCGCTGCTGATCGCCGCCTTCTTCATGCGCGGCGACGCGCTCGACTGGCAGGTTCCGCCGCTGCCGGGCATATTGTGGTTCAACACGGCGATCCTCGTCGGCGCCAGCGTCGCGCTGCAATGGGCTTACTACGCCGCAAAGAGCGGCGACACCCCGCTCATGCGGCGGCTGCTGCTCGTCGGCGCCGTCTTCACGGCGCTGTTCTTCGCCGGCCAGCTCTGGGCCTGGCGCGAATTGCACGACTCGGGTTTCTACGTGTCGCGCAACGCCGCCAACGCCTTCTTCTATCTCTTGACCGGCGTGCACGGCGTGCATCTGCTCGGCGGGGTCGTGGCGCTCGGGCGCACGATGGCCAAGGCCTGGCGCGCCGGCGCGCAGCCGGCGAAGAGCGCGGCCAGCATCGAACTTTGCGCCTTCTACTGGCATTTCCTGCTCTTCGTCTGGCTGCTGCTCTTCGCGACGATGGCGGGCGGAATGAACGAATTCGGCGTCATCTGCCGCCGGCTGCTCTCGTAAAACGATAGGATCTAAGCAATGGACGCCAAGACGGCCGAGACCACCACGGAGCGCCCGGAGGGTCTGACGGGCATTTTTTCGGATTGGGGCTCGGACCAGCGCTCGTTCAAGACGGCGTCCTGGGCGAAGTCGATGATGTGGATCTTCCTCGTCTCCGACACCTTCATCTTCAGCTGCTTCCTGATCTCCTACATGACCGTGCGCATTTCCACGACGACGGAGTGGCCGCATCCGAGCGAGATTTTCGCGCTGGAGATCAACGGCAAGAAGATTCCGCTGATCCTCATCGCGATCATGACCTTCGACCTCATCACCAGCTCCGGCACGATGGCGCTGGCCGTGAACTACGGCTACGCCAAGAACCGCAAGGTCTGCGCGATGCTGCTGTGGGCGACGGCCTTTTTCGGCGCGGCCTTCGTCGGCATGCAGGCCTTCGAATGGACGAAGCTGATCCACGAGGGCGTGCGCCCCTGGGCCAATCCCTTCGGCGCGGCGCAATTTGGCTCCTGCTTCTTCATGATCACCGGCTTCCACGGCTTCCACGTGTCGATGGGCGTGCTGGCGCTGCTGTGGTTCTCGAAGAACGTCTGGCGCGGCGATTACGAGAGCGGCAAGCGCGGCTATTTCACCAACCGCATCGGCACCTACGACATCGTCGAGGTGCTCGGCCTCTACTGGCACTTCGTCGACCTGGTTTGGGTCTTCATCTTCGCGCTGTTCTACCTCTGGTGAACCCGGCGCCTTTGGACAAGGAGACAATCATGACGTCGACCACGGAAGCCGCCAGCGCCGAACAGGCCCATGAAGCGCCGCACGCGCATGCTTCGCATGAGCATGGACATGGACATGGACATGGACATGCGGGACATGGCGCGACGCCGGCCGCTCACGGCGCGGAGGCGCATGGGCAGACGCATCCGCTCAAACTCTATCTCGTGGTGTGGGTGGCGCTGTTCGTGCTCAGCACCTTTTCCTATCTGATCGACTACTTCAATTTCCAGGGCTATTTGCGCTGGAGCTTGATCCTGCTGTTCATGGTGCTGAAGGCCGGGGCGATCGTCGCGATCTTCATGCATATGGCGTGGGAGCGGCTGGCGCTGGTCTATGCGATTCTGCTGCCGCCGCTGGCGCTGACCGTCTTCATGGGCATGATGGCCTTAGAGGGCGGCTACACCAACGGCTCGCGCGAGGCGCATTTCGACCCGCCGGTTCCGATCGCCGCTCCCGCGCATGAGGGCGCGGCGGCGGCGGCTGCGCATGAGACCGCGCCGCCGGCTTCGCAGCCTGCGGAATCGCCCCACGCCTGGGCGCCGGAGTGGCTGGGTAAGTAGGCCGCCGCACCCGCGCGCCCGTTGCGCAAAACGCTTGGTTTTTTCGCCAAAACGGCTAGAGAAGGCCGCAGGACATCCTGCGGCCAATTCATTTGGCCCCTTTGCGCGCAATCGCTTCGCTCGAACTTTGGTCAGCGGGACGAAAACGCCTCGGATGAGGGAAATGGCGCGAATTCCGTGTGCAATAACCTTGCACGGGGTCGCCGCCGCGGCGAGGAGCGGTCGAGACGATGGTCGAATTTACTCTGCCCCAAAACTCCAAGCCCATCGCGGGCAAGACCTGGCCGCGCTCGGGCGCCGAGCGCGTGCGGGAGCTTCACGTCTACCGCTGGAATCCGGAGGACGGACGAAACCCGCGCATCGACACTTATTTCGTCGATCTCGACGATTGCGGGCCGATGGTGCTCGACGCGATCATCTGGATCAAGAACAAGGTCGACGCCACGCTGACCTTCCGCCGCTCCTGCCGCGAGGGCATTTGCGGCTCCTGCGCGATGAACATCGACGGGACCAACACGCTCGCCTGCACCAAGGGCATGGACGAGATCGAGGGCGTCATCAAAATCTATCCGCTGCCGCATATGTCGGTGGTGAAGGATCTGGTGCCGGACCTCACGGATTTCTATGCCCAGCACGCCGCGATCGAGCCCTGGCTGCAGGCCGGGACAGATCCCGAAAAGGAGCGGCTGCAATCGCCCCAACAGCGCGCCAAGCTCGACGGGCTCTACGAGTGTATCCTCTGCGCCTGCTGCTCGACTTCCTGCCCGAGCTATTGGTGGAATTCCGACCGCTATCTCGGACCGGCGGCGCTGTTGCAGGCGCGGCGCTGGATCGTCGATTCGCGCGACGAGGCGACCGATGCGCGCCTCGGCTACGTCGACGACGCCTTCCGCCTCTATCGCTGCCACACGATCATGAATTGCAGCAAGGCCTGCCCCAAGGGGCTGGAGCCGGCGCGGGCGATCGCCGAATTGAAGAACATGGCGCTGGAGCGGACGGCGTAATAGGAGCTGAGATGCGAGCCCGGAGGCTCGCATTTTCAGCCCAATCCGGCTTCTGTCACCGTTTCGTCTCCACCACCGCCTCGAGCCCCAGCAAACGTCCGAGCGCCTTGAGGCGGTTGAGCAGCCTGTCGCTGCCGAGATCGGCGCGCGCGGCGGGCAGCGTCAGCGTCAGCCGGCCGGCGCCGCAGCGCAGCGGCGTCGTCGGCAAGACGCCGGGCATCGACGCCGAGAGCAGATAGGCGACGCGCATCGCCGCGGCCAGCACGCGGGCGCGGATCAGCTGACGCGTCGTCAGCAGGGAGCGCAGCGCGGCGTATTCCTGTTCGCTCTCCAGTCCCTGATGCCGAAACACCATCGCCAAGGCCAGAAAGGCGCGGCCGGGGTGATCGACGCCGACGAAGGCGCCATGGGTGACGATGTTCGTCGCTTGCAGCGCGCGATAGTCGGGATGCGCGCGCCAAGCCACGTCCGAGAGCAGGCAGCCGGCATGGCGCAGGCGCTTTTCCTCGGTGGTTTCGTCCAATTCGCTCGACCCCATGAAGGCGCCCGTCCATTGCGCCAGTTCGTCGCCGTAAGCCGGCGCGCGCGCCAGCAGCCGGGCGTGGTCGCGCGCGGCGGAGAGCAGCGGATCGGCGGCGCGTTCCGCGACGGAGAGCCGTTCGTAGAGCAGCCCCTCGCGCACGCCGGCGGCGGAGACGACGATCTCCTTGGGCTTGGCGCGCCGGATGATCTCGTCGAGCACGACGGCGCCATAGGCCAGCAGCGGGCGGCGCGCCATGGAGACGCTGGAGATGTCGTCGAGCGCCGCGCTGTCGATGCGCTCGACCAGCGCGAGGAAATCCGCCGCCTCGCTCGTCTGGATGCGGTAATTGTGCATCACGTCGAGCGGATAGTTGCGCTGGCGCATGTGCAGCTTGGCCAACGCGCGCCAAGTGCCGCCGACCGCGTAGAAGGCGCGCCCGCGCAGCTGCGCCAGAGGCGCCGCGTCGGCGAGGGCCTTGCGCGCGATGCGGCTGGCGTCGCGCGGCGAGCGCTTCGACGCGTCCATCAAGGCGAGGCCGCCGAGCGGCAGCGTGACGCCCTTGCCGCGCCGCGCGCCCGCCACGTCGATCAGTTCGAGCGAGCCGCCGCCGAGATCGCCGACGACGCCGTCGGGATTGTGGATCGAGGAGAGCACGCCGAGCGCCGACAGCTCCGCCTCGCGCCCGCCGGAGAGCAGCGCGATGTCCCGGCCGATCGCGGCGCGCGCCGCGTCGAGAAAGGCCGGGCCGTTGGCGGCGTCGCGCGCCGCGGCGGTGGCGATCACCGTCACGTCGGCGATGTGCATCGTGTCGCAGAGCGCGCGGAAGCGCTTCAGCGCCTTCAGCGCCTTGGCGACGCCGTCCTCGGCCAGACGGCCGTTGACGACGACGCCTTTGCCCAGAGCGCACATGGCCTTTTCGTTGAAGATCGGCGTCGGAGCCCGCGACAGCTGCTCGTAGGCGACGAGACGCACCGAATTCGAGCCGATGTCGACGATGGCGACCGGCGTCTTGCCCTGCGGTTCAGTCATCGTCGCGGCGCTTGAGCAGCGAACGGGGACGCCATTCCTTGAGCGACCTGCCGCGCCCCGAAAGGCTGGGATTGGTCATGAAATATTTGTGGGCGTTGAAGCGCTCCTCGCCGGGCGCGCCCTCGCGCGTGCGCTCCGTTTCGTCGTGCGGCGAGATGCGCACGGAAGAGCCGTCGGGCAGCAGGCGATAGCTTTGTTCGTTGTCGATCAGATTGGCCAGCATGATCTGGTCGAGCACCTGCTGATGCACGGTCGGATTTGTGATCGGCATCAACACCTCGACGCGGCGGTCGAGATTGCGCTGCATGAGGTCGGCCGAGGAGATGTAGAGATGTGCGCGCGGATGCGGCAGCGCATGGCCGCCGCCGAAGGCGTAGACGCGCGCATGTTCGAGGAAGCGGCCGATGATCGATTTGACCCTGATGTTCTCGGAAAGTCCCGGCACGCCGGGGCGCAGGCAGCAGATGCCGCGCACGATGAGTTCGATCGAGACGCCGGCTTGCGAGGCCCGATACAGCGCGTCGATGATTTCCGGATGCACCAGCGCGTTGCATTTGCCCCAGATCGCCGCGGGCTTGCCGGCCTTGGCGTAGGCGATCTCCTGCTCGATGTGGTCGAGCAGTTTCTTCTTGAGCGAGAAGGGCGACACCGACATGCGCTCGAGCCCGGCGGGCTCGGCGTAGCCGGTGATGAAGTTGAAGATGCGCGACACGTCGCGGCCGATGACGGGATCGGCGGTGAACAACGAGATGTCGGTGTAGATGCGCGCCGTCACGGGATGATAATTGCCGGTGCCGACGTGGCAATAGGTCACGAGTCCGCCGCCCTCGCGGCGCACCACCATCGACAGTTTGCCATGCGTCTTCAGCTCGAGGAAGCCGAAGACGACCTGCGCGCCGGCGCGCTCCAGATCGCGCGCCCAACGGATGTTGGCTTCCTCGTCGAAGCGGGCCTTCAGTTCGACGAGCGCGGTGACGGCCTTGCCGGCCTCCGCCGCTTCGATCAGCGCGCGGACGATCGGGCTGTTGGCCGAGGTGCGGTACAGCGTCTGCTTGATCGCGACGACGTTGGGGTCGCGCGCCGCCTGCTGCAGATATTGCACGACCACGTCGAAGGATTCGTAAGGGTGATGGACGACGAGGTCCTTTTGCTTGATCGCCAGGAAGCAATCGCCGCCATTGTCGCGCACGCGTTCGGGGAAACGCGGATTATAGGGGGTGAACTTCAGCTCCGGCCGATCGAGCGCGACGAGTTCCGAGAGTTCGTTGAGCGCCAGCATGCCTTCGAGTTCGAAGACTTCGTCCTCGACGACGTCGAGTTCGTCGGCGACGAGCGCGCGCAGCGTCGCCGGCATGTCGGCGGCGACCTCCAGGCGGATGACCGAGCCGCGCCGGCGGCGCTTCAGCGCCGTCTCGAACAGGCGCACCAGATCCTCGGCCTCTTCCTCGACTTCGATGTCGCTGTCGCGGATGACCCGGAACAGGCCCTGGCCGCGCAGCATGTATCCCGGAAACAGCCGCTGCGCATACATGACGATCAGCGTTTCGAGCGGCATGAAGCGCTCGCGCACCTGGCCGACCGCAGCCGCGCCGGTGGGACCGGGCAGGCGCACGAAGCGCTCGATCTTCTGCGGCAGGCGCACCAGCGCCTGCAGCGGCTTGCGGTCGGTCTGATGCACGAGTTCGAGCGCCAGCGTCGAGCCGAGATTCGGGATGAAGGGGAAGGGATGCGCCGGATCGACGGCGAGCGGCGTCAGCACGGGAAAGACGCGCGTCAGGAAATGTTCTTCCAGCCAGGCCGAATCCGCTTCCGACAGTTCCCCCGCCTCGACCAGGACGATGCCGACGTCCTTCAATTCGGCGCTGAGCTCGCGCCAGCGGCGCACCTGCTGGCCGGTCAGTTCGATGACGCGTTCCTTGATCTGGCTCAGTTGCTCGCCCGGCGTCAGCCCGTCCTCGGACAATTCCATCACGGCCGAGCGCTGCTGGCCGCGCAGCCCGGCGACGCGCACCATGAAGAATTCGTCGAGATTGTTCGCCGAGATCGACAGGAAGCGCAGCTGTTCGAGCAGCGGATGGTTGCGGTTGGACGCCTCCTCCAGAACGCGCCGGTTGAATTCGAGCCAAGACAATTCGCGATTGACGAAGCGCTTGGGCGAGGACATCAGCTTTTCGGGATCGTGCGGCATCCCGTCGTCCGTCTTGGCGAAGGGCTCCGGCCGGGTTTCGCGGAGCTTGGTTGCTTCGGTCACTTCAGTCTCTCCTGTGTCCGTCATCACGTGTCGTCGGCGGCTCGCAGCCGATCCATCAATTCGCCGGCCAGCGCCCGCGTCACGCCTTTGCCGCGCGCCAGCGCTTCGTGGTCGAGCGCGCCGACGAAAGCCCGCGCCGCCTCCAGCGAGCGTTCGAGCCGCAACGCCAAATAGTCCTTGAGCCCCGCGTCGACGGTCAGCTGACGGTCGCGGAAGAGTTTTTCCAACACGGCGCGGATCAGTTCGTCGTCGGGCGCGCCTATCTCCACCAGCGTCGCACGACGAATTCGTGACAGAAGGTCCGGCAGGCGGAAGAGAGTGTCGCGCGGCGCCTGGCGCGCCGTCAGCAACAGCGAAAGATCATGTTCGTTGGCGAAATTCAACAAGTGAAACAGCGCGGTTTCGTCCGCGACACGCTCCAGTCCGTCGACCGCGAAGGCGGCGTGAGGCGATCGTGCGAGGGCTGCGAGCGCCGGAAACGCCTCGGGGTCGAGAAACGCGGCATTGGTCTTGCGCGCCCAGATCGCCGCGAGATGGCTCTTGCCGCTGCCGGGCGGCCCGACCAAGAGCAGGATGCGGCCCGGCCAGTCCGGCCAGGCGTCGATCGCCGCGAGCGCCCCGACGTTGGACGGCGCGGGGAGAAACTGCTCGCGCGCGAAACTCGGCTCCAGCAGCAAATCCAGCGGAATTTGCGCTGTCGGCGGCTTTTGCGCGGGGCCGTCGGACATGGGCCTCACGCCCCGTTCGGAAGCGTCGTCGTTCGCGAATAATAGGCGCTTTCGCGATAGCGCTGCAGCAGGAAGCGCAGAAGGACGCCGATGGCCGCCGCGACCGGCACCGCCACCATGACGCCGACGAAGCCGAACAGCGCGCCGAAAGCAAACAGCGCGAACATCAGCCACACGGGATGCAGGCCGACCGAAGCGCCGACGAGGCGCGGCGACAGCACGTTGCCGTCGAGGAAGAGGCCAATGCCGACGATCGCGACGGCTTCGACCGGCAAGTGCCAGTCCGGCCAGCGTTGCACCAGCGCGATGCTGATCGACAGGACGAAGGCGACGATCGAGCCGGCGAAGGGGATGAGGCTCAGAAATCCGGCGACGGCGCCGATCAGAAAGCCGAAGTTGAGGCCGATCAGGGACAGGCCCAGCGCGTACCAGGACCCCAGAAACAGACAGACGGCCGATTGTCCGCGAAAGAAGCCGCCCATCGCCTTGTCGATCTCCTGCGCCAGCATGTGCGCGTCGTCGCGGTGGCGCGGCGGCACGAGCCCGAAGAGGACGTCGACCATGTTCTCCCAATCGAGCAACATGTAGAAGGCGACGACCGGCGTCACGACCAGCACCGAGACGATGTTGATGAGATCGATGCCGCGCGAGAGCATCGTGCGGGCGAAATCGCCGAAATAGCCGGCGCTCTCGCCGACGAAATCGTTGAAGCGCTTTTGCAGATCGAGCGAGGGCAGAGCGGCCTCGAGCCCGTGCTCCTTGAGCAGCGTGTTGTAATCCGCGGTGATTTTCTCGCTCCACTCGGAAAAGAGCGTCTGCAGCGTGGCCAAATAGCCGGGCATGCTGGTGACGAAGCCTTCGAGCTGGCGCGCCAGCACCGGAACGAGCAGCAGCAGCGCGGCGGCGAAGAGGAAGACGAAGAGCGTCAGCAGCAGCAGCGACGCGCCGAGCCGCGACAATCCCATTTTTTGCAGCCGTTCGGCGACGGGATTGAGCAAATAGCCGAGAACCGCACCGGCGACGAAGGGGGTCATTACCGTGCGGACGGAAATCGCGATTGCGACGACGACGACGAACGCCAGCCCCCAGAGCAGCAATTGCCGCTCGGGGCTCGAGGGCCGAACCGGCTCGCGCAGTTCGGGAAGCGTGGCGGGGGCCGGCGGCAAATCCTGGTTCGACATGGGACGGCCCTCCGCGCCTGCGCCGCGCGGCAAGGAATAGACGCGGGGGAGAGTTGCGGTCAATGGGGGGCCGTTGGGCCGCGCGCGAGGTTTCCACGCCCGAACGATGTCAAATATGACTCCCGCGGCGCGCCGTCCTTCTCCCGCCTGCGGGAGAAGGAGGCCCTCGCGTCGGCGAGGGTCGGATGGGCCGCCGCGGTTCCCAACCACGAAACGCGTGCAACCCGCATCACTTCACGCGCTCGGCTCCGCCGGACGAAGCCGCCGCGGTCGGCTGCGCTCCGCTCCGCTCGACTCGCCGCGTCTTCGCCGGCTCCGCACCGTCCTGAACTCGGGCGCAGCGAAAGCCGATACTGTCGCCGCGTCCGCCCGGAGCGTCCGCGAACCGGAACGCCGAGCGGACGAACTGCGCGCCGTTGCTCCAGGAACCGCCGCGCAAGACGCGGGCCGCCGCCTTGGCATCATCCCAAGCCGAACCGTCATTCGGCGCGCCATCGTAATTTCGATGCCAAGCGTCCGCGCACCACTCCCAGACGTTGCCCAGCATGTCGTGAAGCCCATAGCCATTGGCTTGCTTCCGCTTAACCGGGCGCGTTCCGGCCATCTTGTGCTCATATTGCTTTTCTGGCCACTCCGAACTGTCGTAGCCGTCGCCCAGGTCGAAATCCTTCCCGCTGTTGCCGCCATACCAGGCGATCGGATCGAGCCCCGGCGCATTGTTCTCGCCCGGAATTTCGAAATCTCCAACATAGCTCATGCCAGCATTTCCCGCGCGGCACGCATATTCCCATTGCGCCTCGCTCGGCAGCGACAGATCGAGGCCGGCAATCCGTTTGTTGAGCCGCTTCAGGAAGTTTTGCGCGTCGTCCCACGACACTTGCTCGACCGGCCGGTCGTCCCCTTGAAAGCGACTGGGGTTCTTCCCCATCACCGCCCGCCACAGCGCCTGCGTGCAGGGCGTGTCGAACAGCCAATAGCCATTGGCGATCGTCACCTCATGCCGCGGGCCTTCGGCCTTCCAACGGCCCGCCTCGCTCTCCGGCGAGCCCATCCAAAATTTTCCGGGGGGAATCCAGCGCAGCCTTTGCCGCGCCGCGCCGACCGCGATTTCCGTCCAATCCCCGAATGGGTCGCGCCCGATCGCATCGGCCCAGGCCGGTTTCGTCCGCCGCCGCGCGCCCGCGCCGCGCAGGACGAGCGGCGCGCCCGGGGCGAAAATTTCGACGCCGTGACTGTTCACGGAAAATTCCGCGCGCTCGGCTCCGCCGGACGAAGCCGCTGCGGTCGGCTGCGCTCCGCTCCGCTCGACTCGCCGCGTCTTCGCCGGCTCCGCGCCGTCCTGAACTCGGGCGCAGCGAAAGCCGGTCGTGTTGTACGCGACGCGCAGTCTACCACTGATCCTGACAGCCGAACGCACGTCCCTCGCGTCGTCGTCCCAGGAACCGCCACGCACGACACGGTTCCCCGCCACCCCTTCCTCCCACACCGAACCGTCATGCGGTGCCCCCTCGTAATCGTCATGCCAGACGTCCGCGCACCATTCCCAAACGTTGCCGTGCATTTCGTAGAGGCCCCAATCGTTCGCCGGCAGACTGGCTACCGCAACCGTCTCCCGCCGAGGTATCCCCTTCGCCGCAACGCCATACGGACGATCGCTATGGTAATTGACTTGGTGCGGCCCAATGTTTTCGCCGAAGCCGAAGGGCGTCGTCCTTCCGGCACGGCAAGCGTATTCCCATTGCGCCTCGCTCGGCAGAGCGAGTGCGACGCCGGGGACGAGCCGGTTGGTTTCTTCGACAAAGGCTTGCGCCTGCTCCCACGACACGGATTCAACGGGCCGGACCTCTCCTTTGATGAAGCTCGGGTCGTTCCCCATCACCGCCCGCCACAAGGCCTGCGTACAGACCGTGTCGAACAGCCAGAATCCTTTCGCGAAGCTCACCGCGTGTCGCGGGCCTTCGCTCGCCGCCCGATCCGCCTCGGTCTCCGGCGAGCCCATCCAAAAATTCCCCGGCGCGATCCAGCGCATCCGCTGCGTCACCGCCCCGCCCGGCCCCGCGATCTCGAATTCGAACCATTGCCCATGTTCGTCGAAGCCGAACCGGCTGACGAACCGCGGGCAGCCGTCGCGCCAGAAACTCGTCAGAGCCTTTATCCAACCCAGCGACTCCGGAAATTGCGTCGTCGCATCGAAGCTGACGCCGTCGATCGTCTTGAAGGTGACGCCCTTTACCTGAGACAGATTGGCGCCGACGAGATCGGCCTCGCAAAAATCGAATGCGGAAAGATCGTCGGTTTTGAAAATGACGTCCCTCAAATTCGCGCCGACGTAATCGCGCTTTGGGTCCAGCCCCGCGATTTTCGCCAGCTCCGCAAAGTCCGCCTCGCTTGCGGCGAGTACGGCTTGAGCCTTTTTGATGAGGTGCGGCGAAAGGCTCATTCGTCCTCCTTCAATTCGATGTCGGCGGTCGCCAGTTCGACATAATCCGCGTCGCCCAAACCCCACTTTTGCATCAAGCGTCGCACGGTGGCGAGATTTCGCGAGTCGACGCCCGCAGGGGGATTTATGAAGTCGACATCGAGATCGAGATCGCGGCATCGAAGAGTAAATGCGATCCGATGCGGTCCCGCCCCGTTCAAGCGCATTTGGCAAAGACGCGCCTTGTCCAAGGGATGTTCGTTCGCGCCTCGGGGATTATCGAAATTCCAGCGCACGCCGTCATGCGTGACGAGTTCGATTGGCTTGAACTTGCTCCCAAGGACGGACTCAGGCACGGGCCGCGACGTTGGATGCGCCATAAGGATTTCGCCAGCATTGACCCAAACATAAGCGGGCAGTTGCGGCGTGCCGTCGCCTTCCGGAATTTTCACATAATGTGACGTGAGCCGGATCGACACTTCCAGCGAAAGGTCATCGCCAGCGTTCTGAGGCTCCAGGATGAAACTCGCCTGACCCTTGCGAGGATAAGTCGGCGCACCCGGAACCCATTTGCCAGTCGGCGCGCCTTTGCCGAAGCGGCCGGCGCGTTTTTTCCCCTTGGGGATCAAGTCGAAAAAGTCCCGAGGCTCCTGGCTCGGCGCAATGATCGCCACGATTTTGCGCAGGCTTCCGAACTGGATGTTCGAGGCCTCTGCCGAAGCGGTTTCGAAGAGATCGCCGGTACGGTTGACGAGTCTCTGAACGTATCCGGTACTGATTTCGCCGTTCGTTTTCCTCTTAATCTCGGCCAATGCGCTGCGGTGGCGCGCTAGATCGTCGGCGCCGGAACATTTGCTGCGAAACAATTCGAAAGCGGCCAGCGTTTCGGCACAACGCGGTCGCACCTCAGTCGCATCGTCAATGCTCTCTGGTTCATGCACGACAAACGACCTTTCGCGAAAAGCAAACCACCGCTTTTACCGCCGAACCATTCGCAAAAATAGGGATTTTTCACCCCGCCGTTCGCGAAAGCATCCAGCCCACGCTGAGAGAGTAAATATAGTAAAAACAGCTAGATATGATTGTCTGCGCGCGCCGGCGTGGCATATTTCCCGGCAACTGGCGCGCGGTTGCGTCGGCAACTCAAAGGCGAAAAATGCTGATCCAATCCCCTATCGCCACCCCCGAGGGCGACCCGAACCCCACCCGCGCCGCCGACGAAAACCAACCGCCGGCCCCCGCGCAAGACGAAGCAAAGCGCCGCCCCTATGTCGTGACCTGGGAAGATTCCGCGCCGCCGGACTGGGAGGCCAACGGGATCGGCGTCTCGACCTGACGCGAGAGTCGACACGGCGCCGCTCCCCTCTCCCCCGTTCTTGCGGGGAGAGGGTCAGGGTGAGGGGGTCTCGGGCATTTGGCCCTGGCGCCGATCATTCCTGATTTCCTTGGCGCAACGACGATTCGAGGCCCTTTCCCCGGCCCCTCACCCTGACCCTGACCCTCTCCCCGCGAGCGGGGAGAGGGGACGACGCGACCACTCTTTCCCCCAAGATTCCAAGGAGCCCTCCATGACCTTCGCCCATATCTTCGACCTCCCGACCGACCTCGACCCCGTGTCCGGCTTCGAACGCCAGCTCGTCCAGGCGAAGACGATGACGCTGGCCTTCATCGCCGCCAAGGCGGGCCAGAGCGTCCCGCGACACGCCCACGCCAACGAACAGATCACGCTGGTCCTCGACGGCCTGTTCGAACTGACGATCGACGGCGAGACGCGGCGCATGGCCCCCGGCGACATCGGCGTCGTCGAGGCCGACGCGCCGCACGCCGGGCGCGCGCTGCGCGATTGCGTTCTCGTCGAGGTCTTTTCTCCCGTGCGACGCGACTTCGGCCACGCCGCCGCGCGCGAGGATCGCCTCGCATAGGCGAAGGCCGCAGCGCCGCATCTACCGCGTCCGCAGGCTCGATCGCGCCTGCAAAGCTGTGGCGATCGGCAGGAAGAGGCGGCGCGTTTCGTCGGGGAGCATCGCGAAGCCGTTCGCTGCGTAGAAGGCGACGGCGCCTTCGTCCTTCGCGTCGACGACGAGCGCGAATGCGCCAATCTTGAAGCCGTCCGTACGTATCGCCGCGTCCGCGACGAGCGCCCGTCCCAGCTCCTGCCCCCGATGTTTCGTGGCGACGGCGAGCCGCCCCATCCGCATCGCGGGGACGACCGGATAGCGCGGCAACCGCTTCGCCATATCGAGCGGCAAAGCGTTCATCGGCACATGCGTCGCGGCGAGCGCGTAGAAGCCGGCCAAAGCGCCGTCGTCGTCGAGCGCCACCAAACAGCCGGCGACGCGCCGCTCGATGTCCTGGAACGCCAATTCGCGCAGATAGCGGTCGAGCGGCTCCACGCCGGACGCGAAAGATTTGCGGTCGTGCTCGCGGGCGAGCGAGGTCGTGACGAAATCCCGTCACCGGACTTCGCGAATGAGGCGACGATGCGCGGCGAAGGCTTTCGCGAGGCCCTGCGAGGGCGCCGGCGGATCGAGGATCGCCTCGGCGAAGGCGCGCTGGCCCGCGACCGAGAGGCGGAAGATTTCCGTCTCTTCGATCGTGCGGGCCGCCGCGTCCCGCGCGGCCGTGACGACGAATTCGCTGACGCTGCGACCCTGAATTTCCGCCGCGCGCTTGACGATCGCAAGAGCATCGGGTTCGATCCGGGCGGCAAGGCGCGCGCTGCGATTGGCTTCCCGTTGCGTCATAGCCTCTCCTTTTCCTCGCAGTGTACGCGCAGAGGGCGTACGTACCAAGAATATTCCCCCGTCCGCGACATCGGCGGCGGAAGCGCCTCAATTCGCCCACCCAGCTTCCTCGACCGCCCACCCCCATGCCATAACCCCCGCATGTGGCGCGCGACGGTCCTCACCCTTTTCCCCGAAATGTTCCCCGGACCCTTGGGCCTCTCCCTCGCTGGCGACGCCCTGTCGCGCGGCGTCTGGGCGCTGGAGGCGCGGCAGATCCGCGAGCAGGGGATCGGCCGGCATCGCGCCGTGGACGACACGCCGGCCGGCGGCGGGCCCGGCATGGTGATGCGCGCCGACGTGCTGTGCGCCGCCATAGACGCGGCGGCCCTTGCCGACGATGCGCGTCCGCGCCTCTTGGCGACGCCGCGCGGCGCGCCGCTGACCCAGGCGCGGGTGCGCGCGCTCGCGCAAGGCCCCGGCGCGCTGATCCTTTGCGCGCGCTTCGAGGGCGTCGACGAGCGCATCGTCGCGGCGCGCGGCTTGGAGGAATTTTCGATCGGCGACTATGTGCTGTCGGGCGGCGAGATCGCCGCTCTGACGCTGCTCGACGCCTGCGTGCGGTTGCTGCCCGGCGTCATGGGCGAGGAGGCGTCGGGCGCCGAGGAGAGCTTCGAGAACGGCTTGCTGGAATATCCGCAATATACCCGGCCGCGGGACTTCGAAGGCGCCGAGATCCCGGAGATTTTGCTTTCGGGCGACCACGCCAAAATCGCGCGCTGGCGGCTGGAGCAATCGCTGAAAATCACCCGGGAGCGGCGCCCGGATCTTTTCGCCAAGCATGCGGCGAAAAAGCCGGATCAAGCCCGCCGATAGCTCACCGCGTCGTAGATCAAACAACCCAGCAAGGCGCCGCCGGCGTCGAAGCCCAAAACCCCGAGTTGCACGAGTTGCGGCGTGAATCTCTCCGCCAGCGCCGGCAGAGCGAAGGCGCCGACGATCGCGACGCTAGCGCAAAACACGTCGAAGAAGCGGTAGCGCCATTTCGACCAGAAATTGGCGAGGAAGAGCGCCGTGGCGCAGGTCATCAGAGCGTCGAACATTGCGGCCTATCCCCTGCCGCCGCGCGGAGGACGCGGCCGGCGCTGGGACGGAGCCTATGCCGCGCAAGCTAGCAAAGGATGAATCTCATCGCGTCGCGACCGGCGTTCCGCTGCGATAATCGTAAAAGCCGCGCTGCGTCTTGCGGCCGAGCCAGCCGGCCTCGACATATTTCACCAGCAACGGACAGGGCCGGTATTTGGAGTCGGCCAGCCCGTCGTGCAGCACCTGCATGACCGAGAGGCAGACGTCGAGGCCGATGAAATCGGCGAGTTGCAGCGGCCCCATCGGATGATTGGCCCCGAGCCGCATCGCCGTGTCGATCGCGTCTACCGAGCCGACGCCCTCATAGAGCGTGTAGATCGCCTCGTTGATCATCGGCAGCAATATGCGGTTGACGATGAAGGCGGGAAAATCCTCGGACACGGTGATCGTCTTGCCGAGTTTCGTCACGAAGACGCGCGTCTCCTCGAAGGTGCGATCGTCCGTCGCAATGCCGCGAATGAGCTCGACGAGCTGCATTTTGGGCACGGGATTCATGAAATGAATGCCGATGAAGCGCTCCGGCCGGCCCGAGACCGCGGCGAGCCGCGTGATCGAGATGGACGAGGTGTTGGTGCCGACGATGGCGTCCGCTTTGAGAAAGGGCGTCACGGCGGTCAGAATGTTGCGTTTGACCTCCTCGTTTTCCGAGGCCGCCTCGATCACGAGGTCGGCGTCGCCGAAATCGGCCAGGGCCTCCGCGCCCGATATGCGGGAGATCGCCGCATCGCGCTGCGCCGAATCGATCGCTCCGCGCTCCACGGCTTTTTGCAGTTGCGCCGCAATATCCTTCAAGCCGGCGGCGATCCGGTCGGCGCTCACGTCGTTGAGGGCGACGTCGAAGCCCGAGGTCGCGCAGACCTGCGCTATGCCCTTACCCATTTGACCCGCGCCGATGACGCCGATCTTGCGAATTTCGAGACTCATTGCCGTGGCGCTCCCGGAGCGACTTCCCCTGATGTATGCACTGCAATATAGCCCGGCTTTGCCCGGCGAGGAAACAGCTGATTTTGGAGCGCGTCGTCGCAGCGCTCGCCCGCCGCAAAATTTTTTCGCCCTGTCCGGGAATAAACCCGGCGCGGACGGGGTCTTCCTCTTCGACGGCGGCAGGCGCCGAAGCAGGAGAGACCCCATGGACCACCCCGACAAAAATCTCGTCCAGCGTCGCGACGCGCTGAAATGCATGGCCTGGGCCGGCTCCGGCCTGCTGTGGACGCTGAACGGCGGCGTCCCGAGCGCAAGTCCGATGGGTTCGGCCGCGGCGGCCGATTCGGGCTTTTCCTTCGTGCAGATTTCCGACTCGCACATCGGCTTCAACAAGCCGGCGAACCCAGATCCTAAGGGTTCGCTCGCCGAGGCGCTGGCCAAGATCGGCAAACTGCCGGCAAAGCCCGCCTTCATGATTCACACCGGCGACATCACCCATCTCTCCAAGCCGCAGGAGTTCGACGACGCCGAGCAGCTGCTCGCCGCCGCAAAACTCGACATTCATTACACGCCGGGCGAGCACGACGTCGTCGACGAGAGCCGGGGCGACTATTACATACAGCGCTTCGCCAAGAATTCGGGCGGCAAGGGCTGGTCCAGCTTCGATCATGGCGGCGCGCATTTCGTCTGCCTCGTCAACGTCCGCGATTTGCAGGCCGGCGGCATGGGCAATCTCGGCGAGGAGCAGCTGGCCTGGCTGGCCACAGATCTGAAGGGCCGCGCCGCCTCGACGCCCGTCGTCGTCTTCGCGCACATGCCGCTGTGGACGATCGCCGAGGAATGGGGCTGGGGCACGCAAGACGCGGCGAAGGCGCTGCAACTCCTGACGCGCTTCGGTTCGGTGACCGTGCTCAACGGCCACATTCATCAGATCATGCAGAAGGTCGAGGGCGCGGTCTCCTTCCACACGGCGCGCTCCACCGCCTTCCCGCAACCCGCGCCCAAGAGCGCGCCGGCGCCCGGCCCGATGCTGGTCCCGGCCGAGCAATTGCGTTCGATGCTCGGCGTGACGAGCGTTTCCCTCGTCCGCGGCAAGAAGCCGGGCATCGTCGATACGACGCTGGCGTGAACTCAAGGGAGCCCGAGATGCCCAACCAAAAAACATTTCTCGCCGCGCTCGGTCTGGCGCTCTGCCTCGTCGCGCCGGCGCTAGCCGCGGAGCCGCCGACGGTCTCCATCGACAATTTCAGCTTCGCCCCGCGCGAGCTGCGCGTTGCGGCGGGGACGAAAGTGGTCTTCGTCAATCGCGACGACATTCCGCACAACGTCGTCGACAAGGCGGGCGCTTTTCGTTCGGCGGCGCTGGACACCGGCGAGAGTTTTTCGATCCAATTCGATAAGCCCGGCGAAATCGTCTATTTCTGCGGCCTGCATCCGCAGATGACCGGCAAGATCGTGGTCGTCCCTTGAAGATGCGCGAGGAGGCGCGGTGACGGACGCGGCGCGACGGCGTTTCGACGAATTGGCGGCGCCCTATCTGGACGACGCCTTTTCGCTGGCGCGTTGGCTTTCGGGCAGCGCGACCGACGCCGAGGACATCGTGCAGGACGCCTGCCTGCGCCTGCTGAAATCGCGCGGCGACGCGCCGGTCGAGCATCCGCGCGCCTTCATGCTGGCGGTCGTCCGCAACGCCGCGCACGGCTGGCTGGCCAAAAACCGCCCGCGCGCGCTGGTGTCGGCCGGCGGCGCCGAGGAGGCGGAGGCGCATCCGCAAGCCCTGGCGCCCTTGGCGACGGCCTCCGCCGAGGAGGCGATGATCGCCGCCGCCGAGCGCGAGGAGATCGAGCAAGCCATCGCCGAACTGCCGCTGGCGCTCAGGGAAACATTGGTCATGCGCGAGGTGAACGGTCTCTCATATCGCGAAATCGCCAGCGCGCTCGACGCGCCGATCGGCACGGTCATGTCGCGGCTCGCGCGGGCGCGGGCGCGGCTCGCGACGAAACTGGGAGCGCGCCGATGACGGACGAGGCTCGCGGCGACCGCCGCCTGTTGCTGCACGCCGCGCTCGACGGCGAACTCGACGCCGCGGGAGAATTGCGCCTGGAGCGCCTGCTGGCCGAGGACGCCGAACTCGCGGCCGAACATGCGCGGCTGAAGGCGTTGCGCGGCGCCTTGCGCACGCATCTGCGACGCGAGCCCGCGCCCGCAGCGTTGCGCGCAAAAATTTTGGCGGCGGCGGAGGATGCGGCGGCGCCTGTTCCGATCGTCGCGCGTCGGCGCGCCGCGCCGCCGTCGTGGCGGGCTTTCGGCGGCGCCATTGCCGCGAGCGTCATGCTGAGTTTCGGCGCGGGGCGTTATCTCGCGGTCCAGGACGCAAGCGACGCGCCGATGCAGGCGATTCTCGCCGCTCATATGCGCGGGCAAATTTCCGGGCGGCCGATCGACGTCGCCTCCAGCGACCGCCACACGGTCAAACCCTGGCTGGCGGCGAAACTTCCCGTCGCCGCGGCGGTGGCCGATCTTTCCGGCGACGGCTTCGCGCTGCTCGGCGGGCGCCTCGATATGGTCGCGGGAACGGCGGTTCCGACGCTGGTCTATCAGCGGCGCGAGCATCTGATTTCGGTGACGGAGATGGCCGGAGCCAGCGGATTTCCGTCGAGCCCGCAGCGGCGGATGCAGGCCGGCTACCCGCTCTTCGTCTGGTCCGACGGCCAGCGCGGCTATGCGGCGGTCTCCGATTTGGCGCCGGAGGAACTGGCCGGCTTCGTCGCGGCCTTCCGCCGCGTCGTGGCGAAGGAGCAGGGCGGGGAAGTCAGATAGGGGGGCGATCTTTATCGAGTGCGGGAGTTGCAACGCCCCCACCCCAACCCTCCCCCGCTCCGCGGGAGAGGGAACGCGCCCCTGCTGCATAAGTCGGGGACTTTATGAAGAGCGGAATCTGCTCCCTCTCCCGCGAAGCGGGGGAGGGTTGGGGTGGGGGCGATTCCGCTTCGACCACTCAGAAAATCACCGCTTCTCACTTCCCGCTCTTCGCCAGCTCCGCATCCAGCTCCGGCAGCGCGACGAAAAGGTCCGCGACCAGGCCGAAATCGGCGACCTGGAAGATCGGCGCCTCTTCGTCCTTGTTGATCGCGACGATGACCTTCGAATCCTTCATGCCGGCGAGATGCTGGATCGCGCCGGAAATGCCGGAGGCGATGTAGAGGTCCGGCGCCACGACCTTGCCGGTCTGGCCGACCTGCAGATCGTTGGGCGCGAAGCCCGCGTCGACCGCAGCGCGCGAGGCGCCGATCGCCGCGTTGAGACGGTTCGCCACCGGCTCGATCACCTTGGTGAAATTCTCGGCGCTGCCGAGGCCGCGGCCGCCCGAGACGATGATCTTGGCCGAGGTCAGCTCCGGCCGCTCCGACTTCGCCAGCGCCTCGCTCTTGAAGGCGGAGACGCCCGGATCGCCGCCGGCCGCCATGGTCTCCACCGGCGCGGCGCCGCCCGCGCCCGTCGCCGCGAAGGCGGTGGTGCGCACGGTGATCACCTTCTTGGCGTCCTTGGCCCGCACGGTCTGTATGGCGTTGCCGGCGTAGATCGGCCGCTCGAAACTGTCGGGCGCAACGACCTTGATGATGTCCGAGACCTGCGCCACATCGAGCAGCGCCGCGACGCGCGGCAGCACGTTTTTGGTCGCGCTGGTCGCGGGGGCGATGACCACGTCATAGGCGGGCGCCAGCGAGACGATCAGCGCCGCGACGGGTTCGGCCAGCAGTCTGTCGTAGATCGCCGCATCGGCGAGCAGCACTTTTTCGACGCCGGCGAGCGTCGCGGCCTCGGCCGCCGCGCCCGAGAGCCCGGGGCCGGCGACCAACACATGCACGGCGCCGCCGATTTCCTTGGCGGCGGTCAGCGCCTTGGCGGTCGAAGGCGACAATGCGCCATTGGTGGTTTCGGCGAGAAGCAGAATCGTCATCTTACAGAACTCCCGCTTCCTTGAGTTTGGCGACGAGCTCCGGCACGGAGCCGACCTTGACGCCGGCCTTGCGCTTGGGCGGCTCGGCGGTCTTGATCACTTCGAGGCGCGGGCTGATGTCGACGCCGTAATCGGCGGGCGTCTTGGCCGCGACTTCCTTCTTCTTCGCCTTGATGATGTTGGGCAGGCTCGCATAGCGCGGCTCGTTGAGGCGCAGATCCGTCGTGACGATGGCCGGAAGTTTCAGCGCCACCGTCTGCAAGCCGCCGTCGATCTCGCGCGTCACCTCGACGCCGTCGCCGGTCACTTCGACCTTGGAGGCGAAAGTCCCCTGCCCCCAGCCGAGCAAGGCGGCGAGCATCTGCCCGGTCTGATTGCTGTCGTCGTCGATCGCCTGCTTGCCGAGGATCACGAGACCCGGCTGCTCCTCCGCCACGATCTTGGCGAGAATTTTCGCCACCGCCAGCGGCTCGACCGTCTCGTCGGTCTTGACCAGAATGCCGCGGTCGGCGCCCATCGCAAGGCCGGTGCGCAAAGTCTCGTCGGCCTTGGCCGGGCCGATCGACACGACGATCACCTCGGTCGCCTTGCCGGCTTCCTTGAGCCGCAGCGCCTCTTCGACGGCGATTTCGTCGAAGGGATTCATCGACATTTTGACGTTGGCGAGATCGACGCCCGAGCCGTCGGGCTTGACCCTGATCTTCACGTTGTAATCGACGACCCGCTTGACGGGCACGAGAATCTTCATTGCTCAACTCCCAAAGCGGGCTTGGCCGCTCCATGAATTGTAAGGGGGATGGCGGACCGGCGGCGCCGCCATCGGGACATCCGAGCGTTACGCCGTTACGCCGGAAAAGATTGAGGGCGCTCTGGTAGCGGGCGCGGTCGGGCGAGTCAAACGCGCGGCGGCTTGGGGAGTGGGTCGGGTGGGGGGCCGCCGAGCGCCATGCGAGCGGCCGTCGCGCCTGACCGCGTCTACCCTTCGTTGCGCTCGCCATGTGTGGATTCCGATGCGAATTGCAATATCATTTGCACACGGCGATCGCGGCTCGACGACCTTCGCTCCCGAGAAGTGTAATCATGACGACGGAATCGAGAGGGAAGCCAAACGTTTCTCAGCCCCATTCTTGATTTCAGCCTCTCCAACAGCGCAGGATGAGACGAGTTCTAAAGAGGAGTTCGATCAATGAACGAAAAAGAAAGACAGGCGCTCGAAAGCTTCTCGCGCGGCGGGATGACCGCTCTTGATTTGCGCCGTCGGCTTGGTGGCGCAACCTATGGCGAAATTCTGAGCTTGCTGAGCGAGGCCGGGTTGCCGTTGCCGCGCGCGAGCGAAGCGGGTCGCGAAGAGCAGCTCCAGCGCGCCCGTTCCTGGATGTTCCCGAAACATGTCGCGTGACCTGAAGCTTTTCGTGGTCGATACGGGGCCTCTGATTACGCTGGCGGTCGCGGAGTCGCTCGACTATCTGCTGTATGTCGACGCCGATGTCGTCATTCCCGACGCGGTGTTGCACGAGGCGACGCGCGACGCCAACCGTCTGGGCGCGCAAGACATCGTCGATTGGGTGAAGGGGCGCCGCGCGCGTGTCGAGATCGCGCCGACCAAAGCCTACGAGGTTTTCGACGCCGCGCGAGCCACCATGCCCAACCTTCGCGAGCCGGATCTGGGCGAACGCGCCGCCGTGGAGGTCATCGAGGAGCCCGACCGCCTGCTCGGCGACGAGCGCGGTCTGTTGCTGTGCGAGGAAACGGCGGTTCTCAAACGCGTGGTGGTGCGCGACCGCGACCGGATCGTGGAACTCAGCACCTTAGATTTTCTGCGCATTCTCGAAGCCGAGCAACGCATTCAATCCGCCGAACAGGTCTTCGAACTCGCAGCCAAAGCGGGGCGATTTGCTTCCCGCGTCGAGAAATTGAACGCCCATGACGAAGCCACGCGCATGGCCATAAAAGGACTTGTGCGGCGCCTGCCGCCGGATTCGGAGCGGTGATCCCCCTCCCACGGTCGACCAAAATTTGGCTTACGGGGGTTACAGGGGTTACGGGAATAGGCGCAATGATAATCCAGATGGCGGGCGAGCCCGGCCATGACGGAAAAGAAGGGGCGTTTGCGCTCGTCGTGATGCGAAGATTTTCAAACCCGGCGCCTATGGGGCTGCGGGGGCAATGCATTCTGCTGCCTTGGGGCTGGGCGAAACTGGGGAGTTAAGTGGACTGTCATGTAATCTGACCTAAACCCCGCGCAAACAGCTCGACAGACGCCGCAAAACGCGCTTCACTTGGTTGCGCGGCGGCGTGCATCTTCGCCGCCATCTGTCACATCGGATTGTGGAAAAACATGCCCGGCTTTGTATATAGTTTTATCGTAGCTGGCGCCGTGTTTTTGGCAATGCAATTCGCGCCGGTTGGAATAGTGTTGGCGTTTTTTGGAGCAATTGTGGTTGCCGGACTCGCCCTACCCTTATTGTCGCTAAATATTCCTGGTCAGTTAGTAAATTACATATTGATGTTTGCGCCGCCTGCCTTTGCCTTGTTAGTCCATTTTAAGACGAAATACGAGGAAGATTTGTATCGGGACAGCATATTTACGCTTTTTTCTGCGGCCTGGGTTCCCTTCGTAATGGGAGTGTTGCATTTTTTATGTTTACTTCATTATGGCGGCAGTTCTGCCTCCCAAGCTGGATGTAGCGGAATTGCGCCAAGTTTTTGAGCATCCGTCATGGCGTATCGGCTCTTAACACTACCCCCTCACACGACCGGCGGCCCCCACCCGACCCGGCTTCGCCGGGCCACCCTCCCCACACAAGGGGGAGGGATTCGCGCCCCACGATTCGACATGGCGTCGTCAGATTTCGAATTTTCGCCGAGCGCCATGGCGGCTGCCGTCTGCGGCCGATTGACGACCAACCCTTTCTCGGGTCCATCGGGACTGGATTTCGCTCCCAAGTCCAAGATGTTCGCAACGCCCAAAATCGCTCGAAGACCAAATGTTATTGAGAGAAACCGCCCACATTGCGCGCGGTGCTCATCCGTCCTTTCCGATGGGGCGTAAATGCAAAAAGCCAACCTAATGGAGCGCTCCCCCAATAGACGCAAAAATTCAGGGGATATATTCAGGCCATCATCTGTCTCTTCCATGAAAAACCCGCAGAACAGATCCATGTTGAATCGCGACGATAGATTTCGCCAGACCGCAATATCGTCGGGAAGCTTGCTAAAAATGGTTCTTATTTGCTCGTCTATATTTCCAGGTTGCTGGTCTTCAACCTCAAGTATCCACATTCCAGTTTTTTTGACGAACTCCCGACCGGAGCGTGGGCCCCGTATAATTTGACCTTTCCGAAATCCTCCCGTTGGAGGGCAAGAGAGGACTCGAGAGATTTCTTCCGGATCGAGAGTATCACCGCAAATTCTGAGCTCGACTTTGCGCATTTTTGATCTTGGATTTACATGGAGGCCCAGAAGATCGAGGCTTCGGCGACGATGCGGAGCGCCTCGTCGAGGGTGGTTGCGGTGCGGCCAAATGGGCCGAAGTGGA
>Ga0265328_10000116_pt1 | contig 37891 bp, 45 predicted proteins | sample 41624metaG_FD_202086 | JGI IMG/M metagenome (GOLD analysis project Ga0265328, IMG submission 202086) | Rhizosphere microbial communities from Carex aquatilis grown in University of Washington, Seatle, WA, United States - 4-16-24 metaG | ecosystem: Host-associated > Plants > Roots > Rhizosphere...
ACCCCTCGCGAAGGCGAGCAGGTGTTCGACTTCCCGAGTTTTAAGCTGTTTCTGCCTGCGCAGAGCCGTTTGCTGCTCGATGGCGTGACGATCGACTTCAAGGAGACCGCCACCTCCACTGGCTTCTCCTTCATCGATCCCAAAGCGAAAGCCTGTGGGTGCTCCTCGACGACGCAGACCGTCGTCGAGCTGCCGGAGTTTCCCGTGGCGTGAGTGGATAGGAACGCTTCATGTTGAACGGAGATGGCGCTCTACGCAGCGAGGCCTTCGATACGGGAGATGAAATCCTCTCTTCTCCCGTGTTCGGAGCCGGGTTGCCGGCGGAAGCCGAGCACCATCTCCGCGAAGCGGCGCTGACCTATCACCTCGGGGAAGTGGCCGAACAGCACTTGTTCGAGGCGCGCCGTGTGGCGCCGACCCATGTGGCCGTGCTGATCGGGCTCTACCGATTTTACTTCTACAAGAATCGTCTCGAGGACACTCTCGAGATCGCTAAAACCTGCCTCACTCGCGCGGCGATCGACAATTCCTTGCCGCTCGACTGGCGTGAGGTGCGCAAGGGCGACGCCGACTTCGGCAATTACGAAGCCGTAATGCCGCGCTTCTTCATGTTCGTTCTCAAAGGCTACGCTTATCTGCAGCTGCGCCTGGGGGAATACGAGGAAGGGCGCGAGGCTGCGCAAAAGCTCCTGGAGCTCGACCCGACCGATAAGGTCGGCGCGACGCTTCTCCTCTCCGTTCTTGCAGGAATGGAGGCCGAAGATGTCGACTGACGAGATCGACGAAGCCATCGACTGGCTCGGCGTTCCTGTCGATTGCAGCGCGTGCCCTCACAATGAGCTGCTGGAGCAGGGGCGCTGCAAGCCACTCAGGGCCTGTCTGTTCGATCGTTATGCGCGTCGGATCGATCGGTTCTTCGACTGGAATCCGGAAATCGCGCGGCATTATCTCGCGCATCCCTATTTCGAAGTGCGCGCCTGCGGCGCCAAAGCGGCCGAGATATTTCTGCTGCCGGCGCTGCTCGACGATCCCGAAGAGGCGGTTCGCTGGAGCGCCGCGCGGCGCCTGCCGGATCGCTATCTTCTCAAGCTGCGCACCGATCCGCATCGCGAGGTGCGGATAAGGGTCGCACATCGGCTCGATCCGGTCGATCTTCTGCCGATGATCGAAGATCGCGACTATTATGTACGCCAGGTGGTCGCGCGTCGCATTTCGCCCGATCTTCTGGTTCTGATGATCGACGACGACGACGTCGAAGTCCGGCGCGTCGTGGCGGAGCGCATCGCGCCGCAGGCGCTGAAGCGAATGACGGCCGATGTCGACGCCGGCGTGCGCTTCGAGGCGGCGCAGCGGCTCGACGCCGCCCAGCTGCTGGATCTCATCGCCGATCCGGATTGGCGCGTCCGCTATGAGGTCGCGCGGCGCGGCGCCGTCGTCGACATTGAACCGCTGCTCTCGGATGAAGATCCGATCGTGAGGGAAACAGCCGAAGCGCGGCTCGGCAAGACGCCGGACCCATCCGGCAAGAAGGTTTTCGAGCGCAACCACAGTCACATCGAGGAACGGATATGAGCAACATCAACCGTGACGACGGCTCCGTCGAGCTCAACGACCCGCCGGTCTTCAACTATGGCGAAAAGGTCAAGTCGAAAAAGGTGGTGCGAAACGACGGAACCTTCGCGGGCAAGGACGTCGGCGAGGTTCTCGTCAAAAAAGGTGAGATCGGCTACGTCTCGAGCATCGGCACGTTTTTGCAGCAATTCTACATCTATGGCGTCGAATTCGTCGACACGGGCTATAAGGTCGGAATGCGCAAAAAGGAGCTCGAGGCCGTCGAGACCGTGACCGACGAGGCGGCGCGATGAGCGGCAGATATGATTGGGGCATGCGGGTGCGCGCCACCGTCGATCTTTTCAACGACGGCTCGCATCCGGGCCACGAACCCGACGCTCTCCTCGTCAAGGCCGGCGATCCGGGCGAAATCGTCCAAATCGGCGAGCATGTCGAGAGCGATACTCCGATCTATATCGTGGAGTTCGGCGAAAAGGTGGTGATCGGTTGCCTCCAGGAGGAGATCGAGCCTGTCTGACGCGGCTATTTTTCGCACGACTTGCGGTGTGAACATTGCTCTCGCGGTATGAACATTGCTAAAGATCAAGGGTCAATCCAACAGCGAGGCGCAATGTGAAAGTCATGATCCGCAGAGACTCCGACGGCATTCTTTCGGCCTATGTGCCGAAGAAGGATCTCGAAGAGCCGATCGTCGAACAGGAAAATCCCCAATTGTGGGGCGGTTCGGTGACCCTCGCGAATGGTTGGAAGCTTCAACTGCCGGAAATGGCTGCGGGCACGTCGCTGCCGATCACGGTCGAAGCCAAGAAGATAAGTGGAGACTGAAGAATGCCGATCGCGACCGAGCAACTCGAGGCGATCGATGCGACGCTCGCGACGGCGGCCGCCGATCAGGCGGCCGTTTCCGCTCTGAGACAAGTCGCTTCTGGCCTCACGGCGATGAGATGCGACAAAGCGGACATCCAGGACGAGACGCCGTTTCGCAGCTATGAAAACTGCGATCTGTTCCTGATCGACGCGCGCGACCATTGCGTCAAGATCACGGCAGATCCGTCTGTCGCCACTGGATTGGTGGTTGCCCCGAAAAGGTGAGCGAGCATGAAGACGACCATTCTGCCGATGAATGATCCGGACCTCGCCCAGAGCGATCTGGACGCGGTCGTCGAGACGATCACCTCGCCGCGGCTCTCTGCTGGACCCAAAGTCGAAGAATTCGAGGCGGAATTCGCGACTTATCTCGGCCGCAAACATGCGATCGCGGTCTCCAGCGGCACGATTGGCCTTCTGCTCACGCTGCGCGCCTATGGAATAGGCCCGGGCGACGAAGTCGTCGCCTCGGCCCATTCTTTCCGCGAGACCACGCATGCGATCGCGCTGACGGGCGCTCGGCCCGTTTTCGCAGACATCGACTATTGGGCGGGCACGCTCGCGCCGGAGAAGGCGGAAGCGGTCATCACCGAGCGGACCAAGGCCATCGTCGCGGGCAACACCAATGGTCATCCCGCGCCTTGGGAGCCGTTTCGCCAGCTCGCCGAAGCGAAGAAACTCGCTCTGATCGAAGATTCGACCGAGGCGATCGGCTCGGTCTATAGAGGCAAGCTGGTCGGCTCCTTCGGCGATTGCGCGATCTTCGACTTCTCACAGCCCGGCGTCATCGCCTGCGGCGAGGGCGGAATGATCGTCACCGACGACGACGATCGCGCCTCGACGATCCGCAATCTACGCAGCCGCCGAGTGGCGGAGCGCTCTTCCGTCGTGCTCGGCGCCTACCCGCCCATGCAGGCCGCGATGAGCGACATCACCGCGGCGCTCGGGCTCGCGCAGTTTCGCCGTCTGGAACTGCTGCTGGCGCGGCGGACGCGCGTCGAGCGCTGGTTCTATCAATATGTGAAATCCTTCGAAGGGATCAAAGACCCCTATATCGCGCCGGACGTCGACGAAGTTCATTGGTTCCTCTATGTCGTGCATCTCGGCACGCGTTTCTCGCGCTCGAGCCGCGACCAGATCATCGAAGATCTGCAGACGGAAAAGATCGACGGCGCGGCCTATTCGCATCCCTTGCATCTGCAGCGCTACTATTTCGATCTCGGTTATCGCCGGGGCAATTTCTTCGTGACGGAGAAAGTCGCCGATCGCGCGGTCGCGCTTCCGTTCCATGCCCATCTCACGGAAAGTCAGATCGCCTTCATCGTCGGCACGATGAAGGATGCATCCATCAATATCGGCGCCGGCGCGGCTATCTATCTCTGAAAGACGCGCCAGCCGTCGGCAGGCGCGCGTGGAGTTCCCAATGTCATTGTCCATAAACGGACGTGACCCTGACGCGAGTGGCTCAGAGCAGCCCAGGCTCGCGGACGAAAACCCCCAATCCTCCGAATTGGAACGAGATTTTCAACGCGAGAGGCATTTGCGCGCGGCGATTGTCGTGAAATTTAGAGTGGTTCGAAACTTGCTGGACAAAGGTCGTGAGGATCTTTGGCAAGGAGGAGTGAACGACATGCCGTTACTGACCATTCTGCCGTCAGGCAAAACCATCGAGGCCGAGCAGGGCAGCAGACTTCTGGATGCAATTCTCGCGGCTGGAGAGAGCATTCCCAGCAAATGCGGGGGCGAGGCCAAATGTGGTACCTGCCACGTCTTCGTCCAGGAAGGAAAGAAGAGCCTGTCGAAAGCCACCCGCGCCGAAAACGAGCAACTGGATTCGATCGTCGGCGTGAGTTCGAAATCGCGTCTCGCTTGCCAATCCAATTTCGGAACCGAAAACGTCACGGTCGAGCTGCTCGGCTTCGACTCGGGTCGCTGAAAACCGGAGGGGAACCAAAATGAGCGACAAATCTGTCATCATTCATGTCCGTTTCTTCAATGACGGCTCCGTGCAGGAGATCGGCGAGCGTCCCGCGAGCCTGTCCAGCCAGGAGTGGTTCACCAAGCTGACGAACGCCTACGCCATGGACTACATGGCCCTGTCGGGAGGTCGCGGCGCGTTCAAGCTGACTCCGGAAGAGCTCGACGTCGCCAAGGCCGCCACTCTTCAGTGACAAGCCGAGCAAACCGGGTTCGACGAGAGGAGAGACACAAGTGCTGAGCGCAATCAAAACGGGGTTTGAGCGAGGCCTCGTGATTCCCTATCTCGGACCCGGCGTGCTCACGCTGGCGACGGACGGGAACCCAATTCCCGCCTCCCCGGAAGAATTGGTCGTGCAATTGACCAAGGCAGCGACCGTGCCGCATAAGATTCGCAACAATCTCACGGCCGCCGCGCAATACATAGAAAACTTCAAGCACCGAAAGACGATTTCGGCTGCGATGAACAAAGCTTTCGAGCAAACGCCGGAACCCAGTGTTCTGCACAAATGGCTGGCGGAGCGAGCGCATCTGCCGCTTCTCGTCAACGCTTGGTACGACGACCTGCCGCAAAAGGCGCTGGCCGTCAGAAAGAATTGGGGCATCGTCCAAGGCGTGTCGCAGGCCGAACATTTCGGCTATTGGGTCAATTATTTCCGGCCCGACTCATCGCTCGTCCCCAATAAAGAGTTCGTCCGCGACGGCTCCGGCGCGAAAGCCCCTGCCGAGGCTCCCCCGGAGACATTGTCCTGGGAAACGCTGCTCTATCAACCGATCGGTTCGGTCACTCCGGCGTCGAACTATGTCATTTCCGATTCGGACTATGTCGAAGTCCTGACAGAGATCGACATTCAGACGCCTATTCCCGAGGTTGTGCAGTCGGTCCGGAAGGGCCGCAACTTCTTGTTCCTCGGTTGCCGTTTCACGACGCAGCTCGAGCGCAATTTCGCCCGCCAAATCATGAAGCGATCATCCGATCAGCACTGGGCCGTGATCGAAGGACCGCTGACCAAGAACGAAGCGAAGTTCCTCGCCGAGCAGAAAATCGAGCGGATCGAAACCCCGCTCGCTGAATTCACCGCGAGCCTCACTGGCCAAGCTGTGGCCGCCTCGACCGCCGACGCAGCGGCTTGATCGCCGCCCGCGGCGCTCGGACTCGACCATCCAGGAATCGACAATGCTCGAAGATCTTCCGGTAGTGTTCAAATACCATGTGTTCACCTGCTTTCAGCAGCGGCCGCCGGGACACCCGCGCGGTAGCTGCACGACCTCCGGCGCGAAGCCGCTGTGGGACCGACTGCAGGCCAAGCTCGGGGCGCAACCGCTTCCCGACGTATCGATGACGGCGACCGCATGCCTGGGCTTTTGTCGCGCCGGCCCGCTGATGGTCGTCTATCCGCAGGGTGTTTGGTACGCTCCGCGCACGCCGGAAGACATTGATGAAATCGTACAATCGCATTTCATCGACGGGACTCCGGTCGAGCGATTGATCATCGTGCCGCAGCTCTGACGCGCCAGGTCATAATATCTCGAGACGCCCGCGCCGGACGCGGGCGTTTTCTTTTTCGATATCACCATTGCTGAACCGTCGCCCAAAAACGAAAAAGGCCGAAGCGTTCCCTCCGGCCCTTACTCGCATTTACGCGAAATCGTCGATTTCAGAGCACGTTCAATGGGATCGCGACGCCTTGGCGGCGACCGAGCAGAACGTCCACTTTCTGCCGCACGAACTCGACTGTCAGCGGCTTGACTATATAGCCATGCGCTCCCGCCGCCTGACTCTCCTTGCCGAAACCGCTCTGAAGAGAATCGACGATCACCAGAACCTTCACGCCTGCGACCCGCTTGGGAATCTCCGCCAAAATCGTCAGGCCTGCGGCCTTCACGACATTCTCCGACACAATGAGAAGATCCGGCTTGTACGACGTCGACTTCTCGAGCGCCGCGTCCAGGCTCGCGATCTCATGGGTCTCATATTCGTCGTGCAGCATGAACTGTAGCGCCGCGCGAATGATCTCGTCGTCGTCGACGACGAAAATGCGCTTGTTTTCGACCGCCCTGGATGTTTCGACGCCGATTTGCATCTCGTCTGCTCCTTGGTTTTCCTGCCCTCTTTCTAAGCAATCGGTATGCCGTGGGGAAAAGACATTGATCGGACAGAATGTCTAAATCTTACAATCGTTCCAAACGAACCTGTCGCCTAAATGCCCTTCGTCCGATTCCGCGCATGACTGTCGGCTTTGACACACCTTCCCCGAGGCGTTTCCTGCGACCAATCAAGCTATTGAAGTTAAAAGAGATACGGGGGACGAGGCCGGCTGGCACGCAGCTTGCGAGACTGGGTCCGCAAGGCGAGTGGCTGCGGATTGGGCGGCCCCGATCACCAAGGGGGCGATCCCGCAACCGGCGCCGGGCTCGGTCGGACGAATCGACTTCGGCCTGCGCGCCGTGCGCGCCGATCGCAATGAAACGGTATCTTAAGGAGACAGAAATGTCAGAACTTAGACAGATCGCGTTCTACGGCAAGGGAGGTATTGGCAAGTCCACGACCTCTCAGAACACTCTCGCGGCTCTCGCCCAGCAGGGCAAGAAGATCCTGATCGTCGGCTGCGACCCCAAGGCGGATTCGACCCGTCTGATCCTGCACGCCAAGGCGCAGGACACCATCCTCTCCCTGGCCGCCGAGGCCGGTTCGGTCGAGGATCTCGAGCTCGAAGACGTGATGAAGGTCGGCTTCGAGGACATCCGTTGCGTCGAGTCCGGTGGTCCGGAGCCGGGAGTCGGCTGCGCCGGCCGCGGCGTGATCACCTCGATCAACTTCCTCGAGGAGCAGGGCGCTTATGACGGCGTCGACTACGTTTCTTACGACGTGCTCGGCGACGTGGTCTGCGGCGGCTTCGCGATGCCGATCCGTGAGAACAAGGCTCAAGAGATCTACATCGTCATGTCCGGCGAGATGATGGCCATGTATGCGGGCAACAACATCTCCAAGGGCATTCTGAAGTATGCCAACTCCGGCGGCGTGCGCCTGGGCGGGCTGGTCTGCAACGAGCGCCAGACCGACAAGGAATACGAGCTGGCCGACTCTCTGGCCAAGAAGCTCGGCACCCAGCTCATCTACTTCGTGCCGCGCGACAATATCGTTCAGCACGCCGAGCTGCGCCGCATGACGGTCATCGAGTACGCGCCCGACTCCGTGCAGGCTGGCCACTATCGCTCGCTGGCCGAGAAGGTCCATGCCAACAAGGGCAATGGCATCATCCCGACCCCGATCACCATGGACGAGCTCGAAGATCTCCTCATGGAGCATGGCGTGATGAAGGCCGTCGACGAGTCGCAGGTCGGTAAGACCGCGGCCGACCTGGCTGCGATCGCGTAATTCGCCTGAAAGCTGAAGGCCCGGCCTCGAACGGGGCCGGGCCGATCTTTCAGACACGGCCTAATTGGAAAGGGATGGCGTCATGAGCCTGGCTCAACCCGAATCGATCGAAGACCTCAAGGCGCGCAATAAGGCGCTGATCAAAGAGGTTCTCGAAGTTTATCCTGAAAAAACCGCCAAGCGTCGCGCTAAGCACCTCAACACCTTCGAGGATGGCAAGCCGGATTGCGGCGTGAAGTCTAACATCAAGTCGATCCCCGGCGTGATGACGATCCGTGGCTGCGCTTACGCCGGTTCGAAGGGCGTCGTGTGGGGCCCGATCAAGGATATGATCCACATCAGCCATGGCCCGGTGGGCTGCGGTCAGTATTCCTGGGCGTCGCGCCGCAACTACTACATCGGCGTGACCGGCATCGACACCTTCGGCACGATGCAGTTCACCTCGGACTTCCAGGAAAAGGACATCGTCTTCGGCGGCGACAAGAAACTCGCCAAGCTGATCGACGAAATCCAGGAGCTGTTCCCCCTCAACAAGGGCATCTCCGTCCAGTCCGAGTGCCCGATCGGCCTCATCGGCGACGATATCGAGGCTGTCTCCAAGGCGAAAACCAAGGAGTACAACGGCCACACGATCGTTCCGGTTCGCTGCGAGGGCTTCCGTGGCGTGTCGCAGTCTCTTGGCCACCATCTGGCCAATGACGCGATCCGCGACTGGGTGTTCGACAAGATGGAAGGCAAGCCGGCCCTGTTCGAGGCGACGCCTTACGACGTTGCGATCATCGGCGACTACAACATCGGCGGCGACGCCTGGTCTTCGCGCATTCTGCTCGAAGAAATGGGCTTGCGCGTCGTTGCGCAGTGGTCGGGCGACGGCACGATCGCGGAGTTGGAAGCGACCCCGCGCGCGAAGCTGAACGTCCTGCACTGCTATCGCTCGATGAACTACATCTCCCGTCACATGGAAGAGAAGTACGGGGTTCCGTGGGTCGAGTACAACTTCTTCGGTCCGTCCAAGATCGAGGAGTCGCTGCGTAAGATCGCCAGCCACTTCGACGACAAGATCAAGGAAGGCGCCGAGCGCGTCATCGCCAAATATCGTCCGCTGATGGACGCGGTGATCGCGAAGTACCGTCCGCGTCTCGAAGGCAAGAAGGTCATGCTGTTCGTGGGCGGTCTTCGTCCCCGTCACGTGATCGGCGCCTACGAGGATCTCGGCATGGAGATCGTCGGCACCGGCTACGAGTTCGGCCACAACGACGATTATCAGCGCACGACTCACTATGTGAAAGACGGCACGCTGATCTATGACGACGTGACCGGCTACGAGTTCGAGAAGTTCGTCGAGAAGATCCAGCCGGACCTCGTCGGTTCGGGCATCAAGGAGAAGTACGTCTTCCAGAAGATGGGCGTACCCTTCCGTCAGATGCACAGCTGGGACTACTCGGGCCCGTATCACGGCTATGACGGCTTCGCGATCTTCGCTCGCGACATGGACATGGCGATCAATTCGCCGGTCTGGAAATTCGCCAAGGCGCCTTGGGCGGCTTGATCGACTGAGTTGCAAACGCTCTCTTCGCGAACGGGGGTCTCCCCCGTTCGCGTTGGAGAGACCGAGGCCGGGTCGCCGCCTCGGTCCGAGAGGGCGGGAGCTCGCGGACAACGAGGGGAATCGACATGCCACAGAATGCTGAAAACGTCCTCGACCATTTCAACCTATTCCGCCAGCCGGAATACATCGAGATGTTCGAGAAGAAGAAGAAAGAGTTCGAGAACCATCACCCCGACGCCGAAGTCGAGCGCGTCCGCGAGTGGGCCAAGACGAAGGAATATCAGGAAAAGAACTTCGCTCGCGAAGCTCTGACCGTCAATCCGGCCAAGGCTTGCCAGCCGCTCGGCGCGGTGTTCGCCTCCCTCGGATTCGAGAGCACGATCCCGTTCGTGCATGGCTCGCAGGGCTGCGTGGCCTATTATCGTTCGCACTTCTCGCGTCACTTCAAGGAGCCGACGTCTTGCGTCTCCTCCTCGATGACGGAAGATGCGGCGGTGTTCGGCGGCCTCAACAACATGATCGACGGCCTCGCCAACACCTACAATATGTATAAGCCGAAGATGATCTCCGTCTCGACGACCTGCATGGCGGAAGTCATCGGCGACGATCTCAACGCCTTCATCAAGACGTCGAAGGAAAAAGGCTCGGTTCCGGCCGATTACGACGTTCCCTTCGCTCATACACCGGCTTTCGTCGGCAGCCATGTCACCGGCTACGACAATGTCATGAAGGGCATCGTCGAGCATTTCTGGAACGGCAAGGCCGGCACCGCTCCCAAGCTGGAGCGCGTTCCCAATAATTCGATCAACTTCATCGGCGGCTTCGATGGCTATGTGGTCGGCAATATCCGCGAAGTGAAGCGCATTTTCGAATCGATGGGCGTCGAATACACGATCCTGGGTGATCCGAGCGATGTGTGGGATACGCCGACCGACGGCGAGTTCCGCATGTATGACGGCGGCACGAAGCTCGAGGACGCAGCCAACGCGATCCATGCGAAGGCGACCTTCTCGATGCAGCATTTCTCCACCGAGAAGACGCTGCCGCTAATCGCCAACAGCGGCCAGGAGACCTATTCCTTCCATCATCCGGTGGGCGTCCGCGCGACGGACGAATTCCTGATGAAGGTTTCGGAAGTCACGGGCAAGCCGATCTCGAAGGAGCTGACCAGAGAGCGCGGCCGTCTCGTCGACGCTATCGCCGACTCTTCTGCGCATCTGCACGGCAAGCGCTTCGCGATCTATGGCGATCCGGATCTCTGCTACGGCCTCGCCTCCTTCCTGATGGAGCTCGGCGCCGAGCCGATCACCGTGCTCGCCTCCAATGGCGGCAAGGTCTGGGAAGAGAAGATGAAGCAATTGTTCGCCAGCTCGCCTTTCGGCAAGAACTGCACGGCCTATGCCGGCAAGGATCTCTGGCACCTGCGTTCGCTGCTGTTCACGGAGCCGGTCGACTTCCTGATCGGCAACACCTACGGCAAGTATCTCGAGCGTGACACCGGCACCCCGCTGATCCGCATCGGCTTCCCGGTCTTCGATCGCCACCACTATCACCGCTATCCGGTGTGGGGTTATCAGGGCGGTCTGAACGTTCTGGTGTGGCTGCTCGACAAGGTGTTCGACGAGATCGACCGCAACACCAACGTCGTCGCGAAGTCGGACTATAGCTTCGACATTATTCGCTGACGTTCACGAACTTCCGCCGGGTCGAGTTTCGACCCGGCGGAACAACAAGAGCCTGATCCGTCGAGTCGATCGCCGCGCTGGCGCAATCCGTGCGCAGAGTGGGAGGCGATGGCCGTTGCAGGAGGCGCGGATGAGCACGCTGGCCACAAAAGTTCAAGACGTTTTCAACGAGCCCGGTTGCGATAAGAACAAGGGCAAATCCGAAAAAGAGCGAAAAAAGGGCTGCACGAAGCAATTGGCGCCGGGCGCCGCAGCCGGTGGATGCGCCTTCGATGGCGCCAAGATCGCTCTTCAACCTATTACCGACGTGGCTCACCTCGTTCACGGGCCCATAGCCTGCGAAGGCAATTCCTGGGACAATCGCGGGGCCAAGACATCGGGCTCCAGCCTCTACCGCACCGGGTTCACGACGGATATCGGAGAAACCGACGTCGTCTTCGGCGGTGAGAAGCGCCTCTATAAGTCGATCAAAGAAATCATCGACAAATATGATCCGCCGGCGATCTTCGTCTATCAGACCTGCGTGCCCGCCATGATCGGCGACGATATCGACGCGGTTTGCAAGGCGGCTGCAAAGAAATTCAACAAGCCCGTTATTCCGGTGAATTCGCCCGGCTTCGTGGGACCGAAAAATCTCGGCAACAAGCTCGCGGGCGAGGCGATCCTCGATCATGTGATCGGCACGCAGGAGCCGGAGTATACGACGCCTTACGACATCAACATCATCGGCGAATATAATCTCGCGGGTGAATTGTGGCAGGTGAAGCCGATTCTCGATGAACTCGGCATCCGTATTCTCTCCTGCATTTCTGGCGACGGAAAATATCAGGAGGTCGCGTCCTCCCATCGCGCCAAGGCGGCGATGATGGTTTGCTCCAAGGCGATGATCAATGTCGCCCGCAAGATGGAGGAGCGCTACGAAATCCCCTTCTTCGAAGGTTCTTTCTACGGCATAGGCGACATGAGCGATTCGCTTCGTGAAATCGCGCGCCTGTTGGTCGAGAAGGGAGCGCCCGAGGAACTGAAAGATCGTACGGAAGCCGTCATTGCGCGCGAAGAGGCTCGCGCCTGGGAGCGCATCGCCCCCTATAAGGAACGGCTCCTCGGCAAGAAGGTGTTGCTGATAACGGGCGGCGTCAAATCCTGGTCTGTCGTCGCTGCTCTGCAGGAAGCGGGCATGGAGCTCGTCGGCACCAGCGTCAAGAAGTCCACCAAGGAGGACAAGGAGCGCATCAAGGAACTGATGGGTCAAGACGCCCATATGATCGACGATATGACGCCGCGTGAAATGTATAAAATGCTAAAAGACGCGCAGGCGGATATCATGTTGTCGGGCGGTCGCTCTCAGTTCATTGCGCTCAAAGCGAAGATGCCGTGGCTCGATATCAATCAGGAGCGACATCACGCCTATGCCGGCTATGAGGGTATGGTCGAACTCGTTCACGAGATCGACAAGGCTCTCTTCAACCCGGTTTGGGAGCAAGTGCGCCGTCCTCCGCCGTGGCAGGAGAAGACCTGGGAAGAGCGTGCGAATGAGGCGATCGCTGCGGAAGCAGCGGAACTCGCCGCGGATCCCGCGAAAGCGGAGCAGGTGCGGCGCGAAAAGCGCGTCTGCAAATGTCACAATGTGAATGTCGGCGCGCTCGAAGACGCGATCACGGCCGGGTCTTTGACCACAGTCGATGCGCTCGCCGAGGCGACACATGCGGGCACGGGCTGCGGCGGATGCCGCGACACGCTCGAGCAGATGATCGAGGCAGCCAGCGCGGGTGGCGCGGTTCCTGCATCGAAAGCGGCGTGAGGCGCTCCGATGGCTAGAGTCGAAACTTCCAAGAAGGCCTGTGCGGTCAATCCGTTGAAGATGAGCCAGCCCATTGGCGGCGCGCTCGCCTTCATGGGGGTCCAGGGATGCATGCCGCTGCTGCATGGATCTCAAGGTTGCACATCTTTTGGGCTCGTGCTGTTCGTTCGGCATTTTCGCGAGGCGATCCCGCTTCAGACAACGGCGATGAGCGAAGTCGCCACGGTTCTGGGCGGATTGGAGAATGTCGAAGAGGCGATCGTCAATATAGCGAAACGTGCGAAGCCGGAGGTCATCGGAATCTGCTCGACGGGCGTGACCGAGACCAAGGGCGATGACGTCGACGGCTATATTCAGCTCATCCGCCAGCGTCATCCCGAGCTCGATCACATGGGCATCGTCTATGTGTCGACGCCGGACTTCAAAGACGCCTTTCAGGACGGTTGGGGGAAGACCGTCGCCAAGCTGATCGAGGTCTTCGTTCCGAAGAATGATAAGGCGGCTCAGAGGGCTCCACAGCGCATCAACGTGCTTCCCGGCTGTCACTTGACGCCGGGTGATATCGACGAATTGCGGGACATCATCGAGAGCTTCGGGTTGCAGCCGACGTTCCTTCCCGATCTATCGGGATCGCTCGACGGTCATTTGCCCGAGGATTTCACGCCCACCACTCTCGGCGGGACAACGCGTGAAGCGATGGGCGCTATGGGCTCCGCCGCTTGGACCATTGCCGTGGGTGAGCAAATGCGTCTCGCCGCGACGACGTTGGAGCGGCGAACCGGGGTTCCTTTCGTTCTCTTCGACCGTCTCACGGGCCTTGCTCCCAATGATGAACTGATCGAATTCCTGTCGCGCATCAGCGGCCGGCCGGTTCCTCAGAAATTCAAGCGGCAGCGAGGACAACTGGTCGACGCAATGCTGGATGGTCATTTCCATTTCGGCGCCAAGAAGGTCACAATCGGCGCCGAGCCCGACCTATTGTTCGCGATCGGTTCTTGGCTCACTGAAATGGGCGCCCATCTTCAGGCTGCTGTGACGACGACGCAGTCGCCAGTGCTCGAGAAGCTTGCAATCGACGAGGTTCTCATCGGCGATCTCGAAGATCTGGAGCACCGCTCGAAGGGCGCCGATCTGATGATGACCCACTCGCATGGGCGTCAGGCGTCGGAACGTCTCGGTGTGCCGTTGTTCCGATTGGGGCTCCCGACGTTCGATCGTCTCGGCGCGGGTCACGAACTGACCGTGGGCTACAGAGGCACGCGAACGCTCATCTTCAATATCGGCAATATGTTCATCTCACAGGCGCATGAGCCCGATCCGGACACGTGGCGTCGTGAGGAGGAGAATGTCACGCATTTCGGGGGCGAGCAAACTCCGGAGCTCGTCCAACTGACCGCGATGGCCTGACCACGAGGAGGCAGCATGAAAGTCGCATTCGCCACGCAAGACCTCGAACGGGTCGACGCCCATTTCGGTTGGGCGAAGAATATCGCGATCTATGAGCTCACAGCCGATGGATACAGCTTAATTCACGCGATCCAGTTCCAGGGCGATCTCCAGGAAGACGGCAATGAGGATAAGCTGCAGCCCAAGCTCGAAGCGATCAAGGACTGCGCAATTCTTTATGTCGCGGCCATCGGCGGCTCGGGCGCTGCGCGCGTCGTCGCGTCGGGCATACACCCGATGAAGGTGGCGCAGCCGGAGAGCATCACGGATCTCTTGGAAAAGCTCAAGGTAGTCCTACAGGGCGCGCCGCCGCCCTGGCTGCGCAAGGTAATGACGAAGGGCCAAGAAAGAACCTTCGATTTCGAGGAAGAGGCTGCAAATGGCTGAGACCGAGACGATTACGGCGAATGATGCTGCGGACAGCGTCTTCATCAAGGAGCTCATCAAGCAGTGGCGCGCGCAGGATACGCACGGCACCTGGGAGAACAAGAAAGACCTCGATCTCATCAAGCCGTACATCGTCGACAAAGAGGCGCGCAAGCAGCTTCCGCTGATCGGCGATCCGGATCCGGAGATCCTGTGGCGCGTCGAGCTCTTCTATAATGCCGTAGCGCTGTCGATCGAGCGCCGGACTGGCGTGATGGTTCAGCCGATGATCAAGATGAGCCATGAGGGCTTCGGCCGCCAGGTGCTCATTGCGGGCCGCCTCATCGTCGTCAACAAGCAATTGCGCGACGTGCATCGTTTCGGCTTCGATACTTTGGAGAAGCTCTCGGACGAAGGCACGAAGCTCGTCGACGCCGGCGTCGAAATGGTCGAGAAGTTCCCGGAAGTCGCGCGCTATTGATATCGAAGGAGAGATGAAGATGAGCTCCGTCGACGAGCTGAAGGCCGAGATCAAGAAGCTCTCGGCCAAGGCGACGAATATGAAAATGAATCTGCACGATCTATCGGAAGAGCTGCCGATCAACTGGGGCACGATTCTGACCGTCGCGCAGGAGGCCTATGAGGCGTATGCGGCCCTGGAAGCCGCCCGTCAGAAACTCAAGGAATTGGAGACGGCGTGATGGGGGCGTTCAAGACGAGAGGCGGCTCCGACTGGACGCCGTCCTATTTGACAGACATCAATCCGACGACGTGCATCGGCTGTGGGCGCTGTTTCAAAGTGTGTCCGCAGGACGTCATGGCGCTTTACGGCGTGGACGCCGAAGGAACGATCCTCGGTATCGTCACCGAGGACGATGATGATGATTTCGACGGTGAACTCAACCGCAAGATCATGAAGGTCGAGCGGGAGCAGGATTGCATCGGGTGCTCAGCGTGCTCCAAGGTTTGTCCGAAGGACTGCCAGACGCACGTTCCCGTGGATCAACTGGGCGGCTGAGCCAATGGCCTTCCTCTCCGAAGATCGCCGATCGGAGAGCGGGCTCCTTCCGCCGAGCCTCGACCCGGCGGACATCTACGTGCGCTTGCGGTCGCGTCCGAGCGATTTCGGACGCGACGACCCTTTTACAGCGCATGTCTTCTGCTGTGTGTTGGCGCTCGGCTTGAGCGAAGCCGCCGGGCGCACCGGGGCGCTCGGCCAGTCGCTAGCGCTCGGACGTGTCGATCTCGCACGGCTGATCGATCGCTGGGCGCCGGAAGCTCGTTTGCTGATCGACCTGTCCGCTGAACCGGAGAGGATCGGGCTCGACGACGAGGAAGACCAGATTCGGCAATTATTGGTGAGATTCCGAGGCGACGCCTCGGAGGAGACCGGCTGGTTGACGTCGATATTGACCAAGCGAGCGATGTCCCCTCGACATTTGTGGCAGGATCTCGGACTGACCAGGCGCGACGAACTCGGCCGCTTGATGATCGAGCGTTTTCCAAGCCTCGCCGAGCGCAACATCAACCATATGAAATGGAAGAAGTTTTTCTATCGCTCTTTATGTGAGATGGAAGGCTTCGTGCTTTGCGCCGCGCCTAGCTGCCGCGAGTGCAGCGATTTCCACGATTGCTTCGGCGACGAGAGCGGTGAGAGCGCGCTGGCTCGGCTTTCCCGCGGCAAGCCCTCCGATTCTTGATTAGTCTCGCGTTTTCATCCCCTTTTCGAGGCGTCCGCAGCCGGGAGTTTCGGCCTGATTTCCGCGCAATTCGGAGCAGAAACGCCATCCGTGTCGGAACTCGGACAATGTGGGAATGCAGACAGCCGAATCCCCAGCGAATCGACTGATTCACGATGGTAAAGCTGTTTGGCATAGCGGTTGCTTCCTCTAACTCGGATGAATTTCCGGGAAGAGGTTAAGCAAATGATCGAACTCACAGACAACGCCCTGAACGCGGTGCGTTCGGCCATTTCGGGGGCCGGGCAGGAGGTCGAGGGGCTGCGCATCATGGTGGAGGCCGGCGGCTGCGCGGGCTTCCAATACACGATGGGTCTCGTCAATGAGACCAATCCCGCGGATCATGTTTTCGAGCGCGATGGCGTCAAGGTCTTCGTCGAGGAAGGATCTCTCGCCTATCTCGACGGCACGCGTGTCGACTTCGTCAGCGGGCTCGAAGGCGCGGGCTTCACTTTCGAAAATCCTCAGGCGAAGTCGAGCTGTTCCTGCGGCAAGTCGTTCGGTTGATCGTCTTCGGGAGAGCGGCGATGTGGGAATATACCGACAAGGTCAAGGAGCATTTCTTCAATCCGAAGAACGCGGGCGTTCTCCCGAGCGCCAATGCGGTCGGCGAGGTCGGGGCGCTGTCCTGCGGGGATGCGCTCAAACTGATGCTCCATATCGACCCTGTGACGGAGATCGTTCTCGAAGCCAAATTCCAGACGTACGGCTGCGGATCTGCGATCGCCTCCTCGTCGGCTCTGACTGAGCTGGTCATCGGCAAGACGCTCGAGCAGGCCCGCGCGATCACCAATCGCGACATCGCGGAATTTCTCGGCGGGTTGCCGCCCGAGAAGATGCATTGCGCGGTGATGGGTCATGAGGCGCTTCAGGCGGCGATCGCGGATTTTCGTGGCGAAGTTTGGCGCACCGATCATGAGGAGGGCGTTCTCGTCTGCAAATGCCATGGCGTCGACGCTGTCGTCATCGAGCGCGCTATACGAGACAACGGGTTGTCGACGGTCGATCAGGTGAGCGCGTTCACGACGGCGGGGACGGGTTGCACGACCTGTTATGAGCAGATCGAGGATATTCTGCTGCGCGTGACCTCCGAGGTTGCCGCCGCCGCGGCAATCGCTCGCCCACCTGTGGAAGGCGCGCGTCCTGAAGCGCCCGTCGCGGGAGCGGCGAAATCCACCCCGGCGGCGGAGGGTTCGCGCGCGGGCTCATTCAATCTCTTCAGTGCGGCGACGCGTTCGGCCAGCGCTCCTGCCGCGGCGGCTCGGCCGTCGGCTCCCGCGCGCGCGGCCGCCGAAGCGTCGCCGCTGTCGCCTGCCTCGTCCTCGCCTCCACCGGCCGGAATGACGAATCTGCAGAAAATTCGGCTGATCGAAGAGACGATCGAAGATCTCCGGGTCTATCTGCGCAAGGACGGCGGCGATTGCGAGTTGATCGATGTGGACGGCTCGAATGTGCTCGTCAGCCTCACCGGAGCCTGCGTGGGCTGTCAGATGGCGAGTGTCACCGTGTCGGGGATACAAGAGCGGCTCATCACGAAATTGGGCGTGCCGGTGCGTGTGATCCCGGTCGGGCGCAACGCTCATTGAGGAGTTCGTCATGAAGGCGATTTATCTCGACAACAATGCGACGACCCGTGTCGATCCGGCTGTCGTGGACGCAATGCTTCCTTTCTTCACGGAGCATTTCGGCAATGCTTCGTCGGCTCACTCCTTCGGGGCCGAGGTCGGGACCGCGGTGAAGGCCGCTCGGCAGCAGCTTCAGCAGTTGCTCGGCGCGGCGCATGATCACGAGATTATCTACACCTCGGGCGGCACCGAGAGCGACAACGCTGCGATCTTGTCGGCGCTCGAAGCTTTGCCGGATCGCAACGAAATCGTCACCTCCAAGGTCGAGCATCCTGCGATTCTCTCGCTCTGCGAGCACCTCGAGAAGACGGGTCGGGCAAAGGTTCATTTCATCGGCGTCGACAAGGTCGGCCAGCTCGATATCGACGCCTATCGCGCCGCTCTGTCGGACAAGGTGGCCGTTGTGTCGCTGATGTGGGCGAACAATGAGACCGGCACGATCTTTCCTGTCGAGGGTCTCGCCGAACTCGCCAAAGAGCATGGCGCGTTGTTCCACACGGACGCTGTGCAGGCCGCGGGCAAGACACCGATCTCGCTGAAGGACAGCGCGATCGACATGTTGTCGCTGTCGGGCCACAAGCTGCACGGGCCGAAGGGGATCGGCGCGCTCTATGTGAAGAAGGGCGCTCGCTTCAAGCCGTTGATCCGCGGAGGCCATCAGGAGCGTGCGCGGCGCGGCGGAACGGAGAATGTTCCCGCGATCATCGGGCTCGGCAAGGCGGCGGAGCTCGCCCTCCAGCATATGGCGGAGGAGCAGGGCCGCGTGCGCGAGCTGCGGGACCGATTGGAGAAGGCGGTCCTGCAACGTGTTCCCAATTGCATCGTCAATGGCGATCGCCATGATCGGCTGCCAAACACTTCCAATATCGCGTTCGAATATGTCGAGAGCGAAGCGATCTTGTTGCATCTCAATCGGAGCGGCGTCGCGGCCTCCTCCGGTTCGGCGTGCACTTCGGGGTCGATGGAGCCGAGCCATGTGCTGAAGGCGATGGAGATTCCGGAGGCGGCGCTGCATGGCGCTGTGCGCTTCTCCTTCTCGCGCGACAATGTCGCGGAGGATGTCGATCGCGTCGTCGAGGCGCTGCCCGGCGTCGTCGAGAAGCTTCGGGAAATGTCTCCCTTCTGGGCGGACGCCGAAAAGAAGACGAATGACTCCAAGCCCGTTTTTGCGTGACAGGCGCGACCGTCGTGAACCCCGATCAACCCCGCATCTTCATCAATGATACGACGCTTCGCGATGGCGAGCAGGCGCCGGGCGTCGCTTTCACCGCGGCGGAAAAGCTAGCGATCGCGCGCGCGCTGGCGGCCGTCGGCGTCGATGAGATCGAGGCCGGGACGCCGGCGATGGGCCGGGACGAGATCGAGGCGATCGGCGCCATCGCCGCGGACGGTTTGCCGTGCCGTGTCATGGCGTGGTGCCGTCTGAGCGAGAGCGACGTCGATGCCGCTCTCGCCGCGAATGTCTTGCATGTGAATGTATCGTCCCCCATGTCGCGATTGCAGATCGGCGTGAAGCTCTCGACCGACGTCGAAGGCGCCGCGGCGCGCGTCGAGCGTGTTGTCGCCTATGCGCGTTCGAAGGGGCTGAGCGTCGCTCTAGGCGGCGAGGATTCCTCTCGCGCCGATCCGCGGGACATAGGTCGGATCGCGCGCGCAGCCGCAGCGGCGGGCGCGACGCGTTTCCGTTTTGCGGATACGCTCGGCACGTTGGACCCCTTCGCGACCTATGAATCCATTCGTCGGGTGCGGGAGGAGACCGATCTTCCGATCGAATTCCACGGCCACGACGATGTCGGCCTCGCGACCGCCAATACGCTCGCGGCGGTGCGCGGCGGCGCGACGCATGCGTCGGTCACAATGCTCGGTCTGGGCGAGCGCGCCGGCAACGCCGCGCTCGAGGAGGTGGCGGTCGCGCTCGGCCATGTCGCGCATGGCCGCACGAATATCGATCTCAAGCGCCTTCAAGGCGTCGCCCGACTGGTCGCGGCGGCGGCGCGCCGTAAGATCGGACGCGCCAAGGCGGTCGTGGGCTCGGACATATTCACGCATGAGTCGGGCATTCACGTCGCCGCGCTGATGAAGGATGTGCGGACCTATCAGGGTCTCGACCCTGCGCGGCTCGGGCGGCGGCATCGCATCGTCATCGCCAAACATTCGGGCTTGAGCGCGATCCAGAAGAAATGCGCCGAAATCGGCGTCGATCTCGATCGCGATACGGCGGCCCGGCTTCTCGATCACGTCAAGCGGCGTGCTCTGGACCAGAAGAGGCCGGTCAATCGGGGCGAGTTCATTCGCCTCGTCGACCGCGCGCAAGCGGAAGCGGCCATCGCGGCGCAGCATGATTTGGGAGGCGTGTCATGAGCCCCATTTCGGTCGTGGCTGCGCCGCGCGTCGCTTCGAGTAAAGGTCTTTTCGCGTTGATCCGCGAGGACATCGGCTGTGTCGAGCAGCGCGATCCGGCCGCGCGCAGCACTTGGGAAGTGGTGCTGCTCTATCCGGGCGTGCATGCGTTGATTTGGCATCGCATCGCAAATCGCCTGTGGCGCGGCGGCCATAAATTCGCCGCGCGCGCTCTGTCATGGTTCGCGCGTCTCGTCACCAATATCGACATTCACCCCGGCGCAACGATCGGTGGGCGTTTCTTCATCGATCATGGCGCCGGCGTGGTCATCGGCGAGACGGCGACGATCGGCGACGACGTTACGATGTATCACGGCGTCACGCTCGGCGGCACGTCCTGGTCTGTCGGTCGGCGTCACCCGACTGTCGAAGACGGCGTGCTGATCGGCGCCGGCGCGAAGATTCTCGGGCCGATCAGCGTCGGGCCGCGTGCGCGCATCGGCGCCAATTCCGTGGTCATCGAAGACGTGCCCCCGGAGATGACGGTCGTCGGCATTCCCGGTCGTGTGGTGCGAGAGCAGCGTCGACGTTCAGGCCCTGACGGGCGCATCGACCTCGAGCATCATCTCATTCCCGATCCGGTCGGAGACGCGATTTCCGTGCTCATCGACCGCATCGATTTTCTCGAAGCGCGGCTCGTGCATCTTCAGGCGCGGGTCAGCGAAGGCTCCCACCGGCAATCCGGAGACAACAAGCCATGAGCATTTTGGACGATCTGCGCAAATTGTCGGCGGCCGAGGAATTCTTCGACCTTCTCGGCGTCGAATACGACCCCAACATCGTGCGACACTCGCGTCTGCATATTCTGCGCCGCATGGGCGAGTATCTTCACAAGGCGGCGCCCGAGGGCGCGTCCGACGACGAGGTGCGCGAAGCCTGCCGTGATTTCCTGGCGAAGGCCTATCAGGATTTCACAAAATCGTCGCCGATCGAAGAACGGCTTTTCAAAGTGCACAAGGACGCTGTAAAGCCGAAGGAGGAGCCGAAGAAGCCCTTCGTGCCGCTCAGCACGGTCACGACGTCGAACGGCTGATGATCGATCAATGGTCGGGATGGCGAGAGGGAGAAACTCATGAAGATACTGGTCTGCATCAAGCAAGTTCCCGACAGCGCCCAGATCCGCGTGCATCCTGTCACCAACACGATCATGCGCCAGGGCGTGCCGACGATCATCAATCCTTATGATCTCTTCTCGCTGGAAGAGGCGCTGAAGCTGCGCGACAAATTCGGCGGCGAGGTGACGGTGTTGACCATGGGCCCGCCAATGGCGGCGGATTCGCTGCGCAGAGCGCTGGCGATCGGCGCCGATCGCGCGGTTCTGCTCACCGACCGTTTCTTCGCCGGCGCCGACACTCTGGCGACGACCTATGCGCTCGCTCAGGCGATCCGCAAGATCGAGAAGACCTGGGGCGATCTCGATCTCGTCTTCACCGGCAAGCAGACGATCGACGGCGACACGGCGCAGGTCGGCCCGGGTGTGGCGAAACGTCTCAACCTTCTGCTGTTGACCTATGTCTCCAAAATCGTCGAAGCCGATGCGGAAAAGCGCGAGGTCGTGATCGAGCGCCGCGCCGAGGGCGGCACCCAGGTTTTGAAGACCAAAATGCCTTGTCTCATCGCCATGCTCGAGGGCACCAACGAGGTGCGCCGCGGTTCGATCTCCGACTCTCTGCGCGCCGCCCGCGCCGAGATCATCACCTGGAGCGCCAAGGACGCGGAGATCGAAGATCTTACGAAATGCGGATTGAAGGGTTCGCCGACGATCGTCAAAAAAGTGTTCGCTCCGCCGGTGCGGACCGATCGCGCCGCCTTCGTGGAGCCGGAAAAGAACGCCGGCGAATCCGCCGAGGCGCTGCTCGAGGCGATCTTCAAGCGTCACCCGGCGCTCGAGGAAGACATGACGAAATTGGCCAGTGGGTTCTAAAGGAGAAGCGAAAATGTCCGACAAGCCCGCCCCCGCCGCGCCGCAGCAGAGCCGCGCCAGCGCGAAGAAGGAGCTCCCGGAGCATTTCCGCGGCTACAAGCACGTCTGGGTGTTCGTCGAGCTGGAGCGCGGCGAAGTGCATCCGGTGTCCTGGGAGCTGCTCGGCGCCGGCCGCAAGCTCGCCGATCAGCTGAAGGTCGATCTCGCCGCAGTCGTGCTCAGCGCGCCGGGCGAGGCGGCGCGTAAAGCCGTCCAGGAATCCTTCGTTTACGGCGCTGATCTCGCCTATCTCGTCGAAGATCCGATTCTTTCGGATTATCGCAACGAGCCCTATTCGAAGGCCGTCACTCAGCTCGTCAACGCGCATAAGCCGGAGATCCTGTTGCTCGGCGCGACGACGCTCGGGCGCGATCTCGCGGGCTCCGTGGCGACGACGCTGCTGACTGGCCTCACTGCCGATTGCACCGAGCTCGCGGTCGACGCCGACGGTTCGCTGGCGGCGACGCGTCCGACGTTCGGCGGCTCGCTGCTCTGCACGATCTATACGTTGAACTATCGGCCGCAGATGGCGACGGTGCGTCCGCGCCAGTTGCCGACGCCCACGCGTGACGAGACGCGCGTTGGTCGCGTCGTCGAGTTCAAGGCCGATCTCGACGAAGACAAGATCATCACCAAGCTGCTGAAGTTCATCCCGGACCGTGAGTCGTCGAAGAGCAATCTCGCCTTCGCCGATGTCGTCGTGGCCGGCGGCCTCGGACTGCAGAGCGCTGAGAATTATCAGCTCGTGCGCAATCTCGCCTCCGTGCTCGGCGCGGAGTTCGGCGGATCGCGTCCGCTGGTGCAGAAAGGCTGGATCACCTCGGATCGTCAGATCGGCCAGACCGGCAAGTCGATCCGGCCCAAGCTCTATATCGCCGCCGGCATTTCCGGCGCGATCCAGCATCGCGTCGGCGTCGAAGGTGCCGATTGCATTGTCGCGATCAACACCGACAAGAATGCGCCGATCTTCGATTTCGCGCATATCGGCATCGTCACAGACGCCATTCGCCTGCTGCCTGCGCTGACCGAAGCCTTCCGCAAGCGGCTCTCGCCCGAAAACGCCGACCGGCTCGCCGGCTGATCCCGAGGAGATTGTCATGATCGAAGAAAAATTCGACGCGATCGTCATCGGGGCCGGCATGGCCGGCAACGCTGCCGCCTATACGATGGCCTCGCGCGGTCTGAACGTGCTTCAGCTCGAGCGCGGTGAATATCCGGGCTCCAAGAATGTGCAGGGCGGCATTCTCTATGCCGATATGCTGGAGAAGATCATTCCGGACTTCCGCGAGGAGGCGCCGCTCGAGCGACATCTCATCGAGCAGCGTTTCTGGATGATGACGGATCGCTCGCACACGGGCATGCAATATCGTTCGGACGACTTCAACGAGGAGAAGCCGAACCGCTATACGATCATCCGCTCGCAGTTCGACCGCTGGTTCAACAAGCAGGTGCAAGCGCAGGGCGCGATCGTCATCAGCGAGACGACCGTCACCGAGCTGGTCAGCGACGCCTATGGCAAGGTGATCGGCGTGCGCACGGATCGTAGCGGCGGCACTGTGTTCGCCGATGTCGTCGTTCTGGCGGAGGGCGTGAACGGCCTGCTCGGCGCGCGCGCCGGCCTGCGGCCGACGCCCAAGGCCGAGCATGTCGCTCTCGCGGTCAAGGAAATGCACTTCCTGCCGCGCGAGACGCTCGAAGCCCGCTTCAACCTGCATGGCGACGAGGGCGTCGTCATCGAGGCGGCCGGCACCATCTCCAAGGGGATGACCGGCATGGGCTTCGTCTATACGAACAAAGAGAGCATTTCTGTCGGATTCGGTTGCCTCGTGTCGGATTTCGCCGAAAACGAGGAGACTCCCTACGGTATGCTGGAGAATTTCAAGAAGCATCCGTCGATTGCGCCGCTGATCGAAGGCTCGGAAGTGAAGGAATATGCCGCGCATCTCATTCCCGAGGGCGGTTTCAATACGATTCCCGAGCTTTTCGGCGACGGTTGGGTGGTCGTCGGCGACGCCGCGCAGCTCAACAACGCCATACATAGAGAAGGCTCGAATCTTGCTATGACGTCCGGCAGGCTCGCGGGCGAGGCGATTTTCCAGGTGAAGTCGCGCCGCGATCCGATGACGAAGCAAAATCTGGCGCTCTACAAGAAATTCCTCGACGACAGCTTCGTCATGAAGGATCTGAAGAAATACAAGGACATGCCGGCGTTGCTGCATACGCAGGCGCAGAATTTCTTCCTCACCTATCCGACACTCGTGTCGAAGGCGATGGAGAATTTCCTACGCGTCGACGGCACGCCGAAGATCGAGAAGGAAAAAGCGTCGGTCCGCGCTTTCCGTGAGAAGCGCTCGCTGACGGGATTGTTCGGAGATGCATGGCGTCTGGCGCGCGCCTGGCGCTGAGAGGAGGAATTGCGATGTCGACGCAAGCTGCGCGAGTCGAGGAGAAGCTGTTCCAGAACCGCTATCTCGTCGATCAAGGAAAACCCCATATCGTCGTGCAACCGCACACGACGCCGTCGAAGAATCTCGTGGCGATGACCAAGATCTGTCCGGCCGGCTGCTATGAGCAGAACGCCTCGGGTCAGGTCGAGATCACGCCGGATGGTTGCCTCGAATGCGGCACCTGCCGCGTTCTCTGCGAGCCGGCGGGCGACATCGTGTGGAATTATCCGCGTGGCGGCTATGGCGTCCTGTTCAAATTCGGCTGAGCCCGACCGACGCGCCGCGCGTCGGCGCGTCGGAAAATAGACGCGAGGATGTTCGATGACGGTCGCGCAATTGATCGAAGCGCTCAAGGACATGCCGAGCGAAGCCGTGGTTGTTCTCGAGGGAGACGGGGCGTGCGCGCGTCTCGTCGGAGTGAATTTCGAGAAAAGCCCGATGGCTGGATTGCCAGACGAGGTGATTCTGTCGACTGATTGTGAAGAATGATGCGCTCGCATTAGGGCGCGACCGACCGACGCAGCGTTTCCTGGCCCGCGAGGCTTGACGGGCGCGCGTTTCGATCTCATCTTTCCTGTGTCTCGACGATCTTCGCGGGAGAGACCGGCGCTCGCGCCGGAGCCGAAGGCGCAACCGCCCCGGAAACGCTCAGGCAAAAGGACCGCGAAGTAAGAGATACTCTGGAAAGCGGCGCGGCTCGTCCGCGCCCACCGACGGGCGTAACCTGCGCAGCAGGGAATCTCTCAGGTCTCCAGACAGAGGGGGCGCGAGCCGGGTGGAGCGATCCGCCCTATGCCGTACGCCGACTGTCGGGAGCGCACTTTGAGCGAAAGTCTCGCCTCACCATCCACGCTCACGCCGCTGGAAAAAACGCCGCTCGACGGGCTGCACCGTCGTCTCGGCGCGCGCATGGCGCCTTTCGCCGGATATGAGCTGCCGCTTCACTATAAGGCCGGCGTCGTCGCCGAGCATTCGCACACACGCGAAAAGGCGAGTCTGTTCGACGTCTCCCATATGGGCCAGGCGATCCTTGGCGGCCGCGGGGCCGCTGTTCTGATCGAGACGCTGGTTCCCGCCGATATCCGCGACCTCGCTCCCGAACGCACGCGTTACAGCCTGCTTCTCGCCGAGGATGGGGGCGTTCTCGACGATCTGATGATCACGCGCTTGCCGGGGCGCGACGAACGTTTGCTTCTTGTCGTCAACGCCGCGGCCAAGGCGCAGGATTTCGCCCTGTTGCGCCAGGAGTTGCCGCAACTCGGCCTCAGCGTCCTCGCCGGCCGCGCATTGATCGCACTGCAGGGGCCGCGCGCAGCCGCCGCGCTCGCGGATATTCTGCCCGGGCTCGAGGATACGCCGTTCATGGGCTGGCGCGCGGTGGAGTTTCGCGGAGCCGGTCTCTTCGCGTCGCGCTCCGGTTACACGGGCGAGGACGGTTTCGAAATCTCCGTTCCTAATCATCTCGCCGAAGCCTTCGCCGAGGTTCTACTCGCTCATCCCGATGTCGCGCCCGCCGGGCTCGGCGCGCGCGACTCGCTCCGCCTCGAAGCCGGCCTCTGCCTCTACGGCCACGATATGGACGCGACGACCGATCCCGTCGAGGCGGGGCTCGCCTGGTCGATCGGGCGGCGCCGACGCGAGCAGGGCGGCTTCCCGGGCTTCGATCGTATCCGCGCCGCGCTGACGGAGGGACCGGCGCGCAAACGTGTCGGTCTGCTTCCCCAGGGCAGAGCGCCGCTGCGCGAGGGCGCGACGCTATCGGAGCCGGACGGCCGCATCGTCGGACGCATCACCTCGGGCGGCTACTCCCCGACGCTCTCGCGGCCCATCGCCATGGGCTATGTCGAATCCGCCTTCGCTGCGCCCGGCGTCACGCTGGAAAGTCGCCTTCGTGACAATCGCGTCGCGGTCGAGGTCGCGTCATTGCCTTTCGTCCCCCATCGCTATTTCCGTGGCCAGACCGGAAAGGACAGATCATGAGCGGCGAGCGCTACACCAAGGATCATGATTTCGTGCGCGTCGAGGGCGACGCGGCCGTCATCGGCATCACCGATTTCGCACAGTCGCAGCTCGGCGACATTGTCTTTGTGGAGTTGCCGACGCCGGGCCAGCGTGTCTCGAGAGGCGGACAATTGGCGACGATCGAAAGCGTGAAAGCTGCGAGCGAGGTCTATGCGCCGCTCTCCGGCGAGGTCGTCGAGGTCAATGCCGCGCTCGAGGCCACGCCCGCCAGAGTGAATGAGGATCCGCTCGGCGAGGGCTGGCTGGTGAGGCTGCGCGTCGACGTCCCCGCAGAGCTCGAAGAGTTGATGGACGAAGACGCCTATCGCGCCTTTCTCGAAAGCGGGGGGTGAGCCATGCGCTATCTGCCTTTGACGCAAGAGGATCGCGCGCAGATGCGCGCCGCGATCGGCGTCTCCGATGTCGACGCGCTCTACGCCGATGTGCCCGCGGATCTGCGCCTCGACGGCCCGCTCGATCTTCCGCGCGGGAAATCGGAGATCGAGGTCGAGCGTCTGCTCGGCGCGATGGCGCAGCGCAATCTTTCTGCGTCTCGCGCGCCCTTCTTCGTCGGCGCGGGCGCTTACAAGCATCACATTCCGGCGAGCGTGGATCATCTGATTCAGCGCTCGGAATTCCTGACGAGCTACACCCCCTATCAGCCGGAGATATCGCAGGGAACGCTGCAATATCTGTTCGAATTCCAGACGCAGGTCGCCATGCTGACCGGCATGGAGATCGCCAACGCCTCCATGTATGACGGTTCGACGGCCTGCGCCGAGGCGGCGCTGATGGCGCATCGCATCACCAAGCGGCGCAAGGCCGTGCTCTCCGGCGGCCTGCATCCGCATTATGCGGAGGTTCTGCGCACGATCTCGCATTTCGCCAGCGACGAGGTCGTCTCCCTCGCGCCGGATGTGCTCGCACACGAAGACCTGGCCGCGACGATCGACGAGAGCGTCTCCTGCCTCGTCGTGCAGACGCCGGATGTCTTCGGCAATTTGCGCGATCTCACGCCGCTCGCCGAGGCCTGCCATCGTCATGGCGCGCTGCTGATCGCCGTCTTCACCGAGGCGGTCTCTCTCGGCCTGGTGACGCCGCCGGGCGAAATGGGCGCGGATATCGTGGTCGGCGAGGGCCAGTCGCTCGGCAATCCGCTCTCCTTCGGCGGCCCTTATCTCGGCCTTTTCGCGACGCGGCTTTCCTATCTGCGCCAAACGCCGGGGCGCCTCTGCGGCGAGACTGTCGACGCCGACGGACGCCGCGGCTATGTCGCGACGCTCTCGGCGCGCGAGCAGCATATTCGCCGCGACAAGGCGACGTCCAACATATGCACCAACTCCAATCTCTGCGCGCTCGCCTTCAGCATTCATCTCAGCCTGCTCGGCGAAGCGGGGCTGCGCCGTCTCGCGCGGGTCAATCACGCGAACGCCGTCGATCTCGCCGAGCGGCTCGCGCGCATTCCCGGCGTCGAAACGCTCAATGAGAGCTTCTTCAACGAATTCACGTTGCGCCTTCCGTGCGATGCGGCGCGGCTCGTCGAAAATATGGCGGAAGCGGGCGTGCTTGCCGGCGTCCCGGTCTCGCGTCTGCTGCCGGATGCCGGGCTCGACGATCTGCTGCTCGTCGCCAGCACCGAGGTCAATACGCCGCAGGACCGCGAGGCCTTCGTCGCCGCATTGAGAGGAGCGCTGTGATGCTCGATCATCCAGAGGATTTCGGCCCCGAGACCTTCTCCGGCAATCGCGGGCTCGATCAGGAGGAGCCGCCGATCTTCGAGATCGGCCGTCCCGAGACCACCGGCGTCGACATGGACGAGCCGCCGCCGGTCGCGTCGCGTCTCGGCGGTCTCGAGCGCAAGCGGCCGATCGGCCTGCCCGGCCTCTCCGAGCCCGAGGCGATGCGCCATTATGTGCGTCTGTCGCGCAAGAATTATTCGATCGACGCGGGTCTCTATCCGCTCGGCTCCTGCACGATGAAACATAATCCGCGTCTCAATGAGAAGATCGCCCGGGTCGAAGGCTTTGCGGATGTTCATCCGTTGCAGCCGCAATCCACCGCGCCGGGCGCGCTCGCGCTGATGGAGGAGCTGGCGCGCTGGCTGCTCGAGCTCACCGGAATGAGCACTATCGCTCTGTCGCCCAAGGCGGGCGCGCATGGCGAGCTCTGCGGCCTCATGGCGATCAAGGCGGCGCTCGAAGCGCGCGGCGAAGCGGCGACGCGCAAGACGATTCTCATTCCGCAATCAGCGCATGGCACCAATCCGGCGAGCGCCGCTCTGCTCGGCTTTCAGGCGCGCGTGATCGAGGCCGGCGCCGACGGAGTGGTGAGCGAAGAAGCGGCCGCCGCCGCGCTCGGCCCGGATGTCGCTGCGATCATGCTCACCAATCCCAACACTTGCGGCTTGTTTGAGCGCAATGTCGTCGGCATAGCGCGGCGCGTGCGCGAAGCGGGCGGCTATTTCTATTGCGACGGCGCGAATTTCAACGCCATAGCCGGCGTCGCGCGGCCCGCCGAAATGGGCGTCGACGCGATGCATCTCAACCTGCACAAGACCTTCTCGACGCCGCACGGCGGCGGCGGTCCGGGCTCTGGTCCCGTCGTTCTCTCCGAGCGGCTCGCGCCCTTTGCGCCGGTTCCGTTCCTCGCGCGCGACGGCGAGACGCTTCGGCTCGTCGAGCAACGCCAAGGAACGCAGAGCCTCGGCCGGCTCACGGCCTTTCACGGACAATTCGGAACATTCGTGCGCGCGCTCGCATATATTTTGTCGCATGGATCGGACGGGCTCGCCCAGGCCTCGCGCGACGCCGTTCTGTCGGCCAATTATCTGCGCGTCGCGCTGCGGGATGTGATGACGCAGCCATTCGGCGATCGCGCCTGCATGCATGAGGTTCTGTTCGACGACGCGTTCCTCGAGGGGACCGGCGTCACCACGCTCGATTTCGCCAAGGCGATGATCGACGAGGGCTATCATCCGATGACGATCTACTTCCCGCTCGTCGTTCACGGAGCCATGCTGATCGAGCCCACCGAATCGGAATCGAAACGCTCGCTCGATCTCTTCGTCGCGACGATGCGCGCGCTCGTCGCCAGCGCGAAGCGCGGCGAGACGCGCCGTTTCACGGGAGCTCCGCGCTACGCTCCGCGCCGCCGCCTCGATGAAGCGGCCGCGGCGCGCAAGCCCGTGCTGCGCTGGAGCGCCGCGTGATCGATCGGTCGCGCAATGACCGCCGACGCTCAGAGACGCTTCAGGCCATCCTCGTAGCTGATGGCTTCGTAGGTCGTGTCGTATTTCAGACCGCCATCGACAATGTTGTCGAGCTTTTCGGCCGTGTCATATTTCTTCATCTTGGTCTTATCGAGATAGAATAGCTCGACGAGCTCATTGTAGACCGAGGTGTCGTCGATCGGCAGGACATAGAGCGGCACGCCGCCGAAGCTGATCTGATAGCGCGAGGCGCGGTCGAGATCGCTGACATAGATGAAATATTTTCCCTCGGGCTTCACGCTCGCGCCGAGACTCTCGACGAGCGCCGGGAGTTGCTTGTAGCTGGCGAGCGATCCCGCGATGAACGACAATGCCGTCTCGCCTTCTTCCGCCGACGCGAAGGCCGCGCCCAAAGTGACGAGAGGGTCGAGCGTAATGGCGATTTCGCCACGGAAGCCGAAGCGTCCGGCGTGATGCGTCGTCGCTTTATGAGCGGGCTTCAGAAGGCGGCCTTCCGCCTCGAGACGGCCGAAGGCTGTGGATTCGATGGAGGTCATGTCGACTTTCAGTTGTCCGTCCGGTCTCGAAAGATTCGAGACAATGACGGCCGAGATCGGTGGAGGGCCGCTTCGTTCGAACGCGTCTCGAGACGGGCGTGCGCGCCCGAGGGGCGGACACTCGTCGATATTCGGGACGGATAGCGCGAATGGAAGCAGCTCAAATCATGAGCGAAAGCTTCCCATCAAAGGCGTATACAGCCGGCGCGGTCTAGACAGCCGTCATGGCTTTCGATCCGCGCGGCGCGCAGCGCTCCCATGAATGACAAGCATTTATTGCGCCAACTATTGCTCGATGCTGCGAGGAACAGAGCGACGAAACAATCCGGGGCGCCGGCGGTCGCCGGATTGTCCTACTTCGTCCGCGACGGCCGATACGGGTGGCGCGTCTTTTTCCGGATCACAAGCCGACGTCGTCATGCGGCCGCTCGTTCTTCTCGAGGCCGATGCCGAAACGCGCCCACAGCTGTTCGTGGACGTAATAGAGCGCGATCTTGGAGACGACTTCCGCGCCCGTTATCGCCGCCGCTATCTTCGAATCTTGCGTGAAGGCGAAAGCGACGCCGAAGGTCACCAGGCTGCCGGGCACGCGCCAGGACAAAGATTTGATCAGGCTGCGCAGCGGCGTCTGGCGCAGCAGATCCGGCGGCGGCACGCCCTCCATGGAGGCGTAGCTCGCCTCGACGCCATTGCGCGCGCTGCGCTCAGTCCAGGCCGAGCGCTGCACCATGCCGACGGCGACCGTCTCATTGGTCACGCGATCGATGAGGATGAAGCCGCCGGTCTCGCGATTGTCGTCATAGGGGTCGCAGGCGACCGCGGTGTCGAGCCACAGTTCCGCCTCGCCGATCTCGTTGAAGGCGAGCGTCACAGCCGGATCGGTCAGCGCCTCGGCGAGGCCGCTCTCGATCTTGATGTGAGACGCGACCGCCTTCACCAAAGCCGGCGTCGTTCGCGTCCCGAGCTTCAACAAATAGCTCTTGTCGACGACGAGCGACTCGCGCACGAGCCACAGGAGCTTCGCCGACAGTCGATCGCCGATCTTGGCCGGCGACACCGGCGAGACGATCATATCGCCGCGCGAAATATCGATCTCTTCCGTCAGCGTCAGCGTGACCGACTGACCGGCGACGGCGTGGGCGAGATCGCCGTCATAGGTCACGACGCGCGCGATCGTCGTGTCGCGTCCAGCAGGCAGAACGCGGACGATATCGCCGGGCTTCACATTGCCGCCGGCGATGAAGCCCGAGAAGCCGCGGAAGTCATGGGCAGGCCGGTTCACCCATTGCACGGGGAAACGGAAGGGCAGCACACGGGCGTTGTCGTCTGGCGCGACATTCTCGAGATAGGCGAGCAGAGGCGGACCGGAATACCAGTCCATCTTCTTGCTCGCATGCACGAGATTGTCGCCGTCCTTGGCGACGAGCGGAATCACCGCGATGGTGAGGAAGCGCAAATGCTCGGCGAAGGCGCGGAAGTCGCGCTCGATCGCGTCGAAAATCTCCTGCGAATAGGAGACGAGATCCATTTTGTTGACGGCGACGACGACATGCCGCACGCCGAGCATGGACACGATGACGCTGTGGCGGCGCGTCTGGTCGAGCAGACCCCTGCGCGCATCGACGAGCAGCACGGCGAGTTCGGCCGTCGACGCGCCGGTCGCCATATTGCGCGTATATTGCTCATGGCCGGGCGTGTCGGCGACGATGAATTTGCGCTTCTCCGTCGCGAAATAGCGATAGGCGACGTCGATGGTGATGCCCTGCTCGCGCTCGGCCGCGAGGCCGTCGACGAGCAACGCGAAATCGAGATCGTCGCCCTGCGTGCCGTGCTTCTTCGAATCCTTCTCGAGCGCCGCGAGCAGATCGTCGGGCGCGAGATCGGCGTCATAGAGCAGGCGGCCGATCAGCGTCGACTTGCCGTCGTCCACCGAGCCGCAGGTGATGAAGCGCAGCAGAGGCTTGTCGGCGGGCGCCGGCCCGGCGGGGGCGCGCAGCGGCGCGGGCGTGGCGAGGCCGCCGTGCATCAAAAATAACCCTCCTGCTTCTTCTGTTCCATGGAGGAGGAGCCGTCATGGTCGATGAGGCGGCCCTGGCGCTCGGAGGAGCGGCTCCCGCGCATCTCGGCGATGATCTCTTCCAAAGTCGCAGCGGAGCTCTCGATCGCGCCGGTCAGCGGATAGCAGCCGAGCGTGCGGAAGCGCACTTTTCGCTGCTGGATCGTCTCGCCGGGCTGAAGTTTCAGCCGATCGTCGTCGACCATGATCAGCATGCCGCCGCGATCGATCACCGGTCGCTCCTTGGCGAAATAGAGCGGCACGACGTCTATCCCTTCGCGCGCGACATAGTCCCACACATCCGCCTCGGTCCAATTGGACAGAGGGAAGACGCGCAGGCTCTCGCCCGGCCCCTTGCGGGCGTTGTAGAGCCGCCAGAATTCGGGGCGCTGCGCCTTGGGATCCCAGCGATGCTGCGCATTGCGGAAGGAGAGCACGCGCTCCTTGGCGCGGGATTTCTCCTCGTCGCGCCGCGCGCCGCCGAAGGCCGCGTCGAATTTCCATTTGTCGAGCGCCTGTTTCAGCGCGTCGGTCTTCATGATCTGCGTATGGAGCTGCGATCCATGGACGGTGGGATCGATGTTCATCGCGACCCCTTCCGGATTTGTGTGGACGAGCAGCTCCAGGCCCGTCTCCGCCGCGCGACGATCGCGAAAGGCGATCATCTCCTTGAACTTCCAGGTCGTGTCGACATGCAGCAAGGGGAAGGGCGGTTTCGATGGGTAGAAGGCCTTCATGGCGAGATGCAACATCACCGCCGAGTCCTTGCCGATCGAATAGAGCATCACCGGCCGTTCGCATTCGGCGACGACCTCGCGCAAGATGTGAATGCTCTCCGCCTCGAGCCGGTCGAGATGGCCGAGCGGCTTGGCCGCCAGCGCATTCATCGCATGCTCTCCGGCGCCGGCCCGCGCGTCAGACGTCCGTCCGGACCGACATGCAGGCCGCATTCCTTTTTCTCGTCCTCTTCCCACCACCAGCGGCCGGCGCGCTCGCTCTCGCCGGGCTCGAGCGCGCGCGTGCAGGGCGCGCAGCCGATGGAGAGGAACCCCTTGGCGTGCAACTCGTTCACGGGCACGCTGAACTCCTCCGTCGCGGCGACGACGGCCTCGCGTGTGTAGTCGGCGAGCGGATTGAGCTTGACGAGCTTGCGATCGATGTCGAGCTCGATGAGATTGACGCCCTCGCGCGCCTGCGATTGTTCGGCGCGCAGCCCCGTCACCCAGGCGGAGACGCCGGCGAGCAGGCGCGAGAGCGGCTCCACCTTGCGCACATGGCAGCAGGCTTTGCGGTTCTCGACCGAGCGATAGAAACCATTGACGCCATGTTCGGCGACGAATTCCGCGAGCGGCAGCGCCTGCGGATAGACGGCGTGGATGCGTCGCGTATAGCGGGCCTCCGTCTTCTCCCACAGCGCGATCGTCTCTTCGAAGAGACGCCCGGTGTCGATGGTCACGACATCGATCTCGAGGCCCTGGGTGAAGATCGAATGGGTGACGAGCTGATCCTCTATGCCGAAGCTGGTCGTGAAGACCATGCGGCCGGGAACGACCTCGCGGGCGAGCTTCAGACGATGATCGAGATCGAGAGCGGCCAGCCGCGGCGTGAGAGTTTCGACGATCCAAGGCTTCATGCGACGCCCTTTCGTCGTCGTTCGAGAATTGATGCGCCTCCGGGAATTCCGCGCTGATAGGAGAGACTGCGCGCGTCGCGCGCCTTCGCCCAATTGGCCTCGCCGTGATGCGCCGCCAGCTCGTCGGGGATCTCGATACGATCGAAACCGCCGCCGATCGCGTGCAAATATTGGTCCGGCGTCAGCTTTCCGCTCGCCCGCAATTCGCCGGAAAAACCCTCGCGGCGCAGGAGCCGCGCCAGCGAGAAGCCGCGTCCGTCGGTGAAGGCCGGAAAGGCGATGTCGATGAGCGCGAGACGCCCGAAAAAGGGCGCGAGCGCCTTCGGGTCTGTCGTATTGGCGACATAGACGCCGACCGCCCCGAGCCGCGCGTCGTCGAGCGCTGCGGGCAGGCGCCCGAGCGATACGATGACTTTGCCGGAGCCGGGCAGAGATTCCTCGTCGGCGAGGCGGCGCCACTCGTCTCGAACAAAGGCGCCGTCAGATACCAGAGCCATCCTCGCCCTCCCGGCGCGCCGATTCCTTGAAGCGCTTATGGCCCAAGCGCCGCCAAGTGTCGATGAAAGCTTCGCCGTCGCGCCGCTCGGCGAGATAGAATTGCACCAGGCTCTCGATCACCTCCGGCACCTCTTCCGCCGAGACGCCGGGTCCGAGCAATTCGCCGATCGCGGCCGAGAGCGTCGGATCGCCGCCGAGCGTGATCTGATAGGATTCGACGCCCTTCTTCTCGAGGCCGAGAATGCCGATCGCGCCGATGTGGTGATGGCCGCAGGCGTTGATGCAGCCGGAGATCTTGATCCCGAGCTTGCCGATGAGGCGCTGGCGCTCGAGGTCGGCGAAGCGCTCCGAGATCGCCTGGGCGATCGGAATGGAGCGCGCAGTCGCGAGCGAGCAATAGTCGAGGCCCGGGCAGGAGATAATGTCGGTGATGAGCCCGGCGTTGGCGGTCGAAAGCGCCGCCGCCTCGAGATCTCGCCACAAAGCGAAGAGATCATCCTGCTTCACATGCGGGAGAATGATGTTCTGCTCATGGCTGACGCGCAATTCGCCGAAGCCGTAGGTGTCCGCCGCGTCGGCGAGGGCGCGCATCTGCGCGGCGGTGGCGTCGCCCGGAATGCCGCCGATCGGCTTCAGCGAAACCGTGACGATCGCATAGCCGGGGGTCTTGTGGGGCGCGACATTCACGGCGACGAAAGCAGCGAATTCGGCGTTCTCCGTCTTCGCCTTGTCGAGCGCCTCGGATCGCGCCGGCAGAGCCTCATAGGGCGGCGGCGCGAAAGACGCCGCGACGCGCGCGAACTCCTGCGCGTCATAGGCGAAGGGCGCGCGGTCCATTGCGGCGAATTCCGCCTCCACCTGCGAGCGGATTTCGTCGAGTCCGGTCTCATGCACCAAAATCTTGATGCGAGCCTTGTATTTATTGTCGCGCCGGCCGAAGCGGTTGTAGACGCGCAGGACCGCCTCGAGAAAAGCGAGCAGCTCGGCCCGCGGCAGAAACTCGCGCAGCACCTTGCCGACGAAGGGCGAGCGTCCGAGCCCGCCGCCGACGATCACCTCATAGCCGGTCTCACCCGCGGCGTTCGTCACGATGCGCAGGCCGATGTCGTGGATCTTGATCGCCGCGCGGTCGTGTTCCGCGCCGCTCACCGCGATCTTGAACTTGCGCGGCAGGAAGCTGAATTCCGCGTGCGCGCTCGACCATTGGCGCAAAAATTCCGCGGTCGGGCGCGGATCCTCGATCTCGTCCGCGGCGACGCCGGCGAAATGATCCGCCGTGACATTGCGGATGCAATTGCCGGAGGTCTGGATCGCATGCATGTCGACATCGGCGAGCGCCTCGAGAATATCGGGGACATCGACGAGCTTGGGCCAATTATATTGGAGATTCTGCCGCGTGGTGAAATGGCCGTAGCCCTTGTCCCAACGGTCGGCGATATAGGCGAGCTGGCGCATCTGCCGCGAGTTGAGCGCGCCATAGGGAATGGCGACGCGCAGCATATAGGCGTGCAGCTGCAGATAGAGCCCGTTCATCAGGCGGAATGGGCGGAACTCGTCCTCCGACAGCGCGCCCGCGAGGCGCCGCTCCACCTGGCCGCGGAACTCCGCGACGCGCTCGCGCACGAAAGCGCGATCATATTCGTCATAGGCGTAGATCGTCGGCGCGGCGTTGGGACGCGGCGGCAGGGCTGGATCATGCGCAGTCATCGGCTGTCCCCCGCTCCTTGCAGCCAGGCCTGTTTCCCGAGGTCGCGCCGCACGCTCGGGCCGGCTGCGCGGAACTTCTCGCGAAAATGCAGCGGCGTCGGCGCGCCCGCGGCGCTCACCTCGACATCGACGAGATAGGCGTCGACGACGCGATTGGCGGCGACATCGGCTTTGCCGGCCGCGTCGAGCGCCGCCGCCTCGGCGGCGTCATAAGCAATTTTCGCGCGCAGGAGATCGCGCTCCCAGCCCTCCGCGCCCAAAAAGACGACGTCGCCCTCTGCGAGATCGCTGGCGATGAGGACTTGGGGACCGGTGGGCCGGGTCATGTCGGTTCCTTGACCAGAGTGAGCTTCAACCCGTCGAGCTCGTCCGACCAGATGATCTGGCAGGAGAGCCGCGAGGTCTCGTGCAGGAAAGGCAATTCGTCGAGCTTGTCGATCTCGTCGTCGCGCGGCGGGGCGACTTTGTCGGCCCATTCTGGATCGAGCACGATATGGCAGGACGCGCAGGCGACCGCGCCGCCGCATGTGCCTTCCATGCCCATTCCATAATCGCGCAAGATCTCCATCAGGCGCCAGCCTTCCACAGGCTCGAGTTCGTGGGTGACGCCCTCTGCGTCCTCGACACGGATCACGCTCATCCTTTTCTCCGAACAGGCGCTCTCGCCGCCGAGGCGCCCTTCCTCCGGCTGTCGGCCCTGCGCGAGCGGCTCGCGCCGGGCAATGCGGACGCGCCGACCTCCACATCGAGCAGAGAACGCCGGACGAACCGCAATCCTTCGAAAATTCGAGACCTACTTATTCGAGGTCGCGTGAATGTCAATTCACTATAAGATAGCCCCCCGGCCTCTTGAAACTACAAACCAATCTCGTGGTATTAACCGGAAAGCTTTCGATCGCGCCAGCCGCCGCGAGAAAAGGCTCGGCGCGCACAACTCATAAATGGTAAGGGATTTCTGTTCCTGCAGCCCGAACTCGGGCGCGAGCGATATAGGTGCTAGGCCATGGCTCAAAGACCGACCAAAGAATCCAAGCAGAGCTCGCCGCGTGAGGAGCGGCCGCCGATCGCGCGCGAGAAGATCCCGCCTCTCGCCCCGCTGAGAGGCCGGCCGACCCTCATTCTGGTCGGCGCCGACAAGGGAGGCGTGGGCAAGACGACGATCGCGCGCGTGCTGCTCGACTATCTGGCCGCCAACAACGTCCTGACCAGGGCCTTCGACACGGAAACGCCGCGCGGCACGCTCTATCGCTTTCATCCCGATCACACGAGCGTCGTCGACCTCACCTCGACCTCGGACCAGATGAAGATCATCGACACTCTGGCGACGGCTCAGGTCAAGGTCAGCGTCGTCGACGTCCGCGCCGGCGGGCTGGAGCCGGCTTTGCAAGCGCTGCAGGACACGGGTTTCCTCGATG
>Ga0265328_10000117_pt1 | contig 37789 bp, 51 predicted proteins | sample 41624metaG_FD_202086 | JGI IMG/M metagenome (GOLD analysis project Ga0265328, IMG submission 202086) | Rhizosphere microbial communities from Carex aquatilis grown in University of Washington, Seatle, WA, United States - 4-16-24 metaG | ecosystem: Host-associated > Plants > Roots > Rhizosphere...
AAAGCATAAGCGCTGCTAATGAGAAATGCGGATGCTAGTACTTTAACGATTATCTTCATGAGATTCTCCATAAAATGGTAAATTGCCTGTGATTTATATATTAAGTTCGAGAAGCCGAGGCAATTACAGCTGATCTCAAACGTCCGGAAGCAATATGCTCTTCACGCAAACCGTAGACCCATGCGTGAATGACGAGTTGTCCTTTTACTACTGCGTAATATACAACGCCGCATACTGATTTGCATTGGAACATAGGTGAATCACCACCGTCTGTGCGGTGTCGCACATAGAAAATATGAAGGTAAAATTAATCTAATGAAATCAATAACGGGCGGATAAAGTTTGATTTCTGGAATTATGGAAGTAAACCCTGTTAACCATTTGTGTCATTAGGGTTCACAATACGAAACAAGCTCTTACTTAGTATGAGGCCACTTAAAATTAGATGAACTGATTTTAGAAGCTCATGATGTCATTAATTTGCAATGTTAAAAGGCTATCTTGGTTCAGAATGATTCAAACGTTATGTTGCCGAAAGGGGCGTTTATGTACTACGAACAGTTCAAACTGAAGCATCAGCAGTATCAACGCGAAATAGAAACACAAAATGATCTGTATCTGGCTTCTCAGCAATTAGCATTTCCTTTATCTAAAGACATTCATGAACTACAAGTACTTCAGTTGGAATTAAAGATGCAAAATAAGTCATCTCATGATTTATTAGGTTGAAAACGATTTATAGAAAAGTACTACTGAAACATGATGTTCGAATCACCGAGCTTGACTAATGGAGATTGTCGCTTTTAGTAGGGCTTCCTGCCTATCCAGTTTCCAGCAGGTAAGTATTGGCATGCCCATACTTGCTCCTTAGTATCTTCGCAAACTGCCATGCCACAGCCAACAGAAGTAGTAGTACGCCAGACTATCTGTGTGTAGTGACCGCACATTTTCCCTTCTGCGCATTGATTGCTGGAGTAGTCATAATTAGCCTTCTCGCCCCCCCATAAATCTACTACTTGCTCAGATAATACTTTTTGTAGCTCTTTGTGACCATCAGACCAGGACAAAGCGCTTTCCCAATAAAGATTTTCACCATACCGTCCATTAGGCTTGCTATGGCGCATCTGGCAATGATTGGTTTGTTTTAAGTTGTCTACCCAAGCCTGGGCAGCGGCTGCCAAGGCTTGTGAATAACTGAGTTTCTCAGATATTCCTACCTCTGCTCGCAATTTGTTGTGCGCATCGACAATGGCTACAGAGTCTATTCCACCTGCATGAGCAGTAAAAGTTGGCAGTATAGCAATAGCAATAAGGACCACGATTCTAAGTTTCATGACTAGTATTCTCGGCTTTTAAGAAGAACAATTCAAGCCTATGTGTGTTATCGCACAGAACTTCTTAAGACAGAAGTTTATCGTAACTGTTGATGTTCAACTCAGAAAACTAAGTTTAGACAACATAGGCTTCATTCGATTAATTTGGTGCAGTCAATGCCCTATGTATTCGCACTTTCAATTTAAAGGAGTATCAACATGATGAATATTAGTAAAATTTTTCTGGTTAGCTTGATTAGTAGTCTGGCTATACTTTCGTCTGTTTACAACTTGTACGCTGAAGAAGGCAATATAAATGGGACAACGTACGTAAACGGTGGTATTGGCCAAGAAGAGGCAGACGAAATGCGCACTAAAGCGGGAAGTTATAATCTGCGTCTTTATATGTCAGAAGGAAAACATGGGCACTCAATTACGGATGCCCAGGTGACTGTCTTTGATAAAAAAGGAAATGTAAAGTTAGATCTGTCTAATGGTGGTCCAATGCTGTTTCTGCACGTGGTAAATGGTGGTTATAAAATCATAGCAAAATATAACGGTAGCACTATTACTCGGGATGTTAATATCTCCAATCGCAGAGGTGAAAATCTTTACCTTATTTGGAAAAGTGCTGACACAGATGAATACAAAGATACTGAAGATGAACATTCTCAGGATCATTAATATTCTTTAATACAACATAGTCCATACCTACCCTTTAATCTATTGTTATTCAGATTAAAGGGATTCAATAGATTCCAAGTTTCAGCATAATTCACTAACCATTTTTTAAAGTGAGCAAGCTAAGAGCTTACATTGTTTGCAATCAAAATCACTCTCCAAATAGATAAAAGTAAAATCTCGCCTTTAAAAAAATCTTACAAATCATTGAGCCAACCTGAATCTATGTTAGTTAGCGCACAGACTCTACTCGCACTTATGTTTATTCTTAACTGCACTTCAAATTTTTATATTATTAACAGGAAAAAACTATGAGAAACCATACCAACTTTAAATTTAGCACACTTGTAATTGCGCTTGCTTTAGGTTCAACTAGCGCGCAAGTCTTTGCTTTGGAAAATGCAATGGAAGAAGGCAATCAAAGTGCTTATGCACTGCATTTAAAGCTTTAGATACCAACAACGACGGCACTCTTAGCAAATCTGAAGCAAGAAAAGATAAACTTTTTGCGAAACATTTTGCCGCCGCTGATAAAGATCATGACGGCACGCTTGATCAGGATGAATATACCAATTACAAATCAAAAGCTGAGCAAAAAAATACTAAGCGCATAGTCAGTGATAGTGTTATCACCTCAAAAGTCAAAGGTAATTTGCTAAAAGATGAGGGTTTAAAAAGTATGCATGTGAGCGTTAAAACTCACCAAGGTATAGTACTGTTAAGCGGTTTTGTTGAAACAAAAGATCAAATTCAACAAGCTGGAAAAGTCGCAGCGGATGTTGAAGGTGTTAAATCAGTTAAAAATAGCTTGTTAATGAAAAAAGAATAATCTTAAATACTGTGTGTTTCAGAATACACGCTGCTGCTGATTGTAACAGCGTGTATTTGATTTTATGAGAGCCCTGTACCAAATAGATAAAATTGCTCGCTTTTTCGAACATTTAAATTTTATATAACTCAATGGTGATTGTCCTGATCGTCATGTCTATCTCCATTATCATGGTCATGGCCATTGTCGTCATGACCTCTTTTGTCTTCATGCTGATCTCGATCTTTCCGATAGCCATCATCTTGACCTCTAACATAGCAGCCACTTAAGCTTACCAACATTAAACTACCTATTACCAGCAAACTAAAATCTAGTAATAATTTTTTCATGATTTCTCCTTTTTTAAATTAACTCTTAGTGCAAGAGTGCAATATAAAGTCACTCCTCAGCGCCTAGTATTTCTTATTTTCATTTGCCTCATCTTTAACTGCTTTACCACCTTGCTCGATGTCTTTGCCAGCGCCAGCAACCGTGTTACAGCCAGTCAGTGTCGTAACAGTACCAGTGAGAAATAATGTTGCTAGTAGTGATACAAAAATTGTTTTAATCATGATAAGTCTCCTAATAAATATAATGGTTTTAAAACCGAAACCTAAAATTTCAAGCATCGCTAGAATTCATCATGCGCTGTAAAATTTTGCCATTCTGTGCGCTATCGCACAGAGCGGAGCATATTTAGTCATCACAATATAAACTTCTTGTAAACGCGCTAACTGTAAGCTCAGCCCAAACTAAATAACCAAATAAATGAATGTCTATTTGTTGTTTAAGCGAGTATAACCAGTTTGGGTGTTGTGCATAACAATCACCGTTATAAGCACTTTGCTGATTTGCTCTTTTACATATTTAAATAAAGGTGGGTAACTTTTCTTGAAAAGTACACATAAAATTATTGCCATGGTCGCTTTTGCGGCACTGATAGTAGCGGTGGCGATGTCAGCCTCTTTTTGGTCATTCAATCAGATCAAAGAAGCGTCAGAGGCTAGAGAACATATTAATCTTGTAATCAGCAACGCGGAAAATTTGCTTTCTGCATTAAAAGATGCCGAAACTGGTCAGCGCGGCTATTTATTGACAGGTGATGAGGCCTTTTTAGAACCATATTTGCTTGCAAAAAGTAATATTGTTGCCGACTTTAATACACTGCTGCAACAAACCAAAATTCAATCTGCACACCAATATTTAGGCACAATTGGTCCTTTGGTCGATGCCAAAATGGCAGAGCTCGCTCAACTGATTGAATTAAGCCGCAAAAAAGGCTCTGAAAGTGCTGCTGTGGAAGTGCGCAAAGGGCACGGCAAACAATTGATGGACTCGATTCGTACCGAATTAGGCGAATTTACCAAAGTTGAAAAATCTGCTGCGGCGCAGTTAGAAATCAAGTTGCAATCAACCCTTCGTCGTATGTTGAACATCATTATTATCGCAGGCGTAGTATGGGCGCTACTTGCACTTTCACTCATATATTTAATTTATCGTCAATCACAGCAAAAACTCAAAAATTTAGTTCATCTTGAAACGCAGCATTTGTTGGAGATTCAAGAAGATACCAATATTAAACTGCAGCACACCAACGTCACCCTGCGAGATAGCGAAGAACAATTAGCAGTAACGCTAAACTCTATCGGCGACGCTGTGATCGCAACAGATACCGAAGCGCGTATTACGCGGCTAAACCCGGTGGCTGAGGAGCTCACTGGTTGGAAACAAGCAGAAGCCGCTGGTCGCACAGTTGATGAAGTTTTTCATATTATTAACAAAGAAACCCGCCAACCCTCGACAATCCCCGTTATAAAAACATTAGCGCATGGTGTAATTCAGGGCTTAGCTAATCATACGGTACTTATTTCACGCGATGGTAGTGAGTGCGATATTGCCGACAGTTGCGCGCCAATTCTTAGCCATAGTGGAGAAGTGATTGGTGCGGTGTTAGTGTTTCGCGATGTCACTGAGGAATATAAAACACAACAGGCATTACGCGACAAAACTGCACAAATTCAGGCAATTCTCAGTACCGTAGTAGATGGTGTTATTACCTTTCATGCTAGCAATGGTGTTGTAGAAACAATTAACCCAGCTGCAGAAAAAATGTTTGGTTTTAGTGCTGCTGAATTAATTGGACTAAACTTCAGTGTACTGATACCAGAGCTTGACCAAAACCAGGGCAATGGCACGCTTGAGAATTACAAAGCAAGCGATGAAGCGCTAGCCGCAGGTTTTGGTCGCGAAGTAATTGGCTGGCGAAAGGGCAACACTCCTTTCCCACTAGAAATCGCAGTAAGCGAAATGTGGTTAGGTGGCGAGCGCTACTTTACTAGCATTTTGCGAGACATTTCCTTACGCAAAGAGGCAGAAGCAGCGCTACGCAAAGCGGGTGCTTTGCAGAATGCAATTTTCAACAGCGCCAACTTCTCCAGCATTGCCACCGATGCCAAGGGTGTTATTCAGATTTTTAACGTCGGTGCAGAACACATGCTGGGCTACGCAGCGACAGATGTCATGAACAAAATTACACCCGCGGAGATTTCTGACCCTGAAGAAGTAATCGCACGCGCAAAAGTGTTAAGTCTAGAACTAGGTACCACAATTAAGCCAGGCTTTGAGGCATTAGTATTTAAGGCATCACGTGGCATTGAAGATATCTACGAGCTCACCTATATCCGTAAGGACGGCAGCCGCTTCCCAGCAGTGGTGTCAGTTACGGCACTCCGTGATGCACAGAACATTATTATCGGCTACCTGTTAATCGGTACCGATAATACTGCGCGTAAGTTAATTGAAGCAGAACGAATAATGCTTAATGAAGAGCTTCAGGACAAAAACACTGAGCTTGAGCTTGCTACGATTGTGGCAGAAAAAGCCAACTTGGCTAAATCTGATTTTCTTTCCAGCATGAGCCATGAGCTGCGCACGCCACTTGGCGCCATACTCGGTTTTGCCCAGCTCATAGAGTCTGGCACGCCAATGCCTACGCCCACCCAGAAAAAAAGCATCGATCAGATTCTGAAAGCAGGCTGGTACTTGCTGGATTTGATCAATGAAATTTTAGATTTGGCACTAATTGAATCTGGCAAAATGGCACTGTCACTAGAGCCAGTATCTTTGGCCGAAGTGATGCGTGAATGCAAAGCGATGATTGAGCCACAAGCGCAAAAACGTGACATTGCTATTAATTTTAACCAGTTAGAAACTCCTTACTTTGTTAAAGCTGACTATACCCGTATGAAGCAGATTATTATTAATCTGCTTTCTAACGCGATTAAATACAACAAGACGGGTGGTACAGTTGATATTACATATTCCTTAACCGATACTGATTCGGTTCGAATTAGTGTTCAAGATACAGGTACAGGACTTAAGCCAGAGTTAATAGGGCAACTTTTTCAGCCATTTAATCGACTTGGGCAGAACGCTAAAGCTGAAGTCGGCACGGGTATTGGCTTAGTAGTATGCAAACGGCTGGTTGAGTTGATGAATGGAAAAATTGGCGTAGAAAGCACTGTTGGTAAAGGCAGCGTGTTTTGGATTGAACTTAACCTAATCATTGAAACACGGCTAGAAAACCAAGCACAAGCACAAGCACAAGCACAAGCACAAGCACAATCACAAAGTCAAGGCAAAACGCAGTCACACACTCTGCTCTATGTAGAGGATAATCCTGCCAACCTGATGTTGGTCGAGGATATTATTGCACGCAGAAACGATATCAGCCTGTTGAGTGCAAAGGATGGCAAACAAGGCATTAAGCTGGCGCGAGCCTCCTTACCGGACTTGATACTAATGGATATTAATTTACCAGGTATTAGTGGACTCGATGCCATGAAGATACTTGCTAAAGATTCAGCAACAGCGCACATTCCAGTCATTGCACTCAGCGCCAATGCGATACCACATGATATTGAGAAGGGCTTACAGGCGGGTTTCTTCCGTTACCTGACCAAGCCGATTAAGGTCATTGAATTTATGGAAACCCTAGATATTGCTTTGAGGTTTTCAAAAGATAAAGCGGATCTCGCCGCCGAAAAGGAATAAGCATCATGATTGCCGAATCTGACATTTTAAATGCCAACATTTTGATCGTGGATGATCAAGAGCCCAACATTAGCTTGTTGGAACAATTACTGACTGAAACTGGCTACACCTCCGTTACCTCAACTATGAATCCACAGGAAGTATGCGCGCTACACCGTAAAAACCGTTACGATTTGATTCTGCTAGATCTGCAAATGCCTGTCATGGATGGGTTTCAAGTGATGGAAGGCTTAAAAACAAATATTACTGACGCATACCTTCCCGTGCTGGTACTGACCGCCCAGCCAGGCCATAAGCTACGCGCCTTGCAGGCAGGCGCTAAAGATTTCATCAGCAAGCCATTTGACTTAGTTGAAGTTAAAACACGCATCCACAATATGCTTGAAGTACGTCTGCTATACAAAAAACTAGAAAATTATAGCAAAGAGCTAGAGCAAACCGTGCAAGAACGCACCGCCGAACTGCGTGAAAGCGAGGCGCGTTATCGTAGCCTGACCGAACTGGCATCCGATTGGTATTGGGAACAAGATGAGAATATGAAATTTACCAAAGTGTCTGGCCCGGTTTTAGATATGCTAGGAATCCAAGTGGATTCTTTAGCTGGCGAGCAAAAAAATATTCAATCGGCGGGCTGGAATCAGGCAGAGCGAGAAGTGCTTCAAACCAGAATTGCTGCTAGACAGCCATTTTTAGATTTTGTTTTTAGCCGAGATAATGCCGATGGCTCGCAACAAAGATTTCAAGTAAGCGGCGAACCGATGTTTGATTGGCATAGTCGCTTCATTGGCTATAGAGGCATTGGCATTGAGCTTACTGCTAAGAAATAATCATAAGAATAGTGCCAATGTTAGCCAATAACCCAAATCAAAACCACCTCCTTGCCGCATTGCCAACGGATGAGTTTGAACGCCTAGCAGCGCACTTGGAGCTAGTGCCCATGCCGATTGGTAAAATGCTCTATGAACCAAATGAGCAACTACAGCATGCCTACTTTCCTACCACTTGCATCGTTTCGCTGCACTATGTCATGGAGTCTGGCGCCTCTGCTGAAACGGCAGGCGTTGGCAATGAAGGTATGGTTGGTGTATCGCTGTTTATGGGCGGCAATACCACATCAAGTTCAGCTGTAGTGCAAACGGCCGGCCAGGCTTATCGGTTAGAACGCCGTCTATTAAAACAGGAGTTTGACCGTGCGAGTGCATTGCAGCGATTATTGTTGCGCTACACCCAAGCGCTCATGACGCAGATGACACAAACTTCCGTGTGCAATCGTCATCACTCAGTAGAGCAGCAACTGTGTCGCTGGCTACTACTGACGCTTGATCGTCTGCCTACAAATGAATTGGTGATGACGCAAGAACTAGTTGCAAGCATGTTGGGCGTGCGCCGGGAAGGCATTACTGAAGCGGCAGGCAACTTGCAGCGTGCAGGTTATATCAATTACCGCCGCGGACACATTTCCGTACTGAGTCGATCTGGTCTAGAAGCACATACGTGTGAGTGCTATGCCGTAGTCAAAAAGGAATTAAAACGTCTACTCTCCGATGTTGAGTATCATTAGAATACTTAAATAGCAGATACGCATCTTACCCAATCGATTCAATTTCGCGACCAAACGCCAAATGCTGGTGCAAATAACATAATAACCAGCCCAAACGACATAAGACCACCCCGCGCCAAGTTATAGTCAGCAAGCAGATAATCCCACGAAGAACCCAGAATATACCCAAGGCCAAACTCGAAAATAAACATTAAAATCAACCAAAGAAATCCAATTAGGAGTTGTAATTTTAAAGTCTCAGCTTTGATCCAAGGCGCAGTCAACCAGGCAATAAAAAGTATCAGTGCGACTGCCAGAAAGAAACCTATTTGATGAGCTGGTCGTAGTCCAATCAATGGAGTAATGAAGATCACTCGAATTGTTCCGTTGATTGTCTCTAACAAGGCGATAAGCAACCAAGATAAAATGGCATTTCGCAAGATCATTTTAAAGTTACGCGTCATGTAACGTTACCCACATCATAAACTGCTCACAATACACAGTATTGATCTAACCCAACTCCCATTGGCAGAGATCATAAGCATCAACTTTTTGCTTATGAAGCGGATTAACATATCAATAGTTTCGCCAATCAACGAAATCCTCTAACTCAAGATCATTCGCTTACCAGTAACACTAATCCGCTTATAGCCTTCCCATTAAAACTAGGATTATGAGAATAATGACCACTAAACCTAGACCACCACTTGGTCCATAGCCCCAGTTTCGGCTGTGTGGCCAGCTTGGAAATGCTCCAATTAACATCAAGATTAAAACAATTAATAGTATGGTTCCTAAACTCATGATATTCCTCTCAAAATGGTATTTAAATTTATTTAGTTTGCTGGCACTGGCTCTGCAGGCGGCACAACAACAGTAGTGCCTTCACCCGCCTTACCCGTATCACCTTTGTTACCTTGTATTCCGGTATCGCCCTGGTTACCCTTGTTACCTTGAACTCCTGTATCACCTTGGTTTCCAGTATTACCTTTAACTCCCGGATCTCCCGCAGGACCAGCGGGACCAGGAACCACCACAGGAGCAGGAACAGTAACCACAGTAGGTTTATCACAAGCAGTAAGACTGAGAACAGCAAATAGTGCTGATATTAATATTGAACGGCTCATAAGAAATCCCTTTTATATATAAAATAATGTCACGTCCAACTCCATGTTTTTCGTGAATTTGCTAGGTACAACTTGTATTGTTGTACTAGATGAATAAACACAATAAATACATACCAAGCACATTTCAGTGCGCTATCGCACATAGTAGGTAATAAATTAGTGGCCTGGGATTAAATAGCTTATTTGTGCGGAACCGCACAGACCAAACGCCAACAAACTATTATTATTAACCTGAAGTTAACTAAGGAAATGTATGAGACTTTTTACTTTAGAGCATAGTAAATCATCATACTTAGCCGACTTTGTAATTTATGCAGCTGCAGTACTGGTATTGACAGCGCATCTTTTAATAAATGGTCCCAAAGACCATGAGCTTGAAATCTTGACTTTTGTTTTAATTGGTTTAGTAGGCTGGACTGCCATTGAATATATATTTCATCGCTACGTACTTCACGGCTTACAACCATTTAAAAGCTGGCATGAGGAGCACCACCTGCGGCCAACTGCACTTATTTGCTTACCGACTGTGCTAAGCGCGGCACTCATTGTAACGTTGGTCTTTCTTCCCGCGCTACTATTGTGGGGTGTATGGCACGCGTGCGCTGTGACCTTGGGTGTATTAGCTGGTTATTTGGCCTATGCGATCACACACCATGTCACCCACCACTGGCATTCAGGCAATGCTTGGCTAAAGAAACGCAAGCGTTGGCATGCGATTCATCATCATGTTGAGCAACTTGGTTACTATGGTGTTACCACTGCACTTTGGGATAATTTATTTGGCAGTAACCATCAAGAATCATTACAGCAAAAGGTCGAAAGAATTGACTAGTGCTTACTCACGTAAAGCTGATACGCAGGCTTAAGCTTAGGCAGGCAAAAAGGAGTAATGATCAAACAAATATCTCTATCAAATTCATTTGCCTGCTATGCGGTGGGTATGATTTACGAATGCCCAGCACGCCTGTGGCTACCTAATCAGTGTGTTTGGGCAGAAGCAAAATACAGACCAGATGCAAACATTACATCCAACGAACCAATCAATCTAATGCGCCAAAAGGGACTGCAACTGTCCTAAGGACTTACTTTAGCTACAGGGACACACGAATCAATCAGCGAAATAATGCATATTGACCATAAGTTTATCATTTACCAATCTGATTACCAATCACGCCGCCAATAGCAGCACCGCCAACAGTACCTATTACTCCACCACCAGTAACTACCGCACCTGCAACAGCTCCAACTCCTGCGCCGATGGCGGTGCTTTTATCGCGTGCAGACATGTTACTGCAGCCACTCAAACTAACTAACATTGCAATTGAAACTATAACTACTGTAAACCTATGGTTTGTTTTCATAATATTTCTTCTCTCTAAACTCCAGTTAAAATACTTACTCTTAGCGCAAGCGTCTATCGTCTATCGTCTATCGTCTATCGTCTATCGTCTATCGTCTATCGTCTATCGTCTTAATATTTGATCCAGTATTGCCCATTTTAGAAACACAGTCTGTGCGCCAGCCAGCATAGTAAGAAATTTATTTGTAGCAAAATTTTAATCCCTGAATTAACATCCCATTAAAGCATTTAACTGCTTTTTATTTAGCCAAAATAAAAAGTTTACCTAGCTATAATTAATTTAACTAATTTCATATGGCCGCTTTGCAAGACCCACACCAAAACCATCTGCTTGACGCACTTCTTAGGGTGGATTTCGACCGCTTGTCTTCTAATCTTGAGTTAGTCGAAATGCCCTTAGGTGAAGTTGTTTGCGAATCTGGCAGCAAATTAAAGCATGTGTATTTTCCCACTACTTCTATCATATCGTTACTTTATGTAATGGAAGATGGTGCATCGGCAGAGATCGCCATAGTTGGCAATGAAGGAACACTCGGCATTCCAGTATTCATGGGCGGCGACACCACGCCAAGCCGGGCTGTGGTGCAGAGTGTGGGGCATGGCTATCAGCTAAAGGCACAGCTATTAAAAAATGAATTTAATCAGGCTGGGCCATTACAACGTTTATTGCTACGATACACCCAGGCACTAATCACACAAATGTCCCAAACTGCGGTTTGCAATCGACATCATTCGATTGAGCAGCAACTTTCCCGTTGGCTATTGCTGAGTATGGACCGCCTCCCTGACAATGAATTGATTATGACTCAAGAGCTAATCGCCAATATGCTAGGCGTCCGTCGTGAAGGTGTGACTGAAGCGGCAGGCAAACTACAAAGCTTGGGATTAATCAATTACAGGCGTGGTCACATTTCGGTGCTAAATCGTGCAGGACTAGAAAAAAGAAGCTGCGAGTGTTACCAGGTTGTTAAATCCGAATATGATCGACTGTTACCAGCTTTCCACGGCATAGCCCATTAGCATTCCAAAATGCTGCTAGCGTGCAATTGAAAAACCTATTCGTATTTGAGTGTCACTTTTTTTATTGAAGTCCAACAGTGTCTCACCATACCCTGAAAGCAGCTGAAGGTGCAGGAAAGCCCCTGTTCTCGCAAAAATACGATCGCTGATTGGATAGGAAACATCTAATTGGCCTGAACTATAACCAGCTGTACCCTGACGATATAGGCCGCCCAGTATGAGGCCATCTTCGCGCCCATAACGAAACTGCCAATCGACATAACCGCGGTAACGTTGAATGTCAGAGTTACCAGTTTTATCCAAATAATCTAGAATTTTCGGAAAAAATGAAAAACGTCTGCCATTAGCCATATCGAAATTCCAAGTTGGACGAACAAATGCGGTGTTCAGTGAGCGAGAGTCTGGTTCACCTTGCCCATTTGATTCATGCTCCGCCCCAACTCGCCATTCGTCAGGAAGGAAATTTCTTCCATTACCCACCCATCGATAAAACAAACTTGGCCGATAACTGGTATCTCGAAACGGACTAGAGTGACTTCCTATGTCCCATAGCGTAGTTTGAGTGTAGGCAAAATAAAGGTTGCTGAGCAAAGGAATAAAGCCTGCAATTGAGCCTTCAGGGTCAAATGGGCGATATTTAAAACTAAGCTGAAATCTAGAGTCCGCACCATGTGCTGCATTGTTGCCTAATACAAAATACATGGGCTCATTGGCAGAAAGTGCAGGCTCATCTTCAGGTTTGGCAATGACTACAATAGTTGCGTTACTCTTTGAAGAGCTTTCACTATTTATAACCGAGCTCTCAGTGGTGGTCGCTTCAATTGCTTGCATGGAGCCGGCGTCCTCACTAGGAGCTAGCATAACTAGACGATTCGAGCTTTGACCGATAAGTTCAGCACGTACAATCCCTACATATTTCTTATTAGGAACACCAATATAAGCCCGATGAAACGAGTTATCTGAGGAAGATTTAGCAGGAATCAGTTCGATTTCCTCGCTGTTGCCATTACCAGATAACTTAATCTTAAACAAAGCTGGCCAATTAATCACCTCGTCCAACTTAACAATATCAAATGTGATTTTCTGTCCAAAATTAATGGTCTCGCTTTTGCTTGCAATCTGCCATTGTTCTGCTGCTGCTCCATAAGCAGGAAACGCACACACTGTCATTAGAACTAACGCATATATCCTGAGTTTCATCCAAATGTAACCGTTTTGATGATAAAACACATCCATAGGTTCAGCAATGGGCTCAACATTCTCTTCACCTTCTCTTGATTACTTTGAAAACCATCAAGTTTCTCGTTGCTCGTCCAGTGCGGCGAGTACGACGTGCGGATCTGTTGGCTGCTGTAATGCCATTGCCTCGGCATCATGACGGTCTTTGACCATCGGTAAATCGTGTCGCAACTCTTCCAGAAGATTGATAATTTTCGTGACTTTTTGTTCGGTCAATAAATTCACTTGTAAATCAAGGTGCGCTCGTTGCTCCTCAAGCTTGGCTAAACGATTTTGTTTAATTAATACCACTGTAGCTGTTATAAGTGCGCCCAGACTGACGATTAAATGCATCCAATAAAACGGCACCGGGTCGACTTCCGTCAAACCTATCTGTCGGGCGAATATATTGGCAAGCATCCAGAGTACGACGAACCCAAGCATCAATCCAAGGTAAAGCGGTCGCCCCAAAAAATCACCCATGCTTTCAAGTGCACGTTGGGCTCGACCGATTTTCATCTCTTCACGCACATAGAATGCCGCAATCGACTCTATATTCTGGCTTATTTGAACAGGATTAGATTCAGAGCGACTATTATCTGTATCAGCAGCGGCAACGGCTGGAATTGAAAGTTTAGGTTTCATGGCTGAGTAATACTGATTTTTTAAAACATCAGCATTAAATAATTCAGATACTCATACCAATCAACAAGGAGGCAAGATCATCAGCATGCTCTTCTTCCATAGCCAGAATCTCCTTCAACATACACTGGGTAGTTGGATCATTATTGGCCAAAAAAATAATCATTTCCCTATAACTTTCAATGGCGATACGTTCAGCAATGAGGTCTTCTTTGATCATTGCATTGAGTGTATCTCCAGCTACATATTCAGCATGGCTGCGACCACTTAATCCAACAGGAGAAAAGTTGGGTTCGCCACCAAGTTCGATGATTCGTTTAGCAAGGCGATCAGCATGCGCCATCTCCTCATCTGCATGCTGAAGAAACTCTACTTTAACAGACTCTGAATGAATACCCTTTGCCATAAAGTAGTGCCGCTTATAACGCAATACACATACAAGTTCCGTCGCCAGCGCTTCATTCAAGAGCTTGATTACCATTTCGCGGTCGGCTGCATAACCAGTGGTAACTGCACCTTGCTCAATATGTTGACGAGCGCGCTTGCGCAAGGATGGAATATCTGACAGAACTGATTGATTTCCTGCAATTGCTTCATGTGTATCTTGTTTCATTTTATTTTTCCTTAAATACAAGACTAATAGCGCATTTACTACATAGCTATCGGCTTATTTTTGTTTTTAAAAATATCTTTCCCAGCAGGAATCACATTTGATTTAAATGGCTCTGGCTCAGGATATACACTTCCAGCGTTTACTGTTGCATTAGCAGAAGCTGATTCATCGTTCGTTTCAACATTAGCCTGCAAAGTTTTTGCCTTTATCTTAGCGTTGGTTATTTGATAGGTTTGTACTACCCTCGCTTTTTTTGCACAATCGGCTTTAGCGTTACCTACCTTGTCATTACATTTCTCTGTAGCTACAGAATAATCAGCATTGGCTTTAGCAATTCTCAAACCGAATCGGTTCTTAGCGGATGGTTTATAATTAAATTTAAGTTCGGCATTACCAACGTACTTCTTATTTTTTGCTTCTGTAACACATGTTTCGTTGACATCTTCTGCAAAAGAGTCGCACTTTGCCATTGCAGATTTATATTCAGTCTCAATATTTTTCTTCTGTGACGTAAATAACTCTCTTGACATCGGCTCAGCCATAACACCTGCATTAAAAAAGAAACTGCTAGCTAAAATAATCGAACAAAGATTAAAGTTCTTCATGTCAATTTCTTTTAATGGACTTGCTTATTTCTTTATAAAATCCAGTCAAACCCATTTCTATAGGCATTGTTGCGTTTTTGCTAGTTCTGATCATATTTTTTAAAGTATTATTCAAAGCTGAAAGCTTTTTGTCTGCTTTACTTCTGCCGTCCTTATGTGTTTCCTGATTCTCGTCGGCAATCATGTCTATGTTTGCATCAGTATGCTTATTCAATTGCTGACTTAGGTCGCTCTCAAACGGCTTCTCACCATCATTAATTTGATTCCAGTTCATTAGTTTTACCTATGTAGATGATTGTATGGTGAACAGTTTCATCAAGTTTCCAATATGAGAAGCAGCATTGCTTTTACATTGCTTTTACATTGATTTCATAGTTTCACTACTGCAGCCCGTTTTTTCGTTGTTGCAGCAATCAGATTCCTTCTGCTTGGTCTGCCAGGCAGTAAGTTCTTTCTCAACTTCATCTTTGGCAGTACCATAGACTTCTTGAATCTTGCCGGCCAATTGATCTCGTTTACCTGCAATTATGTCAAGCTGATCATCAGTAAGCTTGCCCCACTGTTGTTTAACGTTACCTTTTACTTGTTTCCAGTTGCCTTCGATTTGATCCCAGTTCATTTTCATTCCTTTATAAATAGTGGTATGACGATTTATTCATCACATTGACATGACAGAGTTATCTGCACTGCTAATTAGCGAAATATTTGTCCTGTTATTCAAAGGTTACGGTGATTTACTTACGATGTCCGTTTGCTAGCGCACATAACAGATGCTTTATCGTGGCTTATTGTCTATGTTTTTGTAATAGGTGTTCATCTTCCGCCTCTAAAAACTCTTCAACAGAACTATCAGAGCGCTCAAAGCACCGGGCTACTTGCTCCCAATCAACAACCGACCACCATGCCTTTAAGTAATCAGGGCGGCGATTTTCATATTTAAGGTAATAAGCGTGTTCCCATACGTCATTCAGCAATAATGGGAAGCGATTTTGCATCATGGGATGGTCGTGGCCATTAGTGGTTATTACTTCGAGCTTGCCGCCATTGTGACGAGTTCGCGTCAGCCATACCCAACCCGATCCAAACAACTTGCCACCTTTTTGTTCGAATTGAGTTTTAAAGTTTGCAAAGCTACCAAAGTCACGATCAATAGCCTCGCGCAGCAGCCCTTTAGGTTCACCAGTGGCCCCTGGTTTCATTGCGCGCCAAAACATACTGTGATTCACATGACCACCTGCATTGTGGTGAACCGTATCTCTAATTTCTTGTGGGACTTTTTTTAAATTAAGTAATAACCACAGCGCGGAGCATTCTCGGAAATCAGGAAAATTCTCCAAAGCCTCATTCAATTTCTTCTCATAGCCCGCATGATGATTGTCGTGATGCAATATCATGGTGCGTGAATCTATGAAAGGCTCTAGTGAAGCATAGTCATACTTTAAGGGCAGAAGATGATGCTTCGGGTTTATTTTTGCTGGAAGCAAAGCTGCATTAACAAGGTCATTCATGGTTATACTCCAATGAAAAAGTTTAAATTAGCATGTAAATCGCAATTGAATCTGCGTTGCAGCTACCAGAATACTCATTGGGGTATTCATGGTCTGTGCGCTTGCACACATTAAATTCATTAGCCTTAAATTAACTGATTAGTGCTATTTAGATTGAATAGAGCCGGCTGTAAACCTAAACTGGGTTCTGCGCTGAAACTAGAATTTAAAGGTAAAAATTACCTAGAATAATGCTTATTATCAAATTGATGATCTGCCACTCAGCCTGCGCAAGACTTGCCACATAAGCAGACCGCTTTGAAACCACTTGCCAATGCGGCTTGGTCGTACTATGGTAAGCAAGCCTACGCCTGCACCTACACCTGCAACCCACATGGGATGACTCTTAATATAACACACTGCGGCTAGCCCACGATCAGCTAAAACTAGTGGTGCACGCAAAGTCTCGATATTTTGCGATAGCATTAATCGTTGCTTTGCAGCTTCTGTAATTAGGTGCTCTCGCCTTTCGGCCAAATTGCGTAATTTATTGCTCATTTTCTATTTACTTTTTTTAACGCAAATTAATTTATGGCTAGTTTAGCTGTTGACTATCTTTAAGCAACTCCAATAAGCTTGCTGAAAATAACCTGGGCTTTGTCTTGGCTTTACGTAACGCAAAACCACACGCGGCTAAACCACCAACTATAAAGAATCCAGCTAGTGACCCTAATACGAACAAGCGATGGGTATCCCAAAAAATAACCACTAATAAAATAGCGACCAACATCACACCAACCACAAAGCTAAATAGGGCTACTAGGGAAATCATTACTAGCGACAGCAAATATTCTCTATCTTCCCCTAACTCAGTTGATAGGAGTTCTAGTCGTGTATGTGCAATACTAACCAGTGAACTAGCAAGCACAGACAAAGAGTTTAGCAAGCCTTTACCCCTACTTGTTGCATTATCAATCATAAAAACAGACTAGCGACGGCCTATAAGCAAACCAATAACTACGCCGACGCTGGCGGCTAAACCAACTGAGCGCCATGGATTTTCGTGTACATATATATCAGCGGCTTTTGCAGCTTCTTTCGTTCTGGCAAGAACAGCTGCTTGCGCATCGGCCATCCTGGCTTTTGCTATGCCAAGTGATTCTTCCGCTTTAGCGCGAATCTCAGCAACTTTTTCACCACCTGTATTCACTGTCGCCTTAAGCAAAGCTTCCGCGTCCGTTATCACAACCTTAAAATCATTAATTAAATGGTCTTTGTTAATATCTTTTGTTGCTGTTTCCATATTTTTCTCCGTTTTTATATAAATAGTTATTTCCGTGCAAAAAGTAATATCATTCCCACTGCTATCGCACCTACGCCGACCCAGGCGGGAATATTTATTGTCTCCTTGTTCTTAACAGATAGCTCTACTGGGCCAATCTTCGCCTTATGCGTCTCTTTGGTATACGTGAAACTACCATACGCCAACCCTAGTACGCCTAATACTATTAATACGATTGCAAACATCTTGGCTGAATTCATCTTAATTATCCCCAATAGCTATAAATTTGTACTTGCTGCGAAAACACTAACGAAACGAATCTCATTAAAATCTCAGATTACTTTGCCAAACCACTATACCGAAAAACAAATATCAAAACTCTTTAGGAATGCCTACCGAATAATACGCACCAGTATCACTACGATCGCGATGACCAAAAGAATGTGAATAAATCCACCCATGGTGTATGAAGTGACTAAGCCAAGTAACCAAAGAATTACCAATATAACTGCAATTGTCTCAAGCATTTTTTATTCTCCTCATTTGTAAGCAACTAATTAGACTAACTCTCATCAGCTAAGCAACCTTAACTGAACTAATAATGCTCTTCATTACAAAAGTGCTCTGTGCGATAACGCACAGAGCTTTTAGATTTTTTAAATATTCATTATTTATGCAATTATACAAATTCATCCAACGCAAAGAAGGATAGTTAAAGCCTGCTGTTGCCTAGTTATTATGGCCTCAGTTGTGATTATTGCCATGACCAACACGATCATTATTCTTATGCTCATCATGATGGTCGTTTCCGTGATGCTGTTCTTTATAACGCGGAACATATTCTTGGTTATACCAGTTATCTTGTACAAAATAGACTCGCTCGCTGCATGCGTTGTATTCACGACAGTGCCGAGCCCAATTTTTGCGATGGCCAGGAGGTACACGCAGATATACCGGTTCTCGTTCTACCTCTACTCGCTCAATTACTCTCGGCTGAGCATAAATTACTCGTGGTTGTGGGTAGCCGCCGATATCAAGTTGACCATAAAAGCCTGGCTGCCCGACACTGACCGAAACCCCAACATCGGCAGCGAGCGCCGGAGTAGTGATTGTGATGGCAGCAAGCGCCGCTGCAATTAGTAAACTTTTCATATTGAATCTCCCATTATTTTTTTTTGATAAATTTAAAATTAAATGCGTCTTTACAAGCTGTAAGCTATAAAAACCATTCGTCAATTATTGCGGTCTTTACCTTGATCTCGTCCTTGTCCCTGATTACCCATGTTTGGACTTTCATTGCTTCGCTGTTTTTCATTCTGATCCTGCGATCTTGGTTCCTTCTGTTCATGCTGAGTTTCCCTTGGTTGCGACTGTTGCATTTGATCTTTAGCAGTCTGGTGTCCCTGTTGTGGGGATGTAGGGGTTGGTCTCTGAACCTCTGGTCCTGCCTTTTGCCGTGATTGTGAGCCTTGGTCTGGCCTTTGCTGTGATTGCTGTCTAGGCGCTTGGGCTTCCGGACTTGCCTGTTGTGGAGAGGCTGGAGTGGACCTGCTTACTTCCACACCTCTCTTTTGTGGCAATTGTGAACGCGAAGTTTCTTGCTTGTTTTGCTGAGTAGGGACATTCGTCTGATTAGGCGCAGAAAGTTGGATATCTTGCTGTCTAGCACCCCTGCTTTGAGGCGCTTGCTGTTTTTCCTGTTGAATTTTATCTTGTGAGGGGGGTACTTGCCTAGCAGGTGATCTTTGCACTTCCTGTTTCTGGTATTCTTGTTTCACCACTGGATCACGTGGCTCATAACGATAACTTTTCTTTTGAAGTTCATGCTGCTGATCTACTTGCTGAGGATAATGAGCCCCTGTATATTGTCGTTGATAACTAGGCAGTGGTGCAGGAGCATAAACAGTCCTTTGATCCCATCTGTCCCAGCCGTTTCGACGTTGATCCCAATCGTGACCCCAGTGATCACCCCAACGTGGTGGAGAAGCAGAGCTCCATCCAAAGAAAAAGCTTGGAGGTGCGCGATAGTAACGCACAGGAATTCGCAGGACGAACAAAGGCACATCCTCTGGATCTACAAACCACCACGGTCCGTTATACCAAGAACTCTCGTACCAGTTACCTTCTTGAAAAACCCAATATAAGCCATCGTAAAAAAAATAATTCGAATCCATTTGTGGCGCATAATAAACAGGATAACCAGGCACAACAACGAGATTTGGATATACCGGCACGCTAATTCCAATGTTAACCTGAACGTCGGCAAATGCCACTGAACAGAACAACATCCCAATTACTATGAGTATGTTACGAATTTTAAGCATTTTGTGTCCCCCAATTTTAATAACCAAGGTCAAAGTCATGAGTGTCAACCAAAAGCGACGCCAACTCTAACTTGTCGAATACTACATATCCTTGCCTGATCCCTTCAGTGCGGTATCGCACATAACTAGATTAAATAATCGTTAATTGAAATATGATAGGGATGCTTAAGTGCGCTAACGAACGGACGACTGAATGATTAAGCAGTATTATTAATTAGTGATATTCTCTAGGGAAGTGATGGTGTATATGAGAGAACTTGAATATGTTTGCATCAAAAAGCTTGCGACGATACTATGCTTGATACTTCTTGCAAGCTGCAATTCGATACCAACCATGGTTCCCGATATGCAGATGCAACCATCTCATCCAGTGCAACTCGAAGGTGCGCATGGCCCCCTGACATCCATACAAAGCAAGGCGATTCTGGCCAGACTTAAGAAGAATGCCGACGACACCAATATATTCGACAAGCATCTGGCGCTGGAAGCAGAGATTGTCGGCAGTCCACTGGTAGTAGGCAATAAAGTGGAACTACTGGTCGATGGCCCGACAACTTATGACGCTATGCTTACAGCCATTGAAAATTCGAAGGACAACATTAATATGGAGTCCTTCACTATCGAAGATGATGAAATCGGACAACGTTTTGCCAAATTATTAATCAGCAAACAGCAAAGTGGTGTGCAAGTTAACCTGATTTACGATAGCGTTGGCTCAATCAGCACGCCGAAAGCTTTTTTCAAAACATTGCAAGAAAATGGCATTAATGTTCTTGAATTTGACCCAATCAATCCACTCAATGCCAGTAAAGGCTGGCAAGTCAACCGACGTGACCATCGAAAGCTTTTAGTGGTGGACGGACAAATTGCCTTTGTTGGTGGTGTCAACATCAGCAGCGTGTATTCCAGTGGATCCTTCGGCAGACTAAAACCAACCAAAGGCAAGACAAAATGGCGTGATACCGACTTACGCATAGCAGGACCTGTCGTGAGCGAATTCCAAAAGCTATTTATGGCAACATGGAACGAGCAAAAAGGTGGAGCATTAGCATCTAGAAATTATTTTCCAGAACCCAGTAACAAAGGGAACGAAGTAGTACGCGCTATCGGCAGCTCACCTGAAGAGCCCTACAGCCAGATGTATGTAACCTTGCTATCCGCCATCAACAGTGCGGAAACCCAAGTTTTGCTTACCAATGCCTATTTTGTTCCCGACCCTCAGCTGCTCGCCTCATTAAAAGAGGCTGTACAGCGAGGAGTTGACGTGAGACTTTTATTACCGGATAAAACAGATTCGGATTTAGTGTTTCATGCGTCACGCTCTTATTACGATGAACTACTGAGCGCTGGTGTAAAGATATATGAACGGCAAGATGCATTACTGCATGCTAAAACAGCGTTAATTGACGGCGTGTGGTCAACCATAGGTTCAACCAATTTGGATTGGCGTAGTTTTACAAATAACCAGGAAATTAATGCCGTTATTCTGGGACAGGATTTTGGTCAGCAAATGCAAGATATATTCGAGAAAGATCTGGGATCATCCAAACTGATTACACTAAAAGAGTGGAGAGAACGGTCAATAGGTGCTCGCATAAAAGAAAAGGCCGCACGATTGTGGGCACGTTTTTTATAAGCAACTATAAATGCTTAAGCAAAGTATTTGAGCTAGCTTCATTGCAGCGGGTAATGTATATGGTGCTTATTTGCAGTACTTTATCATTTGCTACTGAAAAATCTATTGCTAATGTGGCTACATTATCAACAGCAAACATTTCAGCGGCGGCTCTGAAAGCTAAGTACACAGAATTTAACGATCAGCTCCTCCATAATCAGTTTCATCGCGAACTCTATCTTAATTCTACAGAGTCCCAGCACGATTTAAAGGGGGAAATTTATGCCGTGGTCGATTATCCTTTTATTATAGTTAGCAAATCATTCAACAATCCAGACCATTGGTGTGATGTACTAATTTTACACGTTAATATTAAATACTGTCATGCTTCTGAAAATTTGACTGACACAGTTCTTAAGGTTAATCTCGGTACGAAAAATGAGCAACTTCTGCCATTAACTTATGGTGTTGCATTCAGCTACCGCGAGATGATTAAAACATCAGATTATTTTGCCGTAGAACTCAAAAGTGAAAATGGTCCCATGAGTACTCATGACTATCTCATTTGGTTAGAAGCCACACCACTTAACGACGGTCGCACCTTTTTGCATTTCACCTATGCCTACGCTTTTGGGTTGGCTGGTCAACTTGCCATGGAAGGCTATCTGGCAACAGGCGGTAGAAATAAGGTCGGGTTTACCATTACCAGAAAATTTCCCAATGGCCAGGCTGACTATATACAGGGAGTACGCGGTGTTGTGGAGCGTAATACCATGCGCTATTACCTAGCCATTGATGCTTATCTTTTTGCATTAGCCTATTCACCTAAAGACCAGTTAGAAAAAAGATTGCACCAATGGTTTAATAGTACAGAACAGTATGCTATCCAGTTGCATGAAGTTGAGCTAGCTAATTATCTCAGAATGAAACATAGTGAATATCAACGTCAGCAAGTAATACAGTAGACTCCCATTCAATTAATTATGCTATTAATCTAGGCAATTATGGATATCAACACACAACCTGTTGTAGATCACAAACAACTTATAGTTGATGTAGTAAACGAGCCACCATTGCCATCTAACATGGCTATAATGGTGCAAGGGCTGGCATTACGAATAATAGCTACTGTCGCATTAATATACGCTCTAAACTGGGCACAGGGCTTTTTAATATCGCTACTATTAGGAATACTCTTGGCTTACACCCTTAATCCCCTGATTGAATGGCTGGGTAAAATCAAAATTACACGTGCAATTGCGGCCACAATCGTAATGATTTTAGTGATATGGGGATTACTTTTTGGTGCTTACTCTCTGAGTGGACAGATACAGTCCATCATCATTCAGTTGCCTGAAGAAGCAAACAAGCTTTCTGCTGAATTATTGCGTACTCAAAAGGGGTCGCTAATTAATTTTCAGAAAATGCAAAATGCTGCCTCAACCATAGAAAAGGCTACGAATGCTGTATCTGGCACTCTGCCCGTACAGCACACTACGCACATCATTGTTGATTCCAGCCCTTTTAAAGTTGGAAACTTTATTTGGGCTAGCTCAAAAAGTGCTTTAGCATTTATTGGAGAATTTTTGATGATTATTTTTCTAGCCTATTTTATTTTACTATCTGGAGATAGTTTTAAACGCAAGTTAGTGCGGCTTACAGGGCCATCACTAACAAAAAGAAAAATTACCGTACATATTCTTGATGACATCAATGATTCTATACAAAACTACATGCTTATGTTGCTTTTTACTAATGTAGTTGTAGGATTGCTCACTTGGGGGGCGCTAAGCTGGTTTGGGCTCGAAAATGCGGGCGCATGGGCTGTTGCCGCAGCACTTTTGCATCTAATCCCTTACTTCGGCCCGCTAGTAACGGCACTTGTCACAGGGATGGCGGCTTTCATGCAGTTCGATTCTCTGTATGTAGCTGCATCTGTAGGCGGCATCTCTCTCTTGATAGCCGCTTTTATCGGTATTTTTGTAACTACCTGGCTGACAGGCAGAATCGCTCGAATGAATGCTGTAGCTGTATTCATCTCGCTCCTATTCTGGACATGGCTTTGGGGGATTTGGGGGATGCTATTAAGTATCCCAATAATTGTCATCGTTAAGGTGGTTTCGCAACATATTGAACAACTACATCCAATTGCAGAATTGCTTGGTGATAATAGTAGCCTAAATTCTAAATAGACAATTTATTCCGTTAATAAAATCAGCAATTAGATATTGAATAAATTTTAGAATCCAAGTTAAATATCGCTTTCTACTTTTCTGTTTTTTTTGCTCAAGGAAATTACTTCCGTCCATTGACAAGCAGCACTTTGCCAGTTTTTAATAAGATTAGCAGCTCTTATACGTTCTTCATCTGTTGTATTTTCTGTAATTTTATTACGCAACTCCACTGCGTCCTCAACATCACCTTCGCCTTTGTTATTCGCAGCAAGATTCGCCCACATTAAAGCAGTGCTAAAATCAGTCTCAGTAGTGGCAACAAGAGCACTTGCTCTTAAAGCTACATGCAAACCACGAATAGCATGCCCAGAATAGAGACGTGCAAGTTGTAACTGTGCAGGTGCATAGCCTTGTCGCGCAGCTCTGCAATACCAATAAGTCGCCTTGACATTATCGTAGATAGAAAGATCATCCATAGGGCCGCCACCCTTGCAACAGTAAGTGTTTCCAAGTTTGAATTGATCAATGGGGTCATCAGATAATCCTACATTTGTTTTAAGTGGTTCACGCCTAGCGGCATCATAACCTTGTTGTGCACCTTCTATTAATGGGGCGTAACAGCCAACTGAGAGTAAGGACAGAGCAAATGTGATCGAAAGTAAAATAATCTTATTCATATTGAAAGATCAAGACAATATCGTTACTCCAGTATGTCGCATACTGAGTTTCAATAGGATTATATAGTTCATACGAATTGGTCGGAACCGCATGTCTTTTTTAACCTATTTTGATTAATGTAGACACGCATCCCAATACCTTAGTCGCTTTTCTTAACTTTAATATGGTTCACAACTGAGCTTACGCCTTCAGTATCGTGTGCAATAGATACAGCCTTATCAACAGACTCTTGAGAATCAGCAGTGCCACTTAACCACACAACACCTTTGCTGTCAGTATCAACTCTAATATGCACCAGACTACTAACTTTTTCTTCGGCAAGCTTAGCCTTAACTTTAGTAGTTATTACTGAGTCCTTTACATATGTCTTGGGGTGTGAACGATCTGTATCTGAATCAGCGGTATAACCGATTACTGGTACCATTAATGCACCTATTACAAAACATAGTCCTGCAAATTTTGTTTTCATTATCTATCCTTTAAGTGTGAGAAAGATTGCATAATCTCATCTACTTACACAATCGTCTGTTCGTTAGCACACACAAAGCATAAATGACAGCTATTGGCCGAATAGTCCCGATTATCAACGTCTGCTATACGGAACTCAATTTTATTGGATAACACTGAATGCTATGTGAAAAGCCAATTTATGTGTCATAAGGCAAGTCGACGAACAAAAGAAGTCATTAAAATCACATAATTTATAAATTTGTGTTGACAATGTTTCTATATATATGGAAATATAGATATATGGATACTAAATCAGCAGTTACTCTTCTTTTCTCACTAGCTCAAGAAGCACGATTGGATATCTATAGATTGCTTGTACAAGCAGGTGCTAATGGCCTATCAGCTGGCGTGATTGGAGAACAACTAAACATACCCAATAGCACGCTGTCATTTCACCTCAAAGAACTTAGCTATGCGGGCTTAATAAGCTCACGACAAGAAAGCCGCTTTGTTTACTACTCAGCAAATTATGAAGCAATGAATACATTACTCGATTACTTAACCCAAAACTGTTGTGCAGGTGAGCAAGTTTGTTGTGCTGACTTAACCTGCGCGACTGCGTAAAAGGAACAAAAAAATGAAACGTATGCACCTGCATGTCTCAGTGGATAACCTTGAGAGGAGCATTAGCTTTTACAACACTCTCTTTGGCGAAATACCCACGATAGTGAAACCTGATTATGCAAAATGGATGCTAAGTAATCCTTTGGTTAACTTTGCAATTAGCAAGCGTGGGGCTAAAGCAGGATTAGACCATATTGGCATCCAAGTTGAAACTGATGAAGAGCTCTCAGAGATTAAGCAACGTATGGAAGCTGCAGAAATAAACATGCTTACTGAGGTAGGGACGACCTGCTGTTACTCAAAATCAGATAAGCATTGGATACAAGACCCTTCTGGTATAGCCTGGGAAACATACAGGACGCTAGAGAGCGCACCCACGTTTAATGATAACCTAGAACATACAGCAAGTGCTTCCGCCTGTTGTGCGCCAACGACTGAGAAAATTCAATTCATCTCAAGAAATGCGACAAGCTGCTAACCGTATCTAAGCAATTAACAACTAGTTAGGAAGATAGAATAATGTCTGACAAAGTCTATAACGTACTCTTTTTATGCACGGGCAACTCTGCTCGCAGCATCATGGCAGAGAAACTGATGGAGCATTGGGGCAAAGGTAAATTTAAAGCTTACAGTGCGGGCAGTCACCCTAACGGTAAAGTAAATCCCTTTGCAATTCAGACCATAAAAAATCATGGATTATCTGCTGAAGGGTTGAGAAGTAAGAGCTGGGATGAGTTCTCTGGCGAAGGCGCACCTCATCTAGACTTTATCTTTACTGTTTGTGATAACGCTGCGGGTGAAGTCTGCCCATATTGGGCTGGCCATCCGATGACTGCACATTGGGGTGTTGAAGACCCTGCTGCTGTTGAAGGGTCAGACGAAGAGAAGCTTGCTGCATTCAGAAAGATTGCAAGATACTTAGAAAATCGCATTAAGCTATTTGTAGCATTACCCATGAGTAAGCTTGATAATATGAAAATAAAGCAAGAGATTGACGCAATTGGCAAGATAGTAGATTAATTTACATCGAATTGTTAAATGCAAACCAATGCCCGCTTTTGGCCGAACTTTGACCTTTCATACAGGAGGCTAGGAGACCAATTGAAGTCATTCACAATTTGGCACCTTTAATAAAAAAAGGGAGCCAAAGCCCCCTTAAGTTCCGTCAAAATTACTATTACAAATTACGCTTGTTTATTATTGCGACGACTCGCATTAAAACCCATCAGCCCAAGACCTGCAAGCATCATGATGTAGGTTTCCGGTTCTGGCACTGCTGCTGTAAACGTCGTGCCACTGAAATCAGTACGAAGACCTGTCGGCCCACCACCGTTAACCACGTCAAACGTTAATGTATTTATTCCAGAATGGAAACCTCTTGTAATCGTGAAAGGGATGAAGGCATTATAAGTAGGATCATTTGGCCCTCCATAAGCAAATCCAGTGCTGATACCATTGATCAAGATATCAGTGATTCCATTGTCAGCAGTCACTTTCCCATTAATTGACAGCAGTGAATAATCAATTCCAGTAAGATCAAACGTCGTTTGATAAGTATAAATAACAGGCGGTACGCCTGAAGCAGGCGGTGCACTTGCCGATGCTGTATTGCCTGCCCCTTTCAATGGAGTTATCCAACTTGAACTTAGATCAGGTGCCAACCAATAGCCTGGATAATCTTCAGCGTCATTGGTTGAAAAAGTATTAGCTCCTGCGCCCACCGTATAATGTGAATCGACGCTTCCAGGTGCTAGTACGACATTATTGTTGTCTACGCCAGTGTTATAAAGACCAACCGCTGCATTTGCACTAAATGAAAACACAATTCCAAGAGTTGCAGCAATTATAGTGATGGTTCGTGAAATTGAAGGATATATATTCATTTGTCGGGCTCCCTAAAAGTAAATTTAGATTGATGTAGCGAAATCAATGTTCTTAATAATTACTTTCAGCAATTGACCCCACCAAGCCCCTATATCATGTAAATTGGGATTTCAATGAGCATCTAGTAATAACATTATTATTTAACCACGATTGTTATTCTCCCCATCCATATATATTCTAACTTGGGGTCTTTTTTAAGACTTTACTGTGAAGCATCAATGCCTATATCCTTAAGATATGCTGGATTCTCAGAAGGTCGGCTTTTGGCCGAAGTTACTAATACACCCTTGCAAAGTCCTTGCACAAAAACCGCTATTGATTGGTACTTGTAAAAAATCACCTCGGTTCATTGCAGTGTAATGCAAATAAAAATGACCAAACCCAAATGAATAGTAAAATAGCAGAGCAAATCAAGAGGAATCCCCGGCATAGGATACCCGAGACTATGAAACTGAATATATAAACGCTGAAGGAACACTGCCTCATCCCTGATCCAAAACTGAACCATAAGGAAGGGGCAAGCATGAGCGATACTAACCCGAAAGCAAACCAGGCAGATAGTCGCTCGGACTTGTATTCATTTGCTACCGTTTGATTGCCAGCACTAGAACACCTATGGCAACAAGTACTATTCCGGCCCACTCACGCAAGGTTGGGCGTTCACCAAGGAATGCGAAAGCAAAAACTACAACGAGAACAAGGCTAAATTTATCGACAGGAGCCACCTTTGATGCATCGCCTATTTGAAGAGCTCGAAAATAGCAAACCCAAGAAGCACCTGTTGCTAATCCAGATAACCCTAGGAAAGTCCATGTTTTGGCAGACATCGAGAGTGGGTTACTCCACTTTCCAGTAAACCAAATAAATCCTGATAGAACAAAAGTGATAATAATGGTGCGCACAAGTGTTGCTAAATCTGAATCGACGCCTTTAATTCCGATCTTGGCAAAGATTGCAGTAAGTGCGGCAAATATAGCTGAAAGTACGGCCCAAAAGAACCAACCGCTGGTGGTTATCATAGATTTTAAACCTAAAGTAGTTGTTGAACGGCACTCACACGAACTATCATGCCTTTAATCAATAGAAGGTGCAATAGTTGGAGTTAGCAAGGGTGTAAGGTGTAGCTAAGAGCAGAGTTAAAACTAGAGTTAATAGTCTAATCTCTTACTTCATCATCTCACTAGCTAAGCTATCACCAGCATTACTGAGAGTTTCAAGAGGATTAGTACTACAGTAAGTATCTATCCAAGGAAAAATTGATTCAGCATCCCTATTAGCGAGAATATCTTTTTTCATACCTACAGATAAGCCAGTTAAATAACCAGAAAGCCAACTAGAATCAGATATTGCCTCCCAACCTTTCTTTCCCCTATCTTTATTCCAATCACTACAAGAACGGTCTCCCAGGGTAGTAATATCAACAGCACTTGCTCCAGTTGAAACCATCAATCCAATAAACAGTATCGCAAAGTGTTTCTTCATTTTTCCCATTAATTTTTATGCATATATAATATAAAAGTCATCATTTAGGCCCTAGCATAAACTTCTACTTATTTTTTTGATATAGCCCTAATGGATTAAGCAGAAATAATAGAGAGCATAGAAACAAGGAGTAAAACAGCTTTCTTCATGTTTTTGTTTTTTAGTTGCTAGTCATATCCTTGGTGTGATTTTGTGTCTTTTTATTTCCAGACTTAGCATCACTTTCACTAAACTTTTCTTCGGTTATTTCAAATTCTCTATCTTGGTCTAAATGGTTAACTTGAGACCTGTAAAAAGAGTCCTTTCTGTATTTATAGACTCGAAACAGCATGTGCACAAATATGTAAATGAAGACAGAAAATACTATCCAGCCGACTGATTTCATTATTCAACCTTTCTCAAGGATATGCTTATTTATTTAAAGTCTACTCTAATCAAAATAAAAAACTAATAAAATCTGAGTAGGTTACTCTTCGTACAGCGTTGACTATTCCCCCCTATAGGTATCATTCAATCATACCTATAGGGGAACTCTAGCGTTACTTAGGTGTGCTTGTAATGAATTTCAACTTGCCTATTTGTAATTCTCTCTCAGTCAATGAACTGAACCATGCAGTTTCAGCATATATTGAATGTCCCCTCATGGCTGAGCGTACCCGAACAACCTTGTTAATTGCGCCTCAACGCCGACATTGGTACATGTTAAAAATTGCATTACTCCAAAGTGGTCGTTGAAAATCGTGAAAACCGACCCCAAGCAGACTGTGATATGTTAAGCTATTATCACAAGCGGAATACCAACAGAATCAGAACCTAAAAGGATGTACAAGTAATGGCAATTAATTACAATAAAGCATCATTATTCCTGACTATGTTTGCACTGTTTATTGGCTTTTCGAACGTGGTACTGGCCGATGAATACGGAGGTTCATGGCTACTGAATGACACCAATGGTTCACCGTTTGAAATCACTCTTAGCCAAGACGGCACCGCTGCGGGCACCCATGGAGATGCAATGAAACATGGCATCTGGAAGGAAGAGGACGGCGCGGCGGTGATCCACTGGGACACGGGCTGGATGACTCGCATCTCAAAAGTGGGCAACAAATACGTGAAGGCGGGTTTCAAGCCTGGTGCGGCACTAACTGACAAGCCTACTAATATCTCGGATGCCAAAAAGAAGGAATAATTGGGTCTAAGATTAATTTTAAATTTCTAAATTAACCAACACACAACAATAAATAAAAAATCTTAACTCCAAAGCAGCTAATCATAACTTTCAGATTTGTAATTCGCCAAGACTCCTTTCGACCCACTGCGGTTATTCAGAAATAACAATCAAAAGCATCAACCTTGCTTCAAAATCGCTTCAAATTCTTCCAATGGCAATGGCTTGCTGAACAAGTAACCTTGATAGATGGGACATCCATGCTGCTGGATGAAGACACGCTGTGCTTCTGTTTCTACTCCTTCGGCAATGATATCTATGCCAATATTGTTGCCCATGCCAATAATGGTTTGTACTATCACGGAATCGTTGGACTTTATCCCGATATTACGGATGAATGATTGATCGATTTTTAGTTGATCAAGAGGTAGTTGCGTCAGATAGGCCAGTGATGAATGGCCAGTGCCAAAGTCATCACTTTTTTATGCGCTCTTCTGATAATTTATGTTTAGTGAGATCTTGCACCATGCCTCGCATTAAGATTGACTAATCACCGATTAGAATTGAATTGTTCTGAAAATTAATCTAGTTAATAATTAGCTAATTATGTAAGACATTACTTATGGTTTAAGTACAGAATTGGAAGGTAAAAGAGTTGCATACTTTTTTTATTAAAGTATGTCGCCCCGTTAAACGTCGGCTTTTGGCCGAACTTCGACCCTTCATCACATGGCGCTAAGCGACCTATTGCAGACGTTCGTTCGAGAAATAATAGAGCCGCCGGTTGGATAAAACTGATAACTGGAATTTAATTGTTTCACTATTCTGAATGAAGGCGAAATGATCCAAGACTGTTTTTTGAGTCATATTTCTCAACCCTGAATTTCACTGACAGTTTTCCGAAAGCGCAGCAAAGCTGCAGTAAAGAAAACCAACCCCATCCCCGCAGTTGCAGCAAATTCTTTCCAGACGACATCAAACCCTGCTCCACGATAAAGAATGGCTTGAGCGAAGCTCACAAAGTGGGTGGACGGTGAAAATATCATGATGCGCTGCACCAGGATGGGCATACTATCGAAAGGTGTGTTGCTTCCTGAGAGAAGGTTCATGACTATGAACACTGGAAACGCCAGCAGGGCGAACTGCGGCATGGAGCGGGCCAAAGTGGCGAGGAAGATGCCTAGCGAGGTGACCGAGAACAGGTAGACCATCACGCCCGCGATGAACAGCGGCATAGAACCGGCAATCGGCACCTGCAGCACGCCCTGCACCATCACGCGCAGCGATAGGGTAGCGGCAATGATCACGACCAGCCCGTTTGCCCATATCTTGGCCAGCATGATTTCCACCGGTTTGAGCGGCATCACCAGAAGGTGTTCGATGGTGCCGTGCTCGCGCTCACGGATCAGCGCCGCACCTGTAAGGAAGATAGCCAACAGGGTGATATTATTGATCACCTGCATCACCGAGACGAACCAGGACGATTCGCGGTTGGGGTTGAATAGGGTGCGCGTGACCAATCTCACAGGCTGTTGGCTGGTCGTCTTGAGGAAGCTCGCCACTTCCTGCGCGATGATGTTCTGAAGATGGCGCGCGCCGCTGCCGGCCTGGGTCATAGCGGTGGCATCGATGTTGACCTGCAGGGAGGGATGCCTGCCGCGCTCCAGTTCGGCCTGGAAATCTGGCGGAATATCGATGACGAAGGTATATCGCCCGCTCTCCATGGCATCGTCGATCTGGGACATCTCGATCTGCTGCGGCGGAAGGAAATAGGGCGGCAGCAAGGCATCGTGGATGCTGCGCGACAATTGTGAATGATCTTCGTCGACCACCGCCACCGAGGCATTAATCAGATCCAATTGAGTACCCTTGGCTGGAGCATAGATCGCATAACTGAAGAAGTAGACGATTAGTACCACCAGCACCACGTCGTGGCGCAGGCTGATCAGTTCCTTGAAGCCCAGGCGGTAGATATTTTGCAGATTGGCCAGCATGTTAGCGCTCCTGGATCCTAAGCAGCGACAGGCTCAACAACAGATACACTAGAACGATGACAGCTAAGGCGATGAAGCTGAGAATCAGATCGTGGAATTCGAGGCTCTTGGTAAAGGTGCCGATGCTGATGCGCTGGAAGTAGGTACTGGGAAACAACAGTCCCATCACCCGAGCACCGCCAGAAAGCGAGGATACCGGCGTGAATAGGCCAGAGAATTGGATCACCGGCAGCATGGTCAGCACCGCTGTACCAAAAATGGCGGCAACCTGGGTTTTGACGAAGGAGGACATCAACAGGCCGAAGCCTGTGGTCGCGACCACATACAGCAAAGCGCCGCCGGCCAGGGCCGGAAGACTGCCCTTGACCGGCACCTGGAACAGCAGCACAGCCAACGCAAGCAGGCTGAGAAAGCTGACATAGGCGATGGCCACGTAGGGCAGCTGTTTGCCCAGCAGAAACTCCAATTCGGTGACGGGAGTGACGTAAAGATTAATGATCGAGCCCATTTCTTTCTCACGCACCACACCGACGGCCGTCATCATGCCCGGGATCAGGCCCAACATGATCATGAGGATGCCTGGCACCATGGCGAATACGCTCTGAAAATCCTGGTTGTAGCGAAAACGGGTTTCAATCTCCACCGGCAACTGCGAAGCAAGCTGTCCTGTGCTGCGCTGCGCCAGTCCCTGCAGGTAGGCGTTGTGCATGCCCTCTGCGTAACCGCGTACGGTTTCGGCGGTGAACGGCGCGGCACCATCAATCCAAACCGCCACCTCAGCCTGCTGTCCGCGCACGACGTCCCTGCCGAATTCGGGCGGAATCTCAATCGCAGCACGCAGCCGTCCGCTGCGCAGCCCGTACTCCATCTCGGCATGGTTCTGCAATGGCGGCGTTTCGCGGAAATAGCGTGAGCCGGTGTAGTTTTCCAAGTAAGCACGGCTCTCCGGCGACTGGTCCTGGTCGAACGCTGCGTAGGACTGGTGTTCCACGTCGAAGGAGATGCCGTAGCCGAATGTGATCATGAGCAAGACGGGGCCCAGCAAGGCGAAGGCGAGGCGGATCGGGTCGCGCCAGATTTCTATCGTCTCGCGCCGGACATAGGCCCACCAGCGGCGCAGGCTAAAAATCGAAAGTTTTTCTATGGACGTGCGGGCTGTCTGAACGGGAGAGTCCCCTTGCACTTCTGGAATGGGTTGCATCGCCGAATCACTGAAAGCGTCTTCGAGATAGGCGATAAATGCCTGCTCAAGTGTTTCAACCTTGCGAGCCCGGATCAATTCATCAGGTGTCCCTTGGGCCAGCACCTTCCCGGCATGCATCAGCGAGATACGGTCACAGCGCTGGGCTTCGCTCATGAAATGCGTGGAGACAAATATCGTTACCCTGTCGTTGCGCGACAAATCTACCAGCAGGCGCCAGAAACCATCGCGTGCCACCGGGTCTACCCCGGAAGTAGGTTCGTCAAGAATGAGCATTTCTGGGCCATGGATGACTGCCACCGCCAGTGACAAGCGTTGGCGAATGCCAAGCGGAAGGCTTTCCGTGCGGGCATTGAGGTATTCCTGTAGCCCAAAGCGGCCGACCATCTCCGCAATCCTGCCGGAAATTATCTTGGAGGGAATGTGAAACAGCCGTGCGTGCATTTCCAGATTCTGCCGCACTGTGAGTTCGGTGTAGAGCGAAAAAGACTGCGACATGTAACCAACCCGCTTGCGTGTCTCGAGGTCGTTAGGATCGACCAGCCGCCCGAACAGGCTGGCGCTGCCCTCCGATGTCGGTAACAGACCAGTGAGCATCTTCATGGTAGTGGTTTTGCCGCAGCCGTTAGAGCCGAGGAAGCCGAAAATTTCGCCATGCTCAATGCGGAAATTGACGTGATCCACAGCGGTAAACTTGCCAAAACGCCGAGTCAGATCATGCGCTTCGATTGCAGGTAGCCCTTCGTGCTTTTGTTTGGGGGGGATGACCAGGGTCTGGTGCTGGCGGCGCTTCACTTCGGGCAACAGGGCAATGAAGGCCTGTTCCAGAGTGCCGTCCGCATGGCTGGCCTTGATCTGCGTTGGGGTGCCGGTGGCCAGTATCTTTCCGTCGTCCATTGCCACCAGCCAATCGAAGCCTTCCGCTTCCTCCATGTAGGCGGTCGCCACCAGCACGCTCATTCCCTGTCGCCGTGCGCGGATATGGGTGATCAGTTCCCAGAACTGACGGCGCGAAAGCGGATCGACGCCGGTGGTAGGCTCATCCAGGATTAGCAGTTCCGGATCGTGGATCAAGGCACAACACAGGCCCAGCTTCTGCCTCATGCCGCCGGAAAGCTTTCCTGCAGGTCGGTCGGAGAACAGTGCCAGCCCAGTGCTGGCAAGCAATTCCCGGATGCGCCAGGTCCGCTCCTGCTCCGACTGGCCGAACAGCCGTCCGAAGAAATCCACGTTCTCAAACACTGAGAGCGTGGCATAGAGGTTTTTGCCCAGTCCTTGTGGCATATATGCAATGCGCGGGCAAACTGCGCTTCGATGGCGCAGACTGGCCATGCTGCCCCCCAGCACATCCACTGTGCCGGTCTGAATTTCGCGTGCTCCGGAAACCAGCGCCAGCAGGGTGGACTTGCCCACGCCGTCAGGACCGAGGAAACCGACCATGCAGCCAGCAGGAATTTCGAGATCGACACTGTCGAGGGCAAACACATCCCCGTAGCGATGCGTGACACCCGAAAGTCGTGCCACGGTGCCGGGCAGTCCGGTCATTGGGGCAGCTTCACCTGCAGGTTTGCTGGCCATTCGGTGAATTTGTTGAGTTGAACGTAGGCTACGCCTGGTAGGCCGGTTTTCACCTGTGTTTTGTATTTTTTGAGCAACTCGGGATCGATTTGTGCCTTGACGCGGAACACCAGTTTTTGGCGCTCCGATGAGGTCTCGACAGTCTTGGGAGTGAATTGAGCCTCGCTGGCGACAAACGACACCTTGGCAGGGATCACATATTGCGGCGCGGCATCCAGGACTAGTCTGGCTTCCGCCCCGATTGTCACCCTGCCGGCGACATTTTCAGGGAGAAAAAAAGTCATGTAGACATCGCTCACATCTAGCACCGTCAAAACCTTGCCGCCGGCAGCAAGCACCTCGCCGGGCTCTGATATGCGATACTGGATGCGGCCGCCCTTCGATGCTTTAAGGTTGGCATCCTCGATGTCCGCCTTGATCTTTTCAGTCGCGGCGATCGCAGCATCGGTGGAAGACCTGGATTCAGCAATCTGGGATTTTGATACCTCTATGGCAGATTGAGCTTCCATCAGTTGAGACTTCGCCGCTTCGATAGACGCTTGTGCTTCTTCAACTTTAGATTTTGCAGCATTCAATGCGGCCTTCGCTGTTTCAAGTTTGGTGTGATCCGCCTCAAGTCGTTGTGGCGAGATAAACCTCTTTTTAACCAGTTCTTCAGAGCGCTTTGCCTCACTTTCAGCAAAAGCGACTTCGCTCTCACTTTGTGCCACCAAGGCAAGCGCGGTCTCCTTTGCCTGCTGCCGCTGTGCAATCAGGGCTGCTGCGCTCTGTTTGGCTTCCTGGCGTTGAGATGTCGTTGCTGTGGCAGTGGAAGTCGCGCTTTGCGCTTGCTTCACCTTGGCCTCCAACTGATGGAGGTCTGCTTCCAAAGTTTGGGTGTCCATGCGGGCAACTATCTGTCCTGCGTCGACGAAGTCCCCTTCTTTGAATAATACCTCTTTGATTCGACCTGCAGTTTTTGTGGAAATATTGATTTCAGTGGCTTCAACACGTCCATTCCCTACAACAAGGCCCTCTGGCAAACTTCCAGGCTGAAGACGTTGCCATAAATAAAGTCCTAAAAGAACAATAATCGCAGTGCCAGATATAACAATTAATCGGCGCCGAAGGTTACTATTCATAACTTGATATCCCTTAAGCTACTCTCATTTTTTTGTATTTAATGGCCGCTATCGAGAAATTAGATCAATGAAAGTTTCTTGCAGATAGAGGCTGTTAATTCGAACTTTCCTGTTTATGTAACACAAGGGGCATGATGTGTGTAACTCTTTCAGACTAAGTTTAAATATTTACACCCTCAAGAATCTTGGAGTGAGAAGCATCATGAAAGAACACTTGTTTTGCCAACATAGGATTCTTCCGAGTGATTATAGACCAATAATTCCAAAACAACCTATAACCAAAAGTAAAATAGCATTCGATATCACACCATCGAAATTAAGTATTTGTAATAAGTTAAGTAAATTAGCGCGAACACGTAGTAAAAAATATAAATAGGTTAAAAAATAATCTAGATGAGGAACAAATTCAACCAAACGTCTCCTTTTGGCCGAACTTTGACCTTTCATTACAGGGTTCTAAGCGACCCAGTGCGAACATTTAAATAATGCCCCTAATATCTGAAGAAATTCAATTTTATATAACTTTAATTTAATACAACTCAACCACAATCATTGAAAGATATGTCACACTTCATACTCTATTACAGGAGAAAGTTATGTCTTTAAGTCACGCGGTAGTATGGATTGACCATCAGGAAGCTCACGTTATTCAATTTAATGTTGATGCCAGCGAGAGTGAGATTATCAAAACTAAATCTAAGCATACTCGTGTACACCAAAAAGTTGGGACTTTAGGAAGTGGTCATACTGGCGCAGATCAAAGCTACTTACATGAAGTGATTCAAGCGGTTTCGAGAGCTGATGAAATTTTGATTGTGGGCCCAGGCTCAGCCAAATTAGAGTTATTCAAGCACTCTCATAGCCATGATACAAAAATATCTGAAAAAATCGTCGGTTTAGAAACAGTTGACCATCCCACCGATCGACAGTTACTAGCTTATGCCAAAAAGTACTTTATCAAAATAGATAATATGAAAGCTTAGTAATAGTCAAGGACAAGTTTACTAGCAGACCTAAACCTAAGCGATAGCTTAGTCCCACCTGATTGCCGTCTACCTCAAATTGGCGACTGACAACAGTGGGCCGAGAGATGAAGTGCAGAATTAAGTTGAGAATTTGGACAGCATGTATTGCATCAAGTAGAACAAACCAACTGTTAGTGCAATACAGGCAGCTAATGATAGCAAGAAATTGTAGCCATTCCGTAACAAATACGATAACAGCAGAAACATGGGTAATGTAGGCAGTAGATACCAAAATTCTTCACCAGCTACTTCGGCAATTTTCTGTGTGCTTTGTCCATCAAGCCACATCCAGCTAAATGTAATGATTGAAATTAACGGCAAAGCCAATAGTATGGCTGCCATTTCACTATTGCGCTTAGCAATTTCAGTTGCACTTATGATGATAATTGCTGCTAATAGTGTTTTAAGTAAATAAAGCATTGAATTTCAAACCTCTCAAAATTTAAAAGTTCAGTATAACGCACTAGCAAAATCATCCCAATATATACTAAAAGGCGAATAACAATGAATGTTAACAAGTTAGCAGTTTGCAATCAGCAACGTTAAATCGGAGATTTGCAAGTTTGGCGTGACAAACGACTGCAAGTGATGGAAAGCAAGCAGGATACTTTCCATCAACTAGTCATTCTGCTTGATCATAGACCTAACTCTAACTGTTTACGTGAATTCGCATATTCAATTTGTATATTGTCCCTACCTAGCTTTTTAGCTCTATAAAGAGC
>Ga0265328_10000118_pt1 | contig 37735 bp, 33 predicted proteins | sample 41624metaG_FD_202086 | JGI IMG/M metagenome (GOLD analysis project Ga0265328, IMG submission 202086) | Rhizosphere microbial communities from Carex aquatilis grown in University of Washington, Seatle, WA, United States - 4-16-24 metaG | ecosystem: Host-associated > Plants > Roots > Rhizosphere...
CCTGCCTTCAGTCCTGGCTTCAAGCATGGCGTCAGCCATTGGTTCACCTCTGCCGCTCTCGCAAATCACGCGCAGAGTCTCGCCGACCAGTCGAAAATTTGCGAGGTGGGTCCGCCGCGCCGCTTACATTCCAACGAAACTGGATCCTTCGGCTCAAGCGCTTCCTCGCTATCACGGTCCTCCTTTTGTCCGCCAGAAGTCCTGCCGCGGATCGGACTCGTTCATTGGCAGGGGCATTTTGAGAGAACAGTTCTTACGTGTCGCATGCGGCCGTTTGGCGAAGGAGAGTGGGAGTCGAACCCACCAAAGACCGGCTCGCGGCCCCTCCCGGATTTGAAGTCCGGACGCCCCACCGGGGACGCATCTCCTCCTCACGTTCCAGACGTCGTCGCGCTCTCCGCGTTCGCGTGAAACAAATCGAGGCGATTTTTGTTGACACGCCGCAGGTCTCCACGTCGAAGCGTCACTCCATGGCGATCGAAAAATTCGATTATCTGAATGGCGACCTTGCGTCCATTGTCGAGTTGATCGCGAAACAAGGCCGCCGTGATCTCGCCGTTGGCGTGGCTCTCGGCGAGCCGAACCAGAATGTCCGACATTTCACCGGTCGTCGTGCGTAGAAAAAAGTGGTCGTGGGCAATCTCGTCGAGCAGGCCCCTGCGGCTTTGCGTCTTGAGCAGACGCCGAACGTCGCCCTCGGCGAAGCCGAAATGTTTGGCGATGTCGCGCGTGCGGGGCGGACGAAAACGGTCGGCGCCGCCGAGAAGCGGCGCGATCGCTTGCCAGCGCGCCGCGTCGAGTTCCGAAAGTTTGACCTCGTGTTCGGGGCGATGGACCCACGCCCCTTGCGTTGCGACGCGGCGGCGTTTCGCCAGATGCGCGAGGAAAGCCTTGAAAGCGGGTGGCGGCAATTGCGGCTGCAGCGCGAGGCGCAACCGCTCGGATCCGATCCCGAGTTCGTCCGGGTTGTTTTCGTGATGCGCGTCTACCGCGGCAAGGAGGTCTCGTTCAAGTCTCTCGGCGGTCTCGATGCTCATCGCCAGCATGTTCTCGCCAGAGGAAAGGCGCAAGGTTTGCAATGAGTCGGCGGCTTCATCGCATTCCACGGACGAGAGCGCGCGGTCGCGCGCAAACTCCGTCAGATCGACGAAGTAGGGTGCACAGTCGAGCAGTGCAGCGAGCGCGGCGCTCGGCGCTTCGATCCTAAGGCAGGCAAGGCGGCGCAAGCGATCCGCGGTCCGGCGTTTGCGCACAGGCGCACGCGGGTCGAGCACGCATCCGCCGCCAATGGTGCGCTGTGCGGAAGCATCCCGCAGGATGAAGCGATCTCCGCAGCAAGCGGCTATGTTCCGGTCCAAGACGAGTTGCGCCAAAGCCGTGGCGCCGGGCGCGACGCTATCGACGTCGAGCGGCACGATGCGCGCCCCGACCTCCGCGGCGCCGAGATGCAAGCGCGCCGGAGTCCAGGTCGCGAGCGCCTTTTTCTCCGAGCCGAGCAGACGCAGCGACGCGTCGACGCGCGAGGTCGGCGCGTGGAGCCGCTCGGCGAGGACGACGTCGCCGCGATGCACTGCTTCCTTGGTCACCTTCTCGCCGACGAGGTTCAGCGCGCAGCGCTCGCCGGCGCGTCCTTCATCGACCGCTCGGTTCTGCGCATGGATGGAGCGCACGCGCGCCGGCAGGCCGCTTGGCGAAACGAGAAGTTTGTCGCCGACCCGCACCGCCCCGGAGAGCACTGCGCCGGTGACGATCGCGCCAATGCCGCTGCGCGTGAAGGAGCGGTCGACGCAGAGACGAAACGCCCCTTTCGCTCCTTCCGTGCGATGCTCCGCAGCGGCGCAAGAGAGAAAACGCAGCAGATCGGCGACGCCCGCGCCGGTGAGGTTCGAGACGGGAAACACCGGCACGCCGGCCAAAGCCGTCGTTTCGAGCAAGGCGCAAACCTCTCGCTCGACCTCGATGCGCCGCGCGTGGTCGACGGCGTCGATTTTGGTGAGCGCAATGGCGCCGTGGCGAATCTCCAAGAGATCGATTATGGCGAGATGCTCGCGGGTTTGCGGCATGACGCCGTCATCCGCCGCGACGACGAGCATGACGAAATCCACCGCCGTGGCGCCCGCCAGCATGTTGTGCACGAATTTCTCATGCCCCGGCACGTCGACGAATCCGAGAATCTCGCCGCTGGCGAGCGGCAGATAGGCGAAACCGAGGTCGATGGTGAGGCCGCGTCGCTTTTCTTCCATCAGCCGGTCGGCGTCGACGCCCGTCAAGGACCGCACGAGCGCGGTCTTGCCATGGTCGATATGGCCCGCGGTTCCTATGATCATTTTTCGTCGCTGGGCGTTTGCGCTAAGGCCGTCAAAAATTCCTCGGGCGCTTCGAGACAGCGGAGATCGAGAATCAGCGCGCCGTCCTCGATGCGGCCGAGAATGGGGATCGGCGCGCGGCGCAGCCTCGCCGTCAGAGCGTCGAGCGCTCGGCCGCTCTTTGGTTTCCAGGGGCGCAGCGCCAAGCCCGCGGAAGGCAGCGTCTCCAGCGGCAGCGCGCCCGAACCGATCTGACTGACGCAATCGACGACGGCGACCGTGAAAGCTTCGCCCAGCGCGGCGCCGGCGCTGGACGCGAGGGTTTCCGCCATGCGTCTGATGTCGTCGTGCTTGCGCGCCAAGAGGCGCAAAGTGGGCAAACGCTCGGCGAGTCGGTCGGGATCACGGTAGAGGCGCAAGGTCGCCTCGATCGCCGCCAGTCGAATCTTGTCCACGCGCAGCGCCCGCTTCAGGGGATTTTTATTGATGCGCGCGATCAAATCGCGCTTGCCGACGATGAAGCCGGCCTGAGCGCCGCCGAGTAATTTGTCGCCGGAGAAGGTCACGAGATCGGCGCCTTCGACAATGGCTTCCGCCACGGTCGGTTCGTGCGCAAGGCCATAGCGAGAAAGATCAACTAATGTTCCGGAGCCGAGATCGTTGACGAAGACGACGCTTTCGGCATGGGCCAAGCGCGCGAGTTCGGCTCCCTCCACCTGCGCGGTGAAGCCCTGCACGCGGTAATTCGACGTGTGCACCTTCATCACGAGGCCGGCGCATGGCGACAGCGCCTCGACGTAATCGCGCAAATGCGTGCGGTTCGTCGTGCCGACCTCGCGCAATTTGGCGCCGGCGCGCGCCATGATTTCGGGCATGCGAAAGGCGCCGCCGATTTCAATCAGCTCGCCGCGCGAAATGATCGCTTCTTTGCCCTTGGCGAAACTGTTGAGCACGATCAGCACGGCGCCCGCATTGTTGTTGACGAGCGTAGCGTCCTCGGCGCCGGTCAGCTCGCACAGCAGTTCTCGCAAGAGCGCGTCGCGTTCGCCGCGCTTGCCGGTCGCAAGATCGAACTCCAGCGCCATCTCGTGGCGCATTGCGCGCGTCGCCGCCTCGATGGCAGCTTCGGCGAGGATCGCGCGGCCGAGATTGGTGTGGATCACCGTGCCGGTGAGATTGAACACGCGGCGCGCGTTCGGCGCATTTTCGCGCTCCAGCCGCGTCGCCGCGTCGGCGGCGATCGCTTCGGGCGAGGGGGGTGAGCCCATATGCGCCGCGGCGCGCGCATCCTCCAAGGCGGCGCGCAGTGCGGCGACGGCGGATCGGCGTCCATGAGCCGAGACCGCCGCGACCATCGTCTCGCGCCGCAGCAGTTCGTCGACCGACGGCAGGCTGCGCAGCGCCGCGGCGATGTCGGGAGCACTCATCGCACTAATATCCGAGCAGGAACGGGTTGAATCCGGCGCGTCGGAAATTCTCGTCGCGCAAGCGCATGTCGAGTCCGAGCGAGGCGATGTCGTCGGCGACGGGCTCGATGTTCGGCTCCTGCGTCTGCTGAAAGATTTTCACATAGCTGCCGCATTCGGCGCAGCATTCGGCCTTGATCGCGCCGTCGCCGTCATCCAGCGCCTTATAGGAAATCCCCTTGGTCTCTCCGCAGGCGACGCAGCGAATGCGCACGTAATTCCATAAGGCGCCGCACATGGCGCAGGCGCAAAAGCGCGAACCATGCGCGCCGTGCCATCCGACCACCATCGTCGCGCAAGGCCGCCCGCCACAGACCGGACAAAGACCGTCGCCGACGCTGACGAGCGCCGCGGCGTCGAGCTTCGAGGCGAGGCGCGCCATATGAATCTGCAGCGCGGCTGCGACGAGGACCGATTGCGCAAGGTCGGCATAGGGCGCGGCCGGCTCGGAGAGTTCGTGAGCGAGAGTCTCGCGCCTCGCCGTGTCCGCGGCGCGCAAGGTCTCGAGCGCCAGGCGCGACGCGTCCGGCATGTCGATCGCTTGCGCGGCGTCGAGGAATCTTTCCAGCGTCTGGCGAAACACCGGATCGGCGGGCAGGCCGGCGCGATCGATGGGCGGCATCTGGAATTCGCGGGCGCGGGCGAGTTCCTCTGGGATCGGCGTCGAGACTTGGGGCAAGCCAATGAGCGTTCCGCGCTGGGCGTGGGCGACGTCGGCGACGAAGGTCAAATAGGGCGCGAGCGTATGGCCCTTCGAAAGCAACCGCAGCCGCTCCTCCCGACGTTCGAACAGCGCCTCGGGATTGGGAAGCACGGCGAAGGGCGGGGCCGAAACTTCGCCGATTTTCGTGGGATCTGGCTGAAGCGAATCGGTATCCGTCATTTTTCCTCACGAACCGCACGGGCCACGTGAAATCTGTGCGCATTCAGCGGGGAAGCGAGGACCTCCCGTCAACGCACGGAGCCCATGTCGTCGTCCACTCCGCCCCGGGCGAGGCGCCGCAACCATTTGCGATGATGTCTCCAGGACCAACCGGCGGTCACCTGTCCCTTCAACATAGCGCCGAAGGAGCCCTGAACCCAAATCGCCGCGTAGACGTGGATGATCAGCACGAGAATCGCGAGTGTGGCGACGAGCGAATGCGCGAGAATGGCGATCCGCTTCACCGGGATCGAGGTCAGATCGTAAAGATATTCGTCCCAGACGATCAGCCCAGTGACGAAGAGTAGCGTGATCGCCGCGGTCATCGCCCAAAAGACGACCTTCTGTCCTGCGTTGAATTTTTCGACCTCAGGCAGATTCTCCTCCTCGCCGGAGACGACATAGGAGACGTCCTTCATCCAGACGGTGTCCTCTGGCTTCCATACGTTGCCCTTGCGAAAGCGCAGGAACATGCCGGTGAAGCTGAGCGCCAGCACGACGCCGATGATCGGATGCAGCGCGCGCGCATTGGCTCCGCCGCCGAATATCCCGGTCAGGAAGAAGAGCTGCGGATTGTATAAAGCGAGCCCGGAGAGCGCCAGCAGCACGAAGCTGATCGCGGTGATCCAATGATTGGTTCGCGTCGCCCTGTCGTAGCGGTCGACCGTCGCAGGGGCGCCGGAGTGCAGTTGCGGCGATCTCACGAAGGACCTCCTTCGGTCAGTTGTCGAGCGGCGCGCTCGTCGGCCTCCTTCACCACATTGGCGCCCGTGGTGAGGTAATGTGCGACGCCGGCCATCGCGGTGAAGGCCATCGCCGCAAGACCAAAGAGTTTCGCCGGGCCCTTCCATAGGCTCACGAGCGGGCTGATGCGCGGATCCTTCGGCAGACCGGCGTAGATCTCCGGCTTGTCGGCATGGTGCAGCACATACATCACATGCGTCCCACCAACGCCCGGCGGATCATAGAGGCCGGCCTGGTCGAAGCCACGCGACTTCAAATCGGCGATGCGACCATCGGCGTGATGCTTCATCTGCTCCTTCGTGCCAAAGACGATCGCTTGCGTCGGGCAGGCCTTGGCGCAGGCGGGCCCCTGCCCGACGGCGATGCGATCGGAGCACAGGCTGCATTTATGCGCTTTATGCGTCACCGGCGAGATTCGCGGCACGTCGAAAGGGCAGCCCTTCACGCAATAGCCGCAGCCGATGCAATGTTCGGAGACGAAGTCGACGACGCCGTTCGAATATTGAACGATTGCGCCGGGGGAGGGACAGGCTTTTAGACAGCCGGGATCCTCGCAATGCATGCAGCCGTCTTTACGGATCAGCCATTCGAGATTGCCGCTGTCCGGATTGTCCCATTCGGTGAAGCGCATCACCGTCCAGGCTTCCGCGGTCAGATCGTGGGGATTGTCATAGACGCCGGTGTTTTCGCCGACGGCTTCGGAGAGTCCGTTCCATTCGGAACAGGCGACCTGGCAGGCCTTGCAACCGATGCATTTCGAGACGTCGATGAGCTTGGCGACTTCGGTCTGGCGCTCCGCCGGCGGCGTCACGCTGGAGGCCGATCGACGCATCAGATCCCCCGCGCCAAAGCGCGGCGGGCTCGGCGTCGTCGGCGGGTTGGGGAATGGGGGAAACATCGCTTGCTTCCTTGCTTCAGACCGACGGCCTGTCGATGGCTTCGAGATTGACGAGAAAAGCCTTGAACTCCGGCGTCTGAATATTGGCGTCGCCGACGTAGGGCGTCAAAGCGTTTGCGCCATAGCCCTTCTTAGTGAGGCCGACGAATCCCCAATGGATCGGAATGCCGACGACATGGACGATCTTGCCGTCGCAGATGAGCGGCTTGATGCGCTTCGTCACCACCGCCTTGGCCTCCACCGAACCGCGCTTCGACCAAACCCGCACCCAGCCGCCGGGCTTGACGCCCTTCTCCTTCGCCAGTTGTTCGGAAATCTCGACGAAGAACTCCGGCTGCGTGACGGCGTTCTGGTGGACGTTTTTCGTCCAATAATGGAAGTGCTCGGTCAAACGATAGGAAGTCGCCGCGTAGGGGAATTCCGCGACGTCGCCCATGTCGGCGAGATCGCCGGCAAAGACACGCGCAGCGGGATTGCCCCGCACATTGGGCGCAATGACGTTCACGACCGGCGACTCGAAGGGTTCGTAATGCGACGGGAACGGCCCGTCCTTCATCATGTCGCGCACGAAGAGCCTCGAGACGCCTTCGGGATTCATGATGAAAGGCCCGACGTCCGAGGGCTTCGACGACGGCGGAATGTCCGGCACGTCGTAGCCCGACCATTTCGCGCCGTCCCATTCGATGAGCTTGCGCGAGGGATCCCAGGCCTTGCCCTCGAGGTCCGCCGAGGCGCGATTGTAGAGAATGCGCCGATTGGCGGGCCAGGCGAAGGCCCAATTCGGATAGAGCCCGGTATTGTCGCGGTCGGTCGTGTCCCGCCGCGCCATCATATTGCCGGCCTGGGTGAAGCAGCCCGAGAAAATCCAGCAGGCGCAGGCGGTCGAACCGTCGTCGCGCAAGGCGGCAAAACCCGGAAGCTGTTTGCCCTCGTCGGCCACGAGCTTCGTCTTGTCGACGAGATCATGGACCGGGGCGAGGGCGTAGCCGTTCATCTCCCGCGCGATCTCCTCAGGCTTCGGATCGTAGGGATCTTTGTACGGCCAATGGAGATCGAGGATGGGATCGGGGAAGGTCCCGCCTTCGCCGAGATAAAGCTCGCCAAGGCGCTGGTAAATCTGCGCCATGATCCAGACGTCGCTCTTGGCTTCTCCGGGCGGCGTTCCGCCGGCCCAATGCCATTGCAACCAGCGTCCGGAATTGACCAGCGAGCCTTCGTCCTCGGCGAAGCAGGTGGAGGGCAGTTGGATCACTTCCGTCTGGATCTTGGACGGATCGACGTTGTTGAACGGGCCGTGGTTCTCCCAAAAATGCGCCGTTTCCGTCTCCAGCGGATCCATCGTGACGAGGAACTTTAGATTGGACAGCGCCTTGAGCAGTTTGGCCTTGTTGGGGAAGGCCTGCAGCGCATTGAAGCCCTGCACGACGTATCCCGTCATCTTGCCCTCGAAGGCGAGATTGAAGCCGCGGAGCACGTCATATTCGGGCACGTCGAGCTTGGGCAGATAGTCGTAGGCGTAGTTGTTCTGCGCCGTCGCCGCCTCGCCCCACATGGCCTTCTGGAAGCTGACGAAGAACTTCTTGTAGTTCTGCCAATAGCTCGTTTGCCCCGGACGCAGCGGTTTGAAGGCGCGCGTCGAGAGATAGGCGTCGAAGGTCGGCTCGCTCTCCTTGGGAATGTTCAGATAGCCGGGGATCAGGTTGGACATCAGCCCAAGATCGGTCAGGCCCTGAATGTTCGAATGGCCGCGCAAGGCGTTCATGCCGCCGCCGCGCACGCCAATGTTGCCGAGCAGGAGCTGCAGCATCGCCATGCCGCGGATGTTCTGCGCCCCCTTGGAGTGCTGCGTCCAGCCGAGCGCATACATCGAGGTCATCGTCTTGGTCGGTGACGATGTCTCGGCGATCCATTCGGCGACCTTGAGGAACTTGTCCCGCGGCGTGCCGCAGATGCGCGACACCATCTCCGGCGTATATTTGGCGACGTGCTCTTTCAGAAGATTCCAAACACACCGAGGATGCTGCAGCGTGTCGTCGACGACGGCGAAGCCGTCGGCTCCGATCTCGTAATTCCAGCTCGAGCGGTCGTAATCGCGCTTGCTTTCATCATAGCCGCTGAAGAGGCCTTCGGACCATCCGTAGCCCTCTTTCACGATGTAAGAGGCGTTGGTGAAAGCCTTCGCATAGTCCCAGTGAATCTTGTCGTTGGCGATGCAGTAGTTGATGACGCCGAGCAAGAAAGCGATGTCGGTCCCCTGCCGGATCGGCGCGTACAAATCTGCTAGCGAAGCCGAGCGCGTAAAACGCGGATCGACGACGATGAGCTTCGCGCCGCGGGTGGCCTTCGCCTCCGTGACCCATTTGAAACCGCAAGGATGCGCTTCCGCCGCATTGCCGCCCATGATGACGACGAGGTCGGTGTTCTTGATGTCGGTCCACGCGTTGGTCATCGCGCCACGGCCAAATGTTGGGCCCAAACTGGACACCGTAGGGCCGTGTCAGACGCGCGCCTGATTGTCGAAAACCACCGCTCCGAGGCTGCGCACGACCTTATAGGTCGCGAGCGCCGTCTCATTGGTCGTGGCCGAAGCCGCAAGAAAACCCGTCGTCGTCCAACGATTGACGGTCACCCCGGCGGCGTTCCTGAGCACGATGTTCTTGTCGCGATCGTCCTTGAGGAGTCGCGCGACGCGATCCAACGCCTCGTCCCAGGAGACGCGCTCGAATTTGTCCGATCCGGGCTTGCGGATCTTCGGATGGAGCAGCCGATTCTCCGACTTCACGAAGCCGAGCAGAGCCGCGCCCTTCGGGCAGAGCGTGCCGCGGTTCGTCGGGTGATCGGCGTCGCCCTCGATATGCACGATCTCGGCCTTTTCGCCGTTGCGTAGATCGCCCTTCGAATAGAGGATGATGCCGCAAGCGACCGAGCAATAGGTGCAGGTGTTGCGGGTCTCGGTGGTGCTGACGAGGCGAAACGGACGAATGGCTTCCGCTTGCGCCGTCTCGACGCTCGCAAAGCCCAGTGCGCCCAGTGTCGTCGCCGCCGTCGCGCCCGCCGCGCCAAGGAATTGGCGTCGCGATAACTCCTGATTCATCGAACGGCTCCTCCGATGCACGCGAACGCCGAAGCGCCCGCGCTTTTTTGTTCTTCTGGTGAAAGACTATGTTCGTCTTCGGGTTCCGTCAAACACGATATTTGGCGCGCTCTCGGAAAAGGGCTAGGCGCCTGGGGCTGATATTTCCGACTGGGTCGTCGACCACCGTCTTTGCGCCCGCAACCTTTCGTGAAAATGACTTGGCGGAAGTCGCAACGGGGCTCTTGCGGCGCCGGCTTCTTGCAATATGATGTAAAGAAATGGGCGCATGCGGGGTCGCGCATCCGCCGAATTCGCAAGCGTTCTCGACGCCGAAAACAACGCGCGCATAGTTCTGGAGACGCCCCATGATCCATCGCCGTGAATTCCTCAAATTTGGCGGCGGCGCCGTCGCGCTTGCGGCGACCCCGGGCGCGGCCCTGGCCGATACGGTCTATGCGCCGGCTCCCGGCGCCTGGCGCGGCTTCGAAGTGAGGACGCGCCTCGAACTTGCCGAAGCCAAAGGTCCCGCGCAGGCGTGGATTCCCCTGCCGTCCTTCGCCGCCGACGACTGGATGCGCCCGCAAGACGACCGCTGGACCACCAACGCCAAGACCGCGCGCGTCGTGCGCGAACCGAGATATGGCGCCAAATTGCTACATCTCGCCTGGAGGGAAGGAGAGCCGGCTCCGGTCGTCGAAGTCGTGAGCCGGGCGCAAACCCGCGACCGCGCAGCGGCGCCGCGCGCGATGACTTTGACGTCGGCCGAGCGCAAGCTCTACACCTCGGCGACCACGCTCATCCCCGTCGACGGCGTCGTGAAAGCGATCTCGGACAAGATCGTCGCCGGCGCCAAGAGCGACGAGGCCAAGGCGCGCGCGATCTATGAATGGCTGGTCGAGCACGCCTATCGCAAGGCGGCGACGCGCGGCTGCGGCGTCGGCGACATCGTCGCCATGCTGAAGAGCGGCGATCTGGGCGGCAAATGCGCCGACATCAATGCGCTCTATGTCGGACTGGCCCGGTCCTCCGGTCTGCCGGCGCGCGACATCTACGGCGTGCGGGTGGCGAAATCGCGATTCGGCTATAAGAGCCTTGGGGCAAACGCCGAGACGATCACCAAGGCCCAGCATTGCCGCGCCGAAGTGTTCATTGCAGGCCTTGGCTGGACTGCGGTCGATCCCGCCGACGTGCGCAAGGTCGTGCTGGAGGAGCCGCCAGGTGGTCTGCCGCTCGGAGACGACAAGGTCGGCTCGGCGCGCCAGGCGCTGTTCGGCGCCGCGGAGGGCAATTGGATCGCCTATAATTCCGGGCATGATCTGACGCTGCCGGGCGCGACCGCCCCGCGCATCGATTTCTTGATGTATCCGCAGGCCGAAGTCGCCAGCGCCCGCCTGGACTGTCTCGATCCGGACCGCTTCCGCTACGCCATCGCGGCCAAGGAACTCACCGCCTGATCGAAAGCCCGGCAATGGATGCGCCCTTTCGTTTGACGTCGCTCGCGCATGGCGGAGGTTGCGGCTGCAAGCTCGCGCCTTCCGTCTTGCAGCAACTGCTCGGCGGCGCGCTCGGCGCTGCGATCCCTCGGCCCTTCGAACGTCTGCTCGTCGGCACGGAGACCGGCGACGACGCGGCGGTGTGGCGCCTGGAAGGCGACACCTGCGTGATCGCGACGACGGATTTTTTCATGCCGATCGTCGACGATCCGCGCGATTTCGGGCGGATAGCTGCGACCAACGCCATTTCCGACATCTATGCGATGGGCGGAACGCCGCTGATGGCGCTGGCGATATTGGGCGTCCCGATGGACAAAATTCCGCTCGGCGCCGTGCGGGAAATTCTGGCGGGCGGCGCCGAAATTTGCCAGGAGGCCGGCATTCCCGTCGCCGGAGGCCATTCGATCGACAGTCCAGAGCCGATTTACGGCCTAGCGGTGATTGGAACCTGCAAAGCCCAGCAGCTGCGCCGCAACAGCACGGCTCGGGCGGGTGACGCTCTGATCCTGACGAAGCCCATCGGCGTCGGCGTCTATTCGGCGGCGCTGAAAAAGGGCGCGCTGTCGGAAGCGGGCTACGCCGAGATGATCGCGACGACGACCCAGCTCAACCGCATCGGCGCGGCGCTCGCCCTAGAGCCCGACGTTCACGCGATGACGGATGTGACCGGCTTCGGCCTCCTCGGACATGCGCTGGAGGTCGCGCGCGGGTCCGCGCTTGCAATTGAGCTGGATCTCGCGAAAATCCCTTATCTCCCGCAAGCCGAGGCGCTGGCGCGCGATGGCTATGTCACGGGCGCCTCCACGCGGAATTGGGCGAGTTACAGCGAGAGCGTCGTAGCGCCGGCGGATCTGCCCTTGTGGCGCCGTCACTTGCTGACCGATCCGCAAACTTCCGGCGGTCTCCTCGTCGCCTGCGCGACGAAGTCCGCGAATAGATTTCTCAATGAGATTTGTAGCGCCGGCCATCTGGACGCCGCCATTGTCGGGGTTCTCGAACTCGGCTCGGCCCAGATTGTACTAACTGAACGATGCTGATCTAAGCCTTCGGTAGTGTCTCAGTTTGAAATTCAGTGGTCTTGACGCGCACTCGCGGAGTTCACAATTCCCTGTTGCGCTTACCGCAAAACCCGGAGGTTCCCATGCAGGAGTTAGCGGCATTCTACGCGATCAAGAAAGCGGTGGAACGCTGTCGCCCGGAATTGGCTGAGAGCATCCAAGGGCGTAAGGAACTTGAGAGGATGACGACGGAAATAATAGCTTCCATAAGGGAAGCGGGGCTTTATTTCGTGAACCAATTCGAGAAGGATCAAGTTCGTGCCCGTAGGCCCTAATGGCGAGCGGCGCACAGCCCAGAGCGGCAAGCTGCCGAGAATCTGTGGACCTTCGTCGACGAACCTCTCGTCAACACTTACTTCAAGACGCTCGACGAGATCGACACGGCCGTCGGGCAACGCCGCGGACCCACACCGCGCAGGGCGAAATCATTCGCATCAGCACCCTGCTCCACTGGTGGGCGCAAACAGATGATGTGAATTAATCGTCCGGAATTGGTATGACATTGCGCGATCGTTACGGATTCTCCCATACATGCAGACACCCTCCACGCAGCTGTCCAATGAGAAGTTCCCATAGCTGTCGTCGTGATCGCTCCCCAGGTAAGCTGTTGTCAGCTCCGATGACGTTCGAGGAAGGCGCTGCGCGAAGGTAATTCTACGAGTAACGCCGCGATGCCCGCACGTGTATGGCAACAAAGTGAGGATTCAGATGTCCAAATTCAATATTCAAACCAAGAGTGGCGTCGTCGCCGCGGTGCTGCTCGGCGCATCCTAATCGCGGCCGTCAATGCCTAAGCGCGGAAATCCTCGGAGGGCAGCTTTTGGCGCCCGGTTGATATGATCGGTGTTTGTTAGGCGCCTTCGACGCTCGGCACAGCGCGTGCGCCAAGCGGCTTTCCCTGTCCCCGCTAGCGGTTCATCTCGGGCGAGTTTCCCCGCCCAGCCCGCAACCCGCGCCGGCGCCGGCGATGTCGAGCGCGATGGAGAGCAGACCCTTGGCGTCGTTAGGCTTCACATAGACCTTGTCGGCTCCTGCGCGCATTGCCTCATTATGAATGGACGTCGCGGTCGTGGTCGTCAACACGAACACCGGGAGATCTTTCAACAGCAGAATTTGCCTCAGGGATTTGAGAAATTTGATGCCGTCCAGCCGAGGCATGTTGAGATCGAGAACCAATATGTCCGGCAGCTTTTCAGTGAGGTCCTGCCGCGAGACGAGGTATAACGCGTCGAGCCCATTCTCGACATGCTCGGTCCGGATGTCGCACTTGAGGACTCGCCGAACTTCGTCGAAGGCGCGGTTCAACAAAAAAACATCGTCCCGATCGTCTTCGACGATCAAAACATTACAAGTCTGTCTCTGAGAGACGATCGGAGACAAAGAAAGCCCATCTCGTTGGAAGCATCCGCCTTCCGCGCTAGTTCGTTGAACGACGGAAACCGACCCGAGAACTATCGCGCGTTACGAAGAGCGCGGCAAGGGGAATATCGATGAAACTTGACAGTGTGGAGGACGATATCTTCCGTTTGGCGGTCGAGTCTTCGCCCGCGGCCATGATCGTCACTAGCCAGGACGGCGCCATCCAATTCGCCAACACGGAGACCGCACGAATGTTCGGTTACCAGACGCAGGAGCTGGTTGGACGAAGGATCGACATTCTGGTTCCGGTGCGGTTCCGTCAAAGCCACGTCGGCTTGAGGCAAGGATATGTCGAGGCGCCAAGCAAGCGTTCGATGGGTATCGGGCGCGACCTCAAGGCGACCCGGCGCGACGGCAGCGAATTCCCGGTTGAGATCGGCCTCACGCCGATCAACACCGCGAGGGGCATTCTCGTGCTGGCGACCGTGCTCGACATTACCGCTCGGCGCGAAGCGGAATTGGCCCTGGCGCAACGCGCCTCTGAACTCGAGCGCGCCAACGAGCAGCTGGCTCAATTCGCCTATATCGCTTCCCACGATCTGCAGGAGCCGTTGCGCAAGATCGCGGCATTTTCGGACCTGATGGAGCGTGCTATTGAACTTTCCAATCAACAGGAGATGGAGCACGCCAACCAAGTCATCAGAACGTCCGCCCTGCGCGCCCGGTCGCTCGTCGACGATTTGTTGACCTATTCGAGAACGATCAACGACACTCAACAATTGGAAGAAATCGATATGCGAGACGAGATCGACGTCGTTCTCGACGATTTGTCGCAATCTGCAACCGAGGCCGGCGCCGAAATACGAATCGACGTTCCTCATCTGAAGTTTACAGCCGACAGATCTCAATTCGCTCGACTGATATCGAACATCGTTTCCAATGCGATCAAATATCGCAAGCTGCAGGAACCAGCCAGGGTCCGCATCAACTCGAGCCCATTGAGCAAGAGCGCCGCGCTCCTTGAAATCGCCGACGACGGCATCGGATTCGATGAAAAATATGCGCTGACGATTTTCGAGCCGTTCAGGCGGCTGCATTCGCAAGCTCAATACCCCGGCACCGGAATTGGGCTGGCGATTTGCAAATCGATCGCCGACCGGCACGGCTGGTTGCTGTCGGTCAAGTCGACGCCGGGCACAGGGACGACATTTTTCGTCACGATTCGGTCACTGCTGCAAAACACCGGCGGCGCAGTTTCACGCGACGACCAGGGCCTTTAAAATGATCTATCGCGTTCGACGCGCACTAGAACGGCTCCGCGTGTTTGGGGAGATCGATCCATAGCCTGAGCCCGGTCTTGCTTTTCGTCCCTTTGGCAAAACCGCGGGCGCTCATTTCGAGGCGAGCGGAAGCTCCACAAAGACCGGACCACGTTGCCGCCGCCTGTTTTCACGCCGAGTTTGCGTAAGGCCGCGTCTGTATGCTCCGTGGTGATCGCCTCGTCGCCGCCCGCAAATCGGCGATCGCGCTGGAAAAGCGATGGGCGGTCATCACCTCGGGAGCGCTTTGGCGCGCGGGATATCGAGCCGGGCGTGCAGGGAGAGGAGCGTGAACATCTCAAGCATCCGCAAAGCGAAGGACTCCGATCGCGTCAAGCGCAGAGTATCTGGCTCGCGCCCCGCCGCCAACGGAGCCGCTGCGTCGGCGACGCTCGCCCCGGCATCGTTCTCGGTGACGCGCTGCTGACAAGACGATCGCGTCCCGATCGTTCGCGCGGGCAGCGCGAGACAGCGGTCCAGAGAATCGGTGAGCCACTGCCCATAGTCATCTTCGGGCGACATTTTTCCGCCGCTTCCGGCGGCTGACGCTCTGGCTCGACCGAATGGCCAAGCCTCAAAAAAGTCCAGTGACTCTTGCGCCCGCTTCGGCCCTTCGGCGAGATGTGCGTCGACGACTAGGGCTTGATGGCGCTCCGCTGTCCCGTTGCGCTGTCCTCGGATAAGCGTCGCGGCTCAAGCGTAAGATAATGCACGAGAATTCGAAAACAACGCGCGGCGCTTGCAATCAAGGACGAATTGCGCTTCAAGCCCGATCGGCCGGCTCGCCCTGCATCGTCCGGATGATGCCGGAGAAGTCGGAGGCGCCTTCGCCTGACGCGACATACAGCGCGTAGAGTTGCGCCGCCAAGGCGCCAAGCGGAGTCGTTGCCCCGGTGGAAGCGGCCGCCTGCTGGGCGAGCTGCAAATCCTTCAACATGAGCGCCGCCATGAACCCCGGCTTGTAGCCGTCATTCGCGGGCGCGGCCGGCGTCAAACCCGGAGCCGGACAATAGCTCGTCAGCGACCACGATTGACCCGAGGATACTGAAGCCACGTCGAAGAGGGCTTGCGGCGTGAGACCCAGCTTCTCGGCGAGCGCGAAAGCTTCGCAGGTCACGATCATCGTGGCGCCGAGCATCATATTGTTGCAGATTTTTGCCGCCTGTCCGAGACCTGCGCCGCCGCAAGCGATGATGGTCTTGCCCATGTCGGCGAGTATGGGCGTCGCCTTCGCAATGGCCTCCGGGTCGCCGCCGCACATGAAGCTGAGTGTTCCGGCTCTTGCGCCACCGACGCCGCCGGAGACGGGCGCGTCGACCGAGAGTGCGCCGGCTTGCCGCGCCCGGCCGTGGGCTTCGCGCGCGCTTGCTATGTCGATCGTGGAGCAATCGATACAGAGCGCGCCTTCGGCGGCTTGCGGCAGAAGCTTGGTCCATACCGAAAGGACCTCTGCGCCGCCGGGCAGCATGGTGAGGATTACGTCTGCGCCGCGCGCCGCCGATTCCGCTGAGGGCGCGATGCTCGCGCCGGAACGCGCCGCCGCGGCGCAGAGCGTCGGGGCAAGATCATAGCCGCAAACTTGCCGGCCCGCCTTCACGAGATTGGCGGCCATGGGTCCGCCCATGTTCCCGAGGCCGACGAACGCGATCTTCATCATCGAGGATTCCCACGCTCTCCGTTTTGAGGCGCGCTATCGCATCGTCGGCATGACGAAGCTCGCGCCTTCCTGGGCGCCGTCCGACCAGCGCGACGTCACCGTCTTCGTCTTGGTGCAGAAGCGCATCGCGTCTGGGCCGTGCTGGTTGAGGTCGCCGAAGAACGAACGTTTCCAGCCGCCGAAACCGTAGTAGGCGAGCGGCGTCGGGATGGACACGTTGACGCCCACCATGCCAACCTGAACCTTCGAGACGAATTCCCTCGCGGCGGCGCCGTCGCGTGTAAAAATCGCGACGCCATTGCCATATTCGTGCTCATTGACGAGCGCCAATGCCTCCGCGAAATCCCCCGCACGGGCGATGCACAGCACGGGTCCGAAAATTTCTTCCCGATAGACGCGCATGTGCCGCGTCACGCCATCGAACAGACAGCCCCCCATGAAGAAGCCGTCCTCGAAGCCGGGCAGCTTGAAGTCGCGGCCGTCGACGAGCAGCGTCGCGCCTTCGTCGACGCCGAGCGCGACATAGGCCTTTACTTTGTCAAGATGGGTTTTGGTCACCAGCGGACCGAAGTCCGCGTCGGCGTCCGTCGACGCGCCGATCTTGAGAGACTTCACGCGAGCGGCGAGGCGCCGTGCGAGTTCGTTCGCCGTCGCTTCGCCTATGGGCACGGCCAGGGAAATCGCCATGCAGCGCTCACCCGCCGAGCCGTAAGCGGCGCCGATCAGCGAATCTACCGCATGGTCGAGGTCCGCGTCGGGCATGATCACCATATGGTTCTTGGCGCCGCCCAAACATTGCATGCGTTTTCCCGCAGCGGCGCCGCGTGCATAAACATGTTCGGCGACGGCGGTCGAACCCACGAAGCTGAAGGCTTTGACGTCGGGATCGTCGAGCAGCGCGTCCACCGCTTCCTTGTCGCCGTTGATGACGTTGAAGACGCCCCTGGGCAATCCCGCCTCCAACATCAGCTCGGCCAGCCGCAATGGGACGCTTGGGTCGCGTTCGGAGGGCTTCAGAACGAAGGCGTTGCCGCAGGCGATCGAAGGGCCGCACATCCACATCGGGATCATGGCCGGAAAGTTGAAGGGTGTGACGCCAGCCATCACGCCGAGTGGCTGACGCATCGAATAAACGTCGATCCCAGCGCCTGCGCCGTCGGTGTATTCGCCTTTCATGAAATGCGCGACGCCGGTCGAAAATTCGATGACCTCGAGCCCGCGCTGAATGTCGCCCTTCGCGTCGGCGATCGTTTTGCCATGCTCTCTGGAGAGCAATTCGGCCAGCGATTCCGTTTCGCGCGCCAGGAGCTCGAGGAACTTGACGAGCACGCGGGCCCGGCGCTGAGGGTTGACTGCGGCCCAGCCCGGCTGCGCCGAGACGGCGCTCACCACCGCGGCGCGCGCCTCCGCTTTCGACGCGAGCGGGATGCGTGATTGGACTTTCCCCGTCATCGGTTCGAAGCCTTCGAGGAATCTCCCCGAAGCGCCGCCGACGCATCGGCCGTCGATGACATGATAGAGTTCGCGCATAGAGGCTCCTCGCTTGGTATCTAGCGCGCCGAGTCCTCAGGTCACTCCGCATCGGCCTGCCGCGCCGGATGCGCCGCTTGGAATGCCGGAAGCGTCGCGCAGGCTTCCTCGACCTTCAATATACGGGGCAGCTGGTCGAGAGGCGCCTCGAACCGCCGCGCGCTATAGAGCTGCGGGATGAGGCATATGTCGGCGAGCGTCGGCGACGGACCGAAGCAGAAGGGCGCGGGGGCGATCAGCCGTTCCACAGCGTCGAGACCTCCCTTGCGAATCCAGTGACGTCGCCAAGAGTCGATCTCCGAGGACGAGACGTCCAGCTTGGCGCCAAGATAGGCGGCGACGCGCAGATTGTTCAGCGGATGTATGTCGCAGGCGATCGCCAAAGCCACAGCTCGCACCCTCGCGGCGAGAAGGGAGTCCGTCGGAATCAAAGCTGGCGACGGTCGTAGCGCCTCCAAATATTCGATGATGGCGAGCGACTGCGTCAGCACGGTTCCATCGTCGAGCTCCAGCGCGGGGACCAGCGCCTGCGGGTTCTTGGTGAGGTAAGCCGCTCCCAACTGCTCACCCCCGCCGCGCAGCAGATGCACGGGGCGATGTTCGACGGCAATGCTCTTGAGCTCGAGCGCAATCCTGACGCGATAGGCGGCCGTGGAGCGAAAGTATCCATAGAGGATCATCGGAACCTCCGCGCTGCTCCAGCCCGGCGCGGCTGAAAGTTTTCTCGGCCAAAGTGCGCAATGGACTCGAACCCGCCGAAGCGCGCCATATCTTTAGACCAAAACGACCCGACGTCGTTGAAGATAGGGGAGGGTCAAGAAATGGGAAGCCTCGCGCGCGGACTGGGGTTCCAAAGTTCGCGCGAAGCCAATCCGATGGGAACCGACGGATTCGAATTCGTTGAATTCGCGCATCCTGAACCGGAAAAACTCAGTCAACTGTTCAAGCTCATGGGCTTTTGCGCAGTGGCGCGTCATCGCTCCAAGCGGGCCGTGCTGTTTCGTCAAGGCGACGTTAATTTCGTGCTGAACGCCGAGCCCAACAGCTTCGCCGCCGATTTCGTCAAGCTTCACGGGCCCTCGGCCTGCGCCCTGGGATTTCGTGTTGCGCATGCCGGGCGCTCCTTTGATCGCGCTATCGCAATGGGCGCCAAGCCCGCCTCGATCAAGATTGGCCCTATGGAGCTCAACATTCCGGTAATCGAAGGCATTGGCGGAGCGCTGCTCTATCTGGTCGATCGCTATGGCGGCAGGGGCTCCATCTGGGACGTCGATTTTCGTTGGACCGGCGAGAGCGATCCGAGGCCCTATGGCGTGGGGCTGAAAGAAATCGACCATCTGACACACAATGTTCATCGCGGTCACATGGACATGGTCGCCAATTGGTACGAACATGTTTTCAATTTCCACCAAATTCGCTACTTCGACATCGAGGGCCGCTTCACCGGACTGCATTCGCGTGCGATGATGAGCCCTTGCGGCAAGATTCGCATCCCGATCAACGAAAGCTCCGACGACAACAGCCAGATCGAGGAATTTCTGCACGCCTATAGGGGCGAGGGCGTACAGCATGTGGCTTGCGCCTGCGCCGACATTTACGAAACCGTCGACAAATTGCGCGCCGCTGGGCTCGAATTCATGCCGAAGCCGCCGGACGCCTATTATGCGAGAGTGGACGCGCGCCTGCCGGGGCATGGAGAGCCTCTGGAGCGGCTGCGCAAGTCCGGCATATTGATCGATGGCGCGCCAGCCGAGTCCGGCGCCGCGCCGCGCCTGCTGTTGCAAATCTTTTCCAAAGCCCTGCTCGGCCCAATCTTCTTCGAGTTCATTCAAAGAAAGGGCGACGAAGGATTTGGCGAGGGAAATTTCAAGGCGCTGTTCGAAACGATCGAAGAGGATCAGCTGCGTCGCGGCGCGCTGCGACAGGCCTCGGAGTGAGTCCAATGTATGCGCCGTCGCGCTATATGGCGGGTTTCGGCAATGAATTCGAAACGGAAGCGTTGCCCGGCGCTCTGCCGCGAGGGCAAAATTCGCCGCAGTACTGCCCTTACGGCCTCTATGCCGAACAGCTTTCGGGCACGGCCTTCACGGCGCCGCGCGGAGGCAACCGCCGGTCTTGGTTGTACAGGATTCGGCCCTCGGTCCTGCACGCGCGGCGCTTTTCCAGAGCAGCCCAGCCCTTTTGGAAGACCGCGCCCTGCATCGACGAGGCGGCGCAGAGCATCGGGCAATTCCGCTGGGGACCGATCCCGATCCCCGACGAGCCGCTTACTTTCGTGTCCGGGATGCGCAGCATGACGACGGCGGGAAACGTCGATCTGCGCACGGGCGTTGCGACGCACGTCTACCTCGTCACGCGATCGATGAGCGACGCCTATTTTTGTAACGCCGACGGCGAGCTTATGATCATCCCGCAGCTGGGCGGCCTGACTTTTTTCACCGAACTCGGCCGTCTCGAAGTTTCTCCGGGTGAGATCTGCGTCATCCCGCGGGGCGTGAAGTTCAAGGTCGCGCCGACGGACGGTCCGGCGCGCGGCTTCGTCTGCGAGAATTATGGGGCGCCCTTCGCCTTGCCGAACCGCGGCGCCATCGGCGCCAATGGCCTCGCCAATGCGCGCGATTTCAAGACGCCCCTGGCGGATTTCGAGGACGAGGAGTGGCCCTGCACGCTGACGATGAAATGGTGCGGCGGCTTTTTCGACTGTGCGCTCGATCATTCGCCGCTCGACGTTGTCGCCTGGCACGGCAATCATGCGCCCTATAAATACGATCTGCGCAATTTTTCGTCGCTAGGCGCGTCGCGATTCGATCATCCAGATCCGTCGATCTTCACAGTCTTGACGGCGCCCTCAGACGAGGTGGGAGCCGCCAATGTCGATTTCGCGATTTTCCCGGAGCGTTGGCAGGTCTCCGAACATACGTTTCGCCCGCCCTGGCATCACACCAATGTGATGAGCGAATTCATGGGGCTGATCCTGGGTCGCTACGACGCCAAGCCCGAAGGCTTCGCGCCGGGCGGCATGTCGCTGCACAATATGATGTGTCCGCATGGGCCCGACGCCGCCGCCTGCGCGCAGGCTTGGAGCGCGGAATTGAAACCGGAGAGACTGAGCGACACGCTCGCTTTCATGTTCGAAACGCGTCTCGCGCAACATCTCACCGCTTACGCGGCTCGCCTCCCGACGCTGCAGCCCGATTATGCGGAGTGCTGGTCGGCGCTGCCCAAGCGCTTCGACGGATCGCCCGAAGGACGCGGCGGCCAGACGCCCCTGAACGGGGTCGAAACATGAAGCTCGCCTCGCTGAAGCAGGGACGAGACGGCAGGCTCGTCGTCGTGTCGCGCGATCTGTCGCGCGCGACGCACGCCGGCGGCGTCGCGGCGACTTTGCAGGCGGCGCTCGACGACTGGGGACATATTGCGCCGCGACTAGTCGATCTGGCTTCGGGACTGGAGGCTGGATTGATCCAGAGCTTCGCATTTCGGCCAGAGGATTGCGCCGCGCCTTTGCCGCGCGCCTATCAATGGGCCGATGGCTCCAGCTATTTGAACCACGTCGAACTGGTGCGTAAAGCGCGCGGCGCCGTTTTGCCGCCCTCTTTTTGGACTGATCCACTCCTCTATCAAGGCGGCGCGGACAGTTTTCTCGGCCCATGCGACGCCATTCCTCTGCTGGACGAGAGTCACGGCCTCGATCTCGAAGCGGAAGTCGCCGCCGTGACCGACGACGTGCCCATGGGCGTCGACGCCGCCATCGCGCTCGACCACGTCAAGCTGCTCATGCTCGTCAACGACGTGAGCCTGCGCGGATTGATCCCGGGCGAACTCGCCAAGGGCTTCGGCTTCTTCCAGTCGAAGCCTTCGTCCGCCTTCTCGCCGGTGGCCGTGACGCCGGACGAACTGGGCGACGCCTGGAAAGACGGGAAGGTTTGCCTGCCGCTCCATTCATACGTCAATGCAGCTTTGCTCGGGCGCCCGAACGCTGGCGTCGACATGATCTTCGACTTTGGACGGTTGATCGCCCATGCGGCGCGCACGCGCCGTCTATGCGCCGGCGCGATCATCGGCTCCGGCACGGTCTCGAACCGCGCCGCCGACGGATCGCCCGGATTGCCGATCTCTCGAGGCGGCGCAGGCTATTCCTGCCTCGCGGAACAAAATGCCGTCGAGACATTGCTCGACGGCGCGGCGCGCACCGGGTTTTTAAAAAGCGGCGACGTCATCCGCATCGAAATGCTCGACGCCGAGGGCCGGTCAATTTTTGGGCGGATCGAGCAACGGGTCACGCAGCGCGTGGCGCCTTGCCCTTCGCCCGAAAATAATGAAAGTCGCCTCGCGTGAGGATCCTATCATTCGGCGTCAACTCATGCGCCTCTATGTCGGGGGCTCCCTGCAATCGATCATAGAGCGGGCCAAAATCCTTGTCGCAGTCGCGCAGCAACTGTTCGAAGCTCTCGATTACGAAATAGGTCTGTTGGAAATCGTCGATGACATATTTGGTGCGCATCACGCGCAGCAAATCGAATTGAATTCGGTTGGGCGAAGAGTCTTCCAAGGAGAACAACGTCTCCGCCGGCGACGACATGATCCCGGCGCCGAAGATGCGCAAACCGCTCGGCCTGCGCATCAGGCCGAATTCGATCGTGTACCAATAGAGACGGGCGAGATTGTGCAATTGACCGCGCCCGAGGGCGCGCCGACCGCCTTCGCCGTAGGCCTCCAGGAAGCGCGCATAAGCGGGGTTGGCAAGCAGCGGCACATGGCCAAAGACGTCGTGAAACACGTCCGGTTCTTCGAGATAATCCAGCTCCGCCTCCGGCCGAATGAAGGCGCCGGCTGGAAATCGCCGATTGGCCAGGTGCTCGAAAAAGACGTCATCCGGAATGAGGCCTGCGACGGCAACGACGCTCCAGCCGGTCAGCCCGGACAAGCGGCGGCTGAGATCGGCGAAATCGGGAACGCCGCTCGCCGACAATTCGAGGTGGGCTTGTGCTTCCAAAAAGGCCTCGCAGGCGCGACCTGGAAGCAATTTCTGCTGGCGAGCAAACAAGCGATTCCAGCGCTCGTGCTCTTTCTTCGAATAGGACGGCCAATCCTGAGAGATCGTCCAATCCGAAGCGCGGGGGGCGTTGGCGTAGCGGTTTCTCACCGCGTTTGGAAACGTCTCGCTCATGGTTGCACAAGTGGTCGTATTCCGAACTGATGGAAATCATATAGGAAGCGCCGCACGCAAGTTGAGGGACAAAGGCGAATCGTCACGTCAAAAAGTGCACGCAACGCGCAATCGCGCCGTCTTGAAAGAAAGACCGCTCGCGAAATATATCCGACATGCCGCCGATCGCGCCGCAAAAGGTGGTCGCAATGCGCCATTGGATTCCCAGTCTGGACTTCGACCTCGGCGACACGACGGAAATCCTCCGCCACGAGGTTGAGAGTTTTGCATCGCGCGAAATTGCGCCGCGCGCCGCGAAAATCGACGCCGAAAACGCGTTCCCCTCCGATCTTTGGCGCAAACTGGGAAACCTCGGTCTGTTGGGGATTTCCGTCCCCCCCGAGTATGGCGGCTCCGGTTTCGGCTATCTCGAACATGTCGTCGCCATGGAGGAGATCAGCCGCGCTTCGGCCTCCGTCGGTCTATCCTATGGCGCCCACTCAAATCTTTGCGTCAATCAAATCCAGCGCAATGGAACACATGAACAAAGACTGCGCCATCTCCCGAAGCTGATCTCCGGCGAGCATGTAGGCGCGCTTGCGATGTCCGAGCCGAACGCGGGGTCAGATGTCGTCAACATGAAGATGCGCGCCGAACGTCGGGATGATCATTATGTGCTCAATGGCGACAAGATGTGGGTCACCAATGGGCCCGACGCCGATCTGGTGATCGTCTACGCTAAAACCTCTCCCGCCGCCGGCGCGCACGGCATCACCGCTTTCATCGTGGAGGCCGTCTTCAAAGGGCTTGTGCGGGCGCCAAAGCTCGACAAGCTCGGCATGCGCGGCTCCAACACCTGCGAGCTCATCTTCGAGAATTGCGTCATTCCGACAGAAAACGTCTTGGGCGAGCCAGATCGCGGCGTCGCCGTTCTGATGAGCGGCCTCGACTACGAACGAACCGTTCTCGCGGGCGGTCCAATCGGCATCATGCGCGCCTGCATGGACGTGGTATTGCCCTATGTCCACGCCAGGCGGCAATTTGGCCGCCCGATCGGCGAATTCGAGATCATGCAGGGCAAGCTCGCCGACATGTATACGGTCTTGAGTGCGACGCGCGCCTATGTCTACGCCGTAGCGAAGGCCTGCGATACGGGCCGGGCCTCACGCAAGGATGCGGCCGGCGCAATCCTGTTCGCGGCGGAGCGCGCGACGGCGATGGCTCTGGAAGCGATCCAATGCCTCGGCGGCAACGGCTACATGAACGAATATCCGACGGGGCGGTTACTGCGGGACGCCAAGCTCTATGAAATCGGCGCGGGCACCAGCGAAATCAGACGCATGTTGATCGGCCGCGAACTCTTTGAGGAAACCGCGTGAGCCGGGTTCCGTTGCTGAGGCCTGTGAGGAAAGCCCGTGTGCGTCGTCGAAACCGCGATCGATACCGCCTCGCCCGAATTTGCGGAAAACCGAAGGGCGATGGCGAAGCGCGTCGCGGAGCTGCATCATGCCTTTGAAGGCATCCGTGAAGGCGGAGGCGTCGAAGCGCAAGCGCATCACGCTGCGCGAGGAAAATTGCCGGCGCGTTCTCGAATCGACGGCCTGATCGATCCTCTTTCGCCCTTTCTTGAGATCGGAAGATTTGCGGCGCATGGAATGTACGATGGTAAGATCGCCAGCGCGGGGGTTGTCGCCGGGATAGGTCACGTCTGTGGGCGTGCGTGCATGATCGTCGCCAACGACGCGACCGTGAAGGGCGGCGTCTATTTCCCGATGACGGTGAAAAAGCACCTGCGCGCGCAAGAGATTGCGATGCAAAATCGCCTACCTTGCATTTATCTCGTCGATTCGGGCGGCGCCAACCTGTCCATGCAAGACGAGGTCTTTCCGGACAAGGATCACTTCGGCCGCATCTTCTACAATCAGGCCATGATGTCGGCGGCGGGCCTGGCGCAGATCGCCGTCGTGATGGGATCCTGCACCGCTGGCGGCGCTTATGTGCCCGCCATGTGCGACGAGACGATCATCGTTCGCGGCGAGGGATCGATTTTTCTTGGCGGCCCCCCGCTCGTGGCGGCCGCGACCGGCGAAATCGTCTCGGCTGAGGAACTCGGCGGCGCAGAGGTGCACTGCCGTCGATCCGGCGTGGCGGATCACTGCGCCGAAAGCGATTCGCATGCGCTGGCGCTGGCGCGCGCGGCGATCGCCAATCTCGAAAGCCCGAAGCGTCCGAGTTTCGTTGCGCGAAAGCCCTCGCCGCCGCGCTACGACACAGCGGAGCTCATGGGCCTCGTTCCCGTCGATGCGCGAAGGCCATTCGACATGCGAGTAGTCATCGCACGCATCGTCGACGACAGCGCCTTCGACGAATTCAAGGCGCTTTACGGTGTCACGTTGATCGCCGGCTTTGCGCATGTTTGCGGCTATCACGTCGCCATTCTCGCCAACAACGGCATCCTTTTCTCCGAGAGCGCGCTGAAGGGCGCGCATTTCATCCAACTCGCCGCCAAGCGCTGCATTCCGCTGGTCTTCCTGCAAAACACCACCGGCTTCATGGTCGGGAGCAAATATGAAGCCGGGGGCATCGCCAAGGACGGGGCGAAGATGGTGACGGCGGTCGCAACCGCTGCGGTTCCAAAAATCACGGTCATCGTCGGCGGAAGCTTCGGCGCCGGCAATTACGCGATGTGCGGGAGGGCCTATTCGCCGCGCTTTCTGTGGATGTGGCCGAATGCCCGCATGAGCGTGATGGGTGGAGAACAGGCCGCGCAAGTGCTCGCCCGGGTCAAACGCGACGCCATCGAGGCGCGTGGCGACCGTTGGAGCGCGCAGGATGAAGAAGACTACAAAGCCCCGATTCGGGCGCAATTCGATCGTCAGAGCGATGCGCTTTATTCAAGCGCCAGGCTTTGGGACGATGGGGTGATCGACCCCGTCGACACGCGACGCGTTCTCGGGCTCTGTTTGGCGATTTGCGCCAATGCGCCGCTGGAGGAAACGCGATTCGGTTTGTTCCGCATGTGAGAAGCCCATGACCGATCTGCTTCAGTCCATCGATGCGCGGGGAGTCGCCACTTTGACGCTCAACCGTCCGGAACGACACAACGCCTTCGATGACTTATTGGTGGCTGAGGCGACCACGGCGCTGCGCGTTCTCGAAGCTACGGAGGCCGTTCGCATCGTCGTGATACGAGGAGCGGGTTCGAGTTTCTGCGCAGGAGGCGACATCGATTGGCTGGAGCGCATGTCGCGCGCGCCGTTCGAGGAGAATTTCGCGGATGCAAATGCGCTCGCTGAATTGATGCTCTGTCTCGACCGACTTTCCAAACCGACGGTCGCTTTCGTTCACGGCGCCGCATATGGGGGCGGGGTTGGCCTCGCCGTTTGCTGCGACATCGCCGTCGCGACTGAACGCGCTTCCTTTTGTTTGAGCGAAGCAAGGCTTGGCCTCATCCCTGCGGCGATCGGACCTTTCGTAATCCGCGCCATCGGCGCGCGCCAGGCGCGCCGGCTGATGTTGACTGGCGAACCAGTTTCGGCTGCGCGCGCGAGAGACCTCGGGTTCGTTCACGAAGTTGCGCGCGAGGAGGAGGCCCCGGCGCAGTTCGAGAGTATCGTCGAGGCGTTGCTGCGCTGCGCTCCCGGCGCGCAGGCGGAGGCGAAAGCCTTCGCCGCATTTTGCACCGGCCGCACGATCGATGATCAGATGGCTTGGGATTCGGCGCGTCTGCTTGCAGAACTTCGAGACTCGGCGGAAGGGCGCGAAGGCTTGCGTGCGTTCATCGAAAAGCGCGCGCCCGACTGGCGTCGCGCGCGGAGTGGAGGAGATGTTTCGCAAACTCCTGATCGCTAATCGCGGCGAGATCGCTTGCCGCATCGCCCGAACCGCCAAGCGGCTCGGCGTAGAGACGGTCGCCGTCTTTTCGGAAGCGGATGAGCGCGCGCTGCATGTCGATGTTGCCGACGAAGCCTGGTGCATCGGCGCAGCTCCCGCGCGCGACAGTTACCTTTCGATCGAAAAAATCATCGAAATCGCCCGGCGCGCGCGTGCCGAGGCCGTACATCCTGGCTATGGATTTCTATCAGAGAATCCAGCCTTTGCAGAGGCTTGCGCGGCGGCCGGGCTGATTTTCGTCGGACCTCCGGCTTCGGCCATGCGCTCCATGGGCTCGAAGTCTCGCGCAAAGACGCTGATGCAGCGCGCCGGTGTGGCCGTCGTGCCCGGCTATCACGGCTACGCCATGGACCTCGCAACGCTGAGGGCCGCAGCCGAGCGTATCGGCTATCCCGTGTTGGTCAAAGCTTCGAACGGCGGCGGTGGCCGCGGTATGCGACTCGTCGAGGAACCCGAAGCGCTTGAAGACGCTGTAGCGGGCGCCAAACGCGAAGCGCTCGCGTCCTTTGGTGACGGCCACTTGCTGGTAGAAAAATTTCTAACGCGGCCGCGGCATGTCGAGGTGCAGATTTTCTCCGACACGCAAGGAAACTGCATCGCTTTTCCAGAGCGCGACTGCTCGATGCAGCGACGGCGCCAAAAAATTCTGGAAGAAACGCCGGCGCCAGGGCTTTCGCTCTCGTTGCGGCAAGAGATGCGTGAGGCCGCGATGACAGCGGCGGGCGCCGTCGGCTATGTCTGCGCAGGAACCGTCGAATTCCTCGTGCAAGACGCGCGCTTCTACTTCTTGGAGATGAACACGCGCTTGCAAGTGGAGCATCCGATCACAGAAATGATCGCCGGCCAAGACCTCGTCGAGTGGCAGTTGCGTATCGCCTCTGGCGAAACTCTCCCGCTCGGGCAGATGGAACTCGCGACACATGGATGCGCGATGGAGGCGCGCATCTGCGCCGAGGATCCGGAGAACGATTTTTTGCCCTCGGTGGGCGCAATCGAACATCTGCGCTTGCCATCCGAGTCGGCCGCCGTTCGGGTCGACGCGGGCGTGCAGCGCGGCGATCGAATCACACAATATTACGATCCGCTTCTTGCGAAGGTGATCGCCTGGGGTTCGGATCGTCACACGGCCGTGCAACGGATGCGCGGCGCGCTCGCAGAATTCGAGTTCGTCGGCGTCGCGACCAATCTCGATTTCTTGCGCGCTCTCTGCGACGATTCCGCGTTTGTGCGTGGGGAATACGATACGGGATTCGTGCAGGACCATGTCGAAAGCTTGGCTGTAACTGCTTGCCTGGGCGAAGAGGACGAAGTGTTTGTTCTTGCCGCGGCGGGCGCGAAGTGGCTCGCAAGACTCTCGCAGGAATCGAAAGCTCACGCCGTCGCTCATCATGATCCCTGGTCTCCGTGGGCGACGACGGACGGCTGGCGTTTCGAAACGCCGAGCGCCGCGAAAGTCGAATTCGCGCTGAGGGGGCGCCCTTGTCCCGTGGAAATTCGCGCGGACGGCGACCGCGGTTTTCGTCTCGACACGGGTATGCGACAGACGCAGGTCCATTTTGAGGAGCGTGGCGAAAGACTACGCCTTGGCCTGGACGGAATCACGCGCGAAGTCGGCGTCGTCGAACGTTCAAGTGAATTCGTCGTGATGCTCGCCGGACGCAATCACCGGATCGCCATTCGAGATCCGCTGGGGTCGAAGGTTGGGACGGAAAGCCTCGGTCGGGACTTGACGGCTCCGCTTCCTGCCAGGATATCGCGTGTGTTGGTCGCGCAAGGCCAAATCGTGAAGAAAGGGGCCGCGCTGGTCATTCTCGAGGTGATGAAGACCGAGTTTACGTTGGTCGCGCCACGCGACGGGGAGGTCGCGCTCTTGAATTGCAAGGAGGGCGACTGGGTGGCGGAAGGGGCCAGACTGGCCAGTTTGAGCGACGTGGGGACGGAGTGACCTGCTCCCTGCGAGAGGCGGTTGAGAGGATCCATGGTGACCATTCCCTCACGTGTCGAGATCGTCGAAGTCGGCCCCCGCGACGGTCTGCAAAACGAAAACGTGCTTCTGCCGGTCGCGGACAAGGTTGAATTGATCGAGCGGCTGGCGCGAGCCGGCTTGATCCGCATCGAGGCGGGCAGTTTCGTCTCGCCCACGGCTGCGCCACAAATGGCGTCCACGGGTGAAGTGTTGAGACGATTGGGACCCAGGTCAGATCTGCGTTTGTCCGCGCTCGTGCCCAATCTGCGCGGGCTGCCGGCAGCGCTCGAGGCGGGCGTCAAAGAGATCGCCGTGTTCGCCGCCGCTTCGGAAAGCTTCTCGCAACGCAACATCAATTGCTCCATTGCGGAAAGCCTCGAGCGCTTCGCGGCGGTCGCGGCCGAGGCCATGCGGCGCGGCGTTCAGGCGCGCGGCTATGTTTCTTGCGCCTTCGGATGTCCCTTCGAGGGCGAGATCGCGCCGCGAGACGTCGTGAATTTGGCGCTGGAGTTGCGGGGGATGGGCTGCCGCGAAATTTCGCTGGGAGACACGATCGGCGTCGCTACTCCGCTGAGGGCGCGCCGACTCGTCGAAAGCGTCGCGGGGAAGATCGGCTTTGGGCCTCTCGCGGTTCACTTCCACGACACTTATGGTCAAGCGCTGGCCAATATTTTCGCCTGTCTCGAGACTGGCGTCTCCATCGTCGACGCCGCGGTCGGAGGTCTTGGAGGCTGCCCCTATGCGCCAGGAGCGTCGGGAAACGTGGCGACGGAGGACGTCGTCTACATGTTGGACGGCATGGGCGTCGAAACGGGGGTGAAGCTCAAAGAGCTGCTGGAAGCCGGAGCCTTCGTCGCACAGAGGCTCGGTCGCGATCCGAGCAGTTCCGTGGCCAGGGCTTTGGCGACGACGGCGGAGCATGGACGGAGCGCTTGATTGCCCTCACCTGCGCCATAATTGGGCATGAGGAGCGGGTGACCAATGGCTTCGCTTTTCGGTGCGACGGGGCAACAACTGGCGATCCGGGAGACGGCGCTGTCTTTCGCGAGCGAGAAGCTCGCGCCGATGGCCGTGCGCTGGGATCGCAAAAAGCACTTCCCCGTCGACGTCCTACGCGAGGCGGCGGCGCTCGGTTTCGCAGGGATCAACGCTGGTGAAGAATTTGGCGGCGTCGGGCTCGCTCGGCTCGATTCCGTGATCATTTTCGAAGCTTTGGCGACGGGGTGTCCCAGCATCGCCGCCTATCTCTCGGTTCACAACATGTGCGTCTGGATGATCGACGCCTTCGGCTCCGAGGCGCAGCGGCGCGCTTTCCTACCACGCCTTTGCACAATGGCGTCGCTCTCCAGTTATTGCCTCACCGAGCCCGGCTCCGGCTCCGACGCCGCCGCTCTGCGCACCCGGGCCGAGCGGCGCGGTGACGATTACGTCTTGAGCGGAGAAAAACAGTTCATCTCGGGCGCGGGCGCAAGTGGATCTGAGCACCTTTATGTCGTGATGGCCCGCACCGGCGGCGAGGGGCCGGGAGGCGTCTCCGCGCTGCTCGTCGAAGGTGGGACGCCAGGTCTGACGCTCGGCGTCGCCGAGACGAAAATGGGCTGGAATGCACAGCCTACTCACGCGGTGAGCTTCGCGGATTGCCGGGTTCCGACCCGGAACCTCTTGGGGCGCGAGGGCGCCGGCTTCAAAATCGCCATGGGGGGGTTGGACGGCGGCAGATTGAACATCGGCGCCTGCTCGCTGGGCGGCGGGCAGGCGGCCCTCGACCGAAGTATCCTCTATATGCGTGACCGCAAAGCCTTTGGGCGGCGTCTCGACGAATTTCAGGCGCTTCAATTCAAGCTCGCTGACATGGCGACCGAGCTCGAAGCAGCGCGCGCCTTGCTGTGGAAAGCGGCGGCGGCGCTCGACGCGCGCGCGCCCGACGCCACCACGCTCTGCGCCATGGCGAAACGCGTCGCCACCGACGCGGGCTTCGCCGCCGCCAACGAGGCCCTGCAATTGCATGGCGGCTATGGCTATCTTGCCGATTACGGGATCGAGAAGATCGTTCGCGATCTGCGCGTCCACCAAATTCTCGAAGGCGCGAACGAGATCATGCGCGTCATCGTCGCGCGCAGTCTGTTGGAGACGAGCAAATGAGCGATGAAGAGCTTCTCGTCTCCCGCGCCGGCCGGTTGGGCCTCATCCGCCTCAACCGACCGGCCGCGCTCAACAGTCTGACGCTGGGCATGGTGCGTCGCTTCGCGCGCGGCCTGGACGATTTCGGCGTGGACGAGGAGATTTGCGCCGTGCTGGTGACGGGCGCGGGCGAGCGCGGTCTGTGCGCGGGCGGCGACATTCGTGGACTGTATGAGCACAGGGGCGCGGCGCTGAATCCCTACAAGGAGTTTTGGCGCGAAGAATATCGATTGAACGCGCGCATCGCCTCCTTCCCGAAACCCTATGTCGTCGTCATGGACGGCGTCGTCATGGGCGGCGGCGTCGGAATTTCCGCGCATGGAAATCGTCGCATCGTCACCGAGCGCACGCGGCTTGCCATGCCCGAGACGGGCATCGGGTTCATTCCCGACGTCGGCGGCTCCTGGCTGCTGACGCGCGACGGCGGCGCCGGGATCTATATGGCGCTTTCTGGAGCGAGCGTCGCCGGCGCCGACACCATTCATATTCGCCTCGCCGACCTTTTGATCGACTCTGCCGACATTCCACGATTGGCGTACGAGCTTGCAAGCATCCAGCGCGATGAGGACGTGGACATGGTTCTTTCGCGCTATGAACGCGAGCCGGACTCGGGCGTCCTCGAGGCGCATGAGGCGCTGCTCGACGCCGCGATGGCGAAGGACCGCATCGAAGACATTCTCGAAGCGCTGGCCGCCGAAAATTCAGATTTCGCGCGCCAAGCGATTATGGACATCGGCCGGAAATCTCCGACGAGCCTGCGCCTCACCCATGAACTGTTGAAGCGCGCTCGACACGCGCCGAGCCTCGAAGCTTGCCTGACCCGGGAGTTTCGCGCCGCCTGCCGCCTGCTCGAAACCCACGATCTCTACGAGGGCATTCGCGCGGCGATCATCGACAAGGACAAGACGCCGCGCTGGTCTCCCGCCACGCTGGCGGAGGTTTCAGAGTCGACGATCGCTGCGGTCTTGGAGGGCGCCGGCGATCCCGAGCCTAGCTACCAAGCCTGGCCGCAAGCCACCTGGGGCTCTCCGCCCTTCGTGAAGAACGCCGGGAAGGCCGTTGCGTCGACAAGGCAGGAGGCGAGCGGATGACGGCTGCGGATCATGTGGCGATCGTCGGCGCCGCGCGCACGCCGATTGGGGCGTTTCTCGGCGGATTGAAGGAGGCGAGCGCGGTCGAACTCGGCGCCAGCGCCATAAAGGCCGCCGTAGCGCGCGCGAAAATCCCCGTCGAGACGATCGACGAGGCGCTCATGGGTTGCGTCCTCTCCGCCGGCCTCGGTCAGGCGCCGGCGCGCCAAGCGGCGCTCGGCGCCGGACTTCTGCAAACGACCGGCTGCGCCACGATAAACAAAATGTGCGGCTCCGGCATGAAGGCGATCATGCTGGCGTATGACGCTTTGCGCGCCGGGAGCGCGCGCGTCGTCGTCGCCGGCGGCATGGAGAGCATGAGCAATGCGCCCTATCTTCTCGACCGTGCGCGCAGCGGCTATCGCATGGGACACCGAAAGATCATCGATCACATGTTCCTCGACGGACTTGAAGACGCCTATGACAAGGGACGGTTGATGGGCAGCTTTGCAGAAGATTGTGCGACGCGCTATCGGTTCACCCGAACCATGCAAGACGAATACGCTATCGCTTCACTGACCCGCGCCCAACAGGCGAGCGCGGAAGGCGCCTTCGACGGCGAAATCGCGCCCATGCGCCTACCCTCCGCAAGAGCGGAACAAGAGATATCGATGGACGAACAGCCGTCCAGGGCCAAACCGGACGAGATCTCGAAGTTGAAGCCGGCGTTCAAAGCCGATGGCTCGATTACCGCCGCCAACGCCAGCTCGATCTCCGACGGCGCCGCCGCTTTGGCGTTGACGACTTTTCGCGCCTGCGAAGAGCTTTCCTTGGCGCCCTTGGCGAGTATTCTCGCTCACGCCACCCACGCCGGCGCGCCCGGCGACTTCCCGACCGCGCCCATCGGCGCGATCGGAAAGCTGCTTCAGCGCGTCGGTTGGACGACCGAGGACGTGGACCTCTTCGAGATCAATGAGGCCTTCGCCGTCGTCGTCCTGGCGGCCATGCGCGATCTTGGTCTTCCGCATGAGAAAGTGAACGTCCACGGCGGCGCCTGCGCGCTCGGCCATCCGATCGGCGCATCGGGCGCGCGCATCGTCGTGACGCTGCTCGCGGCGCTGGAACGAAACGGACTGCGCCGCGGCGTCGCCGCTCTCTGCATCGGCGGCGGCGAGGCGACGGCGATCGCGGTAGAACGAGAAAGTTGACGCCGACGACACTGACATTTCGCACGCGCAAAAGGCGGAAAAAATTGTGCGTCAGGCCATGACTTCGCTATCCGACGCTCTAGTTTCCCAATCGCATGCGGATCGAACCAGGCCTTTGGGCTGCGCCGATGGGGTATGATTTTCATATCGACTGTCTCCGTCTCCTATCGACTTCGGGCGAGGCGAGCGATCAAGCCGGCGCAATCGCGCAAGACCGAGGTTTGTTGCAGTCGCTCTATCGCGCGATGGTGCGAACGCGGGTCTTCGACGCGAAGGCCATCGCGCTGCAACGCACAGGCCAACTCGGCACATTCGCATCTTCGCTCGGCCAGGAGGCCATCGGCGTCGGAGTGGCTGCCGCGATGCGGTCCGATGACATGTTGGTCCCGTCTTATCGCGATCACGCGGCGCAATTTTTGCGCGGCGTCACGATGACGGAAATCCTGCTCTATTGGGGCGGTGACGAACGCGGCAGCGATTTCAAGGCCGCTCGTGCGGACTTTCCGATCTGCGTGCCCGTCGGCACGCAGGTTGCGCACGCCGTCGGGGCGGCATACGCCTTTTTGCTGCGCAAGGAGGAACGCGTCGTCGTTTGCTTCATTGGCGACGGGGGCTGCGGTAATGGCGGCTTTTACGAGGCGCTCAACATGGCGGGGGTTTGGAACACGCCCGTCGTCGTCGTCGTCAACAACAATCGCTGGGCCATCTCGACGCCGCGCGCATGGGGCAGCGCAGCGCAAACCCTCGCGCAAAAGGCGATCGCCGCTGGCGTCGAAGGACGTCAAGTCGACGGCAACGACGTCCTCGCCGTGCATGCGGCGGCGCAAGAAGCGATAGAGAAGGCGCGTAAAGGCGGCGGTCCGACACTGATCGAAGCGCTCAGCTACCGGTTGGGAGACCACACCACGGCTGACGACGCGACGCGCTATCGCGACCCCGACGCCGTGCGCGCGGCCTGGGCGGAAGAACCCTTGGCGCGATTGCGCGTCTATCTCCACGCCAAGGAGCTCTGGTCGAAGGACGAGGAAGCCGCGCTGCAAAGGCAGTGTATGGAAGAAGTCGAAAAGGCGGTTGCGACCTATCTCGCAACGCCTTTGCTCCCATGTGACGCCATGTTCGACCATCTCTATGCGACCTTGCCGCGCGCGCTTCAAACGCAGCGCGAGGAAGCGCGCCGCTTCGCGCCGACCCAGGAGGGCGGCGATGGCTGAAGTGACCCTCGTCGAGGGCGTCAACCTGGCGCTCGCCCATGAAATGGCGCACGATCCCGACGTACTATTGCTGGGTGAAGACATTGGCGTGAATGGCGGCGTCTTTCGCGCCACCAACGGTCTCTACGCGCGTTATGGACGCGATCGCGTACTCGACACCCCGCTGGCCGAATCGGCGATCGCGGGCGTCGCGATCGGCATGGCGGCGATGGGCTTGAAGCCGGTCGCGGAGATTCAATTCTCCGGCTTCATTTACCCGGCCATCGATCAAATCATCAACCACGCCTCGCGGCTGCGTCATCGCACCTGCGGCCGGTTGACGTGTCCGATGGTGCTGCGCTCTCCTTGTGGCGCGGGCATACATGCGCCGGAGCATCACTCCGAGAGTCCCGAGGCGATGTTCGCGCATATTCCCGGCTTGCGCGTCGTCGTTCCTTCGACGCCCGCGCGCGCCTACGGTCTGTTGCTCGCAGCGATCCGAGATCCCGATCCGGTCATCTTCCTCGAACCGACGCGGCTCTATCGGCTCTTTCGCCAAGAGGTCGTGGACGATGGCGAGGCCTTGCCGCTGGACACGTGCTTCGTCTCGCGCGAAGGGCGCGACGCCACCGTCGTCACATGGGGCGCGACACATTCGGACGTCATGAAGGCAGCCGAGAGTCTGGAACAGGACGGAGTGTTGATCGAAGTGATCGATGTCGCAACGCTCAAACCCTTCGATTCCGAAACGATCCTGCGATCGGTGGAGAAGACGGGGCGTTGCGTCATCGCGCATGAGGCGCCGCGCACCGCCGGATTCGGCGCCGAGATCGCCGCCGAAGTCAGCGCGCGCGCGCTGTATTCCCTGCTCGCTCCAATCCTACGCGTCACCGGGTACGACGTCGTCGTGCCGCTCTCGCGCTTGGAGCAACAATATATGCCGAGCGTCGAACGCATCGCCGACGCCGTCCGCAAGGTTATGGAGGCGACGTGAAAATCTTCAGATTGCCTGATCTTGGTGAAGGACTGCAGGAGGCCGAACTCGTCGAATGGCGGGTCGAGCAAGGCCAGACCGTCGCCGTCGACGCCCCTTTGCTCGCCGTCGAGACGGCCAAGGCCGTCGTTGAAATTCCCTCTCCTCTCGCCGGGCGGATCGAACGTTTGTTCGCGAAAGTCGGCGACATCGTCCACATTGGAGCGCCACTCATCGGCTTCGAGTCGACGGAGTCGGAGCTCGAAGAGGCGAGTTCGATTGTCGGCGCCGTCGCATCGGAAGGGCGTGTCATGCGCGAGACGGCCATGCCGCTTGGTCACGCCGCCGGCGGCATTCGTGCGGCGCCGGCGGTGCGCGCCCTGGCGCATAAGCTAGGGGTGGACCTCGCCATGGTGACGCCGTCGGGCGCGGATGGCGTCATCACCGTGGCGGACGTCCAGCGCGTCGCGCGCATCTTGAGCGAAACCGAGCCCTCCGAGCCCTTGCGGGGCTTCCGTCGCGCCATGGCGCAAAACATGGCGCTGGCGCAATCGGAGGTCGCCGCGGCGACGATCATCGACGACGCCGATGTCGAGGCCTGGGGCGTAGGCGCCGACACGACGATACGGCTCATTCGCGCGCTCGTCGCGGGGTGCTGGGCGGAACCCGCGCTCAACGCCTGGTTCGAAAGCCAAGCCCTGGCGCGTCGCGTCTTGCGCAAAATCGATCTCGGCATCGCCGTCGATTTGCCCGAGGGATTATTCGTTCCGGTCCTGCGAGACGTCGGTGCGCGTGACGCCGTGGATTTACGCGAAGGCCTCGATCGGATGCGGGCAGACATGGCGGCCCGCCGCATCCCTCCCGAGGAATTGCGCGGCGCAACGATTTCATTGTCGAATTTCGGGATGATCGCCGGCAAATATGCGGCGCCGATCGTTATGCCGCCGACCGTGGCGATCCTCGGCGCCGGACGCATTCGCAAAGAAATCGTCGCTGTGGACGGCGCTCCCCGCTCCCACCGCATTCTGCCGCTCAGCCTCACCTTCGATCACAGAGTCGTGTCTGGCGGAGAGGCCGGTCGCTTCCTTGCCGCGGTCATGAAGGACCTCGCCGCGCCGGAATAGGGCCGCCCGCGACCAGGATCGAGCGGCGGGCGGCCCGGCGTAAAAGGCTCATTCCTCGACGAAGTCGATCTTGCGCTGCATGAGGTCGCCGTCGGGCGCCAGCATGCGATAGAGCACGAGGTCGCGACCCGGCGCCAATAGCGGGGAGTCCATGCTGAACGTTCGCGACCGTTCGGTCAGGGTCCGAGCCGCGATCACAGCGCCGTCCTCCCGCTCCACGGCGACGACCGAATAGCCCGGGTCGGCTTTCAACGAAAACACCAAGCTAATTCGGTATGGCGAGGCCTTGAGATGGGCTTTCTTCGCAGGGAACGATTGGACGAGATAACCGTGAGCATCGGCCGGAGCCGCGAGGCCCATCGTCAGCGCGATCGCCGCCGCGAGACTAGCTGGAACGTTCCAGAACTTCATTGTCGCCTCCTCTTTTCTCCGAAACCGGATGCTGTTTTGACGATTTTCGACACACGACGCGCCGAACAAGGCGAGCGCCCATTTGCAATCCGATTTCAGACCGTGCGAGCAAGCTGATTTCGGTAACGCTTTTTAATTTTTATGTGCGCCGGGTTTGCTGGCGCGCAATTTTTTGGAGATTTCATGGGCTGAATCGGAACGTCTCCAAAGCGTGTCCACCGTCAGTGCTCGCCGCGCGCCCGGGCAATGTTCGTCGCTGGCGTTTGGCGACTCATGCGGCGGGTGGACCACCGATGGTTCTCGGCGCTTCTCCGTCCGTTGGCTCGCGCTTGCCGAACCGGATGGGTAGTTTCCGAAGCTACACGACGACCTTCTAGCTACCTATGGTGCGATGTCGAACAACAAGTCGACGGGCGCCCCGCGACGACATGCGTTGGCGTCAATTCTTCAGGAGATCAGTCATGGGTAGCACGACAGACAAGATCAAGGGCGTGGCCAACGAGGCGGCTGGCGCAGTCAAGCAGGGCGTCGGCGCGGCGGTCGGCAATCCGAACCTTGAGGTCGAAGGCGCCGCCCAGAAGCTCAAGGGCGAAGCTCAGGAGAGCCTCGGCCACGCCAAGGATGCGGTCAAGAAGGTCGTCGACAAGGCCTGAGCCGGAGTTGCTCCCGAGGGAAAAGCGGCCCGGTCGGGCCGTTTTTCCAATCGACCTCCTCCGGAATCGAAGGGTGCGACGCCAGTCC
>Ga0265328_10000119_pt1 | contig 37710 bp, 25 predicted proteins | sample 41624metaG_FD_202086 | JGI IMG/M metagenome (GOLD analysis project Ga0265328, IMG submission 202086) | Rhizosphere microbial communities from Carex aquatilis grown in University of Washington, Seatle, WA, United States - 4-16-24 metaG | ecosystem: Host-associated > Plants > Roots > Rhizosphere...
TACGATCGCGGCTCGGCGGCGTACATGATCGCGACCGCGGACACCTCGGCCAAGGACGGCAAGCTCGTCTACATCGACGCGATCGCGGATCCCACGCCGGCCTCGAACTGACGCCTGGCGCACCGCGTCGTGAGCCCGCCGCTGGCCGGGCGGGCGATCCGCGGCGAGCATGGAAACACCCACCCGGCGTGGGCACCCGCGTCAATTTGACCCGCCGGAAGCCCGAAAAGCGCGTGGTCGCGATACTCTCCCTTCCATGCTCACTTCGCCCACTTCGCCCCCCTCGACCCGAGCCCCGAAGAATTCCCCGGCCAGCCCTCGAAAGCCCGGCGAGCCCCGCGACCGACGTCTCTGGGTGGCTTCCGGTGCATGCCTGGCGATGACCCTCGCCGGGGCCTGCGGCGGCAGCAGCTCGAGCAGCCCGGCCGGCTCAGGGGGGACGGGCGCGATCTTGGGGACGGGCGGGAGCCCGGGCCCGGGATCGAGCGGCGGCTCGACCGGGGGCGAGGTCGGTGCCGCGGCCTCCGGGGGAGCGACCACGGGCTCGGGCGGCGCGGCCGTCGTCACCCCGGGTTCGGGCGGGTCCAGTGTCGACACCTCGTCGGGCGGAGCGCCCGGCAGCGGCGGCGCTGGTCCAGCTGCGACGGGTGGCCTCCCCGGCTTCGGCGGGACCCCGGGGGCAAGCGGTGGGGCCGGCGCTCCGCTCGGGGGACGCGGTCCTGGCGGGGGCGGCAACGGCGGGACGCCCGGCCAGGGTGGCGCCCCGGCGACCACCGGCAGCGGCGGTGCGGCGCCCGTTCCCCCAGGCGGCCCCGCCTACCCCTACATCTTCTCGGTCTTCAACGACTCGGCGCCGAGCTCCGACCTCATCATTTACACGTCGACCGACGGGCTCAACTTCACCATGCTGGTCGACACCAAGTACACCGGGCCGACGGGCTTCCTGCGCGATCCCAGCATCATGAAGCACACCGATGGCAAGTTCTATGTCGCCTTCACCACCCCGCCAACGATGGCCTGCTGCGGGGCCGATTCGAGCTTCAGCATCGCCTCGAGCGCCGACCTCAAGACCTGGACCACCGTCACCACCGTCCCGGCGGGCGTGGCCGGGGTGAAGAACACCTGGGCCCCGGAGTGGTTCAAGGACAGCGATGGCAGCATCTACGCGCTGGTCAACGTCGACGCCAAGACCTACCGCTACAAGGCCATGAACGACACGCTGACCATGTTCAGCGGGCCGACCTGGATCGGCATCGGCCCCGACTACATCGACACCTTCATCGTCAAGGTGGGCGCCACCTACCATGCCTTCACCAAGCACGAGAGCGCGACCTACATCGAGCATGCGACCTCGACCAGCATCGATGGACCCTGGAACTTCATCGGCAAGGATGACTGGGCCGGCTGGGGCAACCACAAGGAAGCCCCGGCGCTGATCCAGCTCGCCAACGGTACCTGGCGCATCTACTGCGACGCGGGCGGCGCCGGACACGAGATGTACAGCGACAGCACCGACATGTTCCAGACCTGGACGGCGATGAAGGGCCTGCCGACGGTGGGCAACAACATCAGCCATGGGACCGTGATCCACGGAATGTAGGGACGCGCCTTCGGCGCTCGCGGGAAGGGGCGGACCCTCCCCGCGGGGACGCGCCTTCGGCGCTCGTGGGGAGGGGAGGCCCCCTCCCCACGGGCCCCTCCCGACGGACGACGAGAGTCGAACCCGGATCTGCTTGGCCGATGTCTTCTCCGGTGGGCAAAGCCCACCTCCGATCCAATATTCAGAGGGCACCCGGAGGTCGGTGCCAAGCTCGACAGCCGAGAGGGACCGCCAGGAGGGGAGTGACGATGCAGATTGAGCCGAGGTTCTTCGAGGATTTCGTGGTTGGGCAGACCTTCCACTCGGGCACCAAGGAGATCACGGCCGAGCGCATCAAGTCGTTCGCGGCGGAGTTCGACCCGCAGCCGTTTCACCTGGACGAGGACGCCGCGAAAGACAGCCTCTTCGGAGGGCTCGCCGCCAGCGGGTGGCACACCGCCGCGGTCACCATGCGCCTGCTGGTGGACAGCGACCTGAAGGTGGCGGGCGGCACCATCGGGGCCGGCGGAGAGGACCTGCGCTGGCTGCGGCCGGTGCGCCCGGGCGACGTGCTGCGGATCGAGGCCGAGGTGACGGAGGTGCGCCCGTCGCGCTCCCGTCCGGAGCTCGGCATCGTGAAGATCCGCCTCACGACCCTGAACCAGCGCGGCGAGGCGGTTCAAATCTCGAGCCCCTCCCTGATGGTGCGGCGCAGACCAGCCACGACCATCTGAGCGCGCCGCCCGCACCTTGCATCCGCGCAAGGGACTGCCTGGATGCAGCCCGCGGTGGGGGGCGGTGGCGCGCCGCGCGGCGCGCGACGACGGCCGTCCTGGCCGCGTTGCCGCGTCCGCGGGGCTGTGCATGGTGTCCGCACAGGTCCGGTGACCTGCGCGCAACGTCGGCATCGAGGTTGCAACCATCGGGATGCGTGAAGGTCCTGCCGTCTCGAAGAGGTCGAGACGAGGCCTTCTCGCGATCCTGGCGCCGGCCCCACGAGCTCGCGGCTCGCCCGACGCCATCACTTTATCGAGAGGCCACGATGCGTAGTCTTGAACGGCTGAGGACCCTGGTGATGCTGTGCGTGCTCCCCGCTGCCATGGTCGGGTGCGGCTTCGACACCAGCGCACCGCGCGCCTCCGGCACCGGTGCAATTGGCACCGGTGCCGGCACCGGTACCGGGACTGGCACCGGCACCGGTCTGCCGGACGGCGGGATCCCCGACCTCGGTGGCTCGCGCGGCGGTGGTGATCTGCGCTCGTCCTCGACCACCGGCTCCGGGATCGGCCAGACCAGCTCGCCGAGCGCCGCCGCCAACTGTGGGGCCTCCATGTATGGCCTGCAGATGCTGCCTCCCGATGTCCTCATCGTGCTCGATCGCTCGACCTCGATGAACGATGGGACCAACAACCTCAGCTGCGCCGGCATGACCGGATGCCAGTCCAAGTGGGCCCAGGTGACTCCGGCCGTGAACCAGGTGGTCAGCCAGACGGCCGGCTCGGTGCGCTGGGGCCTCACCTACTTCCCCTCCGGCTCGGGATTCGGCTGCACCGTCGACAACAACGTCAGCGTGCCGGTGGCGGACAACGCCGCCAGCGCCATCATGAGCTCCATCTCGGGCACCTCCCCCAATGGCCTCACCCCGACCGCCGCCGCCGTGAACACCGCCTCGACCTACCTGGCCGGCGTCGCCGACCCGAACCCGAAGTACATCCTCCTCGCCACCGATGGTCAGCCCAACTGCTCGAGCTCGAGCGATCCGATCTCCGATGACACCACCGGCGCGGTCAAGGCCGTCACGGACGCCAAGAGCAAGGGCATCGGCGTGTTCGTGGTCGGGATCTCGACCTCCGGCACCACCGCGGACTCGACCCTGAACCAGCTGGCCAAGGCCGGTGGATATCCCCAGTCCGGCACCAACGCGTACTACCCGGTCAGCAGCACCGCCGATCTGGTGTCGGCGCTCGGCGCCATCACCAAGAAGATCGCGTCGGGGTGCAGCTTCCCGCTCGGCAAGGTCCCGCCCGCCCCCGACAACATCGGGATCTACGCGGATGGAACCAAGATCGGGCGCGATCCCGCCCACGTGAACGGATGGGACTACAACCCGGGAATGACCGCGGTCACCATCTATGGCCCGACCTGCGACGCGCTCATGGCCGGCCAGGTGAAGACCGTGCAGGCCTTCATCGGCTGCGGCGTGGACATCATCCCGTAGCTTGCCACTGCCGTCAGACGGCGTAGGCCAGACGCAGCCCGCCCCAGTGTCGGCCCTGCACGAAGATGGGGGCCGACACGTCCTTCATGAGGGCAAACCTGCCGCCGCCCATGTCGCGTCGATAGGTCTGCACCAGGTATGGACGCTGGTTGCGCCCCGCCGCCAAACCCACTCGGTCGTTGAAGATGCGGCGGTTCCGGCTGTTGGCGGCGTTCCAGGCCGGATCGGGGCCCTGCGGCTGCGCATACTTGAGGTTGTGCGTCGGTAGATAGCCGACCTCGGTCACGGCCGCGCAGAACACCACGCGGGGATCGACCTGCAGCACCGGCTCCTGGAAGGCCGGGAGCACCCGGTCGGTGAACGCGGTGAAGGGAGCCATGAGCTGCGCGGGATTGGTGTAGGCGACGGGCTCGAGCCGCGAGGAGAGGAGCACGTCGAGCCCGATCTCGCCGCTGTCGACCGCCGCCTCGAAGGCCGCGGCGATGCGCGCGGCGGTGTCCACCACGAGGCGCACGAACGGGGCATCCTGGGTCTCGGCGCCGCTCTCGATGGTGATCTCGAGGAGCTCTTCACCCACGTTGATGAGCCCCGAGACCCGAGCGCGCGCGGCGTCGAGCCCCTCCGCAGAGGCCACCACCTGCGTGGTCAGGGTGGACAGAGACGACTGGACGAATCCGACGCGCTGGTGCGCCTCCTCGGCCTGCCGCACGATCTCGTCGCTCTTGTGGTGCGCCTCGCGCATGGCGACGTCCACCGCGTCGAGGACCTCGCCCCAGACCGCAGCGCTCTGCTGGACCCCGGCCGCCCGCCGGATCGTCGCATCGCCCTGCGAGAGCAAGCTCTCGGCCCGCACGCCGAGGTTCGCCACGGCCTCGGAGATCATCGCAGTGTCCTGGCTGGCCTGACGGGAGAGCTGCTTGACCTCGCGGGCGACCACCGCGAACCCGGCGCCGTGCTCTCCAGCCCGAGCCGCCTCGATGGTGGCGTTGAGCGCCAGCAGGTTGGTCTGCTGGGCGATCTGCCCGACCTTCGCGGTGACCCCCGCCACGTGCTCGAGGGCGGTGCGAAAGGTGACGAGCTCCGCGCCCATGGCCTTGACGGCGTCGACCAGACGGGCGATGTCCTCGATGCCCACCTCGGCGGTCGCGCGCGACTGGCGCACCCGGGTCCCGGTCTCACCGAGCGTGTGGTTGGTGGAGTCGGCGCTGCGGTGAATGGCGTCGAGCATGTGGCGCATGGCCGTGGCCGAGCCGTCGAGCTCCCCGAACGCCACCGCCTGGTTCTTCAGGGTCGAGGCCAGGGCGTCCACATGGCCGGAGACGTCGACGATCTCGTTGTTGAGGCGCCCGACGTGCCTCGCGACCTCGCCGAAGAAATCCCGAGCGGCGGGCTCGCGCCGCGGGAGCTCGCGGTCGGCTCGGGCGGGGGCGGACCAGCCCGACGCCGGCCCCTCGGCCACCCACGCAGGGCGGCGCTCGGGTTCCAGATCTTGCCCGTCCTCCTCTCCCGCGATCCCGGGCGCACGCGGGGCGCCGACGGGAGCGCCGGACTCCACTCCAACCATGGAGCCGATATCGGCAGGCTCTTGCGGGCGCTGAAGTCGAGATGACACGCCGGGCGAGTCCCGTCCGAGGACGAGGACGAGGACAGGACGAGGACAGGACGGGTAGGACGCTACCAGGGGGAGGAGTAGGCGTAGTAGGTCGCCGACACCAGCCAGCTTCCGCCCTGTCCGATGTTCGCGATCTCGGTCGAGAACGTATGCGGTCCGGGAGCCGCGAAGGCGGCGAAGGCGTCCCAGATCTGGGGCGCCGTCATGCTCCCGGGGCACCAGTTGGCCCGCGGCGCGCGGACGCTGGCGATGGCGCCGCAGGGGTTCTCGGCGCAGTAGTCGAAGCCCTTGTCCGCAGTCCCGTCATGCGCGAGGGTGCAGAGGGTCTGGCAGTCGTCGCGATGCGGGTCGGTGGCAGCGACCTCGATGCCATCGACGCGAATCAGGTGGTGGCGCGTGCAGAACTCGTCGGCCGGGCCGACGCATCCGGGATCGCGCACACCCTGGCCATGGCCACTCGCCCGGTACTCGATCCGCCCGGCCAACGCGCCCGCCGGGACCACGAAGGCCCCGACCGGGGGAGAATCCCCAGGGCTGACGCGCGTGGTGAAGAGGGGCGCCGCCGCCAGCACCGCGCGCGGCGGGGCCCCGGGGACGACCGCGACGCTCGCGTTGACGGTCCAGCCAGCGTTGGAGCCGGTGACCTTGCCAGCGGGATCCGCGTAGCTCTGGAGCCGCACGCGCAGGCGATGCTTGCCAGGGCGTGCATTGGCCAGATCGGTGAGATCGACGTCGAGGTGCTCGGGGCCCCCGAAGGGTGTGATGGCGTGAACGACGTTAAAGGCGCTGGCCAGGCTCGCGCCCGCGTCGATCCCGGGGTCGCCCGGCGGCGCCACGGCGTTCGCGTCGCCCGCAGCGGCTGGCGCGGGATCGGACAGGGGGTCGTCGAGATCGAGATCGAAGTTGCGATCGAAGGCATCGCAGGTCGGGGGCCACGACTGGCCCGCGGGAGGTGGGTTCGCCGCCCAGCCTTCGAAGGGGAAGCATGCGGACACGAGGTCGACGTGCAAGGTGACGGACTGGAACGGTCCCGGCCCAAGGTCGAGCGGACGCGCCGCCTGGCCGGTCTCCTCCCAGGCCGCGCCGTTCTCGCTGCCGATTCCCACGTCCACGAAGGGATGGAGCTCGAAGAGCGCCGATGGCGAGGGCGAAGCCGTCCCGTCGCGCGCAGCGTCGATGTCGGGCGAAGGTGGAGAAACCGCGCCGCCGCCGCACGTCGTCCCCGGTTGACACGCCACGGTCAACAGGCACAGGAGGAGATATGGGAAGGCGCCGAGGACGACGGTGGATGTCGACCTGGAGCCGAACGAACGCGAAGCCATGAGACGACGTTGCCCGAACCGGTACTCCGGTTCAATTCGCCCACTTCTTGGAGCAAGGCGGGCATGAGAATCCGCGGGCGGCGGCGGGCGGGCTTTCATTCGGCGGGATGTGCGGCGGGATTGTGCGGCCAGGGCGTCCCGGGACCGGCGCAGTTTGGGTTAGGGACTCGACCACGGCCTGGAGGCTACGTTTCTCCGGATGAATCAGCCGCGCGCCCGGATTCGACTGATTCCACTCATGGCGGCGGCGTTCGGCCTGATCACGCTCGGTTGTGGCGCCGCAGGCGACCAGGGTGGCGCGGAGACCCCCGACAGCGGGATCGCCACCGGCACTGGAGGCGGCACCAGCCCGACGGGAAGCGGAAGTGGTGGCAGCGGCGCTGGCGCGATCGGCACCGGCGGGACGGTGGCGGTCGCAGGCAGCGGGAGCGGCGGGGGTGGCACCCCGGTCGCGGGCACCGGTGGCGACGGGACCGGTGGGGCGGCTCCAGCCGGAACGGGTGGCGTCACCCCCGGGACCGCCGCGGGCGGCAGCAGCCTGGGGCTGGGCACGGGCGGCTCGCAAGGCGCGCCCACCGGCGGCCGCGGCGGAGCCGGAGCCGGCCCGGGAACCGGAGGGTCGCAGGGCGCGGCGGGCGGCGCGACCGGGAGCCCGGTCGACGCCGTGCCCCTCGACCCATCCTTGATGGCCAAGTGCACCGGGACGAGCCCGGTCCTGTGCACCCTCGCCGTCCCCGCTGACGGAAACTACACCGTCACCGTCGAGCTCGGCAGCGCGACCGCCGCCTCCTCGTCCCGGGTCCAGGCCGAGACCTACCGCATCGTGGTCCCCGAGACGCCGCTCCCCGCCGGCAGCTACGCCCAGGAGACCTTCAGCGTCAACGTGCGCGCCGAGATGCACGACGGATACTCGGCGCCGGGCAAGATCCTGAACCTGCGCATCGATGGGTCCGCGCCCGCCCTGCACGGCGTGGGGTTCGCCGCCGCGCCCAGCATCCCGACCATCTTCGTCGCCGGGGACTCGACGGTGTGCGACTGGGATCCCATCTACCTCGCCGCCAACGCCAACACCGCCGGGCCGCTCGAGCGGGGCTGGGCCCAGGAGCTCTCGCAGTACTTCAAGGCCGGGATCGCCGTCGCCAACTACGCCGACTCGGGTGAGACGGCCAGCAGCTTCTACGGGAAGTTCTGGCCGCCCGCCAAGGCCCTGCTGCGCGCCGGCGACTACGTGTTCGTCCAGTTCGGGCACAACGATCAGAAGTCCGACGTGGCGGGCTTCTCGGGGAACATGATGAGGTACATCACCGATGCGCGCGCCGCCAAGGCCACGCCGGTGCTCATCACGCCGCCCGGGCGCAAGGGCGCCAGCACCGCCAACCCGGGGTTCGCCGGGCTCGATCAGCAGACCCGGGATCTCGCGATGTCGCAGAACGTGGCGCTCGTGGATCTGACCAACCTGTCGCTCGCCTACTACAAGACGTTGCCCGACAAGAGCGTGGCCTTCGGCAACCCGACCGAGGGGACCCACTTCAGCGAGACCGGGGCCACGGCGCTGTCGGGCCTGGTCACCACCGCGCTCAAGGCCGGCACGCTCCCGCTCAAGGACTTCATCAAGTAGACGCACGCGCTCGGGGTCGAGCCGGGCGCAGGGGCGAGCCCCAGCTGGCTTCAGTTCGCGGAGGGGGCGGACGATGGCCATTCGGGGGCGCGCATGTGGCACCGAATCTCGAGTGGACTGGGGTGGCGGCGGGTGGGTATCGCGGGCTTTCTGCTGTTCCTGCTCAAGGGCCTGCTGTGGCTGGCGGTTCCTCTCCTGCTCGCCCACCTGCGCTGAGCGCTTCGCCCCGCGCGCAGACGCCACCGCGGTCAGGCACGGCAGGGCACATCCCGGACACACATACGCCCAGCACCGCGCGAGCTTTCACTCGGCGGCCTGGGCGACAAAGCCCCACGCGGGTGGGGCGGGCGCGGGAAACCGGGGCTCAGCCCGGGTTGGTCATCGTCGACCCGCCCGTTTCGGAATTCGCGTCGGTCGTATTGCTGTCGCTGCTGCTGCAGGCCAGCGGCACCGCCGTCACGACGACCGCCAACAACATCCAGTACACGAAGGTCGGAATCTTCTTCAACATGGCCCGCTCCTATCCTTGGACAGACCGGGGAACGGTAACACGGGGAGCCGCGCAAGAGCAAACGGACGATTGCCGATCGATGGCGGCTGGGTTGGCGGCTGGGCCGCTCGCGACTCGCTCCCTTCAGGCCGGATGACGCAGGCGGCGGGAGCGGGCCTCGAGGGCCTGCAGGGCGGTGTCGAGCCGCATCCCGGCCCGCGCCAGCAGGGCCTTGGCGTGGTGCTTGGCGGCCCGCGGCGACAGCTCGGTCCCCGCCCGCCGGGCGGCCTGGTGCTGGCGAACCTCGTTGACCACCCGGCTGACCGCGTTCCGGTAGTAGAACGCCGACCGGCGCCCGCGCAGGGCGGTGTCCCGGTCGGTGGTGGTGGCCCAGGGGCCGGGGTCGACGATCTCCTGCCTCACCTCGTCGTAAAACGGGGTCCCGGTGATCGGGTACGAGACCGTGATGGTGAACTGATCGGGATCGGCCCGCTTGAGGTGCTCGATGGTGGCCTCGATGTCGGCCTCGGTCTCGCCGGGGTAGCCGAGCATGATGAACGTCCCGGTCTCGATGCCGTGCCGCTTGCTGAGCTGGATCATGTCCCGCACCTGCTCCACCGTCACCCGCCGGTCCATGGCGTCGAGGATCTTCTGCGAGCCGCTCTCGGCCCCGATCCAGATCCGGAAGCACCCCGAGCGGCGCAGGAGCTTCACCACCCGCTCGTTGAGCCGGTCGGCGCGCGTGATGCACTCGTACGGGACGCGCAGGTCGCGCTTCTCGACCTCGAGCGTGTACTCCTCGACCCAGCGGTGGTTGATGGTGAAGACGTCGTCCACGAACCACAGCGAATCGGGGTGGTAGCGCTCGACGATGCCTGCGATCTCGTCCACCACCAGCCGCGGGGATCGGCGCCGGTAGCTGCCGCCGTAGACCGCGCGGCTGCACCAGCGGCAGGTGTAGGGGCAGCCGCGCATGGTGCTGATCGAGACGGCGCTGGTGCCGTGGTGCGCCCGCCAGGCCTCGAGGTACGGGCGCAGATCGATGGCGTCGCGCTTGGGGATGGGAAGATCGTCGAGGGACTTGACGAGCGGCCGGGCGGGGGTCCGGACGGTCGCGGAACAGGGGTCGGACGAGGGCTCGAACGACTGGGACGGCTCGGACGCCTCGGCTCCGCGGTAGGCGATCCCCGCCACGCCCGCCAGCGGAAGCCCGTCCCTGAAGGCCACCACCAGCTCCCGGAGGGTCTCCTCGCCCTCGCCGATCACCACCACGTCGGCGCCGGCCTCGAGGAACCGGTCGACGTGGTGGGTGACCTCTGGCCCCCCGAGCACCACCCGCGTACGGGCCAGGCTCGGCTGCGAGCGGATGAAGCGGATGATCGCCAGCACCCCGATCTTGGTCATGAGGTTGGTGTAGATCCCCACCACCTCCGGGCGCTCCTCCAGCAGGCGGCGCTCGAGCTCGGCGCGCGCGGAGAAGGTGGTGTCGAAGACCTGGACCGGAATGCCGTGCTGGGTCAGATGGGCGGCGAGGTACAGGATCCCGAGCGGGGGATAGGGCCGCATCAGTTTCTTTTCCTTGACGTCCTCGTCGAGGAAGTAGCCGTGGGTCAGAAATACCTTCATGGAGGCGGCGGGGGCGGAATGTACTTTGGCATAGGGGGGGGCGGTGATCCAAACTGCCTGGCGTGGCATCGGTCCTGTTCGCGCATGGGCACCTGCTCGCCTTCGACCCGAAGCAATTTGCGATTGGCAAACCGTATCCGCCGCTGGCTACCCTGTTCGCCGCGGCCGAGCTGCGGGCCGCCGGGCACCAGGTGGCGCTCTACGATCCCATGCTCGACGGGGACACCTCAGGGTTCGCGGCGGCGCTGGACCGCGCGCGCCCCGAACTGGTGGTCCTCTACGACGACGCGTTCAACTGGTTCACCAAGATGTGCCTCGGGCGCATGCGCGCCGCGGCCCGCGCCCTGTGCACGGCGGCCCACGCCCGGGGATTGCCGGTGATCGTGGCCGGCCACGACGCCGCCGACGATCCCGCCACCTACCTCGACGCCGGGGCGGCCTTCGTGATCGTCGGGGAGGCCGAGCGCACCCTCGGTGAGCTGGTGGCCCGGCTCAGCGGCCCTGACCAGCCGGGCGCGCGCGACTTCGGCGACATCGCGGGGCTGGTGTACCGGGACCGGGGCATGCAGCGGAAGACCGCGCCCCGGCGCCTGCTCCAGGACCTCGATTCCCTGCCGCTGCCAGCCTGGGATCTGGTCGACATCCCCCGCTACCGGGCCTTCTGGATGCAGCGCCACGGCTACTTCTCCTTGAACGTGGTCACCACCCGTGGCTGCCCGTACAAGTGCAACTGGTGCGCGAAGCCGGTCTACGGGAACACCTACCACAGCCGGTCGCCCGCCAACGTGCTCGAGGAGCTCCGGCTCCTCCGCGACCGTTACGCCCCCGATCACCTGTGGTTCTGCGACGACATCCTCGGGCTCAAGAGCGCGTGGCTGCGGACCTGGTCCGAGGCGGTCGCCGCGGCGGGGCTGGCGACCCCGTTTCTTTGCCAGACCCGCGCCGATCTGATGACCGAGGAGAACGTGCGCGCCCTCCGCCGCGCGGGCTGTGCCGAGGCCTGGCTCGGCGCCGAGTCGGGCGCGCAGACGGTCCTCGACGCCATGGACAAGGGGATCACGGTGGCCCAGATCCGGGCCGCCGCCGCCCGCCTGCGGCAGGCCGGGATCCGGGTCGGGCTGTTCCTGCAGTTCGGGTACCCCGGCGAGGCCTGGCCCGAGATCCAGGCGACCCGGGCGCTGGTGCGCGACGTCGCGCCGGACGACATCGGCATCTCGGTCAGCTACCCGTTGCCGGGCACCCGCTTCCACGAGCGGGTGCGGGAGCGCCTGGGGGAAAAGCACAACTGGGAGGAGAGCGGCGATCTCGACCCGCTGTTCCCGGGGGTGTTCTCGCGAGATTTCTACCAGACCCTGGCGCGCACGGTGCACGCGGAGTTCCGCGCGCGCAAGGGTGCCCGGGCCGCCCGCAGCCTGCTCGGAGATCCCCTGGGCGTGAACCGGCGCGCCCTGCGCGCGGTCACGGACCTGCGCCACGCGGGGCGGTGGGTGCTCGAGCGGGTCAAGCTCGAGACCACCCGTCGCGGCCAGTCCACTGCCGAGGGGGCCAAGGCACCGGCGTGAAGACCGATCACGCCCACGGTGGGGGTTCACGTGCACGGCCGCGATCATGGGGACGATCACGATCATGGCCATGGCTACGTGGTCTCGACGGTCGACTGTCGTGCTTTCCACAGCGAAACTACGGGAATGCGTCGTCCAGGAGCTCGCGGGCGGCCCGGGCGGTGTCTCGATCGATGTCCGGGGGGGACGGCGGGATCGCGGCCAGCCCCTCGAGACGGGCCCAGGCGGTCTCCGCGTCGCGGTGATCCCGGAGAGCCTCGGCCGCCCGTGCCTTCACCGAGAGGGCGAAGGGATTGGCGCCGAGCAGCTCGATGCTCCGCTCGGCGCTGAGGCGAGCCGAATGGGCGTCGCCGCCGTCGAGCTGGACGACGGCGAGCGTCGCCCAGGCGTTCGGTGAGAACGGCTCCCGGGCGAGCGCCGCATCGCAGGCCGCGACCGCCTCCAGGCTGTGGTGCAAGCGCTGCTCGGCGTGGGCCCTGCGCAGGGACACGCGAAAGAGCCCGGGCCGCGCCCGCTCGGCCCGCGCCAGATACCCGAGCGCGCGGGTCGCCCCCACGGCGCCCCGGTCCTCGTGCAGGGCGCGCTCGGCGGCGCCGAGCCAGGTGCTGGCCCGCAAGCGGGTCTCCACATCCACCACCGCGAGCGCGACCAGCCCGAGCGCCGCGAGCACACCCACCCCGCCCGCCCACGGTCCGCGCCGCATCCCCGGCGTCGCGGTCGACCAGGCCGAGCCGTCGGGCCCGGCCCGGGGCCGATCGACGTCGGCGCCCACCACCAGCCCGAGCGCCACCCCGGCCAGCAGCGAGGTGGCCGGCATCGCGAGCGGGAAGCCGGTGAAGCCGCAGACCAGCAAGGCCAAGAGGGCCCCCGCTGCCGCCGAGACCGTCGCGCGGGTTTCGCGCCGCCCCGTGCGCAGCGCGGAGCGCGCCCGTTGCGTGACCGCCGCGAACAGTGCCAGCAGCGCCCCGAGGCCGAGCACGCCGGTCTCGGTCAGGTGCTCGAGCAGATCGCAGTGCGCGTGGCGCGGGGCGAGCGTGAAGCTCAGCACCCCATCGGCGGTGGCTCCGGGCTCGGCGTAGCGCGGAAAGAAGACCGCCCAGTTGCCGGGCCCGATTCCGATCAGGGGCTCGCCGAGCAGCATGGCGAGGCTCCGGCGCCACAGGCCGACCCGCGTGCGCATGGCGGTCGACTCGGGGTCGAAGCTGGTCTCGACCACCTCGAGGGCACGCGCGAACCGCTTGGTGTCGCCGGCGTAGCGCGGGTTCGCTCGCGCCGGCAAGAGCGCCATGAGGAGGGCGAGCCCCCCGAACGCCAGTCCGGAGAGCAGCACCGCCCGCGACCATTCCCTGCGCCGCAGGAAGGCCACCGTGAGCACCCCGACCGCGGCGCCGAGCCAGGCGCCCCGGGCACGGGTGGCGACGAGGTACAGCACCTCGAGCGCCAGGGCCCCGAGGATCACCCGCCGCTCGAGGCGGGAGCCGGCCAGCGCCAGCGCCCCGATGCCGAGGGGCAAGGACAGCGCGATCGCCTCGCCGCTCAGATTGCGATTGCCAAATGTGGACCCCGGGGTGCTGATCACCGGGATCGGCAGCGAGAAGAGCTCGGCGTGCTGGCAAAGCCCGATCAGGCTGACCACCGCCGCCGAGGCGGTGACCGCCCACAGCAGTCGCGCTCGGGCGCCGAGCCCGGCCTCCCCCGGGGGCGGCGAGGGCCCCGCCCCGTGGCTGTCGCTCTCCCGGGTGATGGCCAGCGCGACGCCGCCGGCGACCCCGAACAGGGAGAGCCAGTGGACCAGGACCGTTGCCGCCTCGGGCGCGCGCGGGGGCGCCAGGCTCGAGGCCGCCAGCAGCGCGGACAGCCCCGCGCTCGCGAGGACCAGCAGCGCTGCCCACGGCACCAGCCGTCGGGGAGGCGGGACCCGCGGCCGTGATCCGGGACCCGCGGCGAAGCCCACGCACAGCGCGCCGAGCCCGATTGCCCCCGCGAGCTCGAAGATCGCCTCCTTGGGTCCGGTGAAGGGCGTCGCCAGCCTCGACAGGAACGCGAGCGGGACCACGAGCGCCGCGGCCGAGATGGCCCGCCCCGCCACGGACGCCGCCAGGGCTCCGAGGTCCCCCCTCCCCCTGCCGCCCGGGTGCGCGCCCCCGCTCACGATCGCCCGACGCGCAGCTCGGGAGGCGGGCCTTCGTCCAGGCCACCACCGATCGCGGCGCGCCAGGCGTCCATCCGCTCGGCGAAGCGCTCGAGGACCCGGCGTCGGTAGTCCGACAGGTGCAGCTTGAGGATGCCGTCGGCGAGGACCACGTCGGGGTGGCGCGCCCGCGCCGCCCGGCGCGCCAGGTAAAAGCGCCAGGCCGCGCGCAGGCCGCGCTCGACCCGCCCCCGCCCGATGGACAGCAGCGCCTCGGCCACGCCCTGCACCGTCGGCCCTCCAAACGGCGCCGCTGCCCGACGCCGCTCGAAGCCCGGAAAGAACCCATGCACCCACTCCTGGTTGGCGGCGCAGAAGGCGCCGTAGGTGTCGGGCCCGGAGAGCGGGCGCGCGGACATGACCTGGTTCGCGGTGAAGAGATCGCGGTGATAGACGATCGCCAGCTCGTCCTCGTCGACGAGGTAGTTCGGGCACACCACCCGGCGCGTGCGGGTGAGCTTGGTCAAGAGGAAGATCAGCGTGTAGACCGTGTAGAGGCTCCCGGGCCTCGCGACCACGAACAGATCGATGTCGGGCTTCTTGCCGGGGTTCTGATGGGCGGTGCCGCCCGAATAGGCCAGCATGCGCACGAAGGGCAAGCTGGCCAGCGCCGCGAGCGTGCGCCGGTGCCGTTCGAGCAGCCGCGCCGTGCGCACCACCCCTTCCTGGCGGCGGGAGACCAGGGCGTCCCGGCCGGCGAGCGTCAGGTCACCCCCGGGGTGCAGGGTCACGTGCGGGCCGAGCCCGCGGCCAGCTACCAGGCGGCGAACCTCCGCGGCGTCGAGGGCCACCCCGATGCACGCAAACGGCGCCTCCTCGAGCGGAAGCGGGGCATCGAACAGATCGGCGTAGGTCACCGCGGCGAGGACCGCCCACTCCGCGGACGAGAGCCCCGGCGGCGGTGAGCCCACGGGAGCCGGCAGGGGCAGCGCCGGTGAGCCCGCCGGGACCACCGAGATGGTCGAGGCCGCTCGCGCCTCGGCTCCCGCGACGGCGAGCCTCGGGGCCCCCGCCGGGCCCGGGCTCCGAGCCGCGGGCTCGCGCGCCGGGCCCACCTCGTGCGCCAGCTTCCACAGCGCCTGCGCGGTCCGGGTCCACGAGAAGCTCTGCGCCCGCGAGCGACCGAGGGCCCGCATCCGCTCGGCGCGCTCTGGCTGCGAGAGCACCGCCTCCATGGCTTCGGCGAGCGCGGCGACGTCCCCCGGAGGCACCAGCAGGGCCGCGTCCCCCGCGACCTCGCGCAGGGCCGCCACATCCGAGGCCACCACCGGCGCCCCACAGCTCATGGCCTCGAGCACCGGCAAGCCGAAGCCCTCGAGGCGCGACGGATACACGAAGAGCCGGGTCCCTCCGTACAGCGCGATGAGCTCGTCCTCGGGCACGTACCCGAGCCAGTGCACCCGCCCGAGCGGCGTGCGGGCCTCGAGCTCGTCGAGCAGCCGACGGTCGCGCCAACCACGCCCGCCCACCACCACGAGATCGATCTCCTCGGCGGCGCCGACGTCGGTGGAACCAGGGAGCCGGGGCTTCGCCCGCTTGCCGATCTCGTCGTAGGCGGCGAGCAACGTGAGCAAGTTCTTGCGCGGCTCGATCGTACCGACTGTGAGGACGTAGGGGCGCGTGAGCCCGTGCTTGGCCCGGACCGCCTCGATCGCCGGCTCCGACACCGGGCCACACGCGGGATGCGCCGCCCCGGGCAACAGCACCACCCGCTCGGGGGCCACCCCGAGCCGCTCGATGATGTCGCGACGCGAAGCCTCCGACACGGTGGCCACCGCGGCGGCGGACTCGACCGAGCGCCCGAGCAGCGCGCGGGTCACCGCCCGCTTGCGCCAGGTGAAGAGCTCGGGCGTCCGGTAGACGGCGAGATCGTGGACCACCGAGATGGTCGGGCACGGCGCGGCCAGCGGGACGATGTAATTGGGGAAGACGGCCACGTCGACCGCGCGGTCGGCCAGCATGCGGACCGCGTCGGTCTGGAGCCACACCGCCCGGATGCGCGCGCCCCCCACCGCCAGGTGCGGCGCCCAGCGCCGGGCCAGCTCCTCGGCGGGCGGTCGGTTCGAGACCAGCACCAGCTCGTCGTCGGGCGCGCGCGTCTGCAGGAGGGCGTCGACGAGGTGCTCGGTGTAGTAGCCGATCCCCGCGCGGAGCGGCGTACAGGTCGTCACTTCGACGGCTAGGCGCATAGCGACCCGCCAGCCGGTGCTGCATAATGCCGACCACGATGTCGCCCGAGAGGATGCGGTCGGCCGCCGACGCGGCCCCGTCGGCGGCCGAGGCGCGGCGGCTGATCCGGACGGCCGCACGGGCCCTGCTGGTCGCCCTCGGCGTGGTGCTGCCCTTCGAGGTCCCGCTCGGTCGGCTCGGGCCGGTCACCGTCACCACCGTCGAGGCGGTCATGTACCTGCTCCTCGGGGCGTGGATGCTGGAGCAGGCGCTGGCGGGCGCGGCTCGGCTCGGCCCGGCGCTGCGGCGCGCTGCGCGCGATCCGCTCAACCGCGCGGTCGGCCTGTGGTTCGGGGCGCTGATCGTGTGCGCGGCAACCGCCCCCGCTCACCGGATCGCGGCGGCCAAGTTCACGTTGCGCGCCCTCGGGGGTGGCCTGGTCTTCTTCGCGGCGCGCGATCTGCTCGGCGACGGGGTGGCCGTCGCGCGACGGCTGGTTCTCGCCGTCCTTCTCGGGGCGACCGTGTCGGCGACCGGGGCGGTGGCGGAGACGGTCCTTCCCGGCAGCGCAGCGCTTTGGCATTCCTTCCGAACTACCACATTCATGGTCACCGGCCTGCCTCGACCGAGCGGTCCCTTCGAATACCCGACCATCGCCGCCATGTACTGGGAGGCGACGCTGGCCCTGGCGGTCGCCCTCCCGCACACCTTGCTCACCACCGCCACCGCGCGCCGCGCTCGGACGACGGACCGCGCGGGAGCGGTCGAGGCGGGTTGGCGAGACGGACGGATGACCGGGACCCAGGTGCCCCGGTGGGTCACGATCGCGGCGATCGGCGCGGCGGCGGTCCTCATCGGGGCCATCCTGCTGAGCGCGACCCGCAGCGCGCTGGTGGTGGCGGCCCTGGGCGCGGGGGCGATGGCCCTGTGGGCGTTCTGGTGGCCCTCCGAGCAGTCCGGGCAAACCCGGGAAGCCGAAGCTGCGCTTCGCAGGACGCTCCGCGTGGTCGCGGGCAGCACGCTCCTGCTGGTCGCCCTGCTCGCCGGGCTCACGCTGGCCAGCCCGGCCGGGGCCTCCCCCCTCGCGGCGCGGCTGCGGTGGTGGCAGGACGGCAGCTGGTACCTCGCTCGCTATTCCCTGGGGGAACGGCACCTCACCATGGCGGCGGGCTCGATCCACGACGTCCCGATCACCGTCGAGAACGCCGGGGGTCTCACCTGGCCCCATGCCGGTGCGGATTCGGTGCGTCTCAGCTACCACTGGGAGAAGAACGATGAGACCGGGGCCCACCTCGACTTCGAGGGCCGCCGCTCCCTCCTCCCCTCCGATGTCCTGCCCGGGGCCGAGGTCCGGCTGCTCGGGGTGGTGCAGGCGCCCGACCGTCCCGGGCGCTATCGCTTGCGCTGGGATCTGGTGCGCGAGCACGTCACCTGGTTCAGCGAACGCGGCAATCCCACCGGCGACCAGATCGTGGACGTGGTCCAGGCAACCACCACGACGCGCCCCCACCGGCCCTCGACCATGGTGGATTCCACGCTCGAGGAGTGGGTGGCTTCGTACGTGCCTTCTCGACCCGAGCTGTGGCGCGCGGCGGTCGACCTGTGGAGACGCCATCCGGTGTTCGGCGTCGGCCCGGACAACTTCCGGCGCGCCTATACCGAGGTGCTGCCCGACAGCGCCAGGCCCTTCGGGGTGGAGCCGGGCGCGGCCGGCGACGAGCGCATCCACGCCAACAGCCTCTACTTCGAGACCCTGGCGGACCTCGGCCTCTCGGGGACGCTGGCCCTCGGCTGGCTGATGCTGGCGATCGGGCGTGTCGCCTGGCGGGCCTGGCGGACACCATCGCAGGCCGGCGCCTCGGGCGCCGCGTGGGCGGTCGCGGTGGGGACGTTCTTCGTGCATGGGTTGCTCGACTGGTTCTTCGAGTTCACTCCGACGTACGGACTCTTCTGGCTTCTGCTGGCTCTGTTGGCGACGACCGCGACCGCGACCCCGACGCCCGGCCCCCCCAGAGCAGGATGACGAGGCAGCAGCCTGTCAGCGCGAGCTCGGTCCCCACCGTGGTGAAGGCCGCGCCCCGCCCCGCGAAACGGGGAATGAAGAGCAGGTTGGCACCGAGGTTCAATACCATCATGGCGAAGGTGAACACCAGGTTGGCGCGCTCGAGGTGGCGGGCGATGAGGAAGTGGGTGAGCCCGTAGTTGAGAAAGACCAGAGGGACCCCGAGGGCCAGCACCCGCAACGTCGGCACCGCGTTCGCGAACGCCTCCCCGAAGGCCAGCCGGATCACGAGGCCGCTGGCGAGGAGCACCGTCGCACCCGCCAGCAGGCCAAGTCCGAGCAAGGCGGCGCCAAGACCGAGCTCGACGCGCGCGCGCCGGCCCGGCTCGCGCTCCGCGTCCACCCGGACCAGCGCGGGGAACCAGGCCGCGAGGACGATGGAGGGCACGATCATCGTCGCCTCGAAGATCTTGTAGGCGGCGCTGTACGAGCCCACCGCCGCGTCCCCCACGAACATGCGCAGCAGGATGGCGTCGCCCTTGAAGTAGACCAGCGACATGAGCGTCGCCAGCCACAACGGGAGGGCTTCGCGCACGGCAGCCCGCGCGAGCCGCGCGTCGAAGGTCCCCGGCTCGAGCGGCCTTGGCAACCGATAGCGCCGCCGGACGACGACCAGGCCCGAGGCCGCCGCGGCGGTCGCGCCGGTCGCCATCCCGGCCGCGAGCGCCACCACCGATGGTCGCCACGCCAGCGCCAGGAGCCCGGCCGCGCTCACCAGCACGGCCCGGACGACGTTGAGGCGGGCCTCGTCGCCCAGGCGCTCGTACCCCCGAAAGATCGCCCCGCAGTACTCGACGAAGGCCCCCGCCAGCGCCGCCACGCCCAGCACCGCCAGCGCGGCGCGGGTCTCACCCGGTCCGACCGCCACCGCCGCGCCGAGCACCAGCCCCGCGTACGGAATGGCCGCCAGGCAGCGCACCCACAATCCGGTGGCCACGATCGCCTGGGCCGCCACCCCGGCGGCCGCGTCCGAGCCGGCATCGGCGGCGGAGCTGGCGGCACGCGCCGCTCCACTCCGCGCGAGGGCCCGGGTGGTCCAGATGCCGAGCCCGAGATCGCATGCGAGGAGGAGCAGCGCGGTCACCACGTCCGCGAACTGGAACCGCCCGAAGGCGGCCTCCTTCAGGGTGCGCGCCGCCACCGCGAAGAGCCCGAGGCGGCACAGCTTCTCGACCGGAACGGACGCCGCCTTGGCGAACATGTTCCTGAGCGCCGCTCGCGTGCTCGCGCCGACTCGCATCTGGTGCCGGCCGGGGTTCCGCAGACCGGGGATTCCGGTCCGAGGCACTACTGGCGCAGCTCGCGGCGGGTGTCTCTCCAGACGGCGCTCAGGGTCAACGCCAAGATCAGCAAGTCCCGCGCGGGATTCCAGGTTCGCACGTACTCGAGATCGAAGAGCAGTCGCTCCGAGATGGGGCGCTCGCCGCCGCGCAGACCGTGAATTTGCGCCCAGCCGGTGATGCCCGGACGAACGACGTGCCGGTGCGCGTAGCCGGGCAACGTCTCCTCGTACTCGGCGACGAGGTGCGGGCGCTCGGGCCGCGGCCCGACCACGCTCATGTCACCGACGAGGACGTTCCAGAGCTGAGGCAGCTCGTCGAGGCCCATCGGACGCAGGAAACGTCCGACGCGCGTCACCCGCGCGTCGTCGTGCATGCTGCGGAGCTTGATGAGCTGAAACGGGCGCCCGTCGCGGCCGATGCGGGTCTGGTGAAACAGCACCGATCCCCGCGAGTCGAGGCGGATGATGACCGCCAGCAGCGCGACCACCGGAGCGGTCAGGACCAGGCCGAGGAAGGACGCCAGGATGTCGATGCTCCGCTTCACCGCGCACAGGGCGGGGTGGCGGCGCCGGGGAGAGACGCCGCTCGCGAGGGCGGCGGCAGCCAGCGACGCAGCGGTGGCGGTGGCCGTCGCCGTCGCCGCTGCCCCGGATGGCCCGGCGCCGTGCCGGTGCGGAGCCCCCGGAGCCACGCGCCCGAGGCCAATGGTGGATTGCCCCACCACGGAAGCCGCCTCGGCCGGGTGCGCGGCGCTCACGCCACCTCCCGCAGCTTGCCGTGCCGCCGTGCCCTTGCGACGGCCCCCAAGGTCGATGTCCATGTCGATGCCCGGCGGTGGGCGCCTTCCCAATCGGTCGAGGGGCCCTCGCCCGAGGGACCACGCGGCCGCCGGGCGCGCGTCCCGTTCGCCAGCTCGGCGCTGGAGGCGGGCTCCTCGCGGGCCGCGCGCGCCCTGGCCACCGCGTCGCTGAAGCGCTGCTGGAAGACCGCGGTGTCGAAGCGGCGCGCGGCGGCGCGCAGGCGCTCCGGAGCAAAATGCGGCGCGCGCGCCTCGAGGCGATCCAGCGCCGCTCGCACCGCCTCGACGGTCGGCGCGTCGAAGAAGACCCCGGTCTCGTCGCGCTCGACGATCTCCCGAGCCCCGCCCTCGCTCGACACCACCACCGGCTTGCCGGCGGCCAGGGCCTCGACCATCACCATCCCGAAGTCGTCGACCGCCGGATGAACGACCGCCCGGCATTCCGCGTAGAGGGCGTCGAGCTCGGCATCGCCCACCCAGCCCCGGAACGTCACGTTGGGGCCAGCCAGCGCCATCAGGCGCCCCCGCTCGGGACCCTCTCCGACGACGATCAGGCGCTCGGGACGTCCCTGCATCGCGCGCACGGCCAGCTCGACCCGCTTGTACGGGACGAGCGCCGAGACCACGAGGAGTGGCCTGCTTCCTGCCGCTGCCGCCGGGGCAGGATGCGCAACGTCCGCCGCAGCGGCGATGGCGCGAGCCTCGAAGCGCTTGGTATCGATCGGCGGCTCGATCACCTCGGCGCCGCGGCCGTAATAGCGACGGATCCTGGCCTGGGTGTAGGTGCTGTTTGCAATCAACAGATCGGGCCGGGCCGAGGCCGCGGCATCCCACCAGCGCAGGTAGTGGGTGAGCCCGCGAAACGCCAGACGGCCGAGCGTTCCACCCTTCACCTCCGCCTCGTACGCCGCGCGCGCCTCCCAGGCATAGCGCATCGGCGAATGCAGATACGCCACGTGCAACGCCCGCGGGGGCGCCAGGACTCCGGCGGCGACGCAGTGGCTGCTCGAGATCACCAGGTCATACCCGTCGAGGCGGAACGACTCGGCGGCCAGCGGGAAGAGCGGCAGGAGGCCGCGAAAGCGCCCGCCGAGCATCGCCGTGCGGGCGAGCCGGTCGATGAAGGAGGTGGTCACGCGGTGCCGAGCCAGCGTCGGGGAGATCTTGCTGCGATCGTACCTCAGCGTGAAGAGGTCGGCCTCGGGATAGAGAGCCGAGAGCGACTCGAGAACGCGCTCTCCGCCCCTCATCGCGATCAACCAGTCGTGGACGATGGCAACGCGTTCGGACATGAACCGGACAACGCTACCACAGCTCCGCGAATGGGCGCAGAGGACGCGCAATTTGGGGATGGGGATGGGGATGGGCCTGGCCCCGCGGTCGTTCCTCGACGCATGACCGGACGCGACAGGAGTCGTGGGACGAGGACGAGGACGAGGGCTTGGGCCCTCAGCCAGGTCGCGGCACCGCAGTGGGTTTCTGGGACGCCGGGCGGGCGGCGAGGGCACGCTCGACCAGGTCGGCCAGGGAGTCGGGCGAGACCAGGTAGTAGATCTCGTTCGGGCGGGGGGCGCGCCGAAGGAAGCTTTGCGGGTTCGGGGGAAGGCTGGCGAGGTAGGAGGAGATCTCCCGCTTGACCAGGCGGAGGAGCTGCCCGAGCGTGCGGGGCGCGAGAGCCTCCTGGTGGCGGAGATCGTGGGCCGCCTCGATGGCGAGGTACTTGGCCCGACGAAGATCTGGCGATAGAGGCAACGAGACGATCGCGTCGGCCAGGGAGCCGGAGCTCGGGGAGGAGCGAGAAGAGGACGGTTCGCCCGGGGGCAGCGAGGCGAGGGCCTCGGGTGGGCCGAAGGGATGCAGGGGGAGCTCGCGGAGGTGGACGGCGTAGAGCCAGATCGCCGGGCGCGGGGTCGCGAGACCGAGACCGTGAAGAGCTGCATCGAGCGCCACCGCCGTGAAGACGTGGTCCGCGTGGGAGTCAATCAGGGGATGAGGGCACAGGACCACGCCCGGCTTCACGGATTCGAGCAGGCGCCCCAGCTCGGCCACGAGGCCGTTCCAGGTGCAGCCCGCCGAGACGCGCCCGGCCGGGCCGGGTCCCGCCAGCAGGGTCGACGGGTTGCGGGCCCGCAGCACTGCCCGGGGCATCTCCGCCTCGCAGGCCAGCGCAAAGGCCTGGTCGGGGGCGCGCCACATCTCCTCGAGCCGCCCGTCCGGGTACACGAGATTTGCGCAGTGCGCGGGCGGCACCCCCGCGAGCCCGGGGGGAATGGACAGGCTGTCGTGCACCCGCACGTCCCCGAGCCAGCGGGCGCGGGCGTCGGTGGCAATCAGCGGAGACAGGGCGGCCGAGCCCCGCTCGCCCGCGGTCACCGTGACGACCCACGCCCGCCTCGGCCGGCGCGCGTACATTCCGAAGGTGGCGATCTCCGCGTCATCGGGGTGGGGGGCGAGGACCAGACAGGTGCCCTCCTCCACCTCCGCCGGGACCCGCGGGAAGAGCAGCAAGGCCCCGCGCGCCGACCAGCGCAGGAAGCGGCCGCGCAGCTCGATCCGGCCCCGGATCTCCTCGGGTCCCGCGACGCGGCGTGCGAACAGCGGCGAGAGGTTGAGGTAGCGCATGCCCCGGGCCCCCCGCTCGAAGCTCTGGAAGTGCCAGGTCCCGACCTCGGGCGGAGCCGGTGCCACGTCCGAGGTGGCGCGGAACTCCACCGGGTTGCCCACGGTGTTGCGGAGCGCCACCGCGATGAACGGATCGAAGAGACGGCCGAGGAGGGTTGACGCGACCGACAGATGAAGGAACACCGTCTGCCCATCCGTCTTCACGCCCGGAGGCAGCTCGAATCCCGCCGGGCCTGGCACCACCTCGAAGGTGGCCGGGGGCAAGCGCGTGGGGAAGACGTCGTCCCGGTGCGCGCTCCCACGCAAGGCCCCGCGGTAACGGCGCCGGCGAACGAAAAGGGCGAGCAAGCAGGCCGCGGTCAGCGCGCTGGCGGCGAGCACGAGCAAGAGCCCCACCGCCCCAAGCTACCAGACGCGCGCCGATCCTGGTCGGGGCGGCGTGCACACGAGGCACCCGCCCGGCACGCGCGAAGGGCCCGCCGCAAAATAAAAGCCCGGAGGACCGTCGAGGCGCCCGGCCGGCAAGGCGCGACGGAGAGGCTGCTCGTACAAACACCCGAGCTGAGCTACGCTCACGCGTGACGGGCGGGCGGCGCGGGGGTCGCAGCTGCGACACACCCCAGGCGCCGCGACCACCCGGCAGCTCGCAACCGTCGTCTCGCGCCCCTTCACGATCGTCCGTTCGCCCGTCCGCCCGTCCGAACCTCCCTCCCTCCCTCCTCCCTCCTCCCTCCTCCCTCCCTGCCTCCCTCTTCTTCCGACCCGGCCTGGACAACCATGCTCCCCGATGGGTACAGAGTCACGCTCGAGCACCAGGGCTCCCACTGGTGGTATCGCACGCGCCGCGCGCTGTTCATGCGACAGGTGCGGCGCGCCGCGCGGACGCTCGAACCGGGCGCCGCCCGGCACGGTCGCCGCCTGGCGCTGCTCGACTACGGCTGCGCCGCCGGCTTCGAGCTCGGTGCGCTCGCGGAGCTCGGCACGGCGGAAGGGGCGGACATCGTCGACGCCGGCGAGGCGGCGGGATCGGCGGGGGTGCTGGCCCCGCTGGCCAGCGCCGGGACCCCGGTCCACCTCGTGCCCCGCGATCTCCCCGGGCTGCGCGCGCGCTTCGACATCGTGACCTGCCTCGACGTGCTCGAGCACCTCGACGACGATGTCGCGGGCCTGCGCACGCTCGCCTCACTCTTGACGCCGGGGGGACAGGTGGTGGTGACCGTTCCGGCCTACCCGTGGCTGTGGAGCGGCGAGGACGTCATCAGCCAGCACCGGCGCCGCTACACGCGGCGCCGGCTGCTCGGGGCTTGCCGGGCCGCCGGGCTCGAGATCCTGTTCGCGAGCTACTTCAACCTCGGCATCCTCCCGGCCATGGCAGCGGTGGTGTGGTGGCGGAGGCTCACGCACGCCGGCTGGCGCACGGAGAGCAACCTCGCGGCGGCTGGCGAGGCCCGGTGGCTGCGCGGCCTGCACGCGCTGGCGGGGGGGATCGCGGCCGTCGAGGCGCGGGCGGTCGGGGACGAGTGGCTGTCGTTGCCCGCGGGGGCGAGCGTGCTCTGCCGCCTGCGGCGACGCCCGGCGGGGGCCGACGCATGAGCGGCGCCTCGGAGCGACCCTGGCGCGAGCGGTACCTGGTGTTCGGCGCGCCGTCGCTCGGTGCGGGCGAGCGCGCCGAGGTCCTGGCCTGCATCGACTCGGGGTGGCTCGGGGCCGGACCGCGGGTGGCGGAGCTCGAGCGCCGCCTCGCCGCGTACCTCGATGCGCCGGCGGTGGTGGCGGTGAACTCCTGCACCGCGGCCCTGCACCTGTCGTTGAAGGTGCTGGACCTGCCGCCCGGGTCGGAGATCCTCACCACCGCCATGACCTTTTGCGCGACCGCCAACGCCATCGTGCACGCCGGACACGAGCCGGTGTTCGTCGACTGCGATCGCGGCACCGGCAACCTCGACCTCGACGACGTTCGCCGCAAGCTCACCCCGCGGACCCGCGCCATCCTCCCCGTGCACTTCGCGGGACGGCCGTGCGACATGGACGGCCTCCTGGCGGTGGCCGGGCAACACGGGCTGTTCGTGGTCGAGGACGCCGCCCATGCCCTCGAGGCCACCACCACCCGACTCGGCCAGCCGGGGCGCCACTGCGGGACGCTCGGCGATCTCGGATGCTTCAGCTTCTACGTGACCAAGAGCCTGACCACGGTCGAGGGCGGCCTGATCGTGGCGCGCGACCCGACCCTCGCCCGCCGCCTCAAGAGCCTGGCGCTGCACGGCATGAGCGCCGACGCCTGGCAAAGGTTCAGCGACGAGGGCTACGTCCACTACGAGGTGGAGGAGCCCGGCTTCAAGTACAACCTGACCGACCTGGCGGCGTCGATCGGCCTGCACCAGCTGGCGAGCCTCGAGGAGCGGTGGCGCCGGCGCCAGGTCATCTGGCGGTTCTACGAGGCGGAGCTGGCCGACCTGCCGCTGCGGTTGCCGCCCCCGCCCGCCCCCGGCACGCGGCATGCGCTGCACCTCTACACCTGCCAGGTCGACGACACCCGCACCCGGCTGACCCGCGACGAGATCCTGCGCCGCCTGCACGCCTTGCGCATCGGCGCGGGGGTTCACTACCGGCCCGTGCACCAGCACGCCTGGTACCGGCGGACCTTCGGGGCGCGCACGGGCACCTTGCCCAACGCCGAGTGGATCGGCGCGCGCACATTCTCGTTGCCCTTGTCGGCGGGGATGACCGATACGGACGCCTCGGACGTGGTCCGGGCGCTGCGACAGATCTTCGATGACCCCACCTGATCTGACCAGAGACCTGCCCGGCCCACCGGTGCTCGATGTGTCCCTCGTCGTCCCGTGCTACAACGAGGGCCAGCATCTGCGCGCCAGCGTCCGGGCGGTGGTGGAGGTCCTCGAGCGCGGCCCCTGGAGCTGGGAGCTGGTGTTCGTCGACGACGGGAGCCAGGACGATACCCGCGCCATCGTGCGCGAGCTCTGCGCCGCCGATCCCCGCTGCCGATTCATCTTCCATGCGACGAACCGCGGACGCGGCGCCGCCTTCAAGACCGGGTTCGCCAGCAGCGAGGGCCGCATCACGGGCTTCATCGACATCGATCTCGAGGTGCACGCCCGCTTCATCCCCGACCTCGTGCACGCGCTCGAGCGCCACGGGGACGATGTCGTCACGGGTCGGCGGTACTACAGCCTCAAGCAGACCGGCGCGCTGCACCGGGCGGCGCTGTCGTGGGCCTACCGGCGGGTGTGCGACGTCCTCCTGTCGCTCGGGCTCGAGGACACCGAGACCGGGTGCAAGTTCTTCCGGCGCGCGACCGCCACCCACGCGGTGCTGTCGAGCCAGAACGACGGGTGGTTCTGGGACACCGAAGTCATGGCCCGGGCCCGGCTGGCCAACCTGCGGATCCGGGAGGTGCCCGTGCTGTTCCTGCGCCGGGGTGACAAGCGCAGCACCGTTCGGATCTGGCGAGACTCCTGGCGGTCGCTGCGCGCGCTCCACGATTTTCGAGGCGTGATCGGGCTTTCGCGGCGGGCCAAGTCCCCCATCTACTGGACCGGGCACGGGTACGATCTGGTCATGCGGGCCCTCTATCGGGCCGAGTACCGCCAGACCCACGCGGAGGTGGCCGCCCAGATCCCCGATGGCGCCAGCGTGGTCGACGTGTGCTGCGGCACCGCGCGCCTCTACCGGGATTTCTTGCGCGAGCGCGGCTGCACCTACCTCGGGCTCGACTACAACGGCGACTTCGTCATGCACGCCCGCCACCGGGGGGTCGACGTCCGGTGGTTCAACCTGCTCGGGGATCCCTCGCCGCACTCGCCGCCCTCGCCGATCTCGCCGATCCCGCCTGCGGATTACCTGGTGATGTGCTCGAGCCTCTACCACTTCGGAACGACCGCCGACGCGGTGCTGACCCGCCTGCGCCAAGCGGCCCGGCGCGCGGTCATCGTCTCGGAGCCCGTTCGGAACCTCTCGAGCTTGCCGCTCGTCGGCGGGCTCGCGGCGCGGTTCGCCGACCCCGGCATCGGCACGCACACCATGCGCTTCGATCGCGCGTCCTTTCGGGCCCTGGTCCTGCGTCATGGGGGCACCTTGCTCCACACCGCCGGCCAGCGGAATGCCCTGGCGGTGTTCGCGCCCTCCGCCACGCCAACGTCGTCACCATCGGGCGCGCGGTGACAGACGCCGCCAGCCTGTGGTATTGACCCGCGGGTGTCGGTATTCCCAGCGAGCTCGCGCCTGGTGGGTGGGAGTCTGGACGGGCGCGCGCGGTGACGAGCGCGCGGTCACGATGATGGGGCCCCGCATGCGCATCACCCGCCTCGAAGCCGGAATCTTTCTGGTCAGCTTCGCCGTGCTGCTCACTGAGCTGCTCCTGACCCGGATCTTCTCGGTCACCATGTTCTACCACCTGTCGTTCCTGGTGGTCTCGCTGGCCATGCTCGGCTTCGGCGCGAGCGGGCTCATCGTCAACCTCGCCCCCACCCGCTTCCCCGAGAGCAAGCTCCACATGCAGGCCGCCGCCGGGTCGGTGCTGTTCGGGATCACCAGCGTGGTGGCGATCGATGTCTCCTTCCAGATCCCGATCACCCTCGATGCCTCCCCGGCGAACTGGCTGCGCATCGGCATCACCTATCTGATGTGCGCCATCCCGTTCCTCTGCGGGGGCATGGTGGTCTCGCTCATCCTCAGCCATCGTCCGGCGCAGGCAGGGCGGCTCTACTTCGCGGATCTGCTCGGAGCGGCCCTCGGATGCGTGGTGTTCATCCCGGCGACCAACTGGCTCGGCGCCCCCTCCGCGGTCCTGATGGCGGCCACCATCGCGGTCCTCGGCGGGGTGGTGCTGCTTCCCCGGAGCGCGGTCCCGGCGCGCTGGGGGACGCTCGCCGTCGCCGGGGCGCTGGTGCTCGGGCTCGCCACCAACGGGCGCCTTCACTGGTACGATGTCCGGTACGTCAAGGGAGCGCAGCAGCCGCCCACCCTGGCGCTCAAGTGGAACTCGTTCTCGCGGGTGGATGTCACGGGCACCCCCGATTCCCTGTGGCGGCCGCACCCGCCGAGCTTTCCAGGCTTCAGCGCCCGCCTCGATCCCGGGTTCGGCATCCCCGAGGTCCGGCTGGCCTACGACGCGGATGCCTCCACCCAGATCACCTACTTCGACGGCAACCTCCAGCGCCTCGGCTACCTCGGCTTCGACGTGACCTCGACCCCGTACCACGTCCGACCCTATCGCGACGTGCTCATCATCGGACCCGGTGGGGGACGGGACATCCTCACCGCCCTGTCGTTCGGTGCCGAGCACATCACCGGCGTCGAGATCAACCCGATCACCATCGCCCTCATGCGCGGTCGCTTTCGCACCTTCAGCGGCGGGCTCTACGCCGGCTACCCGGGGGTCACCATCGTGAACGACGACGGCCGCTCCTTCCTGCGCCGGGGTGAGGCCCGGTACGATCTCATCGAGGCCTCGCTGGTGGACACCTGGGCCGCATCGGCCGCGGGCGCCTACGCCCTCACCGAGAACAGCCTGTACACGGTCGACGCGTTCGGGGACTACTTCAATCGCCTCACCCCCGATGGGGTGGTGTGCTTCAACCGCTGGTTCCCCTCCCCGCCCATGGAGTCCTTGCGGGTGGTCTCCCTCATCCGGGAGGCGCTGGCCCGGCGCGGGATCGTGAATCCGGCCGAGCACGTGATGGTCCTGCGGACCAACACCGAGGAGACCGACATGCCCTCGCTGGGCTCGATCCTGGTCAAGCTCACGGCCTTCACGCCGGGCGAGATCGCCACCGCGCGCCGGTTCGCGGACGAGATGGGCTTCCTCACGCCTTACCTGCCGGGCGAGGTCGGCAACGACTTCGGCGCGCTGCTCGGGCCGGCTTACCAGCAGTTCGTGGCCGCGCAGACCTTCGACCTGTCGGCCATCTCGGACAATCGGCCGTTCTTCTTCAGCCGGGTCCCGGTCCTGGCCTGGGCGCTTCACCGGCTGGGGCTCTCCTCTTCGCCGCTCGGGAGCGCCCCGCTCGATCTCGGCGGCCGGACGCTCGTGATGTCGGTGCTCCTGACCGGCCTGGCCACCGCGCTGTTGTTGCTCCTGCCCGCCTGGGCCGAGCGGCGGCGGCCCCCGGATCCGACGATCTCGGGGGTCCACCACGGGCTGTGGGCGATCTACTTCGCGGGGCTCGGGCTCGGCTACATCCTGATCGAGGTGGTCCTGATTCAGCGGTTCAGCCTGTTCCTCGGCTATCCGGTCTACTCGCTGTCGGTGGTGCTGTTCACCATGCTGCTCTCGAGCGCGCTCGGCAGCCTGGCCTCGGGACGGTTCACCTCCGAGCGGGCCTTGCCGCGGGCGCTCGAGTTGCTCATCGCCTGCCTGGCGGTCTACGCCCTCGGCCTGCCGGTGGTGCTGTCGACCTTCCGCGGGGCCGCCATCACGGCGCGCATCGCGCTCGCCATCGGCATCATCGCGCCGATGGGGTTCCTCATGGGGATGCCCTTCCCGTCGGGCATCCGGCGGGCGGGCGTCGGCTCGAGGCGCATGGTCTCCTGGGGCTGGGCCGCCAACGGCGGGGCGTCGGTGTTCGGCTCGACCCTGTCGGTGCTGATCTCCATGGCCCACGGTTTCACCGCCACGTTCCTGGCCGGGCTCCTGGCCTACGCCCTCGCGCTCGCGATGGTGCGGATCCTGTGGCGCACGGACCGCGCGAGCCCGATGTCGGTGAAGGAGCTGGTGGCGTGAACGGGTGCCCCCGCCGCCCGATGGGCGCCTCGACTGGCGCGACCCTGGCGCTGATCGGGCTCCTGGCCGGGGGCTGCGCCAGGACCCCGATCAGCTCGACCTGGGACGACGAGGATCTCCAGCCGCCCCCGGGCTTCGTGCCGCCTCCGGTTCGCCCGCTGGCGCCCATCCCGCTCCACGAGCGGCTGGGCTTCGTCCGCGGATTCTGGCCGCTCGAGTTCGGTCCAGCCGGAAAGACCTGGCACTGGATGGGCTCCCACGGAGAGATCCAGCTGCAGAACAACCATCGCCAGCAGCGCTTGCGGCTGCTCGGCTGGCTGCCGCTCGAATTTCTGACCACCCCCCCCACCGTCCGCATCACCCTCGGCGACCATGTCGTCGACACCTTCGTCGGCTCGGCGTACGTGCTCGACAGGGAGTATCTGGTCGAGCCAGGATGGCTTGGAGACGGGCCGACGGTCACGCTGGCCATCGACACGAGCGCGACCATCCGCGCCCCGGGCGACACCCGCGAGCTCGGGGTTTCGATCGAGTCCGTCACCTGGAGGGATGCGCCTCCTCCGCCCCCCGTTCCCTGATGGAACCGCGGGGCCCTGCACCCGGGCGGCTGCTGGCGGAGGCCGCGGTGGCGGCGATGGTCTCGGTGCTCCTCGCGATCTGGCTCCTCCAGCTGTGGCGGGCGGACCTGCGGGTGCCCTTCTACGCCCACGGAGATGGCGTGTTCTTCGGGATGATGGTGAAGGCGCTGATCGACCAGGGCTGGTATCTGACCAACCGGCACCTCGGGGCTCCATTTGCCCTCACGCTCCACGACTTCCCGCTGTCCGAGGCCTTTCACCTCGGCGTCATCAAGCTGATGTCGCTCTTCAGCCAGGACTGGGCGCTCGTCTTCAACCTCTACTTCTTGCTGGGCTTCCCCGCGATCACCCTCTCGGCCCTGGCGGTATTGCGTCACAGCGGGGTGGGCTATCCGCTGGCGCTCGCGGGCGGCTTGCTCTATGCGTTCTGCCCCAACCGCCTGTTCACCGGCGAGGCGCACTTCTTTCTCACGGTCTTCTACCAGGTTCCTCCGGCGGTGCTGGTCGCCCTGTGGGTGTCGGGCGAGGCACCGCCGCTGGCAACGCCCGTGGCAACGCCAGTGGGGCCTGCCCGCCCAACCGGCCGCGTGCGCGCGTGGGTGTCGATCGCCACGTGCCTGATGACCGCGGCGACCGGCATCTACTACGCGTTCTTCCTGGGAGCGCTCATCCTCGTCGGCGGAGCGCTGGCCTCGCTCGAGCGCCGGAGCTGGCGCAACGCGCTCTCCGGGCTGGCCCTCACCACCGTCATCCTGGCAGGCCTCTGCGCACAGGGCATCCCGACCTTCATCTTCCACGCGAGATACGGTCCGAACCCGCAGATTGCCGGGCGCTCCGTGGAGGAGTCCGAGATGTTTGGATTGCGGATCGCCCGGCTCCTCCTGCCGGTCGATGGACATCGAATCCCCGCCCTGCGCAGGCTCAAGGAGCGCTCCGACCTGGCCACGGCCCTGCCTCGGGGCGAGGGCGCGTCGATTGGCCTCGGGCTGGCGGGGAGCCTCGGCTTTCTCGGCCTGCTCGGGATCATGCTGATCCGCCCGAGACGACCGGCGAGCCGGAACCGCGGTGGTGCTGGTACAAGCGCAGACGCGGGCGTCGCAGACCGCGACCGCGACGGCGACCGCGACCCCGACGGTCGGCTGCGGACCCTGTCGGTGCTCAACCTGGTGGCGGTCCTGATGGCCTCGGTGGGCGGGTTCGGCTACCTCTTCGCCCTGATCGTCACCCCCAAGATCCGGAGCTATGCGCGCATCAACGTGATCATCTCCTTCATCTCCCTCTTCGCTCTGGTGCTCCTCCTCGAGAGGCTGTGCAGGGACCGCCCGCGCCGGGCCTGGGTGGTGGCCGTGGGCGTCGTCGGCGTCGGCCTCTTCGATCAGGTCACGCCCGCGGCTGTTCGCCCCTACGCGGCCGTCTCCGCCGAATACCGGCGCGAGGCCGACCTCGTTCACCGGATCGAGTCGGAGCTCCCGGCCGACGCGATGGTCTTCGAGCTGCCTTACCAGCGCTTCCCCGAGGGGGATCCGCCCGTCGCCCCGGGAATGGTCGACTACGATCCGCTCCGCCCCTACCTGCAATCCCGCTCGCTGCGCTGGAGCTACCCGGCCATCTACAACCGCCGGGCGGACGCCTGGATTCGCAGGATCGCGGGACGCCCCGTGGCCGAGATGCTGGAGGCCCTGTCGGCCACCGGCTTCGCGGGCATCTTCATCGATCGGTCCGGGTACCTCGACCACGCCCAGGCGCTCGAGGCCGCCCTCGCGGCCACCCTCGGCGCGCCCCCCGAGCTGGGCCCCGATCGGCGTTACGCCTTCTTCAGCCTGGTCGCGTTCAATGCGCGCGCCGGCGCCGAGCTCTCCCAGGCCGCGCGCGCGCTGCGGAGCCGACGGGCGCTCGAGACCGTCACCTGGCGCTGGATGAGCGGCTTTCACCGCCCCGAGCGCGGACCGCGCGGGGAATTCCACTGGTGCACGGATGACGCCGACGTCCTCCTCGAGAGCAACGCCGACGGCCCGCGAACCGTCGAGCTCGCGATGACCCTGACGGCCGGATCCCCTCCCGCCGAGCTCACCCTCGCGGGAGATCTGCTCTCGGGCACCTTCCGCATCTCCAAGGGGGGCACGAGCACGCGGTTTTCCCGTCGACTCGTCATCTCGCCCGGCAGCCACCTCTTGCACTTCCACGTCGAGGGCTCGCCGGCGGACGCGCCGAGTGATCCGCGCCGGTTGATGATGCGGGTCGACGAGGCCTCCGCCGAGCTGGTCCCCGACTCCCTTTGACGGGCGGTCGACAAGGCGCTATCCACGACGCTCACAGCCCATGCTCTTCGAACCATTCCAGCTGCGGGGTCTCACCCTCCGCAATCGCATCGTGGTCTCGCCCATGTGCCAGTACTCGAGCCACGACGGCTTCGCCGATGACTGGCACCTCGTGCACCTCGGCAGCCGGGCGGTCGGTGGCGCCGGGCTGGTCTTCACCGAGGCCACCGCCGTCGAGGCCAAGGGCCGCATCAGCCCCGAGGATCTCGGGCTGTGGAAGGACGCGCACGTCGCGCCCCTCGAGCGCGTGACCCGCTTCGTCCGCGGCCAGGGCGCCGCCGTCGGCGTGCAACTGGCCCACGCCGGGCGCAAGGCCTCCACCGCGCGCCCCTGGGCCGGCGGCAATCCCGTCGAGCCGGCGGCCGGTGGCTGGCGCCCCATCGTGGGGCCGAGCCCGCTGCCCTTCGACGCCGGGTACCAGACGCCCGAAGCGCTCGACGAGCTGGGGATCGCCGCGCTCATCGAGGCCTTTGGCACCGCCGCGCGCCGGGCGGTGGCCGCCGGGTTCGACGTGATCGAGATCCACGCCGCGCACGGCTACCTCTTGCACGAGTTCCTGTCGCCCGTCGCCAACCGCCGCGACGACATCTGGGGCGGCACCTTCGACAACCGCATCCGGCTGGTGCTCGAGGTGGTGCGCGCGGTTCGCCGCCACTGGCCCGACCAGCGCCCGCTGTTCGTGCGCCTGTCCACCACCGACTGGCTGGGAGACGACGGCTGGGACGTCGACGATTCGATCGCGCTCGCGCGCAGGCTCCGGCCGGAGGGCGTGGACGTGATCGACTGCTCGTCGGGCGGGATCGCCCCGCGCGTGCCGGTCGACGCCGGGCCGGGCTATCAGACGGCCAACGCCGCGCGCATCCGGGTGGAGGCCCCCATCCCCATCGCCGCCGTCGGGGCCATCACGAGCGCGGCGCAGGCGGAGCACGTGCTGCGCACCGGCCAGGCGGATCTGGTGGTCATGGCCCGAGCTCTCCTCGCCGATCCCTACTGGCCCCTCCACGCGGCCCGCGAGCTCGGTCACCCCATCGCCTGGCCACCCCAGTACGAGCGCGCGCGACCGAAGTCCTGACGCACGCGCTTTGGTGCTGAGCACCCGAAGAAAGCCGCAGTGCATCATCGACGTACTCACACTCCATTCGAGCTTCATCCGCCGCCCACCCGACTGGCACCGGAGGTGCACCGAGTAGACTCGCCTCTGCGGCGAAGCGTGGTCCTCATGGAATGTCGGAGGACCTGCCTCACGCACGACGAGGAGGGCCGTCGCTGCCACGAACTTCAAGACCGAGAACAACACCTTTCGCAAGCTGATCGGGAACGGCCTGACCTACCGTATCCCGCGGTTTCAGCGCGACTACAGCTGGACCAACGAGGAGTGGGAGGATCTCTGGCTCGATCTCACGGCTACCCTCGAACCGGGCGGTGAGGCCGCCCACTACATGGGCTACCTCGTGCTGCAGTCAGCGGACGACAGGACCTTCGAGGTCATCGACGGCCAGCAGAGGCTGACCACCATCAGCATCATCGTCCTCGCCGTGCTCAAGAATCTGCAAAAACAAATCGACGCAGGGAACGAGCCCGACCCCAACCGGCAACGCCTCGAGCAAATCCGGCAGACTTATGTGGGTTATCTCGACCCGGTCACGCTGGTGGCACGTCCCAAGCTGAGCCTGAACCGCAACAACAACCGCTACTACCAGCGTTTCCTGGTCCCCCTCGGCCCGCTGCCCATGCGCGGATTCCGGGCCTCGGAGCATGCGCTGCGAAAGGCCTTCGAGTACTTCGACACGCGCGTGGCGGAACTGCTTCGGGACAGCCAGGGAGGCGAGGGAAGGCGCCTGGCCCAGTTCGTGGAGGACATGAGCGACAGGCTGTTCTTCACTGTGATCACCGTGACCGACGAGCTCAACGCCTACCGGGGTGTTCGAGACCCTGAACGCCCGCGGAGTCCGCTTGTCAGCGACCGATCTCTTGAAGAACCACCTCTTCTCGGTGCTCGACCGAGGCCAGCAGGACGACGACGAGATCGCCGACCTCGAAGATCGCTGGGAAGGGATGGTTGGACGCCTCGGTGCCGAGAGCTTCCCAGACTTCCTGCGGATGCACTGGAACAGCCGTCGTGCGTTTGCGCGCCAGGCGGATCTCTTCAAGAGGATTCGAGTCGAGGTCCCGGGCCGCCAGCAGGTCTTGAAGCTCGTCCGCGAGATGGAGGAGGACCTCGATCCCTATCTGGCTCTCTCCTCCCCGGAGGTATCGGAGTGGCCGATCGAGCTCAAGAGCCTGGCATCGACCCTCAGGACCTTCAACGTGCGACAGCCATTTCCATTGTTGCTGGCGGCCTGGCGAGCCTTTGACCAGTCGAGCTTCGCCGGCCTCATGCGGGCTTGCATGGTCATCTCGATGCGATTCAACGTGATCTGTAGCTACGGTCCCGCGGAACAAGAGCGGGTCTACAACCACGTGGCCGAGGGCATCGCGCGGGGGGACATCACCTCGCTCGGGGCCGCGCTCACCGCCATGAGCACGATCTATCCCAGCGATGCTGCCTTTCGCGCCGCCTTCTCCGACAAGACCATCCGGACCACCCAGTCGCGCAACAATCGTGTCGTTCGCTACATCCTGTGCGCCCTGGAGAAGCAGCTGTCCGGACAGGAGTACGGCCCGGTGAGCGAAAGTCTGAGCGTCGAACACGTCTTGCCCCAGAGCCCGGCCGAGGGGTGGGAGGCTTTCACGGACGAGGAGGTCGAGGCGATGGTCTACCGCCTCGGGAACATGACCTTGCTCCAGAGCCGCGCGAACCGCGACGTCGGGAACGCGACTTACGCCGAGAAGCGGGAGCTTCTCGAGAAGAGTGGCTTCGCGATCTCGCGCAAGCTGGCGAGCGAGAACCTGGTCTGGAGCCCGGAAGGGATCGCGTCGCACCAGGCCTGGATGGCAAGCCAGGCCACGGCGATCTGGCGCATCGCACAGCTGAGCTGATCGCGGCGGGGCTCACCCCCGGGGAGGCTTGGCACGCTCGGCGCGGGTAGCGGCCACCCGCTCGAGGACGTTGGAGGCGAGGGCGGTCCAGCCGGTCTGGTGGCTGGCGCCGAGGCCGCGGCCGGTCTCGGCGTGGAAGTGCTCGTGGAAGAGCAGCAGATCCCGGAAGTGGGGATCGTCGCGGTAGAGGCGGCTCCCGCCCATGCAGGGGCGATTCCCGGCGCCGTCGCGCAGGAAGAGGCCCGCGATCCGGCGCTCGAGCTCCTCCGACACCTCGAGCAAGGTCATCTGCACCCCGGAGCCGGTCGGGCACTCCACCCGGAGGGTGTCCCCGTAGAAGTGGTGGTGGCGCTTGAGGGCCTCGATGAGCAGGTAGTTGAGCGGCATCCACACCGGCCCCCGCCAGTTGGAGTTGCCGCCGAAGAGGGGCGTGTCGGATTCGCCCGGAGCGTAGCGGATCTCGAGGCGCTGTCCGCCGAGCTCGAGCACGTAGGGGTGGGCGCCGTAGACCGCCGACAGCGAGCGGACCCCGTGGGGCGACAGCAGCTCCTTCTCGTCGAGCACGGTGCGCAGCAACCGCTCGAGGCGCGCGCGGCCGGGGATCGAGAGCAGGCGGCGCGCGATGCCATCCCCCCGGGTGACGCCGATGTTCCTGGCGAGCTCGGGCTTGTTGGCGAGGAACCACTGCAACCTCCGGTCGAAGTGGGGCAGGCGCCGCAGCTGCGCGTCGTCGAGCGATTCGGCCGCGAAGATCGGGATCATGCCCACCGCCGACCGGATGCGGAGCGGCACCACCCGCCCGTCCACCAGCCCGTGGTCGTAGTAGAAGCCGTCGGTCTCGTCCCACAGCCCGGCGTCCCCGAGCTCGTTGGTGGCTTGGACGATCGCCACGAAGTGCTCGAAGAACTTGGAGGCGATGTTGGCGTAGGTCGGCCGCTCGCGCGCGAGCTCGAGCGCCATGGCCAGCATGGTGGTGCAGTAGAAGCCCATCCAGGCGGTGGCGTCCGCCTGCTCGAGGCGGCCGCCACCCGGCATGGGCTTCGAGCGGTCGAAGACCCCGATGTTGTCGAGCCCGAGGAAGCCGCCCGTGAACAGGTTGTCTCCGTCGGCGTCCTCGCGGTTGACCCACCAGGTGAAGTTCACCAGGCACTTCTGGAAGGCCGACTCGAGGAAACCCAGATCACGCCCGAACCCGCTCTGTGCCGAGAGCTGATACACCCGCCAGGCTGCCCAGGCCTGCACCGGGGGGTTCATGTCGTCGAAGTCGAACTCGTAGGCCGGGAACTGCCCGCTCGGGTGCATGTACCACTCGCGCGCCAGCAGGATCACCTGTTGCTTGGCGAAGTCCGGATCGATGCGCGCCAGCGCCACGCAATGAAACGCCGTGTCCCAGGCCGCGAACCAGGGGTACTCCCACTTGTCGGGCATGGAGATCACGTCGCGCGCGTAGACCTGCTTCCAGTTGCGGTTACGGACGGCCGCCCGCCCGTCCGGGGGTCTCGGCTGGGCCGGATCCCCCTCGAGCCAGTGCTCGACGATGTAGTGATAGAACTGTCGCGACCACAGCAGCCCTGCGTCCGCCTGGCGGACGACCGCACGCGCGTCGTCGTCGAGCGACGGAGGTCGGCGGGTGGCGTTGAACCGCTCGGCCTCGGCGCGCCGGAGCTCGAAGGTGGCGTCGAACCCGGCGCCAAAGGGAACCTCCGGCAGCTCGCCCTCGGCCGAGAGCCGGCAGCGAATGACCCGCTCCGCCCCGGCCGCGAGGTCGAGGTCGTACCAGGCGGCGGCCTTGGTCCCCACCTGCTCGGGGTTCACCGCCCCGGCCTCGCCATCGACCACGTGGCGGTGAAACCCGTCCTTGACGTAGGGACCGGGATTGGGCCAGCCGAACAGGCGCTCGGCGTTGGTCTCGTTGTCGGTGAACAGCAGGCGCGGAGGGCCCG
>Ga0265328_10000120_pt1 | contig 37260 bp, 38 predicted proteins | sample 41624metaG_FD_202086 | JGI IMG/M metagenome (GOLD analysis project Ga0265328, IMG submission 202086) | Rhizosphere microbial communities from Carex aquatilis grown in University of Washington, Seatle, WA, United States - 4-16-24 metaG | ecosystem: Host-associated > Plants > Roots > Rhizosphere...
TTGATGTCTTTGTACACTGACAAAGCATTGTATTGTGGATTGTCTTTGTTGAAGTCTGGGCCAATCAATACTTCAGCATCTGGGCCTGTTGAGTAGGCTTTCCATGCCAATGAACCGTCTTTGATGTTGTATGCAGCGATAAAGCAACGTACGCCGAACTCAGCACCTGAACAACCAGTTAAGATTTTGTCTTTACGTACTTGTGGAGCATTGGTGTTAGTCGCGCCGACTTTTGGGTCGTTAACTAATACTGACCAAGCTTTAGCACCGGTTTTAGCATCTAAAGCCACCAAGTTACCGTCATTTTGTTGTAGATAGATTTTGCCATCACCGTAACCAAGACCGCGGTTTACGTTATCGCAGCAAAGAACTGCTTGAACGCTTGGGTCTTGTTTAGGGAAATAAGACCAAACGATTTTTTGATTGTCGTTTAAATCAAGTGCATATACGTTGTTTGGGAATGCTGTATGCACATACATCATGTTACCAATAACGAGCGGTGAACCTTCGTGACCGCGGTTTACACCGGTTGCGAATGTCCATGCAGCTTTAAGGTTTTTTACGTTACCTTTGTTAATTTGTGCAAGTGTGCTATAGCCTTGGTTCATGTAGCCACCGCGTGGATCTGCCCAGTTGTTTGCGTTTGCGATTGCAGCTTCTTGGTCAGCCGCTGCTGATGCTACCATTGGCATTGCCACTGATAGACCTGCAACTAAACCTAAAGCTAGCTTCATTGTATTAAATTTCATTTTTATCTCCAAAGACAAAAAAATAGTTATATAAACCAAACTATCTAAATTACTTAGAAAGTTAGTTTATGTTCGTTAGTTTACGCTTCATCCTCACCAACTATAAAAGACTCACAGCCAGCCAAAATGTAACAATTTGTAAACAAATGTAACTTTACATAGAAATAAGGTTCATAATGCCATCCAGATTTTAATTTCGAATGGGACCAGATAATTAATTTTTATGTGTTAATAGAATTGATTTGCTAATATGCACCATGTTGAAAATTTTACACACTAAATGTTAAGGCCTTGGGACCTCAAAGTTGAGATTGTCCGTGACTCGGAAATCTCCATTCATGCACAAATCGCACAAAAAATAATTGACGAAATACAGCAAGGCAGATTCGCCATCGGCCTGGCCTTGCCAGGAACCAGAGAACTGGCCAATACACTTAAAGTCAATCGAAAAACCGTGATACAGGCCTATGAAGAACTTATTGCACAAGGCTGGCTGAATGCTGAAAGCAAACGCGGTACTTTTGTGTCATCCCGCATACTATCAGTAAACCAACATCCCAAGCCAATTAAATCAATTGATTACGACTTTCAAAACAAAATTTCAAAAGAATCAACCAGCCCAAAAAGTAAAAAATATGAAAATGACATAATAAGCTTTGGCTCTGGCTTATCTGACTCTCGCTTAATTCCACTAGAAGTGTTGTCACGCGCCATGCGCCATGCACTTATAAGTACTATTAGAACCAACAAGCAATCCTATAACGAACCAAAAGGCTCGATGATACTCAGGCAAGCCATACTAGATATGCTCAATATGAGTAGGAGCTTGCATGCAGATATCGACAATATTTGCATCGTACGCGGCAGCCAAATGGGATACTTTTTAATAGCAAGGGTCCTCATGCGCCCAAGCGATAATGTGGTGATGGCAAACTTATGCGATCAATTAACAAGAGATGCTTTTAAAAGTTGTGGCTCCCATATTATCCCTATCGATATAAACGAAAATGGCATTAATTTGGCAGACTTGGAAACCTTATGCCAGCACACCAAAATTCGAGCTGTATATGTCAGTCCGCACTTTCAATTTCCAACCACAGTGACTATGCCAATATCGAATAGGCGCCAGTTGCTTGTGCTTGCTGACCGATATGATTTTTTAATTATTGAAGATGATCGTGATTTTGAATTTAATTTTTCAAAAGCAAGCATCATGCCCATGGCCAGCATGGATAAATCTGGCCGCGTAGTTTACATTGGCTCATTATCGAAAGTGCTAGCATCTGGCTTCAGAATGGGTTTTATCGCCGCCCCGAAAGAGATAATTAAGCATTTATCTAATGAAATTATGATGATTGATAGGCAAGGAAATTCCGTGACCGAGCTTGCTATCGCTGAGTTATTACATACTGGCGAGATTAGCCGACATATCCTCAAAATATTTAAAATATTCGAGGAAAGAAGAAATTTCATCGTTAAACTTTTAAGAACTGAGCTAAAGGACTTTGTGACTTTTAAACTTCCTGCCGGCGGACTCGCGCTTTGGCTTATAGTCAAGCCTGACATTAATATGGAATTGCTCAGTAAAGATGCCGAAATTGAAAAAGTAAGGATAGTATCTGGCTCTACTTTTAGTAGTAACAATGACCCGGTATCTGCAATCCGCCTAGGTTTTGCCAATCTCAACGATGATGAATTGACAATGGGTATCAAGCGCCTAAAAAAGGCGTTTGAAAGACAAATTCGCCCCAATGCCTTAAAGCAAGTACTTTAAATACAAAACTATAGCTAACTTTCCCCGTGCATACGCGCTTCATTAGCTAATCAATGTAGCTGTAAGCCACATGCTTAGTGGCTTACATGCTCACTACTTGATTAATGAAATATTTTAGAAAGTTTTCCTATTTTTTTTGGCACACAAAGATTCCAGACATTTACCCTAGACCGCCACCTGCGCTTTAATAGCGGGATGTGGATCGTAATTTTCAAGCGTAAAGTCTTCAAACTTGAAGCTAAAAATATCATTTACATTAGGATTGATTTTCATTTGTGGCAAGGCGCGAAGCTCGCGTGAAAGCTGCTCTTTGACTTGTTCCATATGGTTGGTATAAATATGTGCATCGCCCAATGTATGCACAAAATCACCCAATTTTAAGCCGCAAACTTGCGCAACCATCATTGTTAAGAGTGCATAAGAAGCGATATTAAAAGGAACGCCAAGGAAAATATCGGCGCTACGCTGGTAAAGCTGACAGCTTAATTTTCCATTTGCCACATAAAACTGGAAAAAAGCATGACACGGTGGTAATTTCATTTGATCAACATCCGCAACATTCCAAGCCGAAACTATCAAACGGCGTGAGTCTGGATTTTTTTTAATCGCATTGACCACTTGTGTAATTTGGTCGATATGTGTGCCATCAGGTTTTGGCCAGTTACGCCACTGGTAACCATACACAGGGCCGAGATTGCCATTTGCATCCGCCCACTCATCCCAAATACGCACACCATTTTCTTTAAGGTAAGCAATATTGGTACTGCCCTGCAAAAACCACAAAAGCTCATGAATAATCGATTTTAAGTGCACTTTTTTGGTAGTCAATAGCGGAAAACCTTCGGCCAAGTTAAAGCGCATTTGATAACCGAATACAGACAGTGTACCAGTGCCAGTACGGTCTTCCTTTTTGTTACCATGCGCTAGTACATGGTGCATTAAATCTGTGTATTGCTTCATATCATGGCCTATTTCATATGTGCTTCACTATAAAATCTTTAATCGCTGTCACTTCTGCTTCCATCACAGTGAATTTTTGCGGTAAATTCTCAATGCCAATCAGACTTGCAGGACGCTCTGGCGTTTCACCCAAAGCTTCTTTAATCGCATCTTCAAACTTAGCCGGCAATGCTGTTTCTAGCACCACCATAGGTGTGGCCTTATCAAAATATTCAAGTGCTACTTTGAGGCCATCGGCGGTATGCGTGTCTATTACTACATCATATTTTGCTTTTGTATCACGAATGGTTTGCATGCGATGAGCATGATTGCTACTGCCTGACACAAAGCCAAACTCACGCACTTTTGGCATCAATTCTTTAATGTCAAACGCCCCGCCTTGATCTACACTCCCCCACAGTTCGCGTACTTTAGCCGCATCTTTGCCGACTAAATCAAACACAAACCGCTCAAAGTTAGAGGCTTTGCTGATATCCATGGAAGGGCTAGAGGTGTGATAAGTGTTTGCTGAACCGCGTGGACGATATACTCCTGTCTTAAAAAACTCATCCAGCACATCATTTTCATTGGTGGCCACAATCAGCTTATCTATCGGCAAACCCATCATGCGTGCGATATGGCCTGCACATACGTTACCAAAATTACCTGATGGCACAGCAAAACTGACTTTTTGGTGGTTACTGTTTGTGACCGCGAAATATCCTTTAAAGTAATACACCACTTGCGCAACAATGCGACCCCAGTTAATAGAGTTCACTGCGCCGATTTTGTATTTCGCTTTAAAACCAGCGTCATTGCTCACCGCTTTCACAATATCCTGACATTCATCAAACACGCCATTTACTGCTATATTGAAGATATTATCATCTTGCAAACTGAACATTTGCGCGGTTTGAAAACGACTCATTTTTTTGTGCGGGCTGAGCATAAACACACGTACACCCTTTTTGCCGCGCATCGCATATTCCGCTGCAGAACCTGTATCGCCAGAAGTTGCCCCTAAAATATTGGTAGTCTCATTTTTTTTGGCTAAAACATACTCAAACAAGTTGCCAAGCAACTGCATCGCCATGTCTTTAAAAGCAAGCGTAGGGCCATTAGAAAGACTTAATAGGTATAAGTTATCTTCTAGCTTAAGAATGGGCGTAATGTCCTCTGCAATTTGCCCCTTACGTGTAAAACCGTAAATATCTGCACGATAAGTTTTATCAATTATTGCTTTTAGATCAGCGATAGGAATATCATCTATGAGCCGGCTTAAGATGGCAAATCCCAAATCACGGTAATTCATTTCACGCATAGCGCTTAAATCGGCATCGTTAAATTGTGGATAGCTTTCAGGCAAATACAGGCCGCCATCGGGTGCGAGGCCCCCCAATAAAATTTCGCTAAAACTGAGAGCGGGCGATTGCCCACGGGTAGAAATGTATTTCATACAATATTAACGACCTAATTCTTCCATACGAATCTTAACCAGCTTGCCGACAATCGCTGGCAGCGCTTCAATCTCAGCAATACCTGCATCCATATTTTTTTCAACAGTTACATGCGTTAAAATCACAATATCGGCTTCTGTTTCGTTGTCATCCGGTTCTTTTTGCAGCATGGCATCAATCGAAATATTGTGGTCGGCTAAAATTCCAGTCACCCCAGCAAGCACACCAGGCTTATCGCTCGCGCGTAGCCGCAAGTAATACGCGCTATTGATTTCACCAATTTGTAATATCGGTAAATCGGCCACGCTATTCGGCTGAAACGCCAAGTATGGCACACGTTGCTCTACGCTCGCATTTTTTAGTCGCGCCACATCCATTAAATCGGCCACCACTGCACTGGCAGTCGGCTCTGCGCCTGCACCTGCGCCATAGTAAAGGGTTGGGCCGACGGCATCACCTTTCACCACCACTGCATTCATTGCGCCATTCACGTTTGCAATAAGACGTTTTTCAGAAATCAGGGTTGGATGTACACGCAGCTCAACGCCTTTATCAGTACGCTTGGTAATGCCGAGTAATTTCACACGATAACCCAATTCTTCAGCATATTTGATATCTGTTTGCTGTAGTTTAGTAATGCCTTCAGTATAAGCATGCTCAAACTTCATCGGCATTCCAAATGCAATCGCCGACATGATGGTTAACTTATGCGCTGCATCTATGCCTTCCACGTCAAAGGTTGGATCAGCCTCGGCATAACCCAATCGTTGTGCTTCTCCGAGAACGTCCTTAAAAGCCAACCCTTTCTCGCGCATTTCAGTCAGGATAAAATTAGTCGTCCCATTGATAATCCCGGCAACCCACTCGATCTTATTGGCGCCCAATCCTTCGCGCAGCGCTTTAATAATTGGTATGCCGCCTGCAACTGCTGCTTCAAAAGCGACAATAACACCTGCTTTTTGAGCGGCTGCAAAAATCTCGTTACCATGCAAAGCAAGAAGCGCCTTATTTGCAGTCACTATGTGTTTGCCATTAGCTATCGCTTTAAGCACTAACTCTTTGCTTAAGGTGTAGCCACCAATAAGCTCAACCACCACATCCACTTTTGGATTATTCACCACCGCAAATGCATCGTTAGTCACATCCACACCGCCGCCAGTCAAGGCTTTGGCATGGTCAACATTTCTATCAGCCACTTGCACCACATTAATGGCCACACCCGTGCGGCGTGTGATTTCAGCCGCATTGCGCGTTAAAACTGCATATGTGCCGCCGCCAACAGTGCCTATACCTAACAAACCTACATTTAATTGCTTCAAACTTTTGCTCCATCTATTTTTGTACCATGTTTTTTTCGATAATTTTCTAAAAATCTGGCGATACGTTTAATCGCTTCGGTCAGGTCATCCACATTGGGTAAAAACACCACGCGGAAGTGATCAGGTGCCTTCCAGTTAAAGCCTGTACCTTGCACCAACAACACTTTTTCTTCTAACAATAAATCTAAAATAAATTGCTGGTCGTCTTTGATTGGGTAAATTTTTGGGTCTAACTTTGGAAACAAATACATTGCTGCTTTGGGCTTGAAGCAAGTTACGCCAGGAATCGCTGTAAGCATTTCGTATGCCAAATCGCGCTGTTTACATAGACGACCGTTGGGTGCAACCAAGTCATCAATACTCTGATAGCCACCCAACGCAGTTTGAATCGCCAATTGGCCTGGCACATTGGCGCAAAGCCTCATGGAGGCAAGCATATTCAAGCCTTCGATATAATCGATGGCATGGTCTTTATCACCAGAAATCACCATCCAACCTGCACGATAACCACACGCACGATAGTTTTTAGACAAGCCATTAAAAGTAACAAACAACACATCATCAGCCAAAGATGCCATTGATACATGTGTATTGCCGTCATACAGCACCTTGTCGTAAATCTCATCAGCATAAATAACTAAGCCGTGATGACGTGCAATATTGATAATGCCTTCTAAAATTTCATTTGGGTAAAGGGCGCCGGTTGGGTTATTTGGGTTTATCACCACGATGCCGCGTGTATTGGCAGTGATTTTAGATTCAATATCTTTTAAATCAGGCAACCAGCCAGTCGCCTCATCGCACACATAATGCCGCGCTGTGCCACCTGCCAGCGTCACGGCTGCTGTCCACAATGGGTAATCTGGCATGGGTACTAATACTTGGTCGCCATTATTCACCAGCGCCTGCATAGCCATCACGATGAGCTCGGATACACCATTACCGATGATGATGTCATCCACCGTAACGCCTTTGATATGCTTACTTTGTGTGTAATGCATAATGGCTTTGCGCGGCTCGAACAAGCCTTTGCTGTCGGTATATACACCGGATTTTGCCATGTTACGAATCACGTCTTGCTGAATTTCTTCTGGCACCTCAAAACCAAACACTCCGGGGTTACCAATATTGAGCTTAATAATGCGCTGGCCCTCGTCTTCCATTTGGCGAGCGCGTTGCAGCACCGGTCCACGAATATCGTAGCAAACGTTGGCAAGCTTGTTGGATTTAAGTAATGGCGACATGAGAGTAAATGATTGCTTTTAAAAGCGCAGTTTATAAAGGTGTAAGTTTACATTAGAATAAGCCATTCGCTCAATGAAAGCCTGCGCGCAAAGCAAAATGAAATTCCATTTAACCACCTCAGAAAATAACTATTTAATTACAGGCTACGGTGCTGCCAATGGCATTGGCTATATAGAAATCAACAAACAACGCCATACCAGCAATTTAATTGTGATGGCTGATAACCTCATTTTAGATTGGCAAGCCACTGATTTTGCCAATTTAACTGAAGTGCATTTTGCGCATATTTTAGATTTAAAGCCAGAAGTAGTGCTGCTCGGCACAGGCGAAAAACACCAATTTTTGCACCCTAAAATTGTTCAAAGTTTAACCGCACAATGCATTCCGCTTGAATGCATGACCACCGCCGCAGCGTGCAGAACCTATAATTTTTTAATGAGTGAAGGCCGTAATGTGGCGGCTGCTTTATTGATTTAAACGATGCCCCACAAAACGCATCAGACTTGATTGCAAAGCAATTCCTTTCAGTCATTGCACCTAATGCAGACTCTATGTTTACCCTTTCTGTATCAAGGGTAAACTCCGATAGTCTTAATAGGCAGAGTGGACCGCCATATTGGTCTCGTTACTGGTTGCTCATGAAGTGCCAGTGTATCTAGGCTGATGATGTCATTTACAAAGTAATTCTTATTTTTGCATTCATTATAAATTATTCAGGTAGGGTTGAATGGGTTGTGGGTGAAGGTATTTCGCTGTAAGCGACAAATCCAAGCTGCGTTTTTAAGAGATTCCTTTTGACAATTGAATCGGTCTGGTAGGGTTTTTTGTAAAGCCGTGTCCATCTGCGTAACAAGAATATAACTGATACATGCTGTAGTACTGTCGGCATATAATTTTGATGTTCTTAAGTTAACTCAAGCTCTTCCTTCGTAGCTGTGTGTCTGCCATATGCAAAGATATCGAGAAATTGCAAATCAGAGAAAGAGTCAGGATGAGCAAACCCAAACTTAAAAAAGGCTTGAGCACAAGTAAGGTTATATATCAGATCCTCCTTCTTAGCCATTTGAGGCATTTTCTAAGCCCTGTTATCGCTGCGGTGAAAACGTTAACTGTAGGCCATTATCCGTAACTATCATATCTTTTGGCTGATATTGCGTGCCGCCAAATTTCAACTCTTCCTGCTTAACAGTATAAAGCGTTAAGCCATTCAACATCTCGCCGCCTACGGCTTTGGCCATGGCGTTAAGCAAATTATTATATTTGCCGTCTGCGCCAGCGATATTAAAGTTTTCTACTTTAGGGTCATCCAATACCACACTACTCGTCGCGGCATCGAAGCGCAATTTTCCAGAAATGCCCAGTTTGCCCGCTAAGCTTTTATCGAGTAGCTGGCTATTGAGTGTGGTATCCATGGTCGTTGTCATGCGGCCAGTGGTTTTATCGAAAGTAACCAGGGAGTTCGACAAATTGACATCAAACACTTTAAGCAGCGAGAAGGGCAATGCCAATTTCTCATTGAGTTTTTTGGCAATTTGGTCACCCGTCACATTTACTGTGCGGTCTCCCCCCATTGTGGCACAGCCCGTTACAAAGAGTGCTGCACTGCCCGCTAAAAGAAAAGCAAAAAGAACAATTAAGATTTTTTTTACTGAGATTCGATTCACAAAGCGCTCCTGTTTTAGGTAATGCGCAATTAACGCGCTTTACAGGTTTTTAGTGGACAGGGTTAACGTTGCGTTAGTGCCGCCAAAACCAAAGCTGTTGGATAACGCAGTTTCGATTTTCACGTTATCAATACGCTGGGTGGCAATAGGCAAGCCTTCTGCAGCCGGGTCCAAGTGCTCGATATTGGCAGATGCGGCGATGAAATTATTTTCCATCATAATCAGCGTATAAATCGCCTCGTTCACGCCCGCCGCACCTAGCGCGTGGCCGCTTAGCGACTTTGTAGAAGCGATTGCCGGCAATTTGCCATAAGCGCCGCCAGCAAACACACCACGAATTGCTTCCAGCTCTTTGGTGTCACCAACCGGAGTAGAAGTCCCGTGCGTATTGATATAATCCACATGCTCAATGCCTTCCAAAGCCAAGCGCATACAGCGCTCCGCACCCTCTCCGCTTGGCGCGACCATGTCATAACCATCTGAAGTTGCACCGTAACCCACCACTTCTGCGTAGATTTTTGCGCCGCGTTTTTTGGCGTGTTCATATTCTTCTAACACCACAATGCCGCCGCCACCAGAGATCACAAAACCATCACGATCAGCATCGTAAGTGCGGCTGGCTTTTTCAGGTGTCGCGTTGTACTTGCTGGAGAGCGCACCCATCGCATCGAACAGCAGAGACATGGTCCAATGTTCTTCTTCGCCACCGCCTGCAAAGATAATATCCTGCTTGCCCATTTGAATTTGTTCTACGCCATTGCCTATGCAGTGTGCACTGGTGGAACAGGCCGAACTAATGGAATAATTAACGCCCTTAATCTGCGCACCAGTCGCCAAGCAAGCCACTATGCCGTTGGACATGGTTTTGGTCACCATATACGGCCCCACGCGCTTGACGCCTTTTTCGCGGAATGTATCGGTCGCCTCCAACATGCTTTCTGTCGATGTACCACCTGCACCTACAATCATGCCGGTGCGTATATTCGAAACCATCTCATGAGGAAGATTGGCGTCTTTAATCGCCTCTTGCAGCGCCATCCAGCTATAGGCGTGGCCTTTGGCCATAAAACGCATGAGTTTGCGGTCAATCAAACCTTCTAGGTCCAACTTTACATTGCCCGCGACCTGCGAACGAAATCCACGATCAGCATACTCCTGCTGAAACGTAATACCGGAAAGGCCTTCATAAAGACTGTGCTTCACTTCTGCTTTATTATTGCCAAGGCTTGATACAATACCTAGGCCAGTGACTACGACACGACGCATTTCGTGCTCCCAAAAATTAATTCTTTTATTCTGTTCAACATTTATTAAAAATTGTCTGTTCTCGTAAACAATCCTACACGCAGATCATTGGCCACATAGATCTCACGACCATCCAGCGTCATGGTTGCGTCTGCGATTCCCATCACTAATTTACGCATAATAACGCGTTTCAAATCAATCGTGTAAGTCGCCATTTTTGCAGTTGGCAATACCTGGCCACTAAACTTTACCTCGCCTGACCCAAGTGCCCGACCACGTCCTGGTCCGCCCATCCAGCCCAAATAAAACCCCACCAATTGCCACATGGCATCTAAGCCCAAGCAACCAGGCATGACTGGGTCACCCGTAAAATGGCAATCAAAAAACCACAAATCAGGCTTAATGTCTAGTTCTGCAATAATTTGCCCATTGCCATACTTACCGCCATCTTCAGTAATCTTCACAATACGGTCAAACATCAACATAGGTGGCAACGGCAATTGTGCATTCCCCTCACCAAACATCTCTCCCCTACCGCATTTAAGTAACTCTTCTTTAGTAAAGCTATTTTGTTTTAACATTATATTTATACTTTATAATTTGAATATATATGCTATTTTCGCTGGAAATTGGATTTAACGAAAGCCCTATATCGAAACTAAATATAAATGTGGTATACAAACCTGTATACAGTTTCTATAAATTCATTTACTATTATTGTAACTAAGTAATCAAATTAACCATTAATTTTAGGGAATTTCAATGAGCGACCGTCAACTGGCCGACTGGCGTCAACACGCACTCACTTTAGAAGCCGAAGTAAATAAAGTGGTTGTAGGACAAACTAATCCTGTACGTTTAATAACAACCGCGATTTTCGCACGTGGTCATGTACTGCTTGAAGGTGATGTGGGCGTAGGCAAAACTACACTGTTGCGCGCCTTTACCCGCGGCATTGGCGGCGGCTACCAGCGAATTGAAGGCACTATCGATTTGATGCCGAACGATTTGGTGTATCACACATATTTAGGTGAGGATGGCAAGCCGCACGTAAGTGCAGGGCCGTTGCTGATGTCTGGCGAAAATTTATCAGTATTCTTTTTTAATGAAATTAACCGTGCCCGCCCGCAAGTACACTCATTGCTATTACGTGTGATGGCAGAGCGAACGCTTTCAGCGTTTAATAAAGAACACGAATTCCCGCACATGATTGTATTTGCTGACCGAAATCAAGTAGAAAAAGAGGAGACTTTTGAAATTCCTTCAGCGGCGCGCGACCGCTTTATGATGGAAATCCCCATCGTTGTTCCCAATGATGATGCCATTATGTCAGGCTTGATGTTTGATACCCGCTTCCACGATGCAGATGCTTTGGTGGGAAATGTACAACACGATGTGTTGAAATTTGATGAACTGAATGCTTTCGCAAAAATCATTCAATCTAATATTGAAGCCTCTAAAACGCTCGAAAAATATGCGCTAAATTTATGGAAGGCCACGCGAAATCCAACTGAATATAACGTAAAAGTCACTAATGTAGATATGAACCGTCTTGTGCTTGCAGGCGCCAGTCCACGTGGCATGAGTATGATGCTGCGCGCTGCGCGCGTGAACGCATGGTTAAACCAGCGCACCGCAATTACGCCTGAAGATATTCATGCTGTATTCCATGAAACTGTAGCACATCGGCTAGTGTTTAGCCCGGTGTATGAAATGCGCCGCACAGAGATTGCGCGCGAGATGCTAAGCAATATTATCAACGCCGTTGCCGCGCCTTAAAGTCATTTCAGGCGCAATAATGCACTTTAAAAACTCACTTTTATGGGATGAAACGCTAAAAGACACGGAGCGAATGACGCAGACAAATCGCTTATATAGTCTAGGAATGGCCGAGCATGCAACAACGCGGTTCGCACATAAAATGGATTTTTCATGTTAGAAGAAATTAAAGAGTTTTCCTATCACATCGGCTGGCGCAACCGCGGTCGCCATCCTGGTCGCCATGCTAGTACGCAGCGCGGCATGGGTATGGAGTTTATTGGTCACACCACATTAATCGCTTACCCTGATCCACGACGAATTGATTTGCGTCAGACCATTCGCGATCCAATGGAGCAAGTGTTCGTGCGCTTATTCAACCAAAAAAGCGCAACGCCGGTGTTTGTGGTTTGTGATCTTTCCGGCAGCATGAATTTTGGCGCCAAAGAGCGCAAAATCCGTAAAGCGGCTGAAATTGCTGAATCTGTCGCACAATCTGCCAGCCGCAATGGCGACCCATTTGGGTTTATCGGGTTTGATGATGCCGTGCGCGAGGATTGGATTAGTATGCCCTCTTTCAAATCACAACGGGCAATTGAGTTAGCCGAAAGGTTAAAAGAATATCACCCAGGCCCGGTTTCTGGCATCGGCATTTCTGAAGTGTGGCGGTTTTTACCGCGTGAACGCTCGCTGGTATTTTTAATTTCCGATTTTCACATGCCTCATGAACAGTTAGAAGGTTCGCTGGCGAATTTATTACGTCATCACATCGTGCCTGTAGTGTTGTGGGATGCTGACGAATACAAAAACTTCCCTGAGTTTGGCATTACTTCCGTTACCGACCCTGAAACAGGTGCGAAGCGTACCTTGTTTTTACGCAAAGACTATCGCAACAAAATTATTGCCTCATTTGAAGCAAGGCGCCAAGCCATTTATAAGCTTTTTATGCAATTCGATATGCCACCCTTTTATGTAGAAGGCAATTTTGATGCAGATGGCTTAACTGAATATTTCCATCAATTTGTAGCAGCCTGACCTTAATGAACAAAATTTTATGAACAAATTAATCAATCAAGTCCTAATCATACTTATTTTTTGTTTAAGCACAACGTCCGCATACGCACTTGATGCACAACTATTACCCGATATTAAGGCTGGCATTGTGAATATGCAGATACAAGAACCCGAGCGGGCTGTAGGTTATGTAGTAGGTGACGTATTAACGCGCCATATCACACTCAGCATTAAAAAACCCTACAAACTGATTGATGAATCATTACCAATTGTTGGCTATGAAAAACGCTACAGAGGCCAAGTACTTGGCATTGATTTAAGCGATATCAAACATACCAGTAAAGATGAAGGTGATTCAGTTGTTCACGATTTAACCCTCAGTTATCAAGTATTTACGAATAAAAATGTGGCCAAACCAGGAGCACTGCCAACCGAATACGTGCATATTATCAATGTAAATTCTAAAGGCAAAGAAGTCGTCAAATTTCGTATTCCAAGCTTCGAGTTTGCAATTTCGCCCATTTCAATTTTTGGTCAAGTAAAAATTGAAGATGACATGAGCAAGTTCAGAGGCCCGTTGCTACTTGATAATAATCCACTGAAAATTCGTCTTAAAATTATGCTGTTTATGCTAGCTACCAGCCTATTGGGATTGCTGTACATGCTTGGCAAGCATGCATGGCTACCACGCATGGGCGGGCCATTTGCCAAATCTTATCGGAATATACGCAAATTACCAAATACGCCAGAAGGCTTACAAAAAGCAGTTGCCAGCGTGCATGAATCGTTAAATGCAACGGCAGGGAATAGTTTGTTCAGTGGCAATTTAGACCAATTTTTGACTCAAAAACCTGCTTTTAACGCAATTAAAACCGAGCTGGATCAATTTTTTGGCTTATCTCGCCAGGTGTTTTTTGAGCCTAATGCGCAGCATCAAGTGGGCAACAACCCCATACAATGGCTAGCGCAGTTTAGCCGCCGCTGCCGTGATTGTGAGCGCGGGCTGATTCCAGACGCTCTAAATTTGGAAAATAAGCGCTAAAAATGTCCTTTTCGAACCCTTGGCTTTTGTGGCTGCTACCCTTGGCATTATTGCCTTTGATATTCCAGCGCGCGCATAGTAAAAGTTACTCTTGGCTCGATATGCTGCCAGCTGACCCACTATCAGATCTCGTAGGGATGATATTAAAAGCGCTTGCGGTGTTAACTCTGTCTTTTATTATTCTGGGTTTAAGCGCACCGCATACCAATCAGCAAAAAGTCGAACGTATCGGCACAGGAGCGCAGATTAGCCTGGTGCTAGATAGAAGCGCCAGTATGGATGACCCATTTGCAGCATCGACAGAAACCACCGTGGGCGAAACTAAATCAGCCGCTGCCAGCCGTTTAATTACTGAATTTGTACAATCGCGTAAAAATGACATGATGGGCATGATTACGTTTAGCAATTCGGCGATGTATGTATTGCCACTGACCGAAAATAAAGAAGCCATGATCGCAGCAGTACGCGCCACGGCTGGTAATGCGCTGTTTCAAACTAACATTGGTAGCGGCCTTACCTCGGGTGCTGGATTGTTTGACAATATTCCAGATTCCGGCTCACGCGCGATAATTTTATTGTCTGATGGTGGCGGCAGAATAAGTGCAAATACTCAGCAAAAAATCCGCGATTGGTTTGATAGGCTGCACATTAGTCTGTATTGGATTGTGTTGCGTGAGCCCGACGGCATCAGTATTTTTAACAATAAGTACAAACCTGATGAAGACAAAGCCTTGCCGCCAGAAATTGAGTTATTTGAGTTCTTTAAAACGTTGAGAACACCATTTAAAGCCTATGAGGCGGAAGATCCAAAAAGCTTACAGCTGGCAATTAATGACATTAACCGTAAAGAAAAAAAACCAATAAATTACCTGGAAAAAATTCCAGGTAAAGATTTATCTAATATTTGCTTTTTAATTGCCGCTATCATGATCGCATTATTGCTTGGCGTTAAATATTTAGAAGTACATACTTGGCGGAATTAATAGATTGCAAGGTTAAAACATGGCATCCAACATTAAACATTTTTTTACAGTAAAAAAACTGACTTGGGCTTTTGCGATTATCACCTTTATTTGCATTATTGGCAGCCTCTATACCTACAAACGCATCAATCAAATTGATGCGTTTAATCAGGCTATCAATGCAGGAACAACGCCAGAAACAGATAAAGAAAGTTTTGAAGCAAAATTTGCTACAGCACTGTATTTAGCCAAAAAAGAACGCTATAAAGAACCCACCCTATTATTTACCGCCTTAATGCCAAAAGCCAATACCCGCCAAAAATCAGCGGTTCAATACAACATTGGAAATATTTTCCTTTTGCGCGCCCTGGCCATCAGCGGCGACACTGCATCCATACATCAAGAAGCGGAATATTTAATGCTCCAAGCCAAAGCAGCTTACATAGCCTCCCTGAGGCTTGATCATAGTCAATGGGATGCTAAACACAATCTTGATCGATTACTCACGATTTTGCCAGAAACGCCTACCCCTGGTGTGGGCGAATCAGATCAGGCAGGGTTGATTATGGGCAATATTCCTGTTGGTTTGCCTTAAACCTCTATGAAAAAACTATTTAATTACTTACGCCACCGACGCGACATTACTTTGCTCATAGCTGCATTGATATTGCTTATTATTGCCATGTTCAAACCAACTGTACCAGTTAAACGCGATATTTATAGTTACTTATTTGTAGTGGACATCACACAAAGCATGAACGTGAAAGACGCCACATTAAATGGGAAACTCGTGTCTCGCATGCAATATCAACAATTTTTATTGCATCGAATCATCAGTGAAATGCCGTGTGGCACTCAAGTTAGCATAGGATTATTTGCCGGGGTAAGCGTAGCGGCCCTATACACGCCAATTGAAGTGTGTGAAAATTTTTCTGCCCTTGAAGACTCCATTGACCACCTCGATTGGCGCACCGGCTGGTCTGGCAACAGCCGTATCCGCGAAAGCATGTTGACGCTTGCTAAACTGATTCGTAGCTTTCCTGAACCTGCGCAAGTGGTTTATTTTACCGACGGCGAAGAAACACCAAAATTGCATGTATTCAACACCCGCGATTTAACTGACTTTCAGGGCGGTAAGGATTGGTTGTTTGTGGGTATTGGCAGTGACAAGGGTACTGCAATACCTAAATTAGATGAACATAATCAGTTGATCGGCTATTGGGCTAGCGAGAGCTTCGCCATGCAACCAGGCGTTGCACAAATTTCGCAGGATAATATTGGCACCCGCGAAGAGAGCGTGGCCTCAGACACGAACGACAGATATTTGTCTAAGCTGGACGAAAAATACCTGGAATCCCTCGCCAAAGAAGTTAGCGGCAACTACGTCAATGGTAGCAATTTACAAAATATTATTGCAGCCATGCAAAAGCAACCGCCTGCGCGTCGCGAAAAAACTTCTTTCGAATTAAAATGGATTTTTGCGAGTATAGCTGGATTATTATTTTTGGCCGCTTATCTACCCAAACACCCAATGAAAGAATCAAAAGAGATTTTTCAACATTTTATAGTGCGCAGAAAACGTCAAGCTTCTAATTCAGCATCACTCAAATCATCTTGATTGGCATCATCATGCTTAAACCAACGCAACCAAACTCTTAACAGCCTTAATACATATGTATTTTCAGCTATCCTAAATAAAATTACTTGTGGCTGAGAAGGTTGATATCTGCTTCTTTTAAAATTAAAAATAGTCATATTTGCGTGAATGAAAGTGCTGGCATTAAGTTCCGGCAGAATTGTTGACCTCGCTGATTGGTAATTGTCAGCTTACCCTTGGTATCCATATCGAGCATTTGCCACGACCAAGGAAGAATCAACAAAGCATAGCGGAATATAAAATATACTGTCGATAGTATGATGAGTGCCATGGCAGCCAAGGTAATATAGAGCGGCATCGGCAGATTAAGTAAAATCAGACAGCAGGTAATTGAAATGCCACTTAACAAGCCTAACATTAAATTTGAGCGCCTAAGCTTAATGTGAATGGACTGTAGTAATATGGGTTTCATAATATATTGATATTAAATATAAGGTTGATATTGGCATGACTGCAACAGAATGGCAAAAAAGTTTAACTTTACAAGGAGCTGTTATAGAAAATGGTGCGGTGAAGCACTTTGGTTTTCTAAGTTCAGAACTTATTGCAACAGCAAAAACCAATATCCTATGTGACTTGACACATCTAGGTTTGTTAGAAATCAATGGCGCTGATGCTGTTACTTTCCTTCAAGGTCAAGTCACCAATGATGTAAAATTATTGACTGGTAATAATGCACATTACACAGCTTATTGCAACCCAAAGGGCCGTATGCTAGGGCTTTTCCTCGCATTCGCACATTATGATCATTTGCATTTGCAATTTAATCGGCAGCTGTTAGAGCCCATCATGAAGCGCTTAAAAATGTACGTGATGCGTAGTAAAGTTGAGATTAAAGATGTTTCAGAAAGCATTATCAAATTTGGCATAAATGGCCCGCAAGCCTCATCATTGCTTGCTCCAGTATTTTCTAAAACTCCAACTCAAGATTACGAATTGGTGAGCGTAGAAAATGGTGCGATTCTTAAATTGCCTACAATTAGCAACAATTCTCGCTATGAAATTTTTACAGATGCGACAAATGCACCCACTATTTGGAATGCGCTTAAATCAAATTGCCAACTGGTCGGAAAACCATGCTGGGATTGGGTTGAGATACAAGCTGGTATTCCAGATATAGCACCCGCAACGCAGGAGCAGTTCGTACCACAAATGCTGAATTTAGATTTGCTCAATGCAATTAATTTTAAAAAAGGTTGTTATACAGGACAGGAAATTGTGGCGCGAACCCATTATTTGGGTAGTGTTAAGCGACGTACTTATGTAACAGAAATTAATACCATGCAACCCCCGCAAGCTGGGGAAAAAGTATTGGACGCCACGCAAAATGAAGTTGGCCAAATCGTTAGAGCATCCAATAATCCTTCAAATGGTTTTGATGCACTTGTTGAAATGCGCATTGATGCCCAGCAAGTCGGCAATATTACTTGGAACAATATCCCCGTTACGATTAAGCATTTGCCCTATCCATTAGAAGCTTAATCTTATTGCGATTTATTTTTGTCTGGTGCCAGAGTAGTAGGCAACTGATTAGCAGGCTGCATAGGTAATGGTTGATCAATTACCTGATAAAACACCTCATCTTGTTTAATCATGCCAAGTTCACTGCGTGCACGCTCTTCAATCGCGGCATTACCCTGTTTTAAATCACGCACTTCAGCACTCAAAGTTTCATTGCGTTGCTTAAACGCTGCATTTTTGTCTTTTTGTTCATTGATTTGCTGATTCACATTCCATACCCGCAACCAGCTACCTTTACCAAGCCACAAAGGGTATTGTAGCAAGGCTATCAAAATGACAAAAATGAGTGTTAATGCTTTCACTTAGATTTTACAAGCTACTTTTTACCTCATTTAAACAACTGGTAAAAAGCACCGATGCCAGCGTAACTGGATGCATCACCCAGTTCTTCTTCAATACGTAATAGTTGGTTATATTTTGCAATGCGCTCAGAGCGGCATAATGAGCCTGTTTTAATTTGTAGCGCATTGGTTGCAACTGAAATATCCGCAATCGTCGTATCTTCTGTTTCGCCAGAACGGTGTGAAACCACAGCGGTATAGCCTGCACGTTTAGCCATCTCAATAGTTTGGAAAGTTTCAGTTAAAGTACCGATCTGGTTCACTTTAATCAATACAGAGTTTGCCACACCACGCTGGATACCTTCACGTAGAATTTTAGAGTTGGTCACGAACAAGTCGTCGCCTACCAGTTGCGTGGTTTTCCCTAAGCGTCTAGTCAGAATTTCCCAGCCATCCCAATCAAACTCACCCATACCATCTTCAATGCTGATGATTGGATATTTATCACACCAAGTGGCTAAATAGTCTGTAAACTGTTTGGAGGTGAGTGCAAGACCTTCAGACTCCAAGTGATATTTACCATCCTTATAAAATTCGGTGCTGGCACAATCCAAGCCTAAATACACATCTTTACCTGGCTCGTAACCTGCCGCTGAAATAGCTTCTAAAATCAATTGAATAGCCGCTTCGTTCGATGGCAAATTAGGCGCAAATCCACCTTCGTCACCTACCGTTGTTGACAAGCCTTTTTTATGCAAAGTTTTCTTGAGTTGATGAAACACCTCTGCACCACAACGCAAAGCGTCGCGAAATGTCGGCAAGCCAGCAGGAATAATCATAAACTCCTGCATATCTACGCTGTTATCCGCATGTGCGCCGCCATTGATAATATTCATCATTGGCGTTGGCAATTGCATGGCGCCAGAGCCACCTAAATAGCGGTACAAAGGCAGCCCGCTTTCTTCTGCTGCTGCACGCGCACAAGCCATTGAAACCGCTAAAATTGCATTTGCGCCTAAACGGTCTTTATTTTCAGTGCCATCCAGCTCTATCAGTGTCTTGTCAATAAAGCTTTGCTCTTCAGCATCAAGCCCGATGATCGCTTCAGTAATTTCAGTGTTTACATTTTCTACCGCCTGAAGAACACCTTTACCAAGATAACGGCCTTTGTCGCCATCTCGCAGCTCCACAGCTTCTTTAGCACCTGTAGAGGCTCCAGAAGGAACGGCCGCTCGGCCAATAATGCCACTTTCTAATAAAACATCCGCTTCCACAGTAGGATTCCCACGTGAATCTAAAATTTCTCTGGCGATAATATCTACAATTGCGCTCATGATTTCATCCTCTACTTATAAAGTTTGTTCTGCAAAACCTGCTTTTTTAACCAATTTATCCAAGTCTACCAATAAATGTAATAAATCTTCCATCTTATGTAATGGCCACGCATTTGGGCCGTCAGACAATGCTTTTGAAGGGTCGGGATGCGTCTCCATAAACACGCCGGAAATACCGCTAGCCACTGCAGCACGCGCCAACACGGGCACAAATTCACGCTGGCCACCACTTTTATCGCCTTGTCCGCCTGGCTGCTGCACCGAGTGCGTTGCATCAAATACCACCGGGCAATTTGTCTCGCGCATAATTGCTAGACTACGCATATCAGAAACAAGCGTATTGTAACCAAAGCTAGCACCGCGTTCGCACACCATAATCGTATCTGAGTTGCCGTTCGCTTCTTTTGCTTTATTCACAACTTGCAACATGTCATGAGGCGCTAAAAACTGGCCTTTTTTGATATTCACAGGCTTACCGCAAGTGGCCACAGCAATAATAAAATCGGTCTGGCGACATAAAAAAGCAGGAGTTTGCAGCACATCCACTACCGCCGACACAGCTGAGACTTGCGCTTCAGTATGTACATCAGTCAATACGGGTACGCCAATTTGGCGTTTCACTTCATCCAGAATTTTTAGGCCTTCTTCCATACCAAAGCCGCGAAATGTCTTGGTCGAGCTGCGGTTCGCTTTGTCATAGGATGATTTATAAATGAAAGGAATGCCGACTCTAGCAGCTATTTCTTTCAGTTTGCCTGCAGTCTCAATAGCAAACTCACGCGATTCAATCACGCACGGTCCTGCGATTAAAAACAAGGGTTTATCTAAGCCAGCTTCAAAGCCACATAATTTCATTATTTGCACCCTTTGTTTTTTAACGCTGCTTCAACATAAGCCTTAAACAGCGGATGTCCAGTGCGTGGATTTGACGTGAATTCTGGATGAAACTGCACCCCCACAAACCACGGATGTGTGGCCTTTGGCAGTTCAATGATTTCGCATAAATTTTCACCTGCGGTCCGCGCAGAGATAACCAAGCCTGCTTTTTTAAGTTGCTCGACATAATTATTGTTCACTTCATATCGATGGCGATGGCGCTCATTCACCTGCAAGCCATAGATGCTGGAAGCCAATGTATTCGGCACAATCGGGCATGCCTGCGCGCCCAAACGCATAGTGCCACCAAGGTCAGAGTTTTCATTACGCACTTCAACTTTACCCGTGGCATCTTTCCATTCTGTAATCAACCCGATTAGCTTGTGAGGTGCATCCACATTGAACTCTGTGCTATTCGCATCTTTTAAACCCGCAACATTGCGAGCAAATTCAATCACTGCCAGTTGCATGCCCAGACAAATACCTAGGTATGGTATTTTATTTTCACGCGCATATTGTATCGCTGCAATTTTGCCTTCCGTGCCACGCTTGCCAAAGCCTCCAGGAATCAAAATTGCATCCATATTTTTCAGTGTATCCGTACCGCTTTTTTCTATTTCTTCACTATCTATATAGTGAATTTTTACTTTGGATTCAGTATGAATTCCCGCATGAATTAAGGCTTCGGTGAGCGATTTATACGAATCAGCCAAATCGACATATTTGCCAACAAAAGCAATATCCACATGGTGTTTTGGATGAGCAATGCGTTCTGTAATGTATTTCCAACTACTTAAATCGGCCGCTTTCGCCAAAATATCCAGCTTATGGCAAACAATCTCATCCATCATTTGGTCATGCAGTAAGCCGGGGATTTTATATATTGAATCGCTATCTATCGCACTAATCACCGCCTCATAAGGCACATTGGTAAATAGCGCAATTTTTCGTTTTTCTTCTTCAGGGATTTCACGCTCAGCGCGGCACAGCAAAATATCAGGTTGAATACCAATTTCACGCAGCTCCTTTACCGAGTGCTGTGTCGGCTTAGTTTTAAGCTCTCCAGCAGTAGGAATCCAAGGCAGTAACGTTAAATGGACATAACAAGTATTAGTCTTCCCTTCCTCAAAGCCCATTTGACGGATTGCTTCTAAAAAAGGGAGTGATTCAATATCACCGACCGTGCCGCCCACTTCCACAATCGCCACATCTGCACCCTCTGCACCACGTTTAATATGCGCTTTAATTTCGTCCGTAATGTGAGGAATCACTTGTACAGTTTTGCCTAGATACTCACCGCGACGTTCTTTTTTAATCACGCTTTCATAAATTTGGCCAGTGGTAAAGTTATTGCGTTTGGCCATGCGCCGAGAAATAAAACGCTCGTAATGGCCTAAATCCAAGTCGGTTTCTGCACCATCATCTGTCACAAAGACCTCGCCATGTTGAAACGGGGACATAGTGCCTGGGTCAACGTTAATGTAAGGGTCTAACTTAAGCATGGTCACTTTGATACCACGCGATTCGAGGATAGCGCCTAGCGACGCCGCTGCGATACCTTTACCAAGAGAGGAAACAACACCGCCGGTTACAAATACATATTTGGTCATGGAAAGGCACTTAATTATTCATTGCAGACGGGAGTCTATTTTACTGCAAAGTCATCACTACCACAATGAAACCCATTGCGGTTTTGTGTATTTTTTAATTCAAATTAAATATAAAAAATAACGCAATTTTCTCTTGAAATTGTGTTTAAAATCACAATTTATTTCTTGTACAGTCAATGACTGGACTTATATCCCATTCATTTATAAGGAGATTTATATTATGGCAAATATTACTCGTGTTGATCCATTCAAAATCAGCAATCTTGACCCGTTTGAAGATGTATTTAGAGGTTTCTTCCGCCCTGTACGCTTAGAGAGCGCGCCCGATATCCAAATAAAAATTGACGTAAAAGAGGACGATAAAAATTATACCGTGCATGCTGATCTTCCTGGAGTAAAAAAAGATGATATTCAAGTAATCATCAATGGCAACCAAGTATCAATCAGCGCTGAAGCAAAACAAGAAAAAGAAGTAAAAGAAGGCGAAAAGGTATTACGATCAGAACGCTATTATGGTAAGACAGAACGCAGTTTTACACTTGAAAATGAGATTAACGATGTTGAGGCAAAAGCTAAATACACTGATGGTGTTTTGGAATTAATTTTACCGAAAAAAATTATCCAAGCAACTAAAAAACTAACCATCAATTAAGTTTATAGTTAATTAAAAAAGCGGCCTATGGCCGCTTTTTTAATTAACAAACTTCATACCCAAACCACAGATATATCTTTTAAACCAATCTCTATTATATATTTTTGACCCAATTGCCATATCCTTTAAATTGCTGAAACACTTCTTGCATTTCTATATCAGTTAATAAGTGCGGTTCACCAATCTGTAAAGCCCGCCAATATTGCTCGCACAAGTTTTCTACTTCAATAGTTACTGCTAGAGCATCCTCTAAATCACGCCCCAGTGCAATCATGCCGTGATTCGCCAGCAGGCAGGCTTTGCTGTGGTATAAGGCCGCCAGCGCGTGATCTGAAAGCACTTGCGTACCAAACAGGGCATAAGGTGAGCAACGAATAGTCTCAGCACCAGTGACGGCGATCATATAGTGAAACGGCGGAATGTCTTTGTGCAAACATGCCAGAGTGGTAGCAAACATGCTGTGGGTGTGGATGACGGCATTGATTTCAGGGCGGCTTAACAAAATATCGCGATGAAAACGCCATTCACTGGAAGGCTTTTTGGTGGCTTCAAAACTACCATCAAACTGCATTTTCACCATGCTGTCAGGTGTCATTTCCTCCACACCCATACCAGAGGGAGTAACTAATAAACCATCTTCAAACCTTACACTAACATTGCCTGATGTACCTTTATTTAAGCCAAGTTTAGCGAGTTTTTGTGTAAATTTTAATAGTTGATTTTGCATGATGTTTGACCCATTACATGGTCATTTTTTGTCCGCGTGAAACAGCCCATTTAATGCTGGCCAAAAACTTAGGAGAATTTGCAGGTAAATCACTATAATGCCTTAACAATCCCCAACTACCCCATTTAGACCAATTCTCCACACTGTTATAACTACAAATTAAATCACCACCTAGTTGTGTCCATATAGACAAACTTTTAGCGTATATATCACCCATTCTTGCATCTGTATTGGCTTGAATAAACAGTTTGGTTAACTTTTCATTATTTTCTGCACCGGCTATGCCAGCCAAGTGTTGCCCTGCTTCATACGCCACCAGTTTAAGCCCGTATTGATCTGCCACTTTTTTACTATTTTTGATCCATTTTGCAGATTCAGGCAAAGCAACTTTAATCATATGATCAAATAACTTATCTAGATTCCATGCTTCGACTGCTTTTTCGGTAATGCCATTTTTGGCGGTTGGTGGAACACTTAACGCAACATAAGGTGCGATGGCAAGGACATCTGCCTTACTCGCAGCATTTTGAAATTTTAATATTTGATCTGAAACATAATCCTCAGACGCTTGAGACGCCAAAACCCTTATAAATTGGTCATGTCCACCATAAACTTCGGTCCAAATATTGAATATTTGCACTGAACGATAAGCACTAAATTTCCATGCCGCTTCCCAAGTTTCATTGGCAAACTTTAAGCTCACACCTTTCTTAGCTGCATATTTATTTTGATGAAACCCACCATTCCAAACTTCATTAGAATATTCTACCCAAGCACGTAATTCAGGTTTTAGATTTTTCTTTACATAAAGTGCAAACTGTCTGACATATGCATCATCTGCCTGGTGCGGTATGCAAAACCAAGCATCCGTGTTTAAGCGATTGGCTAAATCCACCATCAACTCGAGTGCAACACCTTTTGATGCATAACCAGCATCCGTCAGTTTTGGCCTATCTTCCCACGTTATCTGTGAGGAGTTATTGGTCTTCATAAAATCCATAAACCTTAAACAGGCAATGCCAGACCAACGCTTCAAGAAATCCGGATGCCATGGATTACTTTGATAAGTTTGCTCATGTCTCGGCGAAATTACCCTGATGTTGCGAATATAGTTTTGCGGATTGGTTTTATTAATATTTATAAAAAAAGGACCTTTTGCCGCATTCACTTTGAGCACCATCCGACCTGCTTTATTCTCTTTTATGAACCCATTAGTAGGTGCTATTTCTCCTTCACCATCATAAAGAATGACATATTCCCCACTCGGATATTGATTGCCTTCGAGTGAACAAATGATTCTTGTGGCAAAGCAATTCTTTGCCAATCGTTTAATCCAGCCATTTTCATCAAGCTCCAATTCTGGGCCAGTACCCCAACCCACTCCGTTGACCTGGCTAACCCAATCTCGCGACATATGAAAAAAATCCACAAAAGGCTGCTCAGTGCTCCAATCTTTGATACCTGCTAGGTTTATGCCAAGACGAGCGTTAGCAACATCAGCTTCACTTGTCGGATTGTTAGTTTCTGATTTTTTAGCAATAACGCTTTTAACTCCTAAAAAAAGAGTTGCAAATGCTGCAGATGCAGAAAAAACTAAAAAATTTCTGCGATCATTGTTAATTTTCTTCATATCCCAACCCGATATAAAACTGCTAAATTAATTGCTGTAACTGCTGTGGTAAAAACACACCTTGCTCAGTAATTATACCCGTTACCAGCCTTGCTGGCGTGACATCAAACGCGGGATTAATTGCTTTGCTTCCAACTGGGATAACCCGCACCGTTTGCACACGACCATCTACAGCCAAACCTTGTAGATAGGCCACTTCATCACTACTACGCTGCTCAATTTCTATTTCTTTATAATCGCTAATTTGCCAGTCTATGGTCGGGCTTGGCACGGCGGCATAAAATGGAATGCAGTTATCAAACGCGCTCAATGCTTTTAAATACGTGCCAATTTTATTACAAACGTCACCATTTGCAGTCACTCGGTCAGCACCAACAATCACCATATCCACCTGACCACATTGCATAAGATGCCCAGCTGCATTATCGCTAATGACAGTATGCGGTATGCCATGCTGAACCAGTTCCCATGCAGTCAGGCTTGCGCCTTGGTTGCGCGGACGCGTTTCGTTGACCCATATATGTACACTCAAACCAGCGTCATGCGCTGCATAAATGGGTGCAAGCGCCGTACCGCAATCTACTGTTGCCAGCCAGCCCGCATTGCAATGCGTCAACACATTAAAAGATTTGTTTTGATATAAGGTTTTAATTAAAGCCAAACCATGTTGACCGATTCGTTTATTTTGCGCTACATCTTCTTCAGCAAGAGTGGCTGCTTCTTTCCAAGCACTCAGGTTACGTTGATCTGGTTGCAATGCAAGTAATTTCGCTTGCATCCGTTGTACCGCCCAACGCAGATTTACCGCTGTGGGGCGTGCAGATATTAACTCTTGGCTTGCCTGCTTCAAATAATCGTCAGAATCATCATGCAACATCGCCAGCGCTATACCATAAGCTGCTGATACTCCAATAAGCGGCGCGCCACGCACTTGCATAGATTTAATGGCGTGCGTCATTTGCTCCAAACTTTCAATGCGCGCAATTTCAAATGTAAACGGCAACTTGGTTTGATCGATAATCTCGACAAACTTGCAGCGCGCGTCTGGCCAAATTGTACGAAAATTTTGAGATGCAACTTGCATATTTTAATCTTAAGTTCTCTTATATATAAATTGTTACAATTTCACCTGATTTTTATTCGAAAACAATATAAATAATTTAAATAAAATGTTTGCTTTTTTTTAGGTTTTGTTTTTTTCGTTTTTCCATCCACAAAATCTGTGGATAACTTTGTGGATTACTGTGTCTTCAAACTGTAACTTACCAATTTATAAGGCTTTTTTCAAAAAGTTCATTTTTTAATCTATATTTTTATACATACAAATCAATTACTTACAGTATGTTGTTGGTTTGATAAGGGTTTTTTGCCAATGTTAATGTAATACTTGAAGTGGTGTGCATAACCCAGCTATTTTTGGTAAAATTTGTAGTGCATTTTTACTTGTAATTTCAATGATTTGCGACACTTCGATGCGCCTTAACTCAGCCAGAGTTTGGGCTATTTTTACTAGCTCTGCAGGACTATTTCTTGCCTTATTTCCGATCCATTCTGGCGGAATATCAGGCGAATCTGTTTCTAACACAATGCTCTCTAATGGTAAACTTTTGGCTAGCTCACGAATTTTGAGCGCACGCGGGTAAGTCATCGCTCCTCCAAAACCCAATTTGAAGCCGAGCTGTATAAACGCATCTGCCTGTTGTCGGCTGCCATTAAAAGCATGTGCAATCCCTCCAGTCACCGGGAATCGGCGCAAATACTTCAAAACATCGTCTACCGCTCGACGTATATGCAAAATGACTGGCAAATTAAATTCATTCGCGATTTTCAGCTGTTCAGCAAAAAAATATTCCTGCGTCTCTCTATTTTGCTGTGTAACAAAAAAATCCAGCCCAATTTCACCAACTGCGACCAGTTTATCGTTACCTAAAAGCTGCTGTTTAATAAGCTTCTGTAATCGCTTGATATCACTAGGGCTAGCAGAATCAATATACATGGGGTGTAACCCTAAAGCGTAACAACAATGCGAGAACTGAGCTGACAGACTAATCACACTTTGAAAGTTACTCGGTTCTACCGACGGCACAACAATAATTCCTATACCCGCTTGCCTGGCTTGATTGGCAACCGCATCTCTATCTGCATCAAACTCAGCCGCATCTAAGTGACAATGTGTGTCAATTAACATAGTTAGGTTTAGCACGCAGCCTTATATCGGCACCGATTTGACGCACATCCAAAATATCCAAAGCAATCACTTGGCTCATGCTGGTAAATTCCGACATAGCAAACATGCCTTTTGCAGGGCTACCCATCAGTTTTGGCGCGTAATAAATCAATAGCTCATCAATCAATTTTTGTGACATTAGCGCACCATTTAAGACCTCGCCGCATTCACACTGCACTTCGTTGATTTCGCGGATTGCTAGGTGGCTTAACAGTGTTTTTAGACATACTTTACCATCCTCATTGGGAATACAAAGTAATTCTGCGCCTGTTTCCAGCAGTTGATTAGTTTTATTTTGACTATCTTTTGCAAATGCAATGAGTAAATTTCCACCACGTAATATATTTGCGTTGACAGGTGTTTGCAACTGACTATCTACAATCACTTTTAGTGGCTGCCGACCAATTGATAATTCTCTTACATTCATACTTGGATTATCAGCCAGCACCGTACCTGCGCCTGTAAGTATGGCGCATGAACGGGCACGCCAATGCTGCACATCCAACCTAGCCGCTTCACCCGTTATCCATTTACTTTCACCATCTTTGAGTGCAGTTTTACCATCTAAACTCGCAGCAATTTTGCTGCGAATATACGGCAAGTTGTACATCATACGCGAGATGAATCCCGGGTTAAGTTCTTGCGCTTGACGCTCCATCAAACCCGTTGCGACTTCAATATGATAAGATTGTAAATGTGCCAAACCACTTCCAGAAACCTGTGGGTTTGGATCTTGCATCGCAACGATGACTTTAGTAATGCCAGCATTTACGATAGCCTGAGAACAAGGTGGAGTACGGCCTGTATGACTGCAAGGCTCAAGCGTAACATAGGCCGTAGCGCCTTTTGCCCGCCCGCCCGCCTGACGTATGGCAAATATTTCGGCATGCGGCTCGCCCGCTTTTAAGTGCGCACCTTCGCCTACAATTTTGTTCTCCTTGACAATCACGCAGCCTACGCGCGGATTCGGCATGGTGCTGTATAAACCACGCTCCGCCAAATGAAGAGCACGCGCCATATACTGATAATCATCCGCCGTAAACATGAGCTATCTTAAATATGTTTACCAAATGTGGTCATTAATGCGATGAAATGCGACTTTGCACAAGGTTGTTATTGTTATCAAAAAACACCAACAAGCCGTGATACACAAACATACATTTACCCAAATCGTATTCAATGGCGTTTTTTTCTTCATAACTAGGCCTGCCCAACAAAACCATCACCGCTTCGCGTTTAACGCCCTTCGATAATATATTTTTTTGCAAATCGTAAGCCATATCGCCACGTTTACATTCGGAATTAATAGTCGCAACACTTTGCATCCACTTGATCTGATTAAATTTATCGCCACCAAACATGAGTTGATCTTTAAACATCCACCATGAAAAAAATGCAATCGTAATCAGCAAGGTAATAACTGCTAAAACGATAGATGAGATGTTAATTAATTTCATGCTGTTTCCTGAATGTTCAATACCTAATTTTTAATCATCTATCATAGGCCGCGTATCACATCGTGGAAATCATCCACATCAGAAAAGCTGCGATACACCGAGGCAAAACGTATATAGGCGACTTTATCCATGACTTTAAGTTCTTGCATCACGCTTTCACCTAAATCACGCGCAGGTATTTCACGCGCACCCAGACTCAATACTTTTTGTATGATATGGTCAAGCGCACGGTCAATATACTCCGTCGGCACTGGGCGTTTGTGCAAAGCACGCGTGAACGAAAGGCGCAGTTTTTCGCGGCTAAATTCTTCGCGCGTACCATTGGTTTTGACCACCTGAGGCAAATGTAACTCTGCAGTCTCATAAGTTGTAAAACGCTTGTCACAAGCACCACATTTACGGCGGCGGCGAATTGAATCACCCTCATCATTCACTCTGGAGTCAATGACTTGAGTATCAACAGCACCGCAAAATGGACATTTCACTTTATATAATTACCGTCATTATTTTCCATAGACCGGAAAACGTGCCGTCAGCGCATGTACTTTGTCTCTGGTTGAAGCGATGACGGATTCATCAGTTGGATTATCCAGCACATCAGCAATAAAATTCGCCACCTGCTTGGCTTCATCTTCTTTAAAGCCGCGTGTGGTAATCGCGGGCGAGCCGATACGAATACCGGAAGTCACAAACGGGCTTTCAGGATCATTCGGAATCGAGTTTTTATTTACGGTAATATGTGCCAAACCAAGCGCTGCATCTGCCGCTTTACCGGTTAAGCTTTTTGGCCGCAAATCAACCATGAACATGTGCGATTCAGTGCGGCCAGAAATAATGCGCAAACCTCTTGCGGCAAGTGTTTCAGCCAATACAACAGCGTTTTTAAGAACTTGCTGCTGATATGTCTTAAACTCTGGCTGCGAAGCTTCCAAGAAAGCAGTCGCCTTACCTGCAATTACATGCATGAGCGGGCCGCCTTGCAAGGCAGGAAACACAGTTGAATTGAGTGATTTTTCAAATTCCAATTTGGCCAAAATAATGCCGCCACGCGGGCCTCGCAAGGTTTTGTGTGTGGTGGAAGTCACAAAATCAGCGTGCGGCACCGGGTTTGGATACACTCCTGCCGCGATTAAACCAGAATAGTGCGCCATATCCACCATGAAATATGAGCCGACCTTTTTAGCAATTTCTGCCATGCGCGCCCAATCAAAGCGCAATGCATAAGCTGAAGCCCCGCCAATCAAAAGTTTTGGCATGCATTCTAGCGCAATGCGCTCCATCTCATCATAGTCAATTTCTTCTTTGTTATTTAAGCCATATGGCACAATGTTGAACAATTTGCCCGAGAGATTGGCTGGAGAACCGTGTGTCAAATGTCCGCCATGGCCAAGGTTCATACCCATCACAGTATCCCCTGGTTTTAGAATGCTAAAATACACTGCTTGGTTAGCTTGCGAACCAGAATGTGGCTGCACGTTAGCGTACTCCGCACCAAATAAAGCTTTCAGGCGATCGATTGCAAGCTGTTCCACTTGATCCACGAACTCACAACCGCCATAAAAGCGTTTGCCTGGGTAACCTTCGGCATATTTGTTAGTGAGTTGCGAGCCTTGAGCTTGCATAACTGCTGGACTGGTGTAATTTTCTGAAGCAATCAACTCGATATGTTGATCCTGACGAACCACTTCAGCGTCAATCATTTGTGCAAGTACCGGGTCGGCGATATTTAAAGTTTTTGAAGTGCTGAACATAACAGTAGTTTATTCCAAAAATATTTGAAGACATGATTTAAAAACAAGAATAATGTATTTTAACACGCTGTTGTCTTTACTTAAAACTCAAACCAATATGCACCAAATTGGAACAATAAGCACACTTTGGTTGCATAAAACAATTTTTATTAAGTGCAAATAAAAATAAGCTATTGTTTTAGTTCAATTAAATACTTGGCATGCAGATTGCATATATAAAACTAGCGTATATCTCCAAAATCGCTTCCCTACTGCCCAGCTCACGCTGGGCTTTTTTTGTTCGCTATTTCATACGTTTAGTTTAGCTCGCGCTATAATTATGCTTTTAAAAAGTTCTAAGATTGCTTATATGAAGTGGACTGACAGCCAAAGAATTGCTGAAGAATTATTCGATAAGTATCCAAATATCGATCCTAAAACCATTCGCTTTACCGATTTAATGGAATGGGTAATGGCGCTAGATGGCTTTGCTGAAGGGCCTGAACATTGTGGTGAAAAAATTTTAGAGGCAATCCAAATAGCATGGTTAAGTGAATATCAATAACCCGAAACTACCCAACCATGTTTGAAGCCTTATTTTTACTTTTTTTTAAGCATTTTATTTGCGACTTTCCTTTACAGGCTAACCCGTGGATTTACCGTAACAAGGGCACCTATATGCATCCCGGTGGCATCACGCACGCAGGCATTCATGCACTAGGCACCCTGTTAGTGCTGGCGCCGTTTATTGGCAACGCATGTTTGTTGTATGCCATGATTGATATGGTGCTGCACTACCATATCGATTGGGCAAAAATGAACGTGAACAAACGTTACGATTTACAACCCAATAGCAGCGAACGCTTTTGGATTTTATTGGGTTTCGATCAATGGTTGCATCACGTTACTTATTTTGGCATCGTTTACTTTGCCTTTAACTTACACTTATAAACTTTACGATTAAAACCATGCAGCCCCCTAAAGAAATTTTTAAAGCCTATGACATTCGCGGCATCGTAGGTAAGACTTTAACCCCAAACATTGTTGAAGCGATTGGACACGCCTTGGGTAGCGAGGCAAGGCTGCGTGCGCAAAATGAAATTTGCATTGGCTATGATGGGCGATTATCAGGCCCGGAGCTAGCCGAAGCTTTATCGCAGGGCATACGCAAAGCAGGCGTAAATGTCGTCAATTTAGGTATGGTCGCCACACCAATGGTATATTTTGCAACCTACCATCTAAAGAACAACTGCGGCGTCATGGTAACGGGCAGCCATAACCCGCCTGATTATAACGGCCTGAAAATGGTATTAGCAGGCGAAACTCTGTCAAATGAGAGCATTCAAAGTTTACGTAATCGCATCGAACAAAATCAATTTACCTATGGTGACGGCATTGAACGCAGCTATGATATTGCACCTAACTATATTGCTGAAATCAAAGCTGATATTAACCTTGCACGCCCTTTACAAGTGGCTGTAGATTGTGGCAATGGCGTGGCAGGCGCATTTGCCAAGCAGCTTTACAATGCTATTGGCTGCCATGTGGACGAGCTATTTTGCGAAGTGGATGGCCACTTTCCTAATCACCATCCTGACCCCTCTGTACCGGAGAATTTGAAAGATTTAATTGAAGCACTAAAAACCACGCGTGCTGAAATCGGGCTGGCGTTTGATGGTGACGGCGATAGGCTGGGGGTTGTAACCAAGGATGGCAATATCATCTACCCAGATCGTCAACTGCTGTTATTCGCACAAGACGTGCTAAGCCGTAACGCAGGTGCCAATATTATTTTTGACGTGAAATCGACGCGCAATTTAAGCCCGTGGATACGTGAACTTGGCGGTAATCCGATCATGTGGAAAACTGGCCATTCGCTAATTAAAGCAAAAATTAAAGATACGGATGCCGCACTTGCCGGTGAGATGAGTGGCCATATCTTTTTTAACGACAAAGATATCCATGGCAAAAAACGCTGGTATGGCTTTGACGATGGCCTATATGCCGGCGCGCGCCTACTGGAAATCTTAAGCAATTTTGCTAACGCATCTGAAATATTAAATTGCCTGCCAGATTGCGTCAGCACACCAGAGCAACATATTCAGATGAAAGAAGGCGAACCGCATGCGCTGATTGCACAATTGCAAAAATCTGCACAATTTGCTGGGGCAAGAGAAATTATTACAATTGATGGCTTACGTGTGGAATATGCAGATGGCTTTGGTTTGATGCGCGCTTCAAACACCACGCCGGTAATTGTATTGCGCTTTGAGGCAGATAACGAACAGGCATTAAAGCATATTCAAGCACAGTTTCGCGATGTCATATGGAATGAAGCACCCAACTTGTCATTACCTTTTTAACTTCTCCTAATGAAGCGCGGCTCAATTATCTTCGCCATCATTTGGTTAAGTTTAGCCTTTGGCATCTACACCTTGGTCGATAATATTCAAAACCCCAATAAAGCATTCCGCCTAGGTGATAACGCCAAGGAAGTCGTTCTCAAACGCGGGCTAGATGGCCACTACCGCGCCGAGGCACTGATTAACGATAAAAAAGTAGATGTGCTGATAGATACTGGCGCTACCGGCGTAGCAATTTCGCAAGCAGTAGCGGACAAACTCAATTTAAAAAGTTTTGAAGCCATTCACACCAACACAGCCAATGGTGATAGCGTGGGTTATATGGTTCGCCTCAATTCCGTCAAAGTAGGTGGCGTAGAAGCCAAATATGTATCCGCCATGATTGCACCAAACTTACAGGGCGATGCTTTACTTGGCATGAGTTATTTAGGTCGCATGGATGTGCGATTGTTTAAAAATGAAATGACCATCAAACAAGTTGAAAACTAATTCCGCCTTCACGAATTCACATTCATTGTTAAATCCACTTCCTTGTAAGGCAATATTTGTGAGGCTTACAGGTCAATTTCCTTGATAAGGATATATTGTTTATTTTCAAATCACTAAAAATATTTGTAAGTAATATTGGGTTTGCCATGACTAATGGTGGCTAGCTAGCAAACTAACTTACAAACTTTGGATTAAAATATTTAGGAGATTTAAAATGAACTTTCAATTTAAAAAAGTAGCTCTTGCAACTAGCGTATTGTTGTCGATAGCAGCCATTTCTTTACCGGCTGTCGCTGACGATGTGATGCTTGGCACCGGCGGCTATGCCCGTGAGATGCACAAGATGGGTATGATGAAAATGTTGGATGCCAATGGTGACCATATGGTGACCAAAGAAGAGTTTGACGACTACTATGGTAAAGTCTTTGACGAGCTTGACACCGACCACGATGGCTCTGTTGACGCCAAAGAGTGGGTAGGGGTTGCGGGCAATAATAAAATTGATATTGCAACCGGGGGCTATAGCAGTGAGTTACGCAGAATGAAAATGATGAAAGCAATGGATACCGATGGTGACCACAAAGTCACTAGGGATGAATTCATCGGCTTTCATGACACGCTTTTTGCAGCGATGGACAAAAAGGGTGATGGTCAAATCACCGCTCAAGAATGGGCAGGAAATATTCTAAGCGGCAAATAACATCTAGTTATATTAAGGGATAAAGCCAGCAAAATTGCTGGCTTTATTTTTTAGACTTTTAAGTAATGACTGACGGCTTATCTCGTCCGGTACGTTGTTTCAGTTCAGAAATCTCAAGCGCAATCTGTATCATTTCAGCCAATGCCACTTGCGCATCTAAATAATGATTCTCTACGTTCGGCTCAAACGCCTCTAGATAAATACGCAAGGTCGCGCCTTCGGTCCCCGTTCCAGAAAGTCGAAACACAATGCGCGAGCCATCTACAAACAAAATACGAATGCCTTGCCCTGTGCTTAAGGAACCATCAATTGGATCGGTATAGCTAAAATCATCGCAAGTTTTTACCACATATTTGCCAAATTGTTGGTTTGGTAGCGTGTTAAATTGCGCCTTGATATGCGCCACCACACCGTTGGCGGCTTCGGTTGGAATAGCTTCGTAATCATGCCGTGAATATACATTACGACCAAATTCTGCCCAGTGCACTTTCACAATGTCCTCCACGCTCATTTTTTTTGCAGCAATGATATTGAGCCAACACAGCACCGCCCATAAACCATCTTTTTCGCGCACATGATTAGAGCCTGTACCAAAACTCTCTTCGCCACATAAAGTCACTTTGTCAGAATCCATCAAATTGCCAAAAAACTTCCAGCCGGTTGGCGTTTCATAGCATGGAATATTCAATTTAATAGCTACCCTATCCACCGCCCCACTGGTAGGCATAGAGCGTGCAACCCCTGACAATCCTTGCTTGTAGGCAGGTATTAATTTTGCATTTGCAGCAATAATCGCCAAGCTGTCTGATGGCGTCACAAAGAAATGGTTGCCTAAAATCATGTTACGGTCGCCATCTCCATCTGAAGCAGCACCAAAATCAGGAGCGGATTTACCATAAAGCACCTCCACCAGTTGATGCGCATAAGTGAGGTTTGGGTCAGGATGGCCGCCACCGAAAGTCTCGCTTACTTCGCAGTTCATCAAACTAGCTTCAGAAGCGCCTAAACGATTAATGAAAATCTCTTTGGCATAAGGCCCTGTCACGGCATGCATACCGTCAAACTTCAACTTGAACCCAGATTTAAGTAGCGCCTTAATCGCATTAAAATCAAATAAATCCGCCATTAAATTGGCATAGTCGGCTACAGGATTAATCACCTGCACGATAAATCCATCAAAATTAGTTTCGCCGATTGTGTTGATGTTTATTGAAGTAAAATCTGTCATTTTGTATTGCGTAATCGTTTTGCTTTTCGCAAATATCGCTTCGGTAATCTTTTCTGGTGCTGGGCCACCGTTGGCTGAGTTATATTTAATTCCGAAATCCTCATCCGGTCCTGCCGGATTATGGCTTGCAGAAAGAATGATGCCGCCGAAAGTCTGATATTTACGGATGATGTTAGAAGCTGCGGGCGTTGATAAGATACCACCTTGCCCTACGATTACCTTTGCAAAACCATTGGCTGCAGCCATTTTAATAATGGTTTGGATAGCTTGTGCATTATAAAAACGGCCATCACCGCCCACCGTTAATGTCGCCTTAGCTGGAATATCCAAAGTGTCAAAAATACTTTGCACAAAGTTTTCCAGATAATGAGGTTGCTGAAAAACTTTCACTTTTTTGCGTAGGCCGGATGTGCCCGGTTTTTGGTCCAAAAACGGTCGTGTATTGATTGTTATCGTCACTTTTTGTCCTACTTTTATTAGCTATATTGAGCTTGATGTATCACATTATATCGAAGCTTTATCACAACTGGTATTTAAACCTTTTGGTAAATGTACTCCGTAATTCAACATTAGAATAAACTCTTTATCTTTGGCAAGTTTATCTGGATTTTCTTCGCATTCTTGCTGATTGCCAGATGAATCAGGTCCTGCAGCAGTGAATCCTACATTTAAAACAAATAGTTGCTGATTTGTGTAATTACCCAAGGTTGGGTTCAAATCCACTAGGCCTGCAGTATTACGAGGGTTGTCATTTCCACCATTGTTAATTATTGGCGCGGCAAGGATGGTAAAGTTATTACCTATATAGCTGAGCGCATAGTTACTTCCAGCACTTAAATTGCCTTGAATAATGGCATAAGCACCAACAGCCTCGCCAGCAATACGACTGAGAGCGCCTGAAAGGCTGTCTCCATTAACCAAGCCAAGTCCTCCTACTGTATAGCTAAAAGGTAATGGGTCTGCATTGCCTGCAACTTTATTCTGTCCCGGGTTAGCAGTAACAATCAGCGCTCTAGGAGTTATGCTGAAATTATTAGATACATAGCTGAGTACGTAGTTACTACCCGCATTGAGGGTACCTTGGTTGATGACATATGAACCGACATTTTCTCCAATACTACGCGTTTGTGAGCCACTTATAGTATCGCCAAATAACAAGCCTAAACTTGTGAAGGAAAGGGATGGATCAGCATTACCATAAATTTTGGATTGACCAGCATTCGCAGTCACTACCAGGGCCGCCGGATTAACGACCAGGCTGCCGTTGGCGTAACTGATGTTGTAGTTGGCGGCGTTAAAGGTGCCGCCAGTGGCGTTGCTGGCAGTGATAGCGTAGGGACTGCCGGCCACGCTGGCGGTGTTGACGGCACCGGCGCTGCTGAGGGTGGCGATGCCGATGGTTTCGCCATTTTGTAGGCCGACGCTGGTAAATTCCGTACCGGTGAAGCTGAAGGTCTGGCCGTAGGTTTTAGCTTGGTTGTTGGCAGTCACTACCAGGGCCGCCGGATTAACGACCAGGCTGCCGTTGGCGTAACTGATGTTGTAGTTGGCGGCGTTAAAGGTGCCGCCAGTGGCGTTGCTGGCAGTGATAGCGTAGGGACTGCCGGCCA